>Ga0207700_10000070_pt1 | contig 62833 bp, 47 predicted proteins | sample LARL82metaG_FD_184348 | JGI IMG/M metagenome (GOLD analysis project Ga0207700, IMG submission 184348) | Corn, switchgrass and miscanthus rhizosphere microbial communities from Kellogg Biological Station, Michigan, USA - LAR L8-2 metaG... | ecosystem: Host-associated > Plants > Roots >...
TTCCACGTAGCTCAACACCGAGGCGCCGCTCCCCGGTTCGAACTTGACGGTGCCGCGGATGAAGATCGGGTTCGCCGCTTCGCCTTCGGCGCTCAGCGTGCCGTTGACGACCAGGGTGCCTTCTATAGAGACTCCGGGTTCAACGGTCAGGGCAACCCCTGAACTGATCGTGGTTGATCCCGTGTAGGGGCTGCCAGAACGAGTGAGCGTCGTGTTTTCGGTGATCGTCGCTGGCAGGGGCGTTGCTTCTGCCGGAGCCGCCGCAGCCAACATCCAGGCCAGCAGCATGAAGATGGCTAGACAGCCGCTCCAACGCATCAATCCCATCGCCCCTGCTTTCGCCGCCATGAAACTCCTCCTTCTCAGGTTCTAAGAGGAGCTCAGACTGTGGCTACCTCCAATGATCGGCGGCATCTTCGCTGCTCGGCAGCAGAAAGTCCATACCAACTTATTTAGAGCATAAGTTTGTTTTGGTACAGGGGGAAATATCGGCTAGACGCCAGCGACCTGAGGTTCAGGAGCCTCTTCAGCAGCGTCGCCGAGCAGCCAGCGCATGCCGTAGCTGCGCATGTCCTCAACCAGCGGCACCAGGGCCTCGCCCTTCGGCGTCAGCGCGTACTCGACGCGGGGCGGCACCTCGGGGTAGGTGTGGCGGGCGACGACGCCCTCGTCCTCCAGGGCCCGCAGGCGCAGGGAAAGGGTGCGGGGGCTGATCCCCTCCAGCGAGCGCTCGAGCTCGCAGAAGCGGGCGCTCCCTTCGGCCAGATCGCGGATCAGCAGCAGGGTCCACTTGCCGCAAACCACTTCGGCGGTCCTACAGACGGGGCAGGTGGAGTTGCTCTCGGCACTCATCGCAAAGAGCGAGGAAATCGTTTGGCAGACCTCGCTTCAACAAGTGTAGCGCTGGTGCTTCATTTACTGAAGCTTTGGGGGACTTCGGCGCTGCGCTCAGGACTTGCCGGTGATGACCGGCTTGATCTTGAGGACCTTGATCTTGTAGCGGACGTGGTTCGGCCCGTATTCGAAGACCTCGGGCATGTTCGGTTCGACGGACAAGAGCTGGCAGCTGCCGGTTCCCGACACGCATTTGGCTTCGCCGAAGACCGCCGTCACTTCGGGGGAGACCAGGAACAAGGGAAGTTCGGTCTTCGCCCCCATGCCGAGATAGGTGGCGGCCGGCGCCTTTTCGCCGGGCAGCGGAGCCGGCGGCAGGACTTCCTTGTGGAGGGTCGGGCCGGTCTTGACCACCTTGCCGTCCGGCTGGGGTTCGATCTTGGTGACTTCGACGTCGATCGCGAAAGTGAAGATGGTCATGCCGGGGGGCAGTTCCTGGTTGCCGCCCTTACCGGTCCCGCCGCCCGGCGAGGAACCGCCCGGCTGCGAGCCAGAGGGCGGCGAGGTGACGACGGTTTCCGATTCGGAGGACGAGCCGGTTTCGGTCGTCACCGTCGATTCCGTCGAGGTCGTCACTTCGTTCAGCTGGCCGCCTGCGGTCTTCGGCTGGTTGAAGCGCTGCTTGAACGGGTTGGTGGGGTGCCGGTGGCCAAGCCGCTTCTTGTAGTTGCGGAGACCGGGCTCGGCTTTGACGACCGTCAAATCCGAGGCTGGATTGCTACTGGTGATTGGACTTGGGACCGGCGCCGGTTCTGCTTTGTTCGAGCCGCTGGCGAGAAGGATGGGCGTCGCCGCGATGGCGACGACGATCAGCGCCACGAGCGGCAGCAGGCGGCGCTCGCGCAGGTCGAAGTACAGGTCCGAGAGGAACGGCGGCATCTTCATCTCGCCGCCCTTCAGCTTCGGCATCTTCAGCTCGGGGCCGAGGCGCTTCACGGCGTACCTCCGGTCGTGGTCGAGACGGTGGTCGTCGACGGTTCGGGACTCGTCGGGCTGGCGCCGGCGGTCACACCCTGTTCGGGGGGCACCAGGTAGGTGGTGACCGTGAATTCGGATTCCAGGTAGGGGAAGCCTTTCGTGGTGGCGGCCTTGAGATTGAAGCCGCTGAGGGTGATCAAGCGCCCCGTCACCTCGACTTCAGAGTTCTTCGTCTTCACCAACGAATCGAGACCATGAATGAAGTCGGCGAGGTGGAAGAAGCTCCCTTCGAATTTGAGCGTGTACGGCATCACCGCCAGCCCCGCGGGACCGATCGACGCTCCCAGCGGCAACGTTGAAGCAGCTACCTCCGTCGGGGACGGGTAGGTGGGCGCGCCGCCTTCCGTGGATTCTGCGGCTTCCGGCGCTTTTGCTTCGGGAGTTTCGCCGCCACCGGGCGCAAGCTGAAACGTCTCGAAGCGGACCCGAGACTGCCTTGCGATCTGGTTCAGCTGCACCAGCAGGGAGGCGGTGTCGTCTTCGGCAGGAGCGGCCTTACCCAGAACAACGAGCTGCTGATACTCCCGAGGAAAGTTCTTCTGAGCTTCGCGGCCCTGCTGCACTTCCGCCTGGTGGACCGAAAGCGATTCTTCCTGCGTTGCCACCTGTTTTTCCAGCTTGCTCACTTCTGCTTTCTTCGGGCTCAGAAGCAACATCCAGAAGGCGACCGCAATGGCGGCAACGACAAGCATGGCGACGATGATCCTGTTGTTGGCGCTCACCTCAGCCTCCTCCCGAAGATTCGGATTCCGAGGATTCGGATTCGCTGGATTCGGTTTCCGAAGAAGTCGCTTCCGCGGTTGAGGCCGAGGCGGTGGGCAGTTCTTCTCCTTCGCCTTCGCCGGTGATCGGGATCGGCGCCGCGTCGAAAGCGACGAGGATCGAGAATTTCGCGATCCATTTACGGGTTTGACAATCAGTGCCCCCGCCTTCGGAGCCAGATCCGCCTCCGGTACTGCCCGAGCCTTCTTCTTTGTCCGAGAGTTCGGAGGATTCGACGCCGACGCGGGTCACACCATCGATGTCCTTCAGAGCGGTGACGAACCCGGCGACCGAATCTTGACCCGTCGCGCAGCCGTGCAATTCAAGCGCTGGGCCTGCAGCCGAGCTACGCAGACCCGCACTGCCCCCGGAACCCGCTTCGGGGGACGCAGAGGCGTTGAGTTCGGTCAGCCACACGTCGTGCGGGAGGATCAGCGCGAGTTCCCGCATCACCCGTTCCCAGTCGAAGCGGCTGTCGGCCAAGCTGGAGATCGTGGTCAGACGCTGTTCGTGCAGCGTCTGGAATTGGGTGTAGGCGGCAAGGCGCTTAGCTTCCCGGGTCGCGGCGGCGTCTTCACGCTTGAGTTGGGCAACTTCGCTCTTCTGTTCGGAGACCTGATTGCTGGTGGTTACCAGCAGGGCGACGCCGACGAGAACGGCGACCAGTGCTCCTACCAGGATGTAGGGGACCGGCCCGGTCCGCATCGGCGCGTGGGCGCCCTCGCGAAGATCAGAAGGTAGAAGGTTGACTGGCCGCATCTCAGCGCTCCAGTCCCAGGCCGAGGGGCAGGACGAGACGGGCGGCGACGATGTCGTCGATGCCGCCGAGAGCCGCCGGACGTGGAGCGGAGATCGGCAGGCCGACCTGCTCTTCCATCGCCGCGGCAAGGCCCGGGATCGCGCTCCCGGTCCCGCAGACCACCACGCCTGAGACCGGCACCGCGCTCTCGAGGGCACGGTAGTAGTCGAGCGAGAGGCGCAGCTCGTCGACAAGGCTCGCGGCCCCGTCTTCGAGCGCCCGGCGCGTCGCCGCGACGGTTTCAGGATCGCCTTCGATCGACTCGTATGGCGTGCCGAGGCCGACGTGGAGCAGCCACTGCTCGGCGTGTTCGGGGCTGAGCCCGCGCTCACCCGCGAGGCGGGCGATGATCCCCTCCATGCCGATACCGGAGACGCGGGTGAAGAGACAGGAGCGCCCGCGGGCGACGGCGAGGTTCATCACGTCGCCGACGTTGCAGTAGAGGGTCGCGTCCTGAGCTGGGGCGACGCCCTCGGCGTCGGCAACCGGCGCCGGCACCGCGTCGGCGAGGGCGCGGATCATCCCGAAGGCGGAGAGGTCGATCCCGGCCGGCTCCAGACCGGCCCGGCGGATCGGCTCGACGAAGGAGGTGATCATGTCGCGCCGGGCGGCGATCACGACCACGTCGACCTGCGGGCCCACCCCCTCCTGCGCCGGGACGCCGCCGACCACCTGGTGCTCGAGCACCGCCTGATCGAGCGGCATCGGGATCTGTTCCTGGGCCTGGAAGCGGATCGCCGCCTCCATCTCCTTCGGGTCCTCGATCGCCGGCAGGCGCAGGGTGCGGACGATCACGCGCTGGTTGCCGAGGCCGAGCCGCACGCGCTTCGGAAGCTTGTTGTTCGCGTAGAGGTCCTTCAGCGCCGCGACGAGCCCGTCGGGATCGAGCACCTCGCCCTCGTGGAAGACCCCGGGCTGCAGCGGCTGGATCGCCGAGGCGCCGAGCTGGACCACGCCGTTGACCGAGGCCTCGGCCACGGCGACGCTGCCCGCCTCGATGTTGAGGCCGGCAAGAGCGCCGGCCTTCTTCTTGCCGAAGGACGGCTTGGTCAGGGTGATCGGCTTGGTCAGCTGCATAAGGCGCGTACACCCTCAATCGGCATAAACGGCGAAAAACTTTTGGCCTGCAACTACCGAGAACTAGGAGAAGGTCGAGAGGTACCAGCTGACCAGCTGGTCGCCGGCCAATAGACCGACAATCCCGCCCAATGCAAGGAACGGCCCAAAGGGAATCGCGCGTTTGCGGGCCGCGGCGCCGTGGCGCGCGATCAGCGCCAAGCCGACGATCGAGCCTGCGAAGAGCGCGACGAGGATCGCCGGGGCGACGTTGCGGCCGAGAAAGAGCCCCATCACCGCGGCGAGCTTGACGTCGCCGAGGCCCATCCCCTTCGGATAGGCGAGGGCGACGAGGAACAGGCCGCCCCCGGCGGCGGCGGCGGCGATCGCCCGCTCGGGCAGGCTCGAGGGATCGCCGACCGCGGCTATGGCGACGCCGGCGATCGCACCCACAAGCAGGACCTTGTTCGGAATCACCCGCCGGTCGAGGTCGGTGAGGGTGATCGCGACGAGAACGGTGACGAAGACGAGCCCGAGCGCGACTTCGGTCGGGTCGTCCCAGAGCACCGCGACCGTGGCCGCGTAGAGGGCTCCCAGCGCCAGCTCGGTCAACGGATAGCGAGCCGAGATGCGCTCGCCGCAGCAGCGGCTGCGGCCCCGCAGGACCACCCAGGAGAAGACCGGCACGTTGTCGTAGGCGGCGATCTGGGCACCGCACGTCGTGCAGCGCGAGCGCGGCCCGACTATCGATTCGCCGCGCGGCACCCGATAGCCGACGACGGTGACGAAGCTGCCGGCCATCAGCCCTCCGACAAAGGCAAGAAAGAGCGCTGGCGCCATCGCCTACCCCCCTTCGAGCGGGGTGCTGGTGTCGACCTCGATCCGCGCCGGATATACCGGATGGTCGTACATGAACGAGAGGGCATCGGTATTGGGGGTGCCGGAACGTTCGACGCTGATCGCAACGCCGAGACGGTCGCCGGCGGGGATCGTGTAGGGGGCTTCGTTGAAGGTCATCGTGAGGCGCACCTTGGTCCATTCCGACGGCCAGTTCGCGCCTTGCGATGGCGTGTAGGTCCAGTAGGCCGTGCCGCCGGACTTGTTGGTCAGCAGCGTATCGGTCGCCACCGGCGGCGAGCCGGTTTCGTGGCGCTTGTAGAGGTAGACGCACATCTTCCCCGGCGCTTCGGTGTGGTTGAGCGACTCGGTGTAGAACTGCAGCGTCACCTTTTCCGTCATCGCGAAGTTTTCCGCCATCGGGTCGGTGACCCAGCGGTGCACCTGGGACTCGGGGTTGGTCGTGCCGGTGGGGACGTAGTGGCAGCCGGTGGTGTCGTCCTTGCGGATCTGCACCCCCTTGCCGGTGTCCGGCGAGGTGTCGAGGTAGAAGTCGTTCGAGTAGTCGTATTCCGGCGGGTTGCTCGGATCTTCCGGGTCCGGATCGGGCGGGCCGCCGAGAAGCAGGGCGTCCGGAGCACCATGGGTAGTGCCGGTCTGCGGCCCGCTGGCGCAGGTCCCCAGGGTGTTGTGGAGGAGGTGGTTCCCGGTTATTTCCTGACGCGCGGTCGATCCGGTGGACGAGCAGGGCGTGTCGCTGAGGAAGAACTGCTGCGCGGTCACCACTTTGCCGTTCACCGGCGCGGGATTGCTTTCGGAGTTCGTCGTCGGGTTGACGAAGTTCGACTGGACTTCGTAGTAGCCGCGTTCCCCGGCCTGGTTCGACGGCGTGTTGAGCTTGACGGCGACGATGATCTGTTTGTAGTCCTGTTTGCCCTGACAAGTCGTTTCCGGGCATTGTTCGTCGTTGCGCCAGACGATGTAGCGGTAGACCTCGCCTTTGACGTCGCCACTGGTGAACGGCGTCGGACCCGGACTGACAGTCCCCCCCGAGATTTCGCCGCCACCGTAGAGTTCGCCTTCGTTGTGGACGAGGGACTTGTAGCTGCCCAAGGGGCTGCGCGAGAGCGCGAAGGTCCGGTTGGCGCTGTTGACCCGGTAGTCAGGGTTCATTTCGCTGCTCGAGGAGGGCGGGAGGGCTTTCAGCGCCAGTTCCTTGTTCTTCAGGCTGCGCAGGTACTCGAGTTCCTGTTCGGCATATTCCAGCGCCACCTGGCTCGCCTTCGCGCGCTGGGCGTTTTGGGTCGCCTCCGAGAGCAGGCCGAAGGTGGTCATCGCCCCGATCGTCAGGATCAGGATCGCGACCAGGACTTCGATCATCGTGAAGCCCCCCTCGTTGTCGCGCAAGTCCCGCATCAGTACCCCAGGGTCGCGTTGCGCAGGCTGGCGCCGTCGGAGATCGTGAGGGCGCCGGTCCCGCTGGGGTTGGGCAGCTGCAGGGTGGCTTTCACGTAGGTGACTTCTCCCGCCGAGGTTGGGCTGGACGGTTTCGGCGCGTAGCTGAAGACCTGACTGCTGTCGATCCCGCTGAAGATCGGCCGAGCGGTGCCGCTTTCGCTCCCGGGTGGCGACTCGGTGCGCGAACAGGCCGTCGCGGTGCAGGTGTAGGTCACCTGGCACTTGATCGCCGGGGTGCTGCTGGGAAGGGCGGCGCTGCCGCCGCAGGTGCTGTGCCGGACGTAGGTTTCGAAGGAGAATTTGCTTTCGCCCGCGTACTTGACGGCGCTGCCGTCGCGGATTTCATGGGTGAACCGTTCCAGCACCCAGTGGGCGGTGGTGATGTTGTTCGCCTCTTTGCTGATCTGCGGCTGCTCTTTGACGGCGCTGATCACCAGCAGCGCGACCGCGCCCATCACCACGACCCCCATCGTCGAGGATACGAGGAGCTCGATCAGCGTCATGCCGTCCTCGGAGCCTCCAGCCCGCAGCCGCCGCCTCATCGACCCACCACCTTGAATTGCCGCTTGACCGGCGACGCGCTGGGCATGCCGACGGCGTTCACCGCCTTCACCGAGAAGGTGTGGCGGCCGAGCTTCACCTTCTTCAGCTTGGTCGGCGACGTACAGGCCTTCCAGGCCTTCCTGTCGACGCGGCAGAAGAACTTGGTGCCGGGCTGTTCGGTGGAATCGGTGAAGCGGAAGACCGGACGCCGCAGGCGCGTCTTCGAAGCCGGCCCGAAGGTGATGCGGGGCAGCGGCGTGACGTAGACGATGCCGTTGCGAACGACCGCGCCGGAACCGGCGCCGCTTCCGCCGCCCCCGGACGCGGAGCCGCCCCCTGCGGAACCGCCGCTTCCGCCACCGCCGCCACCGCCTTCTTCACCCGGGGGAGGAGGCGGCGGATCTTCCTGCCTGTAGGTGACCGCGTTGGAGCAGCTGGAGACGATCCCTTCGGCCTCCGCGGTCGCGCGGTAGTTGGTGGTCGACCCGGGAGCGACCGGGACCGTGACGGTAAGGCCGGGTGAAGCGAGTTCTTCGGCGGCCCCCTGCGCGACCACTTCCCCGGAGCAGTCGGAGGTCTTGTAGACCCTGATCAGCGCGCCCGCGGTCGCCTGACCGACGATCGCCGGCGTGGTCGACGGGTTCGGCGAGCCCGGGTTCGTTTTTTCCAGCGTCGGCGGCGGCGGGCCGATCGGAAGGCCGTTCTTGGCCGAAACGAGCAGCGTGCTCGCCCCTTCGGTCCAGCCATAGACATCCGTTTCGGTGTCGACGTCGCCTTCGGTCAGCCGCTCCTGGCTGGTGAAGAAGGCCTTGGAGCCGTCCGCCGAGACCCCGTGCAGGGCCGCGGGGAATTCCCCGTTGCCGTTGATCTGGCCGGTTGAGACGAGCGTGGTCGTTTCGCCCGAGCGCATGTAGACGTCGAGGCTGGAGTCGGTGTCCTGGGGGACCAGCGATTCGGTGGTGACGAAGAAGATCTTCGAACCGTCTTCGGAGGCCCCGGCGAAGCTGGCGTCGACTTCGCCGTTTCCTCCCGCCGGCCCGATCGAGACGAGTTTGGTGACACCGCCGGAGCGCTCGTAGACGTCCTGCGAGTTGTCTTCGTCTTCGCTGGTCAGCTGTTCGCCGGTGCGGAAGACGGCGACCTGGGGGCCGGGGGCGGTCGAGGCCCAGCTGAAGGTGGCGGTGGCGCCCCCGTTGCCTTTGCCTTCTTCGCCGGTGGAGACGAGGCTGGTGACGCCGCCCGAGCGCTGGTAGACGTCTTCGGCCGAGTCGGTGTCTTCGGTCGTATTGAGCCGTTCGCTGGTCTGGAAGTAGACGGTGCTGCCGTTCCCGGAGGTCCCGGCGTAGGTGACGATCGATTCGCCGTTGCCCCCGTCGGGCCCGATCGACTCCAGCACGGGAGCCCCTCCGGACCAGCCGTAGACGTCCTGGGAGTTGTCTTCGTCTTCGCCCGAGATCCGTTCGTTCGTCTCGAAGAAGACGTGGGAGCCGTCGGGGGAGGCACCGCCGAAGGAGGGTTCGCAGTTCTGGCCTGCCGGCAGTGTGCTGGGGCAGTTGCCGGGGACGGAGACGAGGTAGGTCCTGCCGGTGGTCAGGTCGCGCTCGTAGATGTCGCTTTCTTCCCCGTCCGCGTCCCCTTCGGCGAGGCTTTCGGTGGTGACGAAGTAGGCCTTGTCGCCCGCTTCGTCGGTCCCGCGGAAGGAGGCGGCCTGCGTGCCGTTGCCGCAGCTGCCGACGGTGCACGAGGAATCGCCGGCCGAGACGAGTTCCGTCGTCCCCGCTTCCAGGTCGCGGACGTAGATGTCGAGGCTGTTGTCTTCGTCGGCGCTGTTGAGCTGTTCGCTGGTGGTGAAGAACACCTTGCCGCCTGCCGCCGGCACCCCCCCGAAGGCGAAGCTCGAATCGGTTTCGCCGTTGCCGCAGCCTTCGGCGGCGCAGCTTGGGTCTCCCTGGGAGGCGAGGACCGTCCTGTTTTCGCTCAAGATGCGGACGTAGACGTCCTCCTTGTGGTCGGTGTCTTCAGCCACCAGGGACTCCCTGGTCGAGAAGAAGACTTCGTTGCCGTCGGCGGAGATGCCGTCGAAGTGGGCGGGAAGGGTGTCGTTGCCGCCCTTCGGCCCGATCGAGACCTCGCGGGTGATGTATTCGCCCAGGTTTTCGTCGAAGGCGCGGACGTAGACGTCTTCTTCGTTGTCGGTGTCGCCCGGCACCATCTTTTCGGTGGTGCTGAAGACGGCGACGCTGCCGTCGGCGGAGATGCCGTCGTAGGATGCCGGCGCCGCCATTGCGCTGGACGAACCCAGCCCGATGGCTAGGGCAAGGACCAGGAGGAACAGGCTGACTTTGGCGACGGGCATCGGCTCTAGGTATCGGCTGGAATCGGGCATCCGTTTAGCGCAGCTCGCGCCTCTGGCCTAAAAGCGAAGGGCGGGCCAGACGGCCCGCCCTTCGCGAACTTCATGCTTGGCATAGCCAAGGCGGTTCGGCCTAGCGGATCAGCCGTTTTCCCAGTTGCCTTTACCTTCAACTTCAGGACAACCGCCCGTGCCTTTTTCCGTGCAGGGGTAGGACATTTCCCCAGATTTGTTCACGATCGAAAAGGTGTTTTTGTTCTGTGGGTTTTCCACTTTCACTTCATACCCGGCGCCTTCTTCAAGGACTTCCACGGAGAGCGGCGCCCCTGAAGGCAACGTGGGCTCAATTTCGTGCAGCTTCGAAGGTTCGGCACCTTTGTAGGAGCCGCCGTTATCGGTCGAGTAGGTCTCGATCGCGACCTGGGCCGAGTGCGCGGTCTCCTTGGCCTTGGCGTCGCCTGCCTTTTCTTTCTGGTTGAAGAAGGCGGGCAGCGCGATCGCGGCCAGGATTCCGAGGATGAGCATGACGACGAGGAGCTCGATCAGGGTGAAGCCCGCCTCGCTGTCGCCGTTGAGCCGGGCGCCAACCTTGGCCCGGAGATTCTGGAGAAACATTAGTGACCTCCTATGGTCCTAATCGTTTGCGCCAGAGCCCCGTCGCGTGAAGCCACGTGGTGTCTGTCGACCCCGGTGGTAGCCCGGCCGACTCCCCAAGAGGAGCCCCGACAGCTTTGCGCCCCCGCCTCGCAGCGAGTTTGCCTTTGGCACCGAAGCACTGGCAGATTCATCACAGCCCCTTCATCGGCCCACGGAATCCAGGACTTGATCCCTGAAATTTGGGTTAGATCCAGCGAAAACTGCAGAATCTGGAACGGGCGTCCAGGCTATGCGCCCGAAAACCGATTAGAGCCAGCCTGACTGACAGCCGCTCGCAGCTGCCCGCCTTGGCCACCGAACGTCATCAGCCGTTCCGTCTTTCATTTACGTAATCGAGCAGCGCTTTGGCATCCTCATCATGGAATGCGATTGGCTGATACGCCACATCGGCCACGTAGAGTCTCCCATCCTTCCAGCGCAGGTCGGCAGTGTCCAATCGGTCTCGATACTCCAAGTTCTTGATCGCGGCTCGAAAGACTCCTGGCCGTTTCAATCTAAGGACGAGAACCTCGTCGGGAGTAGCAGCTATCGCATACTCGCGCTGTAGGGGGCTAAAGGGATTGATAAGACGAAAGGCCCCCCCTTTCCTCCTCACGCCAACGAAAAAGACTTCGGTATCCGCAGGGGAAGTGAATGAGGGGATGATCTGCTTGAGCTTTGCGTACCGCAAGCCTCCCTTTTGCCAATCATTTGCCACTGGTCTCGCCGCAACCCCTCTATAGCGAAAGCAAGACCCCAGTTCCGACAGTACCAACGCAGCCGCCAGCGCCGCCAACCGCCGCCCCTGGGGCAGTTCCCTCCGGGCCTACGAGCGTCCCCACGACTCCACCTGCGGGGGCACCGACTTTCGCTCCTTCAATGCATCTTTGCCAATTCGCCCCAGCGAACTGATATATGGGAGTCAAGATACTGCCGTAGTTCTTCCAGAAGTCTTGCGCTTGATTCGCAACCCAACTACGCTCCGGGGCCGTCGCGTTCCAGCCTTTTTCGGCCAGTTCAGAAGCTGAGTTCCAGCCAGATTCAGCCACACGCTCAGCCTCTTCTTCTACATGCTCTGCATCTTCAGCGGCTTCTTCTGCACATGCTCCAAGCACACACACGTCACGTCCATTGAGGTCATAGCGATTCAGCGGGTTGTCCCAGACGTAGAGGTGGCGATCAAAGGAGAGGCCGTTCCCTATGTGCCCGAGCACCGGGTCTTCGGAATCGAAGCTTGCGAGCGTCGGGTCGTAAACCCGCGCGCCCATCTGGATCAGGCCGTTAGTCGGATCGCTGCGCCGCTCGTAGGCGCCGAGATAGCCCATTTCAGTCCTGGGACCGGAGAGCTGGTTTCCCCACGGGTCGAATTCCTGGCGGGATTCGACGGCGCCGCCGGGGCCGGTGACGGCGGTGATGTCGCCGTGGCCGTCAGCCAGGGGATAGGCCGTCGCTTCGCCTGAGCGCTCCTCGGCCAAGCCACGCGGTCCCTGGACGTAGCTGGTGGTGGTTTTCCCTTCCGCGTTGGCGTCGTAGGTGGCGAGGCCGGAGAGGTCGCCGTAATGGGCGGCCAGCGTTTCGGCTCCGGTGTTGCGTTCACTCAGGCGTCCCAAGGCGTCGAAAGCGTAGCTAGTGGTTTCAGTTGGGCCTTCGACCTTGGCCAGTTGATCCAGGAGATCCCATTCGTAGGAGGTTTTTTCTTCGCCCTTGGCCTTTTCGCTCAAGCGGCCGGCGCCGTCGTAGGCGTAGGTGGTGCCGTCGGAGGATTCGGTCAGCTCGTTCAGGGCGTTGTATGAGTAGGTGGTGGCGCCGGCTGCGGTGCGGTTGCCGGCGGCGTCGTAGCCATAGCTGGTCGATCCTTCGCCGGGCGGGTTGAATTCGGTCAGGCGATTGAGGGCGTCGTAGGCGTAGGTGGTTTCGGCTTCTGCGCGCTGGTCGAGCTTGCTGGTCACGTTGCCGGCGGCGTCGTAGCCGTATTTCAGCGATTCGAGGATCGTCGGCACTTCGCCGACTTTCGAGGTCGTTTCGGCGAGGCGGCCCGCTTCGTTGTAGACGTGGGCGGTGGTGACGCCGTTGGGGCGGGTGACTTCGGTCAGGTCGCCTTCTGGGTCGTAGGCGAAGCCGAGCGCTTTGCCCTGGGGGTCGGTGAGCGAGGTCATGCGGCCGAGTTTGTCGTAGCCGTATTCGAGCGTGCCGCGGCCGTCGACCTCTTTGGTCAGGAGGCCGCGGGAGTTGTAGGTGCGGGTGAGGGACTGACCGCGCCCGTCGTTGATCGAGCTGATAAGCCCATCTTCGTTGTGGCCGATTTCGATCTTGTGGCCTTCGGCGTCAGTCGCTTCGTTCAAGCGATTGTCGGCGTCGTAGCCGTAGGTGTCGAGGGTGGTTTCGCCAGAGCTCACTTTCGTCAGGCGGTTGGCGGCGTCGTAGCCGTATTCGAGGGTGCCGGCGGCGGTGGTCTTGCTCAGCTGGTTGCCGGCAGGGTCGTAGGCGTAGGTGGTGGTCCTTTCCAGCGGCTGGACGATTTCGACGAGGTTCCCGCGTTTGCCGTAGGCGTAGCTCGTCGCGTTGCCGCGGGGGTCGGTGACCGCCGTGAGGTCGCCGTTTGCGTCGTAGGCGTATTTGGTCGTGGTTTCGAGCGGCTGGACGGATTTGGTCATCCGGTCGAGCAGGTCATATTCGTAGGTCGTTTCGTGGCCGCGGGGGTCGGTCGTGCTCGAGCGGTTGCCGCGGGCGTCGTAGCCGTATTTCCAGACTTCGCCTTCGGGGCGGGCGACATCGGTCAGCTCGTTGGCGAGGTTGTAGGCGTAGGTGGTTTCCTTGCCGCGGCGGTTCGTGACCTTGCTCAGTTGGAGGTCGCCGTTGTAGGAGAGTTTGATCTGGCCTTCCGCCGGATCGGTGTAGGCGGTCGGCCGCTCCATCGCGTTCCGTTCGATTTTCCAGACGTCTTCGCCGGGGTCGGTGATCTGGGTGGGTAGGCCGTTGGCGTCGTAGACATAGCTCGTTTTGTGGCCTTCAGGGGTGGTGCGGGCGAGCACGTCGCCGAGCGCGTCCACTTCAAAGGTTTCGGTTTTCAGGCCCGGCAGGGTCTTAGCGGTGAGGTAGTTGCGGGCGTTGTATTCGAGGCTCGTTTTGTGTCCGAGCGCATCGGTGGCACTGGTCTGGTTGCCTCGCGTATCCCAGCCGAGTTCGGTTTTGTGTTTGTCGGGGTCGGTGATCGTCAGCGGCTGGCCCGATTCGTTGTAGGTGAGGGTGGTTTCGCCGCCTTCGGGGTCGGTGATCTTGGTCAGGTCATTGGCCGCCGACCATTCGTAGCTCCAGGAGTTGCCCCGCGCGTCGGTGAATTTGATGAGCCGGTTTTTGGCGTCGTATTCGTATTTGCGTTCCCCGCCTTCGGGGTCTTTGGCCGAGGTGAGGTTGCCGGCGGCGTCGTGGCCGAAGGTCCATTTGGCGGCGCCGGGCCTGACGACTTCTTTGACGTTGCCGGCTGCGTCGTAAGCGGTCGTCGTCACGTGGCCGAGCTGGTCGGTTTCCGAGACGACGCGGTTCTGGGAGTCGAAGCCGTACTTGCGTTTGCCGCCTTCGGGTTCGGTGACGATCGTTTCGAGCGGTCTGTATTCGAGCTTCCAGAGGTGGCCGAGGCCGTCTTCCTGTTCGGTGATCTTGCCTTCGCCGTTGTAGACGTTTTTGAGGATCACGTCGCCGCGCGGGTCGGTGATCTGCGTGAGGCGGTGCTGGGAGTCGTAGGCGTATTTGGTGACGCCGCCCAGGGCGTCGGTGACCGATTCCAGGTCGCCCGCGGCCGAGTAGGCGAATTTGACTTCGCGTCCGGTCGAGTCTTTGACCGAGGTGATGTGGTTGGAGGCGTTGTAGGCGAAGGTGAGCGTCTGAGCGGAGGGGTCGGTGATCGTCGCCAGGCGGCCTTCGGCGTTGTAGGTGTAGGTGGTTTTCAGGCCATGGCCGTCGGTGATCGAGGCGATCCGGCCGCTTGCGTCGAAGCGGTAGACGGTCTGGTCGAGGGTGGTGAGCTGGAAGGTGCCTTCGACCTTGGCGAGCTTGTCGGTGATGCCCGACGGGGCCTGATACCCGGCTTCGGTTTTGGTGAAGATGTCCTGGCGACCGTCGGGTCGGGCGACAAGTACTTCGCCCGATTCCAGTTCCGTGGCGCTGGCGAGGCCGCTCTGCGACCAGCCGGGGCCGAGGCCGGAGTCGGAACTTGAGCCCGAGCTGTAGGCGCGGGTGAATTCAAGTGGCACGCTGCTCTTGTTGGTGAGCAGCAGGTCTTGGTGCGAGTAATCGAGTTGGCCGGTCGCGAGGCTGACCGGATCGGCGCCTTCACCGCATTGGGTTTCCTTGCCCCGGCAGTGCCCGTCGAGTTCAGGAAGGTTGATCGCTGGTTCCCATTTGACGTTGGAGGTCACCGTGTCTCCGCAGCCGGCGGGCTTCGGCCCACTGGAGCACCCCCAATCGTTGTTTGGCGCAGAAAGTTTGCCGGTGCCGCTGTAGGACAGTCCATTGGCGTTGGAGCGGAAGCGGTTCCACTCGATCGTCGGCGCGCCGGATTCGGTGACCTTGATCCCGTAGTTCTTCGACTTGCGGATGGTCGTGTTCGTAATCAACGGGTGGGAGCCCTTGATTTCGATCATGCCGCCGCTGCTCCCCCCGTAGGCTACTTCCACCTGCTCGAGCGTCGATTCGCCGGAACCGGGTTCGAACTTGAGATTCGACCATTCGCCCGCTTCGGCTTCTTTGGCTCCGGTGAAGACGATCGGTTCTTCGGCGGTGCCGTTGGCTTTCAGCGTCCCTTTAACCGTTAGGTTGGGATTGGTCATCAGAACGCCTCTGCCGATCGTCAGCGTTGCGCCCGCGGAAACGGTCACCGCGCCGCTGAACCTAACTCGAGTGCCGCCGTTTAACCAGGTCTCCGAGTGGTTAACCGCGCCGCTGATCGAGATCACGTTTTCTTTGTTTGCGATAAGCGTATTGTAGGTGATTTCATCGGGAATCTCACTCCCTTGGAAGGAAAGCGCCGTTTTTTCGCTTTCAACAATCGAGTTGGAGCCCAGCGATTTGCCGGTGACACTGGATAGCCTGGTGTCGACGTTGATCCCGGTAGCACAGCGCAAGATCGAGTTATTGTGGATGTTGACTTCGCCTTTCTTACCGGTACCAGCGGAGTAGGAGATTGCTTGGCCCGACGAGGCGCATTCGGTGATCGCGTCGTTGCCGATTTCCGGCGCGCCGCCTTCGGTGATCAGGATCGAGGCAGCCTTGTTGTGCAGGAGGGTCGAGTTGATGATCTTAGGCGAGGACCCCTGACTGACAATCGTGCCTTGGGGATTGAAGGTGCCGACACCGCCTCCGTAAGCGACCTCGACGTGGTTCAGTACCGATTCCCCGCTGCCGGGTTCGAAGGTGATGCTCGGCCATTCCCCCGCTTCGGCTTCTTTGGCGCCCGTGAAGACGACCGGTTCTTCGGCCGTGCCTTCGGCCTTCATGGTTCCCTTGACGACGAAGTTGGGGTTGGTAATGAAGACCCCTTTCGTGATCAAGAGGGTCGCTGCAGCGGCAACGGTTACTGCGCCGCTGAACCGAACCCGGCTACCGCCGTTGTTCCAGGCCTCGGAGTGGTTGACTCCTCCCCTGACCCAAATCACGTTTTCTTTGTTGGCGCTCAGCGTGTTGCCGGTGATGTCGCCCGGGACTTCATAGCCTTCGAAGGAGAGCGCTTTTTCGCTGCTTTCGGTGATCGTGTTGGCTCCCAGGGTTTTGCCGGTGACGCTGGACAGCGTGGTGCTGACGCTGATCCCCGTCGCACAGCGAGCGATGCTGTTGCCGTGGATGTTGACTTCGCCGGTCTGCCCGCTGCTGGCCGAATAGGAGATCGCCTTGCCCGACGACGCGCAGTCAGTGAACGTGCTGTTGGCGATTTCCGGCGCGCCGCCTTCGGTGATCAGGATCGAAGCAGCCTTGTTGTGGCGGAAGGTCGAGTTGAGGATCTTCGGCGAGGATTTTTCGCTGACGATCGTCCCTTGGGGGTTGAGACTGCCGACCCCCCCGCCATAGGCAACTTCGATGTGATTGAGCACGGATTCGCCGCTGCCCGATTCAAAGGTGATGCTCGACCATTCGCCTGCTTCGGCTTCTTTGGCACCGGTGAAGACGACCGGTTCTTCGGTGGAGCCTTCGGCCAAGAGGGTGCCCTTGATCCTCAGCGTCGGGTTGGTCATGAACACGCCTTTGGTGATCGAAAGGGTCGCTGCAGCGGCAACGGTTACTGCGGCGCTGAACCGAACCCGGCTACCGGCGTTGTTCCAGGTCTCGGAGTGGTTGACTGCACCAGAGATCCAGATCACGTTTTCTTTGTTCCCGATTAGCGTGTTGCCGGTAATGTCGCCGGGGATTTCAGTCCCTTCGCAGGAGAGCGCTTTTTCGGTGCTTTCGGTGATCGTGTTGGCTCCCAGGGTTTTGCCAGTGACGCTGGACAGCGTGGTGCTGACGCTGATTCCGGTTGCGCACCGGGTCACGCTGTTGCCGTGGATGTTGATTTCGCCGGCTTGGCCGCTGCCGGCAGAGTAGGAGATGCCCTTGCCCGTGGCGCATTCGGAGATCGCGTTGTTCGCGATTTCCGGCGCGCCGCCTTCGGTGATCAGGATCGAAGCAGCCTTGTTGTGGCGGAAGGTCGAGTTGAGGATCTTCGGCGAGGATTTTTCGCTGACGATCGTCCCTTGGGGGTTGAACGTGCCCACCCCGCCTCCATAGGCCACTTCGACGTGATTGAGCACGGATTCGCCGCTGCCCGATTCAAAGGTGATGCTCGACCATTCGCCCGCTTCGGCTTCTTTAGCCCCGGTGAAGACGATCGGTTCTTCGGTGCTGCCTTCGGCTTGCAGGGTTCCCTTGACCCGGATCTTGGGGTTGGTGATGAAGACGCCTTTGGTGATCGAGAGCGTCTTGCCTTCAGCCACCGCGACTTCGCCGGTGATCGCGATCCGAGCGCCGCTCTTGGTCCAAGTCTGGGACTGACCGACGGTCCCGCTGAGCGAGATCACGTTTTCTTTGTTGGCGACCAGCGTGTTGGTGGTGATGTCAGCGGGAATTTCGCCGCCTTGGAAGGAGAGTGGCGATTCTTCGGTTTCGGCGATGAGGTTGGAACCGAGGCTTTTCCCGCTGGCGCTCGAGAGAGACGTGGAAACGCTGATGCCGACCTTGCACCGGGCCACGCTATTGCCATGTATGTCGACTTCGCCTTTCTGTCCGCTGCCGGCGGAGTAGGAGATGCCCTTGCCTGCCTTGCTTTCGGCCGTGTAGCAGTCGGAAATCGTATTGCCAACGATTTCGGGCGCGCCGCCTTCGCTGACGTGGATCGAGGCAGCTGCGTTGTGGCGGAAGGTCGAATCGGCGATCGTCGGTGAGGCTCCGAGGATTTCGATCAGACCAGCCGCCCCCAGGGGCGCAACGCTGCCGCCATAGGTCACTTCGACGTGCTTCAAGACCGATTCCCCGCTGCCCGATTTGAAGACGAGCCCGGTCCATTCGCCCGCTTTTTCTTCTTTGGCCCCGGTGAAGACAATCGGGTTTTCGGCCGTGCCTTCGGCCTTCAGGGTGCCTTCGACCTGCAGTAGGCCGAGCGTCAGTTTGACCCCTGGTTCGACGGTGACCGTCACTCCTGATTTGATCGTCGGGCTGCCGGTGTAGGGGTTGCCGGCGGGCGTGAGCGTCATGTTTTCGGTGATGGTCGAGGGGAGGGCGGTCGCAAAAGCCGCCGACGGCACCAGCAGTCCAAGAGAGAGCGCCACCGAAAACACAAGCACGAGAAAACCAGGCAGGCAGTTTGGCGCCATATCGAATCGTGCCTGTACACACTTGTCCGATGATTCCCCTACCGCCCTCAATCGTTCCTCCCGCGTTTGTGGATAGATGCCCCAACAATGGGCACACCCGCATACTATAGGTACTGAAAAGGCATTCGCAAGCGAAACTAATACGTACGTTTGTTTCGATCCAAGTCTGCTCGTTCAATAGTCGCCGGTCTATCAGGTGCGAGAGCGAACCCCCCAGGGCACTACTTCCCGACCCTCATGATTGGCTCGATCAGGGCTGTGCGCGGCGGCTCCGCCGATGATCGCGAGTCCCCTCCGTTCAATCCCCTAGCGCGGCAGATATCGTGAAATGCATGCCTCGAATCGGATGGATGTGGCTCCTACAGATATGCGTCGCGGCCGCGGTGGCCGTGTCCATTGCTATATCCGTCGGTCTCGCCTGGGCGATGCTTTTCGTGGCGGCCGACCTCGCATATGCATGGTGGCGGATCAAAGTGTCCGCGAGGCGCGGCAAGGGGCAGAAGGGGTCCGAGTCTTCGTGGTCAAGGACCCTTCGCTAGACATCGATGAGTCAGCTCGACTCACCGGGATGGAAGATCGGAAAGCCTCGTTCCGCTGCTGCCTCCGCCAAGCGCTGGTCATAGGTGAAGAAGGCGCCGATCTCATCCCGAACCGTCAACGCCGTAGCAAGGTGGAGAGCGTCGAGAGTCCTAACACCAGGCGGCGACAGTGAGACCGCGACATCGAGCACTTTGTCATCGAGCGGAAGCAGAGACACCCCCTCCAGCCACGCCCTTGCGTCCCTCTCGCGATCGCTGCCATAGCGCGAGCAGGCCCTGATGGCCTCCACCCCTAGAAGCACGCTCGACACGAAACCGTCCCAGTGCGATAGTTCACCGCGCAGCCTTTCGTGCCCGGACTCCTTGAGCGGGAGCTTGACGTAGGCCGAGGTATCGAGATAGGCGAGCCGCCCGGTCACAGGCGCTCTTCGCGCATTTCTTCAAGTACCTGGCTACTCGGCGGGCCGGACGCGGGGCCTCGAGTCGAGCTTGCGGCCATCTCCAAAAGATCGCGTCGCGGCATCGTCGCGCCTCGCTCAGCAACCAGCCTGGCGATCGGCGAATCCTCTGGTCCGGATGGCGTGAGCCGGGCCACCTCTCTCCCCCGCTCCGTCACGATGAAGCTCTCGCCCTCCTTAACCTCCAACAGATAACGGGAAAGGTTCTGCCGCAGCTCTCGGACGCCGACTCGCTCCATGTGCGTCACCGTAGCACAGTGATGCAAATTGGCATTTTGCACCCATGCAATTTGGCATAGGTGCGCGTTGGCTCAGCGAATGTGTTCGTAGATGCTGAACAGCGGCAGGTACATCGAGATGACGATGAAGCCGACCATGCCGCCGACGAAGACGATCATGATCGGCTCGATCAGGGCCGTCAGCGCCTTCACCTTGGCGTCGACCTCGGCCTCGTAGAAGTCGGCGATTTTGGCCAGCATCGTCTCCAGCTGCCCGGTCTCCTCGCCGACCGCGACCATGTGGCCGACCATCGGCGGGAAGATGTCGTTCTGTTCGATCGGCCCCGCCAGCGAGCCGCCGGTCTTGACCGACTTGTAGACGTCCTTCATCGCGTTCTCGACGACGATGTTGCCGGCGGTCTCGCCGGTCAGCTGGATCGACTGCAGCATCGGCACGCCGGAGGAGACGGAGCCCGCGAAGGTGCGCGACCAGCGGGCCAAAGCGATCTTCTGGATCACGTCGCCGATTTTGAACGGCAGCCGGAGGATCAAGCGGTCCCACTGGTCTTTGCCGCTCTCGGTCTTCTTCCACCTGAAGAAGAGCCAGAAGGCGAGGATCACCCCCGGGAGCAGGATGAACCAGTCGTGCGTGAACACGTTGGAGACGCCCACGCACAGCTGCGTCGGCGGTGGCAGGCCCGCTTCTTCCCCCGGATGTTCTTCGGCGAGTTCTTTGAAGATTTTGGCGAAGACCGGGATCACGAACATCACGATCGCGATCAGGACGACCACCGCGAAGCCGAAGACGAGCGCCGGGTACATCATCGCCGATTTCACCTGGCGCTTGAGGGCGTCGGCTTTCTCCACCTGGAAGGCGATCCGGTCGAGCGCCTCGTCGAGGCGGCCGGACTGCTCGCCGGAGCGGACCATCGCCCGGAAGAGGCGGTCGAAGACGCGCGGGTGGCGCTCCATCGCCTGCTCCAGCGTGCTCCCCGCTTCGACGTCGGCGCGCAGGCCGGCAACCGCCTCTTTGATCTCCTCGTCCTTGCTCTGCTCCTCGAGGGTGCTGAGCGTGCGCAGCATCGGCATCCCGGAGGCGACCAGGGTTGCGAACTGGCGCGAGAAGACCGCCAGCTCGCGCATGTCGACGCTCTTCCAGCGCCGCATGACGTCCTCGATTTTCAGCGGGTTGGCTTTCTCCGTGACCTCGAGGACGATCAGCCCCTTCTGGCGCAGTTGCTCGGAGACCTGCGCCTTGGACTCGGCCTCGATTTCGCCGGCGGTCGCGGCGCCGCCGACGTCCATGGCGCGGAAGGTGAAGGTGGTGGCGCCGGCCATCGCCTAGCCCCCCGAGACGTAGGAGGGCGCCGGCGAGCCGTTGTACTGCGGGGCCGCCTGCGGCATCGCGGCGCCGTCGCCGCCGAGGACTCGTTTGAGCTCCTCCGGCACCGAGGAGCGCTGTTCGGCCAGGGCGCGGCCGATCTTCCCGGCCCGCACCAGGCGGGCGAGGTCGGCGTCCATCGTCTGCATGCCGATCGCGCCGGAGGTCTGCACCGCGGCGTAGATCTGGTGGGTCTTGCCCTCGCGGATCAGGTTGCGGATCGCCGGGGTCGGCACCAGCACCTCGGTGGCGACGACGCGGCCCATGCCGTCGGCCGTCGGCAGCAGCTGCTGGGTGACGATCCCCTGCAGCGCGATCGAGAGCTGGGTCCGCACCTGGCCCTGCTGCTCGGGCGGGAAGACGTCGATGATCCGGTCGACCGTCTGCGCGGTCGACTGGGTGTGGAGGGTGGCGAAGACGAGGTGGCCGGTCTCCGCCGCGGTCAGCGCCGTGCCGATCGTCTCCAGGTCCCTCATCTCGCCGACCAGGATCACGTCGGGGTCCTCTCGCAGGGCGGCCTTGAGGCCGAGGGCGAAGGTGTCGGCGTCGGCGCCGATCTCGCGCTGGTTGACGATCGACTTTTTGTGCTTGTGCAGGAACTCGATCGGGTCCTCGATGGTGAGGATGTGGTCCTGCCGTTCGGAGTTGATGATGTCGATCATCGCCGCCAGGGTCGTGCTCTTGCCAGAGCCGGTCGGGCCGGTGACGAGCACGAACCCGCGCGGTTTCTGCGTCAGCTCGCGCAGGACCTGAGGGCCGCCGAGCGAGTCGAGCGAGGGGATCTCCTGGGGAACGAAGCGGAAGGCGGCGCTGACCGAGCCGCGCTGGAAGAAGCAGTTGACGCGGAAGCGGGCGACGCCGGGGATCGCGTAGGCGAAGTCGAGCTGTTTCTGGGTCTCGAACCTTTTCCGCTGGTCGTCGTTGAGGATGCTGTAGACGACCTCGCGGGTCTCCTGGTTGCCCAGCACCGGGAAACCGTCCATCGGCGTGATCTTGCCCTTGTCGCGGATCGCCGGCTGGAAGCCGGCGGTGAGGTGAACGTCCGAGGCGCGAGCCTCGACCATGCGACGCAGGACCTCGGCGAAATCGAAATCCATAAGCCCTAGATCGGTCCCCTACGCGGATTCCTTAAGCGGTGACACGAAGTACCTCCTCGAGGCTGGTCAGCCCGCCGCGGATCTTCTCCACGCCGTCCTCGCGCAGGGTCAGCATCCCCTCCTCCCGCGCCAGCGCGGCGACCTCGGCCTCGGGCGCCTGCGAAACGGTCAGGTCCTTGATGCCGTCGCTCATCTTCATCACCGAGTAGAGGCCGACGCGGCCTTTGTAGCCGCTGTTGTTGCAGCGGGCGCAGCCGACCGGCTCGTAGGCCTCGAGCTCGGCCGCGGCGCGCAGCCCCGCCTCGGTCAGCGCCTGCACCGGGACGATCGCCCGCTGCTTGCAGTGGCTGCAGAGCTTGCGTGCCAGGCGCTGGGCGACGACGCAGTCCACGGCCGAGGCCGTGAGGAAGACCTCGATGCCCATCTTGCTGAGGCGGGTGATCGCCCCGGGGGCGTCGTTGGTGTGCAGGGTCGAGAGCATCATGTGCCCGGTCAGCGCCGCCTCGATCGCGATCCGCGCGGTCTCGCCGTCGCGGATCTCGCCCACCATCACGATGTCGGGGTCGGCGCGGAGGATCGAGCGCAGGCCGGTGGCGAAGTCGAGGCCGGCCTTGCGGTTGACGTTGATCTGGTTGATTCCGTCGATCTGGTACTCGACCGGGTCCTCGATCGTGATGATCTTCTTGTCGACGTGGTTGAGCGCCTGCAGCGCGGCGTAGAGGGTCGTGCTCTTACCGGAGCCGGTCGGCCCGGTCACGAGCACCGCGCCGTAGGCCTGGTGGAAGGAGAACTCGAAGCGCTCGCGGGCCGAGCCGTCCATCCCCAGGTCATCGAGCGAGCGCTGGGCGTTGTCTTTGTCGAGGATGCGGACCGTCGCCCCCTCGCCCTTCTGGGTCGGCAGGGTGGTGATACGCAGGTCGACCCGGCGGTCCTCGACGGTGACGCTGACGCGGCCGTCCTGCGGCACCCGTTTCTCGGCGATGTTGAGGTCGCTCATGATCTTCACGCGGGAGATCACGGCGCTGACCATCCGCTTCGGCACCTGCGCCGCCTCGCGCAGGACGCCGTCGACGCGGAAGCGGACCCGCATCCCGTCTTCGGAGGGCTCGAAGTGGATGTCGGAGGCCCCCTCTCCCACCCCCTGGCCGAGGATGCTGTAGACGAGTTTGATCACCGGCGCGTCTTCCGCCGTGACCTGCATGTCGGCGACTTCGGCCAGCTCGTCTGCGGCTTCCTCCTCCTCGGCGATCGTCTCGGTGACCGCGCTCTGCAGCGTGTTGAGGCGGCCGAGCAGCGCCTCGATGTCCTCCTCGGCGGCGACCGCGACCCGGCAGTCGAGGCCGGTGGCGATCTGGATGTCGTCGATCGCCAGCACGTTGGTCGGGTCCGACATCGCCACCAGCAGCGTTTTCTTGTCAACGAAGCCGACCGGGATCGCGTGGTAGCGGCGGGCGGTGGTGACGGTGACGAGATTGGCGGCGGCCATGTCGACCTGGTAGGCGGTGAGGTCGACGTGGTCGAGCCCGTAGCGCTCGGCGAGCGCGCGCGAGAACTGGTCGGCGGTGATCGCCCCCTGTTCGAGCAGCAGGCGCTCGGGCGGGCGCCCCGCCGTGCGGGCTTCTTCGATCGCCTGGCGGGCGCGCTCGTCGCCGACGTAACCGAGATCGACGATGACGTCGGTGACGAAGCCGCTGGAGCGGCCACGGGTCATCGGCGGCGTCAGGCCGGGGGGACCGGAGGACTCGGGCTCCAGGGCCGGCGCCGTCGAGTCGCCGGAGTCGGGGACCGGCCGCAGGTGGCTCGGGAAGTCCCGGTTGTCCATGCTCACCTCACGGGTGGTAGGCGAGGGTGCCGCCGCGATAGCGGGCGTCCACCACCGCCTGTTCGACGCTCTCCGCGCTCTGGAACCCGTAGAGGACAGAGGCGGCGTCGTAGCCGTGGCTGAGGCTCTTGGGCCGGATCACCACCAGCGCCGGGACCTGGTTCAGGTCGACGCCCTGGGCGATCGAGACGTAGCGCGCGAGTTCGTGAGAGGGCACGACGAAGGTCGCGACCCCGCTCATCGATTCCAGCCGGCTGACGGACCGCTGGACGAGGCGATCGTCGATGCCGCCGTCGCGGACGAAGAGGATGGCGACGGTGTCGCCGGCGTTGAAGGCGGAGACGACTGCGCGCGGCGGCGCCGGCGGGGAGCCGGGGCCCGAGCCTGGAGCGGGAAGATGGATCGGCCCGCCGCTCGCTTCGAGTTCGCTCGCAACCGAGGCGACGGCGGCGGACGCGGCGGCCGATTCGCCGCCTTCTTCTTCTTCGGAGCCGCCGCCCATTTTGCCGAGCAGGAAGACCGCGGCCAGGACGAGCAGGACGCCCACCAGGGCGACCTGCGCCATCGGGTTTTCGTTCAGCTTCTCTCTCATACGTTCGCCTAGTACCTGTTCGACATCTGCGGCGGCGATCTTGAGCGCCGCCAGGCGGCTACCGGCGCGGCCGGCTCAGCAGTTGGCGTTGGGGGGCGAAGCGGTGGCGCCGACGCACTCGACGTACTGGGTGCGCTGGAAGGTGCTGGCGAGGGTGATTTCCGGCGGCTGGATGTTCGGGTTCGAAGTGATCGTCACGTTGCCGTTGATGTTCAGTTTCTTGCCGGCGATCATCCCGTTCCAGGTCGCGTTGCCTTTCATTTCGATTTCGCTGTAGGGGGCGTAGAGCATCACCTCGTCGGTCGTTTTCGGCGTGCCGTCGATCTTGACCGCGCCGTTGCCGAGGACGAAAATGCTCGGCACTTCGTAGGTGCCCTGACCGGGGTTGAAACCGCTCGATTCGATCACCCCGGCGGCGCCGATTTCGACCTGGGTTTCGCCGGATTTCACGCTGGGGCAGAATTTGGATTCGGGCGCGGCGACGTAGATTTGCGGGCGTACGCCCGCCGGGATGTAGAGCTTGCCCTGGATTTCGAGCTTGCAGACCAAATAGACGGAGCCCCCCATCGTCAGCTGCTGTGAGGAATCGATTTTGAGGACTCGAGTGGTCGTGCTGAAGGGAAGCGAGTTCTTCTTGCTGTAGACGTCGACCTGTTCCGCCGAGGCGCAGGTCTTCGTCAGCCGGCAGTTGTCGTTTTCGGTTTCGATGTTGGTCGGCGGCGTGATCCCGGGCAGGTTCTTGTTTTCTTCGGTTTTTTCGCCGCTGCAGCTCGGGGTCGGTGCTTCTTTGCCGACCCCGTGGCGGTCGTTGCCGCAGATCGTCGGAGTGCCGTTGGATTCGATGGTGCCGTTGGTGCCGATGTCGGTTTCGATGCGGACGTTGCCGCCAAGCGTGATCGTTTCCTGACCGAGCACTTTCTCGTTGGCGAAGACGTTTTTGCCGCTCACCGCTTTCATCGCGACGTTGACGCGGCGGCTGACGGTCCCCGAGGTCCCGACTGCGACGACGTTGATCGTGCCGCTCGCCGGGTAGGCGCTGATCATGTAGCTGTAGCTGGCGTTGCCCACTTTTTCGGCCGTGGTGGCGGGGCACCAGCCGCTGGTCGCCGTCTGGTATTCGCCTTTGGGGCCGACACAGGGATGGGTCGTCGAGATGTACGGCAGGTAGCGGTTCAGCCGCAGCAGGGCGATGTTGGCGCCGGCGTCGGCGGCGGCGATCGCTTCCTTGGCTTCGTGGTCGCGGTGCGTCCCCTGCTGCACGTCGACCGTCGATATCACCGCGACGCTGGCGAGGGCGAAGCTGGCGACCAGGGCCATCAACGCGGTCGGGACTGCGATGCCGCACTGATTGCGGCGCAAATCGCGAACGAGCAGGATGAAGCGGTCGATCGCAGCCATCACGACTGGTTCGGCATCTGCCGAAGCGGGCTTGAATCGCGCAGCGCAGGCGGCGGCCGGCGCTGGACGCGCGTCCTACTCAGTTGGCGCTAGCTGCTCGATGCCGCTCGCCCGCTGGCCGCCCGCGGACAGCATCAGTTTGAAGTCGTGCGGGCTCGAGGCGTACTCCAGTGCCACGTTCTCGGAGACCTTGCCCTCCATCACGTAGTGGAGCAGGGACTGGTCGAAGGTGCGCATGCCGTAGTACTCGCCCTCGGAGATGACTTCGGTGATCTTGCCGGTCTCCTCCGGGTTCATGATCAGGTCCTGGACGCGGCCGGTGACGACGAGGATCTCCGAAGCGGGGACGCGGCCGTCGCCGGTGACGTCGGGGACGAGGCGCTGGGCGATCGCCCCCTTGAGGGTCGCCGCGAGCATCACCCGCGCCTGGTGCTGCAGGTGGGGCGGGAAGAAGTCGACGATGCGGTTGATCGTCTCGGTCGCGTCCAGGGTGTGGACGGTGGAGAGGACGAGGTGGCCGGTCTCGGCCGCGGACAGCGCGGTGCGGACCGTCTCCTCGTCGCGCATCTCGCCGATCAGGATCACGTCGGGGTCCTGGCGCAGGACGCGGCGCATCGCCCGGGCGAAGCTTTCGGTGTCGGAGCCGACTTCGCGCTGGTTGACGATCGAGTTTTTGTCTTCGTGCAGGTACTCGATCGGATCCTCGAGCGTGATGATGTGGTCGGTCCGGGTGCGGTTGATGTGGTCGATCATCGCCGCCAGCGTCGTGCTCTTGCCCGAGCCGGTGGTGCCGGTGACGAGGATGATCCCGCGCTGCTCTTCGGCCAGTTGGGTCACCACCGGCGGCAGCCCGAGGTCGTCGACCGAGCGGATTTCGAAGGGGATCGCGCGGCAGACGATCGAGATCGAGTCGCGCTGCTTGAAGGTGTTGACGCGGAAGCGCGAGAGGCCGGGGATCGAGTAGGAGAAGTCCGCCTCGCCGCATTCCTCGAATTCGGTCAGCGACCGCACCTCGGCCATGTCCTGGAAGGCCTTTTCGGTGTCCTGCGGCTGTAGCGGCTGGTAGCCCTCCAACGGCGCCAGCTCACCGTGCAGGCGCGCCGTCGGCGGCACCCCCACCTTCACGTGCAAATCAGACCCACCCCGCTCAATCAGAGTGCGCAGCGCTGAATCAATGTCAAACATCTCGACCAATATCGGCCGCTCAGCCAGATCACTTAATGCTGCAAGCGGCGACGGTAAGGGGTCCTCCCCCAACACGCACAGCAGGGACGACTCAGGGTGCGGAAGCTGTTTCAGCTCACCGAGACCGCAACAGACCGCGTATATCGCGGTTTCTCGCGGTTTCGCGGTCGGGGCCCCTGCCGGAGCTCTGTCGCTGAGGGGACGGGTATCCCCCGGCCGACCGGCGTCCCGTTACTCGCCCCAAAGACTCCTGCGGCAGTCAGAGACGATCTGGCGAGTGACCCAGGGAGGTCGGGGGATACCCGTCCCCTATACCGAGTGAGCTTTGTCCTCAGGCTGTTTAAGCGACCTCGCGCAGTTTCTGGGCCTCGCCCAGCGACTGCAGCTTTTTGAGGCTCTGATTCTCGATCTGCCGAATCCGCTCGCGGGTGACGTTGAAGGTGCGGCCGACCTCGTCCAGGGTCCGGGGGTGCTCGCCGCCGAGCCCGTAACGGAGCTCGAGCACGCGGCGCTCGCGGTAGGAGAGGTTCTCGAGGGCCTCTTTCAGCGCCTCTTTGGTGAGCAGGTCGGCGGCCCGGTCGAACGGGGACTCGGCCTTCTCGTCGGCGATGAACTGGCCGAACTCCGACTCCTCCTCGTCGCCGACGGGCTTCTCCAGCGAGACCGGGGCCTGGGCGGAGCGCTTGATCGAGTCGACCTCCTCGGGATCGATCCCCGTCACCTCGGCGATCTCCTCCGGGGTGGGCTCGCGGCCCAGCTCGGTGACCAGCTTGCGCTCGGCGCGGCCGATCTTGTTCAGCTTCTCGACGACGTGGACAGGGATCCTGATGGTCCGAGCCTTGTCGGCGAGCGCACGGGCGATCGCCTGGCGGATCCACCAGGTCGCGTAGGTGGAGAACTTGAACCCCTTGCGGTAGTCGAACTTCTCCGCCGCGCGGACCAGACCGAGCGTCCCCTCCTGGATCAAGTCGAGGAAGGGCAGGCCCTGGTTCCGGTAATTTTTCGCGATCGAGACGACGAGCCGCAGGTTCGACTCGACCATTTTCTGCTTCGCGTCGAGGTCGCCGCGCTCGATCCGTTTCGCCAGTTCGACCTCCTCCTGGGCGGTCAGGAGGCGGACTTTGCCGATGTCCTTGAGGAACAGCTGCAAGGAATCGGTCGTCATGTCCGGTTTCAGGTCGAGCGCCTGTTTCTGGCGCCGGCGGCCTTTTTTGCCGGTGTCGACGGGGAGCGCTTCGGCCGCGGCTTTCTGCGCCGGGTCCATGTCCTCGACGAGCTCGATCCCCGACTTCTCGAGGTGCCCGTAGAGGTCCTCGACGTCAGACTCGTCGAGATCGACCTCGGAGACCGCGGAGGCGATGTCGCCGAAGGTCAGCACGCCGAGCTGCTGCCCGCGATTGATGAGGTTTTTGACCTCCTCCAGTTCCTGAAGCTCTGCTACCAGCATCCGTTCTTACTCGTTCCCTTGCGCTCGATGTTTAGTTCTGGGGATTGAAATGCCGCCGCGACCCAAAAGTCGCGCCGGAGCGACAAAAAGCGGACCCATGACGTGGTCCGCGAAGTAGCGTCTACATCCGTCATTGTGCCCTGGCGGGCGGCGTTTCGAAACTCGACAAACGCCTGTTCGCATAGTAGTCGCTTCAGTTTGTGAAGTCAAATGCCCAGCCACCTCCGCCATCCCCGTCCCTGGCTCCGCGCCTTCTGGCAACGGGCCTACCGCGAGAACGTCACCGGACTTTCGGCGATGGTCGCCTACAACCTGATGCTGGCGGTCTTCCCCTTCGCCCTGCTGGTGCTCTTCGTCTTCGGCCAGGTCCTGAAGATCCACGGCGTCGAAACGAGCGTCCTCAACGACCTTCAGCGCCTGTTTCCCAATACCGAGCAGCAGACGCTGACCGACGTCCTCACCCGCATCCAGGACAACTCGACGACGATCGGGATCGCCGCCTTCTTCGGCTCACTGTGGATCGGCGCCTCCTTCTGGGGGGCGATGGACACCGCCTTCTGCCGCATCTACCACGTCGAATGCCGCGGCTGGGTCGAACAGAAGCGCTTTTCCTTCGCGATGCTGGTCGTGGTCCTCCTCTTCATCGCCGCCAGCATCTTCGTCCCCACCTTCGAGAGCGCAGTCGTCTCCAGCACCGACCGCCTTCCGTTCGGCCTCTCCCACATCAAGGCGATCGACACGATCCTGCTGCTGGCAGCGGCGCTGCTGATCACCTTCGCCATCTGCTGCGTGATCTTCTGGGCCGTCCCCAAAGGGCACATGCCCTGGCGCGCGGTCTGGCCGGGGGCCCTCTTCGTCACGATCGGCGCCGGTCTCGCCAACTGGCTGTTCCCGATCTATCTCTCGAGCATCTCCAGCCTCTCCCGCTTCGGCTCGACGCTGGGCTTCATCCTCATCGCCCTGCTCTGGTTCTACGTCCTCAGCCTGGCGCTGATGCTCGGGGCGGTGATCAACTCGCTCCGCTTCGAGCTCCACGACACCGGCGAGCTGCCCTTTTACCCGCGGAATCCCTGTCAGGGATGCGAAGAAGACGCAGCACGCGGGCGCCAAGCAGGCCCCCTCGGCAGCGAATAAATAAAAACTGCCGTATCTTGAGTTGGGATAACAACCTGGAGGGCTTTGGACGCAGGTCCAATCGCCGGGTGGAGTGGGAGAATCCGCAGCGATGCAAAAACATCGGAGTTCTGAAACGGCGACCAGCGTCCTGAGGCCCACTACTCCGCTTGACATCGGTCAGCAGACACAGCGTCAGCGCATCCTCGACGCGATGATCGAGAGCTGTGCCGAGAAGACTTTCGCGGCAACGACGATCACCGACATCGTCGCCCGCGCCCACATCTCCCGCACCACCTTCTACAAACAGTTCGAGGACAAGCACGCCTGTTTCGACGCCGCCGTCGACTACTGCATCGAGGAGCTGGGGCGCATTGCCAACAGCGCCATCGCGCCCGAGGACGGACCAGGCGACGCCTGTCGCAAAGCCGTCACCGCGGTAGTCGGGGCACTGGCAACACGGCCCGGCCTGGCGCAACTGCTCACCGGCGATGCCATCGCGGTCGATCCGATAATCACCGGGCGCTACCGCAAAGCGACGATTCCGCCGCTGAGCGCTCTCTGGGAGAGCCGCAACGGCGGCGGGAAGGAACACACCGACCCCCGCCTGGCCTTTGGGCAGGCCCAGGTGCTGCTCCTCAACCAGATCGCCAGCGGTGAGCCAGAGCGCCTTCCGGAGTTGCTGCCAGAGCTGGTCTATCTGGCAATAAGTCCTTTCGGGGGCCACCAGGAGGCGATCAAGCAAGCCCGCCTTGCTCGCGAGACCAAGGCCACCGGCGCGGCGCGATGACGAACGACCCCGAGGACCTGCGTCAGTGGCGGCTGCCGCGTGGGCGACACGGGCTGCCGCGCGAGCTGGTCGAACGCTCCCAGCGTGAGCGGCTGCTGGCGGCCGTGGTCCGGGTCACCGCCGCCAAGGGCTACGAGGCGACCACCGTCGGCGACATCCTCGGCGAGGCGGGAGTCGGGCGCGAGAGCTTCTACGAACTCTTCGACGACAAGCTCGACTGCATGCTGGCCGCCCACAAGATCCTCGTCGACAGCCTCGAGGAGCGGGTGCGCGAGGTCTACGACACGCCGGAGCCGTGGCCCGATCGGGTCAGGAACGCACTGGCTGTCGCCCTCGAGTGGTTCGCCTCCGATGCTGACGCCGCCAGGTTCACGCTGGTGGAGCCGGGCACCGTGGGGCTGGCTTCCCGCGAGATCTTCCAAGCCGAGTTCGCCCGCTTCATCGAGCTCTTCGACGCCGGGCTCGCGGACGGTCTCGAACCGGAGCTGGCACAGGCGACCACGCTCGCGATCGGCGGGACGCTGGCGCGGGTCTACGAAGAGGTCGTCCTCGGCCGCGCGGCAGAGCTCCCGCGCCTGCTTCCCGACCTCACCTACGAACTCCTGGTCCCGTTCGTCGGCGAAAAGGCCGCCCGAGCGGCCAGTTCTGCCTGAGCCGTTCTAGCCGTAGCGCTCGCCGATGATCTCGCGCAGCTTGGAGCGGTCGTGGCGCGCGTGAATGCGGCGGACCGTGCCGGAGCGCGAGCGCATCACCAGCGACTCGGTGGTGGCGCCGGGCCCGCGGTAGCGGACGCCCTGCAGCACGTCGCCGTCGGTGACGCCGGTGGCGGAGAAGAAGACGTCGTCGCCCGAGCAGAGGTCGTTGGCGGTGAGGACCCGGTCGAGGTCGTAGCCGGCGTCGACAGCTTCCGAGCGCTCCTCGTCGTTGCGCGGCCAGAGGCGGCCGATCAGCTGCCCGCCCATCGACTTCAGGGCGGCAGCGGAGATCACGCCCTCGGGCGTGCCGCCGATCCCCCACAACAGGTCGACCGGCGAGCGTTCGCTCACCGCCAGCAGCGCGGCCGAGACGTCGCCGTCGGTGATCAGGCGGATGCGGGCGCCGGCCTCGCGGACTTCGCGCATCGCCTCCTCGTGACGGGGGCGATCGAGCATGACCACGGTCACGTCGCCGACCGAGCCGCCCTTGCGCTGGGCAATGAGTTTCAGCGTCTCCGGCAACGGCCGGTCGAGGTCGAGCAGGTCGGCGATGTCCTCGCCCCCCGCCATCTTTTCCATGTAGACGCAGGGGCCCGGGTCGAACATCGTCCCCCGCTCGGCCAGGGCGATCACCGCGATCGCGCTCGGCATCCCCAGCGCGCAGAGGCGGGTTCCCTCCAATGGGTCGACGGCGATGTCGACCACCGGCGGTGAGCCGTCGCCGATCTGCTCGCCGTTGTAGAGCATCGGCGCCTCGTCCTTCTCCCCCTCCCCGATCACGACCGTCCCGTCCATCGAGACCGAGTCGAGAACGTGGCGCATCGCGTCGACCGCGGCCTGGTCGGCGGCGATCTTGTCGCCGCGCCCGACCCAGCGGGCAGAGGCGAGCGCGGCTGCCTCGGTGACGCGGACGAGCTCGAGGGCGAGGTTGCGGTCTGGCTTCGCCGCGTTAGCCGCAGCGGTGCCGGACTCCTGAGAACTGGACCCCATGTGCGCCGCAGGCTAACGGAAGATGGAGCGTCGGCGCCGCAAGCGATGGTGGACGTTTGCCCCAATCGATTTCAGCCCGCGACTCGACGAATTTCTAAAGAGAGTGAGGGGCGGCGCCGATGGGGGCAGATCATGGGGAACCCGGAGCTCTCTCGACTCGGGCAGGAGCTGAGCGCTCGCACCGAGGACGTCGTCGCGCGGATGATGCGGCGCTCGGCCGAATCGTCGAAGACACTGGCCAAGGTCGTCGAAGACAGCTTCGAAGACGTCGGCACCGTCTCCACCGTCGCCGTCGCCCGCTGGATGGCCGGCGAGGGCGAAGACGTGGCCCGGCAGGTCGGCCGGGAGTCGTGGCGGATCTTCGCCCAGCTCGCCTCCCAGCGCGAGGCGGCGCTGAACGAGGTGACCAAACGCTGCCTGCGCTGGCGCGACGCGACCCTGGAGGTGCTCGACGAGAGCGCCGCCGACCTCGGCCTCGCTGACGAGACGCTGGCGACGGCGCGGCGGATGGTCCAGCGCAGCCTCGACGTGACCCTGGTGCGGATGTGCCAGTCCTTCGAGGACGAGCGCCAGCGGGCACACGACGAACTGACAAGCCGCGAGAAAGAACTCGTCTTCCTCGCCACCCACGACGCGCTGACCGGGCTGCCGAACCGGACCCTGATCCTCGACCGGATCGAACAGACCCTGACCCGGGCGAAGCACAAGCAGGAGCCGGTGGCGGCGCTGTTCCTCGATCTCGACAACTTCAAGGCGATCAACGACTCGCTCGGCCACGGGACCGGCGACGAACTGCTCTGCGCGGTGGCGCAGCGGCTGGCCGGGGTGATCCGCGAGACCGACGCGCTGGGCCGGCTCGGGGGCGACGAGTTCGTGGTCGTCGCCGAGGGGCTCTCGCTGGCGGCCGGGCCGGAGCTCGTCGCCGAGCGGCTGCTGGAAGCGTTCCACGAGCCCTTCTCGCTCGGCGAAGACGGTGAGACCCGGGTCCACGCCAAGGCCAGCATCGGCATCGCCACCGGCGTCCGCCCCTCGGCCGAAGAGCTGCTGCGGGACGCCGACATCGCCATGTACCGGGCCAAGTGGGGCGGCAAGGGCCGCTACCTCGTCTTCGAGTCGGGTATGGAGGACGAGGTCCAGTCGCGCCTGGAAATCGAGATGGACCTGCAGAGCGCGCTCGAAAACGAGGAGTTCTTCCTCGTCTACCAGCCCACCTTCGACCTCAACACGATGACCCCGACCGGGGTCGAGGCGCTGCTCCGCTGGCGGCGGCCGGGCCGCGGCGTGGTCGAGCCGGAGGGGTTCATCCCGCTGCTGGAGGAGACGAAGATGATCGTCGAGGTCGGCGCCTGGGTCCTGATCGAGGCCTGTAGGCAGGCGGCGAAGTGGCAGGAGGAGGGGCGCACGATCGGTCTCTCGGTCAACGTCTCGGGGCTGCAGCTCGATACCGACGACCTGCTTGACCACGTGGCCGAGGCGCTCGACATGAGTGGCCTGGCGCCGGAGATGCTGACGCTGGAGATCACCGAGACGACGCTGATGAGCAACGCCGAGGAAACGGCGCGACGCCTGGGTGAGCTGAAGGCGCTGGGGATCAAGATCGCCGTCGACGACTTCGGCACCGGCTACTCCTCGCTCGCTCACCTGCGCCAGTTCCCGGTCGACGTGCTGAAGATCGACCGCTCCTTCGTCTCGCAGCTGGCCGAGGGCGGCGAGGGCGAGATCCTCCTCCACACCCTCGTCCAGCTCGGCAAAGCGCTGGAGATCGAGACGACGGCGGAGGGGATCGAGCGGCCGCAGGACCTCTCGCTGATCCGCGACAAGGAGTGCGACAGCGGCCAGGGGTTCCTCTTCACGCGGCCGCTCAGCGCCCAGGACGCCGATTCGTTCTTCAGCCAGTGGCCGGCGAACCGGCGCTTCGAGATCCGCCACGAGCAGGAGGACGGCGATAGGGTGGCGGTCGATGGATCGCTGGGGCCTGACGCTGCCGCTGCCGGGGCTGACGCTCGCTGACCACGAGGAGCTGGTCAAGCGGGCCGAGGCGGCCGGCTACACCGACCTCTGGACCGGCGAGACGGCCGGGCCGGACGGGTTCACGCCACTGTCGCTGAGCGCCGCCTGGACCGAGCGGGCGCGACTGGGGACCGGGATCGTCGGCGTCTTCCAGCGCGGGCCGGCGCTGCTGGCGCAGCAGGCGGCGGCGCTCGCGGATGCCTCGGGCGGGCGCTTTGTGCTCGGGATCGGCGCCTCCTCGGACCGGATCGTCGAAGGCTGGAACGGGATCCCCTTCGAGCGGCCGCTGAGCAAGGTGCGCGAGACGCTCGACTTCTTGGAGGTGGCGTTGACGGGCGAGCGCACCGAGTCGGGCTTCAAGCTGGAACAGAAGCCGGCGCACCGGGTGCCAGTCGTGCTGGCGGCACTGCGGGGGAAGATGCTGGAGCTGGCGGTCGAGCGCGCCGACGGCGCCTTCACCAACTTCCTGCCGCTGGCCGGGCTGCCCCAGGTCACCGCCCAGCTGGAGGGGATGCCGGAAGGTTTCGAGCTGCTCTGCCGCTTCTTCTGTCTACCCGGCGAGCGCGAGCAGGTCGAGCCGCTGGCCCGCTTCATGTTCTCCTCCTACATCACCGTCCCCGTCTACGCCGCCTTCTACCGCTGGCTCGGCTACGGCGAGCAGATCGAACCGATGGTCCAGGCCTGGGAATCCGGCGACCGCCAAGCCGCCGCCGCGGCAGCCCCCTGGGAGCTGATCGAGGACATGTTCATCTTCGGCACGCCCGAGCAGATGAAAGAGCGCCTCGCCGCCTTCGTCGCCGGCGGCATCACCCTCCCCATCCTCACCCCGATCGTCACGCCGGACAAGCTGGCCGAGACGATCGACGCGCTCGCGCCCAACTGAGGGACCAGGCTCACTCGGTAAGGAGGGGTGGTGTCCCTCTCGCTCCCTGGGTTGCTCGCCTGAAGCGCCACCAGCTGACCGCGAACGTCGCCGGTGCGAGCAACAGGACGCCGGTCGCGAGAGGGACACCACCCCTCCCAGCAACAGAGCTCCGGCAGACGCTGAGCAGTTCCATGGTTCCTTAGGCACGGAATAGGTGCGTAAGGAACCACGAAAGCGCCAGATCCAGCTCAACGCCAAAGTCGTGGTTCCTTTCGCACGCTATAGGTGCGAAAGGAACCACGGGATGGTCTGACCCTGCCGTCCCGCGGTGCTCTGTTGCTGAGGGGACGGGTATCCCCCGGCCGACCGGCGTCCTGTTACTCGCCCCGCCCGCTTCCGCGGTCAGCTAGCAGCGATCTGGCGAGTGACCCAGGGAGGTCGGGGGATACCCGTCCCCTATACCGAGTGAGGTTTGTCCTGTGGATCGTTCATCGCCTCGGTCGCCTCTTCGGCAAGCCGGGCGTAGGTGTCGGGGCGGCGGGTGGTTAGGAAGGGGAAGAGCTCTAGCCAGTCGCGGCGCTGGTCCAAGTCTAGGTCGGCGACGAGGACCGCTGGTTCGTGGCGGGGGGCTTGGACGAGGATGCGGCCGTAGGGGTCGGAGATGAAGGAGGAGCCGTAGAAGGTGAGTGGCGGCTCGACGCCGATCCGGTTGACGACGACCATGAAGACCCCGTTGGCGATGCCGTTGCCGACGATCACCCGCTCCCAGAGCGGCTGGGTGTCAAACTCGGGATGGTCGGGCTCGGAGCCGATCGCGGTCGGGTAGACGAGGACGTCGGCGCCCTCGAGGCTGTAGGCGCGGGCGACCTCGGGGAACCACTGGTCCCAGCAGGTAGGCAGGCCGAGCCGGGCTTCGCCGAGGGCGACGAGTGGGAACGCCTCGCCGTCGCCGGGGCCGGGGCGGAAGTAGCGGTCCTCGTGGTAGCCGGCGGTGACTGGGATGTGGAGCTTGCGGGTGCGGGCGAGGAGCTCGCCATTCGGCGCGACGACGATCGCGGTGTTGAAGCCGAGGCCGTCGTCGGCGTCGGCGCGCTCGTAGAGCGAGGCGTGGACGGGGACGCCGGTCTCGGCCGCCATCCGCGCGGCGAAGGCGTGGGTGCGGCCGCCGGGCAGCTCCTCGGGCTGAGCGCCTTCGGGTCCGGGGCCAGCTGGGTCAACCGCGAAATAGGGGCTCAGGGTCAGCTCCTGCAGGCAGATCAGCTGCGCGCCCTCGGCCGCCGCGACGCGGATGCCCTCGGCCAGCGCCGCTTCGTGTTCCTCCGGGTCGGGGTGCCAGTGGTGCTGGACGGCGCCGATCCGGAACGACCGTCGTGCCGGCGGGCGGGTGCGCGCGGGCGAGGGGGGCGGCTCCTCGGCGCGGATCAGGCGGATCTCCTCCATGAGGTTCAAGATAAACGGCGGTGAGCGCGACCTTCGAATCGACTCCCGCGGCGGACTGGTTCCGGATGCCCGGCGAGTTCGAGCCCCACAGCGGCTGCTGGATGGTCTGGCCGGAGCGGCCGGACAACTGGCGGCTGGGGGCGAAGCCGGCGCAGGAGGCGTTTGTGGCAGTGGCGGCGGCGGTCGCCGCCTCCGAGCCGGTGACGATGGCGGCCTCCGACGCGCAGTTCGAGAACTGCCGGGCGATCCTGCCGCCCGAGGTGCGGGTGGTCGAGATCTCCAGCGACGATGCCTGGATGCGGGACACCGGCCCCACCTTCCTGGTCGACGGGGTTGGCGGGCGGCGCGGCGTCGACTGGCGCTTCAACGCCTGGGGTGGGACCGAGGGCGGGCTCTACTTCCCCTGGGACCGCGACGACCGGGTGGCCGCCAAGGTGCTGGAGATCGAGGGGGCCGACCGCTACCGGGCGCCGATCGTGCTCGAGGGCGGGGCGATCCACGTCGACGGCGAGGGGACGGTGCTGACGACCGAAGAGTGCCTGCTCAACCCCAACCGCAACCCGGAGCTCTCGAAGGAGCGGATCGAGCGGGTGCTGCTGGATTACCTGGGGGCGGAGAAGGTGATCTGGCTGGGCGCCGGCGTCTTCGAAGACGAGACCGACGGGCACGTCGACAACCTCGCCTGCTTCGCCCGGCCGGGGATGGTGCTGCTGAGCTGGACCGACGACGAGGACGACCCCCAGCACGCGATCTCCAGCGATGCGCGCGAGCGACTGGAAGCGGCGACCGACGCGGCCGGGCGCTCGCTGGAAGTTGTGCTCCTCCCCTCCCCAGGCCCGCTGCAGATCTCCACCGAGGAGGCCGAAGGCGTCGACGCGGCGGAGGGAACGAACCCGCGCCGCGCCGGCGACCGCATGGCCGCCTCCTACGTCAACTTCTACCCCGGCAACTCGCGCGTCGTCTATCCCCTGCTCGACCCGCGCCAAGACGAGGAGGCCGCCGCGATCCTCCGTCGCTGCTTCCCCGAGCGCGAGGTGATCGGCGTGCCGGCGCGGGAGATCCTGCTGGGCGGCGGCAACGTCCACTGCATCACGCAGCAGGTGCCGGCGGCCTAGGCGATCGCGGCGAGGCTGAGCGCGTAGTCGCCGGCCGGGTCGGTGAACCAGCCGCGCAGCTCGAGGCCGGCGCCGGCATAGGCGGACTCGACCCGCTCCCGGGTGAACTTGGTCGAGATCTCGGTCCGCATCTCCTCGTGCTCGGCGAAGCGGACGTCGAGGTCGAGGTCGTCGAGGCGCACCTCCTTGTCGGCGAGCGAGCGCAGGCGGATATCCATCCGCTCCGCCTCCTCGTCGTAGCGGGCGACGTGCTCGAAGGCGTCGAGGTCGAAGTCGGCGCCGAGCTGGTCGTTGAGGACATGAAGCACGTTCTTGTTGAACTCGGCGGTGACGCCGGCGGAGTCGTTGTAGGCGGCCTCGAGGCGGACGGGGTCCTTGATCAGGTCGGTGCCGAGCAGGAGATGGTCGCCAGGGCCGAGCAGAGCGGCGATCCGCTCGAGGAAGGCGTGGCGGCCGCGGGGGTAGAGGTTGCCGATCGTGCCGCCGAGGAAGGCGATCATCCGCGCGCCGGGGCCGCCGGGAGCGCGCTCCAGGTGCTGCTCGAAGTCGCAGACGAGGCCATGCACGTTCAGCCCCGGGTACTCCTCGACGAGTTCGGCCGCGGTGCGCTGGGTGATCTCCTCGGATATGTCGACCGGGACGTAGGTGTCGAGGCTGTCGCAGTCGCGCATCGCGCTCAGCAGGTGGCGGGTCTTCGCGGCCGAGCCGGAGCCGAGCTCGACCAGCGTTTCCGGAGAGCCGGCAGCGGCGAGGATCTCGGTCGAGCGCTGGTCGAGGATCTGCCGCTCGGCCCGGGTCGGGTAGTACTCGGGCAGCTCGGTGATCTGCTCGAACAGGCGCGAGCCGCGCTCGTCGTAGAAGTATTTCGGCTGCAGTTCCTTCGGGTAGGCGCAGAGGCCGGCGCGGACGTCGCGCGCCATCGTCGCCGCCGCGTCCGCGTCGAGATGGACGTCGATCGCGATCATGCGTCCCTCGCGCAGCGCAGACCGGCGAAGATCTGGCCCCGCTGCGGCAGGTCCCAGTTGCGGAAGGTCGGGCGGGCGACGCGAGGGTGGGTGGCCCAGGCGCCGCCGCGCAGGACCTTGTATTCGTCGCCGAAGAAGACCGCGGAGTACTCGCGGTAGGGGAACGCTTCGAAGCCCGGGTAGGCGAGGAAGTCGGACGAGGTCCATTCCCAGCCGTGACCGAGGCCGTCGAGCTGGTCGCGTGCGGCTTCCCACTCGAACTCGGTCGGCAGGCGCTTGCCGGCCCAGCGGGCGAAGGCGTCAGCCTGGTGCCAGGAGACGTGGATGACTGGTTGTGACGGATCGATGGAGCTTCTTCTACCCCTGGCGGTGTCCACCCACTCCCCCCCGTCGCGCTCCCAGTACATGGCCGGCTCGGCGCCGGTGGCCTCCATGAAAGAGATGTACGCACCGTTGGTGACGGGCGTTCGATCGATCTCGAAAGCGGGAAGCGCGACGGTGTGATGCGGGCGCTCGTTGTCGTAGGCGAAGCCGCGAGCGGGGGCGCCGATCGTGTGCTCCCCCGCCTCGACCCGGATCGACTCCGGGGACTCCGGCACGGGTTCTGCATCCAGCTCGAATTCCGCCCTCACCGGCTCATAGCCATCGACCATCTGCAGCAGCTGCAGCATCGTCTCGTTGTGTTGTAGCTCGTGGGCGAGCAGCATCTCGTAGACGAAGCCATCCCGCAGCAGCGGATCCCCGGCATCAGGTCCGATCTCCATGTCCTCCAATACGTCGAGGGTGCGCTCGCGGACGTCGGCCATATAAGAGCGCAGCTCCCGATCCCGCAAGATCGGCAGCTCACCGCGCGTCTTTCGCGGGTTCTCGATCGCGTCGTAGAAGCGCCCCAGCTCTCCTCGCAGCGGCTCGCGCCCCCCAACCGTCTGTACCAACCACAGCTCCTCGAAGTTGGCGATATGCCCAAGGTCCCAGGCCAGCGGACTGAGAATCGGCGAGTAGACCCGGTTCAGCTGCTCGTCATCGAGCGGTTCGATCAGCGCCAGCGTCCGCTCCCGCGCCTCGGAAAGCGCTTCCGCAATCGCAGCCTTCGACTCTGAGGACACGTCGGTGGCGATAGCGCCACCTTAACGCCGATCTCTTGCCAGACGATGAACAGCTGGTTTTTCAAAGAAAGCTGCGGCCACGCAGAGCGTGGCCGCAGAGACGAGACGAGGTCGGTTCAGGGCTGGACCCTGAGGCGTAGGTTTGTGATCACCCAGCGACCTGTCCACTTGATGGTGGTAGCGCAGAGGAAGGAGCCGCCCGTCTTGTTGAGCACGGCGTTGACCTGCACGGCCGTTTCTTCTGACCCCGCTTCGAGCACGCCGATATCGGTGCCGCTGCCGGTCCCGTAAATGCAGCTGACCCCAGACGAGACGAATGTGATTTCGCTTTCCTTTTCGACGACTGTTCCGTTTTCGGTGCCGCTGATGTTTTCCACGTCACCCGAGCCGAGTTTGACCATCGAGGTGGTGCCGGTGCAGTTTGAATGCACCCTTTGGAAGGTGGCCCAGGTCGGAAGTACACCTGGTCCACCACCTGTAGTCAGCAGTTCCCAACTCCAGGTTCCGCTGGTACATGTGTCGAGCACCTGATTGGATGTGGTCTCCAGGGTGGCCGATCCTTTGAGGCTGGATTCGGCTCTGTCCCCGGGCTGCATGTCCCATCCCGCCGGGCATGGGTTGGCGTTTGTTTTGCAGAAGACCTCCGCCGAGGCCGAACCGGCCCCGAGGTAAGCGGAAAAAGCCATCGCCAAGATCGCGGCGAGGCCGAGAATCTTCAGATATCTCATTTTCTCTCCCTTTATCCCGGCAGCGAGTGCCGGGTCGGTATAGAGCGACCGGGCATTCGCCCAAGCCCGCTCTCCAATACTGAATATCTATACTCAATAACATCGGAGTATTCAAGTCGCGCTGGACTCTGGGTCCCACCAGACCCCCTTCAGCCAAGGCGGGGAGATCGCGAAGCGGGCGGTGCTGGTGGCGGCGATCCCCTCGAGGGGGATGAGGTGAACGCGGCGGCCGGGGGTCCAGTGATCGGTGTTGGGGCGGCCGATCGTGTTGCCGGCGTGGCTGCCACCGGAGACGAGGAGGAGGCCGGTCTCGGGGCCCCAGCCGTTGGCGGGGCGGGCGCCGACGGATTCGGCGATGTCCTTGAGCGGACCGATGCCGGCGTCCGAGGCCCAGTTGGCGGAGCTGCGGGCGTAGTTGTAGCCGTTGTGAGAGGAGGCGCGCTCGTCGACCGTGCCGTCGGACCGGATGCGAATCTGCACGCCCTCCCAGTCGTCGTGGTGGTAGCCCTCGTCCCCGACCACCGGCAGGTCCCGCAGGGTCGCCGAATCGCCGTAGTAGAGCCAGTACTGGATGTAGAGGTTCCCGGCGCGATCGCCGGAGCAGTCGGCGCCCGCGGCTTCGCTGACCTCCGCCTCGCCCTCGCGACAGTCGACGACGTGGACGAAAGCGCTAACCGGGAGATCCGCGTCGGTGCGGTGCACCAGGTCGCTCCCGGAGCTGTCGCCGCATTCGGTGCTGCGGCAGCGGCGGAAGTCGACGGGCAAGGCTCGCGACCCCTCCTCGAAGAGGATCGTCGGCATGTGGCGGCGTACCAGCGCGCCGACTTCGGTCCCGTAGGCGGAGATCAACGCCGGCTCGTCGCCGCACCCGTCCGCCAGCGACGCCGCGCAGAGGATCCGATCGGCCACCGCCCGCGCCAAAGAAGCCCCCGGCACTTGCACCCCCGCCGCCGCCAGGCCGAGCATCGCCAGCGCCACGACCAGCAGCGTCCCGATCCACTCGACAGTCCCTTGCCCCCGCTCTGAGCCCATGGCCCGACGCTAGGCGGTGCCGGCATACACGTGTGTGTCAAACGCGCCAATTGGCGCGCAGACCCGTAAAACATTTAGAAACCTCGGTGCTCGCCTGGCTCTATCCCTTTTTCTTACAACCCGTCCCGATCACCGGGTTCTGGTTGAGGACCTTGCCGTTCTGAGCCTTGAACACCAGCTTCGCCCGGTGCTTGCCCTGGCAGAGGTTGACGTGGTTTTCGATCAACCCCTTCTTGCCGCCGTAGAGGCTGATCACAAACTTGGTGACGGGAGCATCGGGGACGTTCTGGAAGCGGGTTCTGACCCGCGAGATTTCGGTCCCTTTCTTCTGCACCGAGTCGATGAAGCCGACCAGGGTGATGTGGATCGGACCATGGAGGTCGGCGACGATGTCGGGGAGTTCTCGTTCGCCGCCGTTCGATCGGAAGTAGACCGGGCCTTCGAGGGGCTGGTCCAGCAGCGGGGTTATTGCTCGGGCGGTGCCGAGGATCGAGCTCGCGGGACAGGCGTTTTCGTTGAACTGGACCCTGGTGCAGGGGTTGTTGATGTGGCTTTGGTCGATGAACTCGCTTGAAGGCAGGGTCACGGTGGCGTCGGCGGTGTTGGCTTGATTAGCCGGCTGCGTGAGGGTTGCTTTGACCGCAGGGTTACCCGAGCGCTTGGTCGATCCCTTGAGGGAGAGCTTCAGCTTTGGGGAGTAGGCGAGGCCGGCGCAGTTGCCGACCTGGAAGCGGGAGGAGGGATCGGCAGTCGCTCCCCCCACTCCCGTGACCCGAGCATTGACGGACATCGGGTCGCAGCTCGTCGGGTTGAGGGTGAAGTCGCGACGGTCGATGTCGACGTGAATCGTCCGGTAATAGATCGGGACCCCTTCGAGGATCTGCGGCAGAGGGTCCGATTTGACCGTGACCCGCGCCGTCGCCGGGTCGACGTAGATCCCGGCCTGGGTGACGACCGTGCCGAGATCGAAGGGGCCCGCCTGGGCGGGGACCTTGACGACGAGGCTGTAAGGAGCCCCTTTATAGGGACCGGCCAGGTAGACCGCGGTCGGTGCCTTGCCGGGTTGGGGGATCCAGAGCGGAGTCGGCCCCGGCCCTGCGGCCACGGTGGTCGTGCCGACCTGCGAAGCGCTGTCGCAGGAGCCCGTTGCCGCCTCCGCGGCAGGGCACACCGGCACCCCGGCCAGCTTGGCGAGCAGGCCGGGCGGCGGCGAAACTTCCAGGCCGGAGACGTTCTGTTCGCCGTCGGCCCTGGTCAGGGTGAGCACGAAGGGCGAGAACGAACCGGCCGACGGGCTCGTCGCGCCAGCGCTGAGACGGGGCGAGAAGCCGCCGGTCTGGCAGCGTTCGTCGATCGTCATCGGCGTGTCCCTGACGACGGGCGGGTTGCCCGACCAGGGGGCGAATTCGAAGTGGGTTCGGTAGACGCCGCAGGCCGGCGGGTTGGCGAGGACCCCGTGCGAGCCGGACTTGAAGTGCAGCCTCAGTTCGCGCAGCGGCACCTGCGGCGTGTCGACGAAGACGGATTCGATCTGGCCCGTCACCGGATCGACGTGGATTTCGCCGGCGATCTTGACGTGCACGCCGAGTTCGTCGGTGACCAGCCAGATGCGGAAAAGGTGCTTGGGCACCGGGGTGCGCTGATAGAGCGCACCGTGCAGCCGCCTCGACAGCTGCGGCACGTCGAATTCCGCCGTGCCGATCTTCGAGGCTTCGGGGCAGGCCGCAGCGACGTCTTCCCCGAGGTGAACCTCCTGGTCGCTGCATGCCTGCAGGCCGTCGGCGGCACCGGAGGCGATGGTCATCCCCTCGGGCAGGGTCACGGTGGCGTTGCGCAGCTGAGAGGTCGCCAATCCGGTGACGCTTTCGTTCTGCGGGATCGTCAGGGTCGCGTCGAGGCCGGTCGGGCCCGCCGCTTCGCGTGAGGTCGGCGTCACCGCGAGGCTCGGTTCGAAGCCGAGTTTGCCGCAGCCGGTCGTTTCCGGGAAGCCGGCGGGGATGCTCGCGAACTGGCCGGGGATCTGGAAGCTGTCGGCTCTGAAGACGACCCCCAGCGGCGTTCCGCAGCTGGTCGGGTTGGTCATGAACGGCGTCGGCGTCAGGCCGCTTTCCCGGGGCGGGGATTCCGATTTGAATTCCGGGAAGGCTTCGCGCGGGGTCAGGCGCAGGTTGTCGTGGCTGTGGGCGGCCGGGACCCCCCACAACTGGGTCGTGGCGCCGACCACCTGTTCGCCCGCCGGAAGCCCCTGCAGCGTCGCCGTCAGGCCGTAGTCGCTGCCAGACCGAACGTGGGCGGTGATGAAGTAGGGGAGCGTGGCCGCGTAGAAGCCAAGCCTCGCCACGGTGTCGTTGCTCGGCGTCTCCATGTTGAAGATCGGCTCCGTCAGCGTGCCGTTGAGGTGGTAGATGTGGAGGAAGGTGACGCCGACCTGGGAATCCTGTGGACATCCCGGTCCGCCGAGCGTGAAGGTCACGAACTGCGCCGTGCTGCACTTGGGGATCGAGTTCGGGTTGCCGATCAGGCCAGGCGGCAGTTCCACCGTAAGGTCCTTGGTCCGGGCATACGGTTCCTTCAGCCCGGTCGGGTCGGTTTCGCTGGCGGGATCGGTCTTCAGCTCGAAGGTGAGGCTCACGTCCGGGTGGGCGCCCGCCTGCGAGCTGGACTCCGAGGCGCTGGCAGAGGCAAAGCCGTAGTCGCTGAAGGCGGCGTGGGCGGGAGCGGCGGCGATTGCCAGGGCGAGAACGGAGGCGATGCCCACCAACAACGCGCGGGTGTGGCCGAAGGTGCTCATTTCACAGCCCCCTGTTCGCGGCCTGCTCGTCGATGGCGGGCTTTGCGGTGGTGCTTTTTGCAGTGGTGGTGCTTTTTACAGTGATGCCTATGGTGGCGTTTCGGCCTTGGATTGGGGGGGCCGAAGAATTCGGCGCTGCCGGCCGCTGGCAGCGCCGGCGCCGGGCTACCCGGGCCCTGGCAGGATCCCTCCGAGCAGGGCGGCGAGGTTTCGCCCGACGGGAAGCCGCCGCCGACCCTCGCGTCGTAGATCGAGCCGGAGCCCCCGGTTTCGTCCTCTGGCACCAGCGCGTCGCCGGTCTTGAAAAAGACGTCATGACCGTCCGCCGTCATGCCGACGAGGAAGTTGGCGTTGGTGCTGCGGCCGGAGGAGATCAGCGACACCTTTCCTTCCTTCCACTCGTAGACGTCGCCGACGCCGTCGGTGTCACCCAGGACGAGCGCGTCGCCGGTCTGGAAGAACACGGTCTTGCCGTCGTCGGTGACGTTCTGGATATGCGAGACCGCGTTGGTGGGGGGATTGTCGACGGTCAGGCCGGTGCTCTCCAGTTCGGCGTTCGAGCTGGAACCGGAGCCGGTCGGGCTGCAGGAGATGCAGTCGATCTGGCCGGTCCCGGCGTCATAGCGGTAGATCTCCCAGTGGCCTTCGCTGTCATACGGGTGCGTCGAGACCCCGTGGGACTGGAAGACGAAGACCGAGCCGTCGGGGGTGGTGCGCGACGGGTCGTCGGCGCGGCCGGTGAGGTTCGTCTGCACCGGGCCGATCGCTTCTTGCCACGTGCCGAGGTTCACCGAGCCTTCGAAGTCGCTCGGTTCGAGCACGGCGATGAAGCGCACGACGCTCCCGTCCCAGACGTATAGGTTGGGCGCGCCGAGTTCGCCTTTGACTCCGTCGAGCTGCTGCGGGGACTCGAAGTAGACGTGGGACCCGTCAGCGGAGACGTTGACGACCTTCGAGGCGCCACCACTGCCGATCGGCGTCACCGTTTTCGTGCCCGCGTCGAAGGCGAAGATGTTGCCGGCCTGGGTGAAGAAGACAGTGTCGCCGCTGCTGGAGATGCCGGCGTAGCCGGCACCGGAGGCGACTTCCAGCGTGGTGTTGTCGTCCCGCCGCTCATACATCGTGCCGCCCACTTCGAAGACCACCGCCGAGCCGTCTTCGGCGGTGCCGAGGTAGTGGGAGTTTTCAGTGGGGGTGACGTCGCCGGGGAGGAGCGAGACGACGTGGGTGGGGCCGCCGGGCGTGCGGTCGTAGATCGCTTCGATCCCGGCCGCCGGAGCGTTTTCCTCGAGCTGCACGCTGATCCCCGCTTCCGTCGTGAAGACGACGTGGGTCGCCCCCGCGGTTATCCAGCGCCCTTCCGCATGCGGGTCGTCTCCGAGGCTTCCCCGGCCGATCAGTTCAAAGCTTCCGTCGGGCTTGCGGAGGTAGTCGGCGCCGCCGCCGAGGTCGAGACTGCCGCCGTTGCGGCCGCTGTTCCAGAAGGAGTAGCGGTGGTCCGGCGAGGTGCCGCCGGCCGCCGGGGCCACGGCCTGGGACCCGCGCGGCCCGGTGCTCTGCGTGGTCCAGCCGTCGGGGCCGCGGCTGGCTTCGTAGGAGTCGATGGTGCCGTTGCCTTCCATCCCCGGCAGCGTGCCCTGGGTGTAGAAGATGACGCTTTCGCCGTTGGGCGACGCCAGATAGGTGTCGAAGTTGTCGCGGTCTCCACTCAGAGCCCTGAGGAGCGCGCCGTTGGTATCCCGCGGGCTGACCAGCTCGTAGGCACGGCCGTCGGGCAGGCCGGGCTTCCCCGGGACGAAGGTGGTGAAGGTGCGGTCCGGCCCTTCGGCGGTGCCGCCGGGGTTGGTTGCGATCAGGTGGAAGTGATAGGTCGTGCCGGGGCTGAGGCCGGAGAGCTGCTGGGCGACGGGGACGTCGGCGTTGCCGGCCCCCGCCGAGGCACCGCCCGTCGGCACGCTGGTCGCTTCGGCGTAGCCGCTTTCCTGGAAGGACGCGTCGCTGACGTACTGGAAAAGGTAGGTGGTTTCTTCGCCCCTCGGGTTGACGAGACCTTCCAGCTTGGCCGAGCTGTCGCTGATTTCGCTCGCGGCCTCGCCGCTGACCCGCGGGCCGAGCGTGGCGAACGAGCTGTCGCCGCCCTTGCTCGTGCCTTTGGAGTTGCTGGCGACCAGCCGGAAGTGGTAGGTGGTGGCGAGTTCGAGGCCGGAGATATCGGCGTGGACTTCCACGACTCCGGATCCCGACCCGATTTCGGCCGGGCTCTCGGCGCAGGGAACCGTCGTGCCGTACGTTTCGGTTTCGCCGTATTCGAAGCTGCAGGATTCGAGTTCGACGCCTTCGGGATTGATGAAGCCGTTGAGGCTCGCGCTTTCGCCGGTGACGTTCGAAGCTTCGCCGGTCGCGAGCAGGACGGCGGCCGGCGTCGTGAACGTTTGCGCGGCGCCGGGATTGGTCCCGTTTTCGCTGCTGGCGACGAGGCGGAAGCGGTACGTGGTCCCGGCTTCGAGGCCGGTCACGGCTGCGGAGACGGAGTTGTCGGAGGTCCCGGTGAAGGGGCCCGCCGGGCTGCAGGGGGCGCTCGGCGCGCCGGCGAAGCCGCTTGCCTGAAAAGCCGCGTCGCTGACGTACTGGAAGCTGCAGGTCGCCGCCGGACCGCCGGCGGCGTTGACGGTTCCGTTGAGCGTCGCCGTGTTGGCGGTCACGCTCGTCGCTTCCCCGGTGGTCGCGTCGGGAAGGAGGACGGTGGGGCCGAAGACCTCGACTTCGCCCGATTCCCCGTTGGCGGCGTAGAGGTTGCCGTCGGTGGAGCCGCCGGAGGCGTCGACCGCCACGCCATGCGACAGGGACAGCTGCGCGGCGCCGGAGTGGCCGATCAGGCCGCCGCCGGCGTTGAACTGGGCGATCTCGCTTTCCTCGTCGACGTAGAAGTCCCCGTTCGAAGGGTCGACGGACGCGGTGGTCGACTTGGCCGGACTGCCTTCGTCCGTGATCGTGATCCCCGACGAGGAGGCGTCCGCTTCGCCGCCCCCGCCCGGGAAGAGCGAGAGCGAGTAGGCCTTGAGCGGGCCGCTCGACCAGGTCGAGGCGAAGAGGAACGAGCTCGAGGCGGCGACGTTGCAGATGCCTCCAAGCCCGCTGATCTCGGAGTTGAAGTCGGCGTTGAGCGGCGGGTTGGCGGAGGGGACGTATTTGTCGACGTGCCCGGAGAAGTAGCCGACGTAGAGGTCGCCGCCGGGATCGACGGCGACGCCGCACGGCTGTCCGCCCGTTGCGGCGTTGCCGTTGCCGGAGCCGTCGATGCGACCGAGATATTCCCCGCTGGAGGCGAAGACGGCGATCGCGCCGTTGCCGCTCGGTTCGACCTCGGTGACGTAGACGTCGCCGCCGGTGCCGCCAACCGCTCCCGGGGGCGCGACGGCGATCTGGGCTTCGGAGACCCCCCCGGCGATCGAGAAGGGACTTTCGGGCCCCCAGGCGCCTTCGGCGGTCCCGGTGAGAGCATTGCCTTCTATATAAGGAGCGGTGGCCGAGAAGTTGACGGGGTTGCCTTCCGCGTCGAAGCGCGTGACCGAGCGCGCGCCGGCGTCGAGCACGTAGACGGCGGCGCTGGACTGGTCGACGGCAAGGCTCTGCGGGTTCTGGAAGGAGCCGAAGCTCCTCACGAAGGGATGGGTTTCGCCGGCGCGAGCAGGGCCGGCGACGAGGGCGAGGGCGAGGGCCGAGAGGGCGGCGGCAGCCGAGAAGGTGACGAAGTGGTTAACCGGCCCTGCGCAAAGGCGTTTCACGAGCGATCCGTTCTCCCATTTCCCCACACCGCCATTCCGGCGCATCGGTTACCCACTTTACCCGCTTTGTAAACGGCCTAATTTTCATTTGAGAAACATCGTTGTCTTAAAAGCGGCCGCCCAAGCCGGGCGGCCGCTCGTTGCTACATCTTGTGCTGCTGGCCTTCGCTACGGATTGACGATGAACAGCGGCTTGGGTGCCGTCACTTCGTATTCGGCGTCCCAATGCGATTCCAACGGACAGGTGATGCCTTTCGGCGCGAGCCCGATTCCATTTGCTTTCGCTATCGCCCCGTTCCCGCCGGTCACTTCCAGCACTGCAGACGCGGTCGAGAAACTGCAATTGATCAGGGACCCGCATTCAACCGTCGCACCGGGTTCGCCGGTACCGTCGCTCGTAACAGTGAGCGTGCCGTTACCGTTCGTGGTCGCCGTGATCGACGCTTTATACGGGATGTTGTTCGTTTTCACGGTGCATGCGACCCCGCTTGCCGTTTTGCATTCGGTGAACCCCAGCGATTCGACTGTGCCCGTGACCGGACTGCCTTTCGCGCCGGTGCTGGTCGTTTTCCCCGTGGTCGTGGATTTCTGACAAATCACATTGGAGATCGGGTTTGTCAGGGTCGCCACCGTCAGTGCCTTCAGCTGCGCCGCCACGGCGGTGCCGCTGGTGTAGACCGTCCCCGTGCAGGGGCTGGTGTTGGTCGAACACAATTCCGTGGCCGAAGCCGTACCGGCGCCGGCCAGCGCCATCAGGCCGAGCGCCGCGACGGCGGCGAGGCCGAGCATCTTGAACTGCTTCATTTGTACTTCTCCTTGCTCCGGCGCTTCCGCACCGGGTCGAATTACGACTCGCGCCGGGTTTGCCTTGTCCGGGATCCAACGCAAGCACTTCCGCTGGGGCGCCTCTGAAGAGGGCCCCCCGTTTTTGAATGAGGCCCCCTGATGAGAACCCTTTCTCTACTAACTATTCGTTAGTTCCTCTACCAACTATTCGTTGGAGAGTCATTCATAACACATATCACTGCAATGGTCAAGTCCCCCCGCTCAATCGAAAATTTCTCGGGGAAACAGCCGGTAAAACGGCCGGAGGAGTCGCTTTTTCGCCGATTTGTGCGTATCGTTTCCTTTCCGGCGCCTAGCGGCGCCGGGGTCGAATTACGACTTGCGTCGGGGCTGCCTTGTCCGGGACCCCGACGCAGGTTTCGCCCCCTGTACCAGCGCGGGAGCACTGCGAGTGGCCCTGTTCGGCACTTCTCGCGTACTCGATTACCCTTGTCCATGGGACTGAAACCGGCGGGGATCGACTTCTTCGAGCGCCGCGGATCGCGGCGGCGCCTAGGCGGCGGGGACTAATGCGACACTTCGGTGGCGGACGCCGGTCCCGGAGAGGCTCACCTGCAGCGCGCCTCCCGAGCTGGAAAGCAAGGTGACGCCGGAGCGGGTCAGCTTGACGTGGAGGGTGACCGACTTGCCGGCGCCGATCCTGAAGCGCGCGTGGCCGATCAGCCCGCGGTCGAGCAGCTTGACGGCGCCGGAGCAGGCTCCGCCGCCTTTGCAGGTCAGCTTCAGCAGGACGATCCCGCTCTTGACCTTGGCCCTCGCGGCGGCGACCGCTATGCCCGGCGCCACTGGTTGAGCAGCCGGAGAGGACGTCGGGACCGGCGAAGGAGACGGAGAAGGCGTCGGACCGGGTTTTTCTCCCCCTCCCCCTTCTTTGCCACCTCCTTCCGGCGGAACGACTTCGACTTTGCGGGACGTCGAGTAGGCGAACCCGCCGTCGTCGGTGACGGTCAAGGTCACGGTGTAGGCCCCGACGGCGGCATAGGTGTGCAGCGGGTGCACGCCCGAGCCGGTTCCCCCGTCCCCGAATTCCCATTTGTAGGAGACGATCCCGCCGTCGCCGGGGACCGATCCGGAGCCGTTGAATTCGACCACCTGCCCCGGGGTGATCGTGCCTGGATTGGCGATCGCCGGTTTCGCCGGGCCCACTCGCTGGGCGCAGTTGTTGATGTCGTTGCTCCACTCCTGCTGCAAGTAGTAGTGGGCCCCGTCGATCGACTCGTTGAAGAGCGCTCCCGCCGATCCCCCGAGGGCGGGACCGTAGTCGTCGCTGCTGTTGCGGCACTCGTCGCCATCCTCGAAACCTTTTTTGTCGAACCAGGCGTTGAGGAGCGGGTCGGTGATCGACTCGTTCGCCTCGTGGCTGAGACTGCTGAGGGTGTCGTCGAGGTTGCCGTTGGCATGGCCGTTCGGGTACTCCCCCACCCCGCATCCTGACGGATCTTCCGGCGAGTAGCTGATGTTGGCGTAGATCGCCGTCGGCGAGCTGGCGAAGCTGTGGTAGGCGCAGAATTCCTTGTCGAAGCAGCCAGAGCCGACGGTCGTCCCGAAGCAGCTGCCGACTTCGGGCGGCAGGACCACGTAGTACTCGGCTCCGGTCCCGCTGGGCCAGCTCTGTTCCCCGCGGACCGTCTGGACCTCCGCCTGGATCTTCGCGTCGCTGAGGCAGGCGGTGTATTCGGCGCCGTTGAAGCCTTCATAGGCGGGGCAGGTGCCGGTGCTCGGGTAGGCGTGGGTGTCGAGTACCGAACCACCAAAACTGTCTTCGTAGCTCGCGTGCCCATTGCTGCCTTCGTACTGGGCGCTGACCGAGTAGACGTTGGTCGAGTGCCCGCTGTCGGCGGCGACGTTTTCGAGGTATTCGGTGATGCCTGCTTCGTAACCGCTCGGGAACGAGTAGCCCGATGGCGCCCAGAAGATCGCGAAGGCCTCCTGCGAGGGCATCACCGGCCCACCATGCCATTCGAGCGGCGGCGATCCACTCGGCACCGTCAGGCCCGCCGTCCCTCGGAGCCCTTGGAGCTTTGACCCCGCCCCTTCCATCGGAAGGTACGAGACCCGGCCGGCCGCCGTGGTCGACGTGACCACGGCAGTGGCGCCCGCCGGCAGCACGGCGAGCGCAGCCAGGATTAGGAACAGAGAGACCGGGTATAAGCAGGGGTTTGGGCGCTTCACGCACCCAAGAACCTACAAGTTCCCAATCTCAGAAGCAATGTCCGCCGCCGCCTGTTTGGCGTCGGCGAAGAGCATCGAGGTGTTCGGTTCGTAGAAGAGGTCGTTATCGATGCCGGCGAAGCCGGGGCTGAGGGAGCGCTTGATCACGATCACCTCGTTTGCCTCGGAGACCTCGATGATCGGCATCCCGGCGATCGGCGAGTTGGGGTCGTTCTTCGCCGCCGGGTTGGTGACGTCGTTGGCGCCGACGACGACGGCGACGTCGGTGCGCGGCAGCTCCGGGTTGACCTCGTCCATCTCCTTCAGCTGCTCGTAGGGCACGTCGGCCTCGGCGAGGAGGACGTTCATGTGGCCCGGCATCCGGCCGGCGACCGGGTGGATCGCGTAGTTGACGGTGACGCCGCGCTTCTCCAGCTCGTCGGCGACCTCCTTGATCGCGTGCTGAGCCTGAGCGACGGCGAGGCCGTAACCGGGAACGAAGACGACGGAGTCGGCGTAGGCGAGCTTGATCGCCGCGTCCTGAGCGCCGATCGAGGTGTGCGGGCGCTCCTCTCCCCCGCCCGCGGCGCCGGCGGCAGGCGCGCCGCCGAAGCCGGCGAAGAGGATGTTGGCGACGGAGCGGTTCATCGCCGTCGCCATCTCCAGGGTGAGGATCGTTCCCGAAGAACCGACCAGGGTGCCGGCGACAATCAGGGCGACGTTGTGGAGGGCGAAGCCGGCGGCCGCGGCGGAGAGGCCGGTGAAGGCGTTCAGCAGCGAGATCACCACCGGCATGTCGGCGCCGCCGATCGGCAGCACGACGAGGTTGCCGAGGATCGCGGCGACGACGAGGATGCCGATGAAGATCGCTTCCGAGGGGCTGCCGTTGTTGACCGCGATGTCAACCGCCCCGGCGATCGCCGCGATCAGCAGCACCCCATTGACCACCTGCTGGCCGGGCACCGCCAGCGGCCGGGTCGGGATCAGGTCCTGGAGCTTGGCGAAAGCGATGTTCGAGCCCCAGAAGGAGACGGAGCCGACGATCGCCGCGAACAGGGTCGGGATCAACTCTTCCAGCGGGACTTCGCCGCCGAGGCTGATGCCGTGGCGGACCTCCGACCAGGCGATCAGGGCGACCGCGCCGCCGCCGACGCCGTTGTAGAGGGCGACCATCTGCGGCATCTCGGTCATCTGCACGCGGGTCGAGGCGATCACGCCGATCGCGCTGCCGATCCCGAGGCCGAGCACGATCAGGCCCCAGTTGCCGATCCCGTCGAGCAGCAGGGTGGTGACGACGGCGACCGCCATGCCGACGGCGGCGATCTGGTTGCCGCGCTTGGCCGTAGTCGGGTGCGTCCCCTGTTTGATGCCGAGGATGAAGAGCGAGAAGGCGACGATGTAGAGGGCGGTGGACGCGTCCCCGCCCGGCTTCAGCACGGCCTCGACCATCAGGAGCCGCCCTTCCCGTCGGTCTCGGCCTTCGGTCTCGGCTTCCTGGCGAACATGCCGAGCATCCGGTCGGTGACCATGAAGCCGCCGACGATGTTGATCGCGCCGAAGGCGATCGCGATCGTGCCGATGATGTACTCGAGCGGGTCGTTGGCATAGCCGACGACGATCAGGCCGCCGAGCATGACGATGCCGTGGATCGCGTTGGTCTGCGACATCAGCGGCGTGTGCAGGGTGGTCGGCACCTTCGAGATCACCTCGAAGCCGACGAAGACGGCGAGGACGAAGATCGTGATCTCGGCGAACAGGTTCACTTGGCGGCCCTCTCGTTCTTGATCTGCCCACCCTGGGTGATGCAGGCGGCGGCGATGATGTCGTCCTCGAAGTCGACCTTGACCTCGCCCTCCTCGCCGACCAGCAGGCCGAGCAGGTTCTCGAGGTTCTTGGCGTAGAGCTGGGAGGCCGGCGCCGGCATCTCGGAGGCGAGGTTGCGCGGGCCGATCACTTTCACCCCGCCCTCGACCACGGTCTGGCCGGGCTGGGTCAGCTCGCAGTTGCCGCCGGTCTCGGCGGCGAGGTCGACGATCACCGAGCCTGGGGCCATGTTGCGGACGGCCTCGCTGGTGATCAGCAGCGGCGCCGGGCGGCCGGGGATCGCGGCGGTGGTGATGATGATGTCCTGTTTGGCGGCGTTCTCGGCAAGGGCGTCGCGCACCTGCGCGTTCTCCTCGTCGGTCAGTGGCCGGGCGTATCCGCCCTCCCCCTCGGCGTCGGGGATGAAGTCGAGTTCGAGCGGGCGGCCGCCGAGCGAGGCGACCTGCTCCCAGGCGGCGCGGCGGATGTCGAAGCCGGTGACGATCGCGCCGAGGCGCTTGGCGGTGGCGATCGCCTGCAGCCCGGCGACGCCGGCGCCCAGCACCAGCACCTTGGCCGGCGGCACCGTGCCCGCGGCGGTGGTCATCATCCCGAAGAAGCGGCCGGACTCGCGAACAGAGATCAGCGTCGCCGCGTAGCCGGCGGCGGCGGCCTGCGAGGAGAGCGCGTCCATCGCCTGGGCGCGGGTGGTGCGCGGGATCGCCTCCATCGCGAAGCTGGTGACGCCGGCGCCGGCCAGCGCCTTGTTCGTCTCCGCCGCGACCCAGGGGTTGAGGTGCGAGATGAAGAGCTGCTTGCCGTTCAGCCTGCCGATGTCCTCGGCGCCGGGGACGGCGACGTGGAGGACGACATCTGCGCCCCACACGGCAGTGCCATCGGCGACCTGGGCGCCCGCCTCCTCGTACTGCGAGTCGGGATGGCCGGAGGCCTCGCCGGCGCCGCTCTCGACGAGCACGTCGACGTGCTCGTTCTTCTTCAGCGATTTGACCACGTCAGGGACGAGCGCGACCCGGCGCTCCCCATCGGCGGTCTCTTTCGGCACTCCGATCTTCATCACGTGCGGCGCGGGAGGATATGCGATCGGGTCAGGCCGACGCCGTGACCCCGGCCAGCGAAGCCAAGCGCTCAAGCGTGTGCAATTGCTCGGAGCGCTCGACGTGCACGGGTGACACGATCAGCCGATCGATGCCGGCGCCACGGAAGCGCTCGACCCGCTCGGCCACTTCGGCCTCGGTCCCGACCAGCGAGGTCGCCTCGACGATCTCGTCCGGCATCGCCTCGAAGGCGCCGCCGCGGTCGCCGTCCTGGAAGCGGCGCTGGACTTCGTCGGCGACCTCGCCGAAGCCGAAGCGGTGGGCGAGGTCGACGTAGAAGTTGGTCTTGCGGCTGCCCATGCCGCCGAAGTAGAGGACGAGCCCGGCCTTGACGACGTTCTTCGCCGCGTCGAGGTCACCGTCGATCGCAACCTGCAGCGAGGGGCTCACCTCGAGGTCCGGGCGCTGCCGGCCGCCCTTGGCGAAGCCGGCCTCCAGGTGCTCGCCCCAGGTCTGCTCGAAGGCGTCGACGCTGAAGAAGATCGGGATCCAGCCGTCGCAGATCTCCGCCGCCATCTCGACCGATTTGCGCCCAATCGCGCCGACGAAGACGGGGATGCGGTTGCGCAGCGGGTGGAAGTTCAGCTTCAGCGGCTTCCCCTCACCCCCGGGCAGCGGCAGCGTGTAGTGGTCGCCCTGGTGGTCGACCGGCCCTTCGCGGGCGACGATCTCGCGCACGACTTCGATGTACTCGCGCGTCCGCCCCCAGGGCTTGGCGTACGGCACCCCGTACCAGCCCTCTGAGACCTGCGGCCCGGAGGGGCCGAAGCCGAAGAGGAAGCGGCCGCCGGAGAGTTTGTCGATCGTCGCCCCGGCCATCGCCGCCGCGGCCGGCGGACGCGCCGGCACCTGCATGATCGCGGCGCCGAGGTTGATCTTCTCGGTCCGCGCCGCCAGCCAGGCGAGCACGCTGACCACGTCGGAGCCGTAGGACTCGGCCGCCCAGACCGACTCGTAGCCCATCCGCTCGGCGGCCAGCACCAGCTCCGCGGCCTCCTCGCCGGCAGGTCCTATCCCCCAGTAACCGAGGTTGAGTCCGAGCTTCAGGCTCATCGCCCCCGCACCCTATTGAATAGGAGCCCCCATGGGTAACGGCCAGCCTTCAGCCGAACACGGGCTCTCCAGCAAGGAGGCCGCCGCGCGCCTGCGCAAGCTGGGGTTGCCGCCGGAGACCTCCTCCCGCTCTGTCTCGAGCATCGTCGCCGGCAACGTCTTCACCCTCTTCAACGCGATCATCGGGGCCTTCTTCATCCTCGACCTCGGGCTCGGCCTCTACGCCGACTCGATCTTCGGCCTGATCGCGGTCGTCAACTCCTACATCGGCATCCGCCAGGAGCTGAAAGCGAAGGCGACCCTGGACGAACTGGCGGTGCTGGTGGCGCCGCACGCGCGGGTGGTGCGCGACGGCCAGGTGCTGGAGCTGCTGGCGACCGAGGTGGTGCCCGGCGACGTGATCCAAGTCGGGCCGGGCGACCAGCTCGTCGCCGACGGCGAAGTGATCTCCTCGCGGGGGATGACGATGGACGAGTCGCTTTTGACCGGCGAGTCCGACGGCATCCAGAAGGGGAGCGGCGACCGCGTCCTCTCCGGCTCCTTCTGCGTCTCCGGCTCCGGCCACTACGTGGTCGACGCGGTGCGCGAGCAGAGCTACGCCGGGCGGCTGGCCGGCGAGGCGAAAACCTTCCGGCACCCGCCCTCGCCGCTGCAGGAGGAGGTGAACCGGGTGATCATCGCCTCCACCTACGTGATGCTGCCGCTGGCCGCGGTCCTCGTCCTCAGCCTCAAGGTGCGAAGCGTCGGCCTCGAAAGCGCGGCGCAGACGGCGACCGCCGGCCTGGTGACGCTGATCCCCGAGGGACTGGTGCTGCTGATGAGCGTCACCTTCGCGGTGGCGGCGGTGCGGCTGGCGCGGCGCGACACGCTGGTGCAGCAGATGAGCGCCAGCGAGAGCCTCGCCGCGGTCGACACGATCTGCGTCGACAAGACCGGGACGCTGACCGCGGGCGAGCTGCGGCTGACCGGGGTGGAGTACGCGGACGGGGTCGACCCGAAGGCGGGGGCGGCGGCGCTCGCCCGCTTCGCCGCCAGCGCCGGCGACCGCAACAAGACGCTGGAGACGATCGCCCGGAAGTTCCCCGGCAGGGCGGCGCGGGTCAGCGGTGAGGTGCCGTTCAGCTCGGAGTGGAAGTGGAGCGGGATCTCGCTGGACGGCGGTTCGAGCCGCGCCACCTTCGTGCTGGGGGCGCCGGACGTGCTCACCGAGTCGGGGGCGCTGACGCTGCCGCCGCGGCTGGCCGGGAAGCTGCGGGAGGAGACCAGCGCCGGGCGGCGCGTCGTCGCCTTCGGCCAGAGCGCCGAGGCGCTGCCGAGCGACCCGGCCGCCAACGGGGCGCCGCGGCTGACGGCGCTGGCGCTGGTCGTGCTGGAGGAGACGCTGCGCCCCGACGCGGCCGAGACGATCGCCTACATGCGCGAGCAGGAAGTCGACCTCAAGCTGATCTCCGGTGACGCCGGCGCGACCGTGACCGCGGTCGCCTATGCGGTCGGGGTGCCGCGCGAGGCGGGGGTGATCGAGGGTCCCGACCTGCCCGAGGACGAGGAGGGCCTGCAGCAGGCGGCGCTGGAGAACACGATCTTCTGCCGGATCAAACCGGAGCAGAAGAAAGCGCTGGTCGGGGCGCTGGTCGCCGCCGGCCGCTACGTGGCGATGATCGGCGACGGGGTCAACGACGTGCCGGCGCTGAAGCGGGCGCGGATGGCGGTGGCGATGGGCTCGGGCGCGCAGGTGACCAAAGGCGTCGCCGACGTGGTCCTGCTCAAAGACCAGTTCGCGCGGCTGCCCGAGGCGGTCGGCGAGGGTCGCCGGATCGCCCGCAACATCCACCGCCTCGGTCGCCTCTACCTGACCAAGACCGTCTACGCGGCGACGCTGATCCTGCTGGTGGCGGTCCCCGGCTTCGCCTTCCCCTTCCTCCCTCGCCACCTGACCGTGGCGGCGCTGCTGACGATCGGCATCCCCTCCTTCGTGCTGGCGCTGATGCCCTCGGACGGGCCGCTCTACCGCGGCCGGCTGCTGCGGGCGCTGGCGGCGTTCGCGGTGCCGGCCGGGGTCTCGACGGCGCTGGCCTCGATCCTCTCCTTCTTCCTCGTCGACACCCTCGCCGGCGCCAGCCTCGAAGCCGGGCGGACCGCGGCGACGACGACGCTGATCGTGCTCGGCCTCTGCTTCATCCTCCTGCTCGAGCGCGGCCCCGGCCGCGAGCACATCGCGATCCAGAGCAACATGCTGGCGATGGTCGCGGCGCTGGGCGCGGCCTTCGCCGGCATCCTCGCGATCCCGCCCGTGCGCGACTTCTTCGGCATGGTCCTGCTGAGCGCCCCGGAATGGTTCCTCGCCCTCTTCTCGGCGGCAGTGGGGCTGGCGATCGCCAGCGTGCTGTGGCGCTTGCCGCCGATCGAACAGCTCGAAATGCCGGAGGAGCGGGTAGACGCTGGGCGAGCTTGAATCTCACCGGCTACCGACAAGGACCCGACTGCTTCGACGAGGGGTTTGACGACGGCGGCGTTCCGCGGCCGCATTACCGGCCGGTACTGGAAGCGCTGGCGGAGGACCTGGAGGGGCTGCCGGGACGGATCGGCGCAGGGGTCGCCGCCAACGGCCTCACCTTCGGCGAGGAGGTGGAGATCGCGGTCGACCCGGTGCCGCGGCTGCTCACCGCAGAGGAGTGGGAGCGGCTGGAGGCGGGGTTGCTGCAGCGGGCGCGGGCGCTGAACGCCTTCCTCGTCGACGCATATGGATCGCAGCGGATCTTCGACGCCGGCGTCGTGCCACGGCGGCTGCTGGAGACCACCAGCGGCTACGCCGAGGAGATGCGGGGGCTGACCGACCCGGAGGTCCCGCCGGCGACCGTGGCGGGCCTCGACCTGGTCCGCAACCGGGACGGCGAGTTCTGCGTCCTCGAGGACAACCTGCGGATGCCCTCCGGCGCCACCTACGCGCTGGCGGTGCGGGAGATCGTCGCGCCGGAGATCGACGCCCCGGTGCGGCCGCGGCCGCTCGGCGGCTACCTGGAGAAGCTCGGCGAGGCGATCCGCTCCGCCGCGCCGCCGGGACCGGACGAGCCGGTCGCGGCAGTCCTCTCCGAGGGCCCTGAGAACAGCGCCTGGTACGAGCACGAGCGGATCGGCCGCGAGCTGGGGATGCCGCTCGTCAGCCCCGACCAGTTGGAGACGAGCCGCGGACGCCTCTTCGCCCGCATCTCCGGCGGGCGCCGCCAGCTCGACGTGATCTACCGCCGCTCGGACGCCAGCCGCCTGACCCAACCCGACGGCCGCATCTCCGAGCTCGGCGAGCTGCTGCTGCCGGCGTTGCGCTCGGGCCGGCTGCGCTGCGTCAACGCCTTTGGCTGCGGGCTCGCTGACGACAAGCTCGCCCACGCCTACGTCGAGCGGATGATCGACTTCTACCTCGGCGAGGAGCCGCGGCTGCGCTCGGTCCCGAGCTACGACCTCAGCGAGGAGGGCGACCGCGAGGAGGCGATGGAGCGGCTCGACGAACTGGTGATCAAGCCGCGCGGCGGCGAGGGCGGCCACGGGGTGACGATCATGCCGCGGGCCAGCGAGCCGGAGCGCAAGCGGGCGGTAGCGGTAGTGCGGCGGCGGCCGCAGCACTTCATCGCCCAGGAGCCGGTCGCGCTCTCCTCCCACCCGACGATCCGCGGCGGCGGCCTGCGGCCACGGCGGATCGACCTGCGCCCGTTCGTGATCAGCGGCCGCGGCTGGCAGGTGGCGCTGACCGGCGGGCTGACGCGGTTCGCCCAGGGCGCGGGGGAGATGGTGGTGAACAGCTCTCAGGGCGGCGGCGTCAAGGACACCTGGGTCCTGGGGGAGAATCAAGGGGCATGAAGCGAGGCGCGCAGCGCAGCAGGCCCCTGATCGGGGTCACCACCTCGGAGGTGCGGGAGCCGAAACGGGTTCAGCAGACCCCCGAAAGCGAGCCGAAAGTCCGCGAGATGGTCCTCGGGCTCACCTACCTGCGCGCGATCGAGGCCGCCGGAGGGATACCGATGGTGATCCCGCCGCTGCCCGAGGAGGCGATCGGGCCGCTGCTCGACCGCCTCGACGGCATCTGCCTCTCCGGCGGACCCGACATCGATCCGATCGCCTACGGGGCCGAGCCGCACCCGCACCTCGGCCCGACCGAGCCCGACCTCGACCGCTTCGAGTTGAGCGCGGCGCGCGGCGCAGATGCGCGCGAGCTCCCGGTCCTTTCGATCTGCCGTGGCACCCAGGCCCTCAACGTCGCCCGCGGCGGCTCCCTGCACCAACACCTGCCGGACGTCACGCAGGAGGTCGCCCACCGGCAGCAGAAGCCGGGGACCGAGACCAGCCACCCGATCGAGATCGAGCCCGGCAGCCGGCTGGCGGCGGCGCTCGAAGACGACGAAGTCGAGGTGGCCGACAAGCTCGACGTCAACTCCTTTCACCACCAGGCGATCGACCGGCTGGGAGAGGGACTGAAGGCGGTCGCGCGGGCGCCCGACGGGACGATCGAGGCGGTCGAGGACCCGGAGCATCCGTTCACGATCGGCGTCCAGTGGCACGCCGAGACGCTCGTACACCGCCCTTATGAGGCGGCGCTCTTCAGGCACTTCGTAGAAGCGTGCCGACTCAGTCCGGTGGCCGCTTAGCCCTGCGGCGGCAAGACGAACTGAGACACGATCAGGTTGGCCGCCAGGCGCGGCCCCTTGCCCTCGCGACGGCGCTCGATCCTCACCTCGACCACGACCGTGCTTTTGCCGACGTGCAGCGGCTCGGCCCGGGCCTCGATCTCGTCGCCGAGGACGCCGGCGGCGAAGACGTTGAGCTTCAGCTCGATCGTGGTGAAGTTGTGGCCAGGTGGGATGCAGCGGAAGGTCGACCAGGCGGCGACGGTGTCGCCGAGCGCGGTCCAGACGCCGCCGTGGACGAAGCCGCCGGGATGCAGGTGGCGGCGGTCGACGACGATCTGGCCGCGGGCGTGGGTGTCCTCGACCTCCAGCGGCTCGATCCCGAGGTCGCCGGGGAAGCTGCCGGGGAGGAAGTCGCGGACGGTCTCCGGGGTGATCGCCGAGCTGGGATGCGGCGCGTCGTTCATCGGGGCAGCAGCCTATTCGGGATCGAGGCCGAAGCCTTCGAGCCCGTGGTCGCCGAAGGGCTCGTCGCGCTCGCGCACCGCCTCGCGGAAACCGGCCTCGGCGGCGCGGCGGACGAAGGCGTGGCCCTCCTCGGTGTGGCGGGCGATGCCGTCGAAGAAGGTGCCGAGCACCTGCGCCTGGGCGAGGCCCTGCGCGTGAACGGACTGGTTGACGAGCAGCTTCATCATCACCAGCTGGTTCATGGGCATCCGCGCGACCCGCTCCAGCAGGCGCTCGAAGCGCTCGTCAAGCTGCGCCGCGGGCGCGGCCTCGGTCGCGAGGCCCCACTCCGCCGCCTCGGCGCCGGTCAGCGAGTCGCCGGTCAGCAGCAGCCGCTTGGCCCGCGTCGGCCCGAGCCGGCTCGCCCAGATCGCGGTCGTCGGCGAACCCCAGACGCGGGCCGGCGGGTAGCCGATCTTGGCGTCCTCGGCGATCACCAGCAGGTCGGAGCAGAGCGCCATGTCGGTGCCGCCGGCGACGCAGTAGCCGTGCACCTTGCAGAGCACCGGCTTATCGGAGTGGAAGAGGCTCATGAAGCCGCGCACGTTGCGCGACATGAACTGGTAGTCGGTGACCGGGTCCCAGTTCGTGTCGGGAGCGTGGTTGGCCGCGATCACGGCGGGGTCGAGCGGCGAGCCGGGTGGCGCTCCCTCTCCGCCCTCGCCGAGCTCGCTCATGTCGCCCTCGGCCGAGGCGACCAGGTCGTAGCCGCCGCAGAAACCGCTGCCGTTACCGGCGAGGGCGATCGCATGCACCTCGGGGTCGAGGTTCGCCCGCTCGACGCACTCCGCGAGCTCGACCGGCATCCGCGGCGTGATCCCGTTCCCCCGCTCCGGCCGGTTCAGGGTGATGCGCGCAGTTCGGCCCTCGGTCTCGTAGAGGAGAGTCTCCACGAGCCGACCCTAACCGGTGAGTGGCGAGTTGACCTGCCTATAGACAGGTCAACTCGCCAACCGCCCCTAGTTCAGACGTTCAACCAGCATGGCCTTGCCTTGACCCCCCGCCACGCACATGGTCTCGAGGCCGACCTGCTTGTCGTCGGTCTCCAGCACGTTCAGCAGGGTGCCCATGATCCGGGCGCCGGTCATCCCGAACGGATGGCCGAGGGCGATCGCCCCGCCGTGGGTGTTGAGCTTGTCTTCGTCGATCCCGCATTCGGCCATGATCGGGATCACCTGGGCGGCGAAAGCCTCGTTCAGCTCGACCCGGTCGACGTCGTCGATCGTCATCCCGGCCCGGTCCAGCACCTTCTTGATCGCGCCGATCGGGGCGACGCCCATCAGCTCAGGCTCGTTGCCGTGGGTGGCGGCGGTGATGATGCGGGCACGTGGGGTCAGGCCCAGCTCCTTGGCCTTCGTGTCGCTCATCAGCAGCACCGCGGCGGCGCCGTCGTTGAGCGGGCAGGAGTTGCCGGCGGTGACACCGCCGCCGCCGAAGGCCTCGGGCAGTTCGGAGAGCTTCTCCAGGGTCGAGGAGGCGCGCGGGCCGTCGTCCTTGCTGACTTCGTTGCCGTCGGGCAGCCTCACCGGCACGATCTCGCGGTCGAAGAAGCCGTCTTCCTGCGAGCGCACCGCCAGTTCCTGCGAGCGCTGCGCGAACTTGTCCATGTCGGCGCGGCTGACCTCGTACTTCCTGGCGACGTTGACGGCGGTCTCCCCCATCGCGATATAGGCGCTGGGCTGGCCGTCGTTGCCTTTGAGGTTCTCGTTCTGGTCGGCCTCGCCGGCGGGCTCGGTGCGCTCGTTGTAGCGGCTCACCCACTCGACGCCGACGGCGAGGTAGGCGTCGCCCTCGCCGGCCTTGATCGCGTTGCCGGCGTGGCGGATCGCGTCGAGGCTGGAGGAGCAGTAGCGGGAGACGGTGACCCCGTTTACCTCCTGCGGCAGCTTCTCGGAGAGCAGCGAGACGATGCGGGCGAGGTTGAAGGCCTGCAGGCCCTGGGGCATGCCGACGCCGCAGAAGAGGTCTTCGATGATCGCCGGGTCGACCTCGGGGTTGCGCTCGAGCAGCCGGTCGACCACGTAGGCGCCCATCTCATCGGGGCGCATTTGGGCCAGCGAGCCCTTGAAGGCACGGCCGATCGGCGTGCGGATGGTGTCGACGATTACTGCCTCGGGCATGCGGTTATCTCCTTGAAGCGCGGTACATGGCTAGGGACTGCGGCAGGAGGGTAGTTGACGGAGACTGCGGGCGTTTTGTGCGATTCCTCACAAAGATACGGCGGAACGTCGGCGGCCTGCGTTACATTCGCCTCAATCCACCTCGCCTACGAGGCGAGATTTGCCCGTTCGCGGCAAACGAAAGGAGGCCCCTAGATGCCTGAGGGTTACTGCGTGAAAGAGCGCAAGAAGGTTGAGATCAAAGACGCCAAACAGGTGACGATGAAGAACGGTCGCCCGGCGATCCAGGGCGTCTGCCCGGACTGCGGGACGAAAATCTTCAAGATCGGGAAACTCGAATAGGGGCCGCTGCAAGAGGAATTTGAACCCGGCTTGGCCGGGAGGCGTATCCCGGGTCGGATGAGTCCGCTTGGAACTTCGACCCGGGGTGCGCTGAGCCGCGAACGAGACGTCCGCGAGGCCTACGCTGCCCATTCCGGCGAGCTGTACGGCTTCGCGGTCCGTTCGCTGGGGGACTCGGGGCTGGCCGAGGAGGCGGTCCAGGAGACCTTCGTCCGCGCCTGGCGGGCGGGGGATCGGTTCGACCCGAAGATCGGGTCGCTGCGGACCTGGCTGTTCGCGATCCTGCGCAATGTGGTGATCGACCTGGGGCGGGCGCGGTCGGTGCGACCCGGCGTCGCCGAGGGCGGGATCGAGCCGAGCGTCGAGCCCCTGGAGGAGGCGCTGCTGGCCTGGCAGGTCGAGGAGGCGATGCGGCGGATCGGCGAGGACCACCGGCGGGTGATCGTCGAGACCTATTACAAGGGGCGGCCGTATGCCGAGGTGGCGGACGAGCTCGGGGTACCTGAGGGAACCGTGAAGAGCCGTGTCTACTACGGGCTGCGGGCGCTGCGGGTCGTGTTGGAG
>Ga0207700_10000071_pt1 | contig 62757 bp, 56 predicted proteins | sample LARL82metaG_FD_184348 | JGI IMG/M metagenome (GOLD analysis project Ga0207700, IMG submission 184348) | Corn, switchgrass and miscanthus rhizosphere microbial communities from Kellogg Biological Station, Michigan, USA - LAR L8-2 metaG... | ecosystem: Host-associated > Plants > Roots >...
TAAGTAGACTGAGCGCTATCTGCTCTCGAAGTTACCCATTGCCAAAGGACCAATGCGGGAGGCAGTTATGTTCGTGGTTCCGCTCATCGACGCGCTAATGTGAATGCTTAAGGGACAAGCACCACCTATGCGGTTTCGAGAAGGGCTGGAGCCAAGCGCAGCAGCGTAAAGCGGATGTTCTCGCGGCGCGACTTCGCGCTGCGGCATATGGAGCTGATCCGGACGCGCGTCGACAAAATTTACACGCTCCTGGATAGTCTCCGCGAGGATTAGCGCAATCAACTGAACGTGCAGACTTTTTTCTTGGCAGGCACGGGCGTTGCTACACGAGCGAAAAATTGCCCCTCAACGTGAGCTTTGTAAAATCCTCCGACATTTGGAAGGGGCAGTTGTGGTCGCGCCGACAATCGATTGATAGCGACGCCGGGCAACGACAGTGACGATTGATCGCGCGCAAGCTCGGGAACGTCCCCGACGCTCTCCACTAGTTAGGGAGGCTCGCATGATTCAGATTATTGGCTGGCTGTCCGCGACCGGACTCTTGACTGGCTGCGTGGGACTCTCTTTCCCATCCTGGTGGGAGCGACGATGACAGCCAAGTCCGTGGTGCACGCCGCCTCGATCTTAGGATAGATCCTCGCTGCGCTGCTCGCCTTTTTTTGCGCTCACGTGTCTAAGAGCATGAGGTGGAATACTAATCCCCGAAAGGACGTATCCATGTTCAGAAACTTGCGTCTCTTCCTGCTAGCTTTGACCAGCATTGGCGTACTGGCGACAGCGTCTCCACTGATGGCTGCGGTTTTCGACATGGCTGTTTCGGCCGGTGCGAAGGCCTGCCTGCCGAACGCGCAGGGGAAAGTGAAAATCAGCCCTGTAGGGTCTATCGACTTCATGGTGCTTAGCATCGACGGTATGCCTCCTAACACGGTCTTCGATCTCTTTGTCATTCAAGTGCCGAAAGCGCCCTTCGGGATCGCTTGGTATCAGGGCGATATCGAAACCGACAATCAAGGCCACGGACAGCAGTATTTTGCGGGCGTTTTCAGCATCGAGACTTTTGCGGTGGCGCCGGGCTCGGCGACGGCACCGGTGGTATTCAATGGGCCCTTTCCCGATGCCAGCTTGAATCCCCCGTTCAACCCGATCCAGATGTATCACCTCGGGCTTTGGTTTGACTCCCCGGCGGATGCTCAGGCGGCGGGCTGCCCCGCCACGGTGACTCCGTTTAATGGAGAGCACAATGCGGGTATTCAGGTGCTGAATACAAGTAACTTCCCGGACGATCACGGACCGCTACGCGACGTAAACCCCTAGCGTTGGTAGCTTCATCCATTCCGCTGAGGTGCACATAAGCAGGACAGTTTAGAACTCGACACCGCGCGCCAGAAGACGCGCGCGGTGGACTAATCGATGCATCCGTGATGGCTGCCAGGCGATCGCAGGGGATGCTGGATAGCGTTGGCGACAAGCGTATGGGTCTAGTGGTAAGCGGCGTGAACGCATAGTCTGTCCGCCGCACACGCTGGGGTATATCCAGAGCACCTACGACGAGCTCGCCAAGGGGCACGACGACCCGGCGTTTCAGGCAGCGCTCGCCTTCCTGAAGAAGGAATTCAGGCAGTGGGAGAAACTGACGGTGCGCGAGCTGCGCGAGCGCTACATGGGCGCCAAGCCGAAGGGCCGCGGCATGGTGCACTGACCAATCCCACAGCGGCTGAATTAGGATCGATTCGCTAGTGGCTCCTGCGCTGCATTCGCGTCATCGAGGCTGATCTTACCAAGTTGCTGTAGTTTGAAGCGGATGCTCGTTTCGCTCTGCTGGAAGATAGCGCAAATCTGCGCGATGGACAGCCTTTGCTCATAGGCACGCACGACGTGCGCGTCGAGTTCGGCCGTCCAGGGTTTCCGATGGTTAACGGCAATCGGTGGCGCCGATCCCGAGTCGGTCACCTGAATTAGCCCTCCCTCGCCGGTAGCCTCGAATACGGCGCTGAACTGAGCAGGGGATATGATCTTCACCAGATAGTTGCAGCCGTTGTCGTGCTTGTCGTAGCGCGGGCAACCGAGAAGGAACTGATCAATGAGCCCTGTGGGGGAGTGTTTTTCGCGCAGCAACAGTCGTTCCTTGTGGATGGGACAACGATAGCCGTCTATCCCTTGGCGGGTGCGTTGTCCGCTCCCGATCAAATCGCGCATCGCTTCCTGGACCTTTTTTGAATGCTGCTCAAATAGGAGCTCCGAGAGTTCGGCCGGAGCCAAATCGAACTCCGGCCGGCAGACGTTGACGAATAAGTTGAAGTCACTTGCGCTTAATGGCTCGGAGTGCCGGCAATGCTTCTTGCGGTGGTAGTAACCGATACAGCCCCAGGAGAAATCGTCGGTCGCTGCCACTGGGTGTTCGCGCTTGTATTGCAGGAGCATAGCTCGCCCGCAGACACGGCAATTCTTGTTGAAAGTGCTCTGTCCTACGTGATACTGGAGGATATGCGTCAACTCGAGATTTATGTGCAGCGGCTGGTATTTGTCTGCCTTCTTTACGATGTCTTCGGCGGTGGCGGTCTGATCGAGCGTTTCCAATTCCTTCGCCAGCTCGGCGCGCTGCCTATGAAGGCGCTCGTTTTCCCGCTTATCGCTATCGGATAGATGGCCGCGCTTGTGATAGCGCTTGCGCAATGACATGGTCCGGCAGTTGACGTCCTCAAGCTCGCGCTCGATTCGCTCGCGCTTGGCGGCCGGGGGATCGCGGAACTCCCGTTTTAATGCATCCTGAACTGCTTGAACACCGCACCGGAGCGTATCCACGATAGTGGCTACCATTGGTCCGGCAACGCCCACGATGGCTTTTCCCAGCGAGGTGATCCCCTCCCACACGTTCGACATAAAGGCGTTTAGAGAATCCATTACGGTCGTGCACGAGGAATTTCTGCGCTGGCTGCTACACGACTGGCGAGGTCAGTAAATACCCCGTCCATATCGGACAGCAGCTCCTCGATGCGCAACGTGTACTCCCTCTGTTCGTCCCTCAGCTTCTCCGCACTCATCCCGTCAGCTCCCTTGAACGTGGCGGCTGGCTTGTGTCACTTTGTGCTCCTGCGCGTTCTCGCAAAAAGTCTGCCTGACCAGCGTTCGCGGACCGCACGGCGCTCGCATTGGCATCGGAGTTGCGTAGCCACTACCGAGGGATAGCGTCTGCCTTCTTCAGCGACTGTCGGCCGATAGCAGTGACGCACGACGTCAGGTTATGCCGTGTCCGACATCATGGTCACCGGGGAGGGATTGTGCAGAGCCTTGATTGCCTGTCAGGCGCTGATGCGGGCGTCGGTGGGCGCGCACACGATGTACAAGTACCGGGTCAATGGCAAGATCGAATACTCGGATAAGGCTTGCTTCAACAGCAACGAAATTAAGCGCATCGCACCTGACGGTGGCCAGACTCCAGAGGACCAGGCAACGCGGGCACTGATGCGACTGCATCCTGAGCAACCGAGATTGGACTCAATCGAGCAACGCCAAATTTAGGGACAGCGCGAAAATCAGGCGATTGAGTCGCACGGATGTAGGGCGACTGGCCTGATCAACGGAGTCGACCTGTATGGCTCCCTGAGTCGCATCCAATCCAGCCGCGCCGAAGTCGCAGGCATGAACGTCGAGCGCGTCTGCCGAGGTGGCGCGCAACAGGCATGAGTCGGGGCCCGTGGTTGCGCCCCAATCCAGGACCGCTCCCGTTGCCGGCATATGCGGGGCCTACCAGAAAAAGCCGTTCACATGGGTTTGAACCAGCTTGTGATGCGCCTGTTCGTTCAGATAGGCATTCGCGCCGGTGGGATTCTCTTCGGCAAAGGCGGTCGTATCAAATGGAGCAAATGTTCTGTGGAACGTAGCGATAAAATGGACGTCGTTGTGACGTGCTGTCCGCGCGCTGATGATTTTCCTGGCGCCGGCATTAGGTGCTAGGATAAAAAGATCGGGAGGTGGGTACTGCGAAAGTGCGGCGACGAGACAATTCCGGCTGGCAATAATCCGCTGTCCAGAACATTCTCGCGAGGATAAAAGCCGTACGCATGCTCGAATGCGGCGACCATCCTCATCATGTCAATACAAAAGGAGGAGAAATGAACATGTGTCCGAAGACAAGCAGGTGGCTCGTGTATCTTGTATCGGCTTTCGGGCTCGGTGCATTCATCGGCTGGAGTCCGCCCAGTGATGCCGCGATCCAACGGATCGTCATCGACCAGACGGCCACCGTCAACTTCACGCCGATCACCTTGGGAACCGCGACTCCCGGCGTCCCGACGTCCTACACGGTGTACGTGGGCCGGGCGTTTGGCGAAATCAATCCGAGCGATCCCAGCAACACGGTCATCACCGACATCAGTCTTGCGCCGAAGAACGCCGCCGGAAGGGTCGAATACGTTGCCAACTTTCAGATCATCACGCCTACCGATCCGGCAGGGCGTAACGGACTGATGATCCAGTCGGTGCCGAATCGTGGAGGCAACTCGATCACCACGACGGCGCTGCTGCAAGGCGTAACTTACGTTCAGAGCGGTTGGCAGGGCGACCTTCTGACGCAATGCTCGCCGTCCGCGGCGATCCCCTATCCCTGCTTCGATCTGAACTCCGGACCTTATGGCAGCCTGAACACCACCACAGGAGCCTTTACCGCTCCTTCGGTACCTGACGTGGCGGCTGCAGGGGGACTCAAGACCCTGGCGGGCTTTGTCGTACAGGTGCCGGTAGCCACGAACGGGTCGGGACAGCCACCCATCACGGGTGCGGTGTACGGCCATGTGTGCACCGGGACAAACGGGTGCGGCCTGGCCGTCGGAAGTGCGCCTACGAGCACCGCGCAGCTGGTCATCCAAGGGCCGGCGTTTGTGCCTTACCAGCCGGTGAGCACGGACACGACCCAGGCTCAGTTCTGGACCGTGTCCTCGCAAACGTTCAAAGGCGTGACGGGCGCGAAGACGCCGATCGCGAGCGACCAGTGGACCTGGGCCTATTGCCCGAGCGGTCCGCCCGGCACGCCAAATCCCAACTGGATTTGTCTCAAGACCGGCACGTTCGACCCCAGCCTTCTGTATGAAATGGCCTACACGGCGAAGAACCCGCTGGTGCTCGGCGTTGGATTCGCCGCGTTTCGAGATCTGGGATCTTTCCTCCGCTATGGATCGGTTGCCCCGGGTGGCGGTTCAAACCCCCTTTCCGGCACCATCACCAAGGCATCTACCGTCGGCAGCTCGCAGTCGGCCGCATTCCTTCATGGCTTCATCTTCTACGGCTTCAACAGGGACGAAGCCGGCCGCAAGATCTTTGATGGCGCGTGGCCGCAGGTCGACGGGCGGATGATGGTCATGAACATCCGTTGGGGTCAGCCGAATAACCTCATGTATCTGTACATGGGTGGCGACGAAGCACCGGTCTGGTGGGCGGACTATCCGAATCTGGCCCGTGGCCTTCCGGCGAACGGCATGCTCCACCGCTGCACGCAAACCAATACCTGCCCCGAGATCCTGGAGACCTTCGCTTCGGCGGAGCTCTATTCCGAGAAGTTCACGGCGAGCCTGTGCGGCTTCACCTGCATCGAGGACATTCCACTACCGCCCAATGTCCATCGGTACTTCACGCCGGGTGGCACGCATGGCGGCGGCGCGGCCAACTTCACCTGGACTTCCCCCGCGACGATCGCCACACCCGCTGGTCAGTCGCTTCCCACGAGTCCAATTCCGGCGACGCATACCAACAACGCGTTGAACTTTGCCTTGATCCAGCTGATCATGCAGGGTACGCCGATGCCGCCGAGCGTCTATCCCACGCTTGCGCGCGGAGAGCTCGTCCCCAACACCGCAGCGGCCGAGGGATATCCCGATTTCTCCCTTACCGTCCCCCAGCTGACGTATCGAGGGGATCAGGCCTGGGTGCCGTTCGTCTACGATTTCGGGCCCGGCGAGAACTACGATCAGCAGAGCGGCATACCATCGATCCAGCCACCCATCATCAATGCTGTGCTTCCCTACTTTGCTGCAACGGTGAACGGCGACGGTAATGAAAACGTCACCGGCATGCCAACGGTGCTGGGGGATGCCCCGCTGGGCACTTACGTCGGTTGGAACCTGGCCACGACAGGCTGGTATGGGCCCAACGCAAGTAACGGCCCGGGAAGCGTCGGCCAGGTCTTTGCCGGGGCGGGAAACAGCGGAGGCTATTGGCCCTTCTGGGATACTCGGGCTAACCGCCTCGCAGCCGGTGACCCGCGTCCGTCACTCGAGGAGCGGTACGGTACGCATGCCGGATACGTCTGCGTCGTGACGCGTGCCGTGAACAAGGCTGTCTACCAGCGTTTTCTGCTCCCGTCTGAAGCTCCGACGCTGATTGCGAGTGCGACTGCATCGAACGTACTCGCCGCTCCGTTCGCTCCGACGGCGAAGGACACGGTTTTTGCTAATCTGCTCTGCACCAATACGAAGTATCCGCCAGGCTAGCTCAGCGACAACAAACCGAACGGCGGATCGGGGCAACCTGATCCGCCATGTCGCCGATGGGAACCTTCAGCGGGCAAGTCAGAACACCCTCATTTTCCATGAAACGAAATTATGAAGGAACGGCGATGCCGATTGCGAGCAGCAGCGAAAAGAAGAACGCCAGGAACGCTCCACGCGCCGACACGTCGAGCTCCGCCGCCTGCGTCCTGCTATAGAGCATGCGAAGAATCAGAATTGCGAACGGAAGCGTTACAAGGGGAAGGAATATCCAAGCGCTGAAACCAAATTCCCACCAGAACCACAACGGCGCAGCATAGGCAAAGCACGTTAAAACTTGGCATCCCGTCTGCGCCCAGCGGATGCCGAAACGGACAGCGCCTGTACGCCAGCCTTTTGACGCGTCGGCCTCGCGATCGCACATATCGTCGATTATCAGGACGTTGACGATCAGTGCGGCGCTGGGCAGCCCAACCACCCAGACTACAGGAGGCAAGGTCGCAAGTGCTTTGCGCCAGTCGCCGAACACGCTCGCCGCTTCGGCATAGTAGATTCCGATGACCGCTACGATGCCGAACATAAGGAAAAAGACAAGTTCGGAAAGCCCGTATCTGGCGTATTCGAGCGGACCACCGGCGTAACTCATGCTCGCAGCCAGGCCTATCACGCCAAATACAGCGACCGGCCAGCCGGCGACCTTCCAGAAATAGGGTATCGTCAGCGCGGCCAATACCAGACAAACGATGATCGCACACGCTAGCGTGGTGGACCTGAGTTCGCCGTCCCAATAGGCCTGCACGAGTTCCGGATGCTCGCGATTGTCAGGGTAGCGGACGAGCAATTCGTAGTAGTTGTACAACAGGCCGGCGGTGTGAATGAGCCAGCTAGCGATGAATCCGAGGAGGGCTGGCAGGACTGCAAAAACATGGTGTCGCAGCGAGAGCGCCACGCCAATCATCACCGGCGCAGCCGCTATTGGCAGGGTGTGCGCGGGATAGAACAGCAGATCGGCCCAAATCCGCCGTCGCGTCATCGCCGAAGCAGGTACAAGCCGTTCAGGGCCTGTTTGTCCAGTTTCCATCGTCTACTCAGTCAATTGCCAACGGTGACCTGCCACATCTCCGATGCCGCCGTCGACCTCTACTTCGACCGCGAAGGCTACGGCATGGAGTCTAACCGCCTTCCGGCGGGCGAAGACTTCTTCCTGACATTTGGCCGCTACGGATCGAAACAGGCGCTGTTCGCCAAGACTTCGACGCTGTCAGACATCGAGATGGTGAAGCGTTAGCGGTTTGGGAAAGGCCATCATGCACACGGAGGATGTCCGCTTGCTGACGCCTTGATTGTCTGGATCGGTCGTTTCCGGAATTCGCGAATCGACCGACGCGACGCAGTCTTCAGCGCCGAAGCGCTCGCGCGCGCGTGCAAACCTCGTCGACGTTGTACCCGTATTCGCGCAGCACTACTTCTCCCGGCGCAGAAGCGCCAAAACGCTCGACGCTGAGTACGCCACCCGCGTCGCCGACGTAGCGGCGCCAGCCTTGCGCCACGCCCGCTTCCACGGCCAAGCGCGCCTGCACCGTCGGCAATAGCACGGCATCCCGGTCGGCCTGCGCCAGTGCATCGAACAGCTCCCAGCTGGGCATCGAAACACAGCGCACCGCGACACCTTCAGCAGTCAAGCGTTCCGCAGCAGCGACGATCAAGCCGACCTCCGCGCCGCTGGCGATCAGGATCAGGTCCGGCTTGCCATCGTGCGCATCGCACAGCACATACGCCCCGTGGCGCAGGCCGTCTGCCGGCGCGTAGCGACTGCGGTCGAGGGTCGGGACGTCCTGGCGGCTCAAGATGAGAAGCACCGGACGATCTCGCGTTTCCAGAGCGACGCGCCATGCGACCGCGGTTTCGTTGGCGTCGGCGGGTCGGATCACAGTCAGGTTTGGAATCGCGCGCAGTGCGGCCAGCTGCTCCACTGGCTGATGGGTGGGACCGTCCTCGCCAAGCGCGATGCTATCGTGGGTAAACACGTGAATGACATGCAGGCCCATCAGTGCCGCCAGGCGGATGGGCGGACGCATGTAGTCCGAAAAGATCAGAAAGGTCGAACCGTATGGCACGACGCCTCCGTGCGCCGCCATGCCGTTGACGATCGCGCCCATCGCGTGCTCGCGCACACCGAAGTGAAGGTTGCGCCCGGCATAGCTCCAGCCACCGCCGTCGGAGCCCTGGATGTCGACACCCTTGCCCGCGGCCGGATTGAAGTCGCCGAGTCCCTTGAGCGCGGTGTAGGTCGAGGGGTCCAGATCGGCTGAACCTCCTGTCAGCGCGGGCAAGCGCGCGGCGATGGCGTTCATCACCTTGCCCGACGCCACGCGCGTGGCCATCCCCTTGGCGTCGGCGGGGAAGACCGGCATGTCCGCATCCCAGTCGCGGGGCAGCTCGCCACCGAGCGTTCTCCGCAATTCGTCGGCCAGAGCGGGGAACGCCTGCGCATAGGTTGCCATCCGCTCGTTGCTCGTCGCTTCATCGCGTGCGCCACGCTCCACAGCGCCGCGAAAGTGCGAGAGGGCCGCTTCTGGAATCAGGAATGACGGCTCGACCGGCCAGCCCAGGTTCTGCTTGGTCAGGCGCACTTCCTCGACGCCGAGCGGGGAGCCATGCGCTTCGAAGGTGTCCTGCTTGTGCGGCGAGCCGTAACCGATGTGCGTGCGCACCAGGATTAACGATGGTCGCGTGCTTTCGGCGCGCGCGGAATGAAGCGCGGCATCGATTGCGACGAGGTCGTTGCCGTCCGGCACCGAAACCGTGTGCCAGCCGTAGGCTTCGAAGCGCCGCGCTCGGTCTTCCGAGAATGTGATGTCGGTTCCGGCGGCGAGCGTGACATAGTTATCGTCATAGAGACAGGTAAGCTTGCCGAGCCGCAAATGGCCGGCCAGCGACGCCGCCTCCGAGGCGACGCCCTCCATCAGGTCTCCGTCGCTGACGATCGCGTATGTCCCATGATCGATCACTTCGAAACCGGGCCGGTTGTAGCGCGCCGCCAGCTGCGCTTCGGCGATCGCCATGCCCACCGCGTTGGCGAATCCCTGTCCGAGCGGACCCGTCGTCGTCTCGACGCCAGGCGTGTGCCCGCGCTCGGGATGCCCCGGCGTCTTGCTGCCGAACTGGCGGAACTGCTTGATGTCGTCCAGCGACAGGTCGTAGCCCGTGAGGTACAGCAGGCTGTAGAGCAGCATCGAGCCGTGTCCGGCGGAAAGCACGAAACGATCGCGATCGAACCAGTTCGGATTGCGCGGATTATGCTTGAGCAGGCGCGTCCACAGCACGTATGCCATCGGCGCAGCGCCAAGCGGCATGCCCGGATGCCCGCTCTTCGCCTTCTGCACGGCATCGACCGACAAGAAACGAATAGTGTTGACGCAAAGCTGATCGAGTTGATCGGACATGCTCACTCCTAGGCAATTTCTTGGAGCACGTCGAGCGCGGTACGAGTGCCGGCGGCTCGCATCAATGATCCTTCAGCGCGCGGTCGACGGTGTCCTGCGCTTCGCGCAACAGCAGGCGCAAATGGTCGGAACTGCGAAAACTCTCCGCGTAGATCTTGTAGATGTCCTCGGTCCCGGAGGGACGCGCAGCGAACCATCCGCTGGCGGTGATCACTTTGATACCGCCGATCGGCGCGTCGTTACCTGGCGCGCGATCGAGCACCTTGTCGATCGGTTCGCCGGCCAATTCGGTGATCTTTACCTGTTGCGGCGAAAGTTGCGCCAGCACCTCCTTCTGTGCGACGGTCGCCGGCGCCTCGACGCGATCAGCAAACGACGCACCGAACTCGCGGGTCAGATCTCGATACAGCTCGGCAGGATCATGGCCGCTGCGTGCGGTCATTTCCGCCGAGAGGAGCGCCGGCACGATCCCATCCTTGTCGGTGGTCCATACCGATCCGTCGATGCGGCAGAAGGAAGCACCGGCGCTCTCTTCGCAACCGAAACTTAAGCGACCGTCGAGCAGCCCGTCGACGAACCATTTGAAGCCGACCGGAACCTCGTAGAGTTTGCGACCCAATCGGCCTGCGACACGATCGATCATTGCGCTGCTGACCACGGTTTTGCCTACCGCCGCCGCTCGATTCCAGGTGGTGCGATTCCGAAACAGGTAGTCGATCGCGGCTGCGAGATAATGATTTGATGGCAACAAGCCTTCGCCCGGCGTCACGATGCCGTGCCGATCGTGATCAGTGTCGCAGGCGAACGCAATGTCGTAGCGATTCTTCAGGCGGATGAGGCGCTGCATCGCGTAAGCGGACGATGGATCCATGCGAATGCGCCCGTCCCAGTCCAGGGTCATGAAGCTGAAAGTCGGATCGACCTCTTCGCTGATCACGGTCAGATTGATCTTGTACAGCTCGGCGATCCTGGCCCAGTAATGCACACCTGCGCCGCCCATCGGATCCACGCCCATACGGATGCCGGAGCCACGAATGGCCTCGAAATCGATCACGCTGCCGAGATCGCTAACGTAGGCACTCAAAAAATCGTGCTCCCGCGTGGTGGCAGCACGGCGCGCCCGATCGAACGAAGTGCGGCGTACGTCATTCAAGCTCGCTTCGAGCAGCGCATTCGCCTTGGCTTCGATCCAGCCGGTGACGTCGGTATCCGCGGGGCCGCCGTTCGGCGGGTTGTATTTGTAGCCGCCGTTGTCGGGCGGATTGTGCGAAGGCGTCACCACGATACCGTCGGCCAGCCCGGTTTTGCGGCCGCGGTTGTAGACGAGAATTGCGTGCGACACCGCCGGCGTCGGCGTATATTCGCCACCGTTCGCGATCAGGGTCTGGACGCCGTTGGCGGCCAGGACCTCGAGTGCGCTCTCGAAGGCCGGCACCGACAACGCGTGGGTGTCGATGCCGATGAACAGCGGCCCGTCGATAGCCTTATTCTGTCGATAGAGGCAGATCGCCTGAGTAATGGCGAGCACGTGTGCCTCGTTGAAGGTTCTGTCGAACGACGTACCGCGATGGCCCGACGTGCCGAACGACACGCGCTGCGCCGGCACTATAGGATCGGGGCGCAGGCTGTAATACGCGGCGACCAGCTTCTGAACATCCACCCTTTGCGCTTCCTGCGCGGGTTGTCCGGCCAGTGGACTGATATTCGTGCTCATCGCCCGCTGCGCGATGCGCGATAGCGCCGGATCAACGCGTTCGTCGAGCTGTCGTGCGCGAGCAAGGGCTCGCAGGCATCCGCGATTTCATCGGCCGTACGTTTAGCCAGCGCTTTGCCAAGCTCGACGCCCCATTGATCGAACGAGTCTATATTCCAGATCGCGCCTTGCACAAAAACGCTGTGCTCGTATAGCGCGACGAGTGCGCCAAGGGAGTGCGGCGTCAGCCGTTCGGCCAGTATGGTATTGCTCGGACGATTGCCTTCAAAAGTGCGATGCGGAATCAGAGCTTTGGCAGTTCCCTCGGCCTCCACTTCGTCGGCGGTCTTGCCGAACGCCAGCGCCTCGCTCTGTGCGAACAGGTTCGCCATCAGCAGATCATGCTGATCGCCGAGAGGATTCAGTGCCTGGCAGAACCCGATGAAATCGCAGGCGATGAGCCGCGTTCCCTGATGGATCAGCTGATAGAACGAATGCTGTCCGTTGGTACCTGGCTCACCCCAGTAGATGGGCCCCGTCTGGTAATCCACGTGGTCGCCGTTGAGCGTGACATGCTTGCCATTGCTCTCCATCGTGAGCTGCTGCAAATACGCAGGGAAGCGCTTGAGATATTGCTCGTAGGGCAGCACGGCAACGGTCGTCGCGCCCAGAAAATTGCTGTTCCAGATCGCCAGCAGGCCGTGCAGGACCGGCAGGCTGCGACCCAGCGGCGCGCCGCGAAAATGCTCGTCCATCGCATGAAACCCCGCCAGCATCGTGCGAAAGTTTTCGGCGCCGATCGCGAGCATGGTCGAAAGGCCAATCGCCGAATCCATGGAGTAGCGACCGCCGACCCAGTCCCAGAAACCAAACATGTTGTCGAGATCGATGCCGAACTTGGCGACCTCCTCGGCGTTGGTCGAGACCGCGACAAAATGCCGAGCCACGGCTTTTTCGTCGCCAAGTCCGCGTAGACACCAGTCGCGCGCCGCGCGCGCATTGGTGAGCGTTTCCAGCGTAGTGAAGGTCTTGGAACAGATGATGAACAGCGTTTCGCCGGGATCGAGGTCCCGCACCGCTTCTGAAAAGTCGGTGCCGTCAACGTTTGAGACAAAGCGGAACGTCATGTCGCGCTGGCTGTAATGCCGCAGCGCCTCGTACGCCATGACAGGACCAAGGTCGGAGCCACCGATGCCAATGTTGATGACATTGCGAATGCGCCTGCCGGTGTGACCGGCCCACTCGCCGCTGCGTACCCTCACGACAAATGCCGCCATACGGTCGAGTACCGCATGGACGTCGGGCACGACGTTTCTGCCCTCGACCAGGATGCGCTCGTTCGGCGGCGCGCGCAGCGCGACGTGCAGCACCGCGCGCTGCTCGGTGACGTTGATCTTGTCGCCGCGAAACATGGCGTCGATACGCTCGCGCATCGAGCAGGCTTCGGCTAGCGCCAGCAGCAAACGGAGCGTTTCGTCGCTGATGCGGTTCTTTGAATAGTCGAGGTAAAGGCCGGCCGCTTCCGCGACCAGTCGTTCCCCACGCGACGGATCGGTAGCAAAGAACTCGCGCAAATGCCGACGTTCGATGTGTCCGCAATGCTCCATGAGCGCCCGCCACTGAGGGCGTTCCTCCAGCGACCCGGAACCGGGAAAAGCTGAATTGGGCATGTCAGCCAAGGATGTCCGCTTGGTCCGTCGCGCTAGCTGGCGTGGGCGAGCGCGTCGCTCTTGTCGGCGATGCGCCTCATCAACTCCTGCCATGACTTCACGAATGCCTGCGCGCCGTCGCGCTGCAGTTGAACGGCGAGCGCGTCGATGTCGATGCCGGCCTTGGCGAAGCTTGCGAGCACCGCTTCGGCATCCCCGCCGGCCTCGGCCATCACGCCCCTGAGTTGGCCATGGTCGGCGAAAGCACGCAGCGTCTTTTCGGGAACGGTGTCGATGGTGTCGGGCGCTGCCAGCGCCTCGACGTACAAGGTGTCCGACGCCTTGGGATCCTTGGTGCCGGTGCTGGCCCAAAGCAGGCGCTGCGGGCGTGCGCCGGCGGTGGCGAGCTTGCGCCAGCGCGGCGATGCAAGCAGTTCGCGGTAAGCGCGATAGGTGCGGCCGCCGATCGCGATGCCGAGGCGGTTGCGCAGCTCGGGCGGCACCTTGTCTCCCACCGCCTTGTCCCATCGGCTCACGAACAGCGAGGCCACCGATGCAACGCGCGGGTCGCGCCCGGCGGCGATGCGCCGTTCGATGCCGCGAAGATACGCCTCGGCCGCTGCGACATATTGCTCGCGCGAGAACAGCAGCGTCACATTGATCGGCACGCCGTCGAATATTGATTCCTCGATCGCCGGCACCCCTTCCGGCGTACCCGGAATCTTGACGTACAAATTGGGCCGCGCACCTTGTCGATGGATGCGCGCGGCCGCGGCGACGCTGCCCGTCGTGTCATTTGCAAGCAGAGGCGATACTTCCATCGAGACCCAGCCGTCGACACCGTCGGTGGCATCGAAGACTGGACGGAACAGGTCGGCGGCGCGGCGCAGGTCTTCGAGCGCCAGTTCCATAAAAAGAGTTTCACCTGATTTTCCCGCCTTGGCCTTGTCGCGGATGCCGTTGTCGTAGGCACCGGTGTTGCCGATCGCCTCATCGAAAATGGTCGGGTTGGAGGTCAGTCCTGTAATCGAGAACTCGGTCATGTAGCGGCGCAGAGTGCCATTGTCGAGGATCTCGCGGGTGATATTGTCCAGCCACAGACTCTGGCCGAGACTGTGCAGTTCTTGGGCATTGTTCATGGTTGCTCCTGGTTCATGGCCGCGACGCCGACCGGCGAAGCGTGGAGAAGCTCGGATAAATCGCGATCGAGCAAATCACCGATGTGCTCGATCTCAACGTCGGGCGGCGGGTCGATCACGGTCGTTTCGGATTGCGTCGCGTAGTGGCCCTGATGCACGAAAACGGTCGTCAGATCCTGCCCGAGCGCGCGTTTCATCGACGCCAGCAGCAGTGGCTTGTCGTCGACCATCACATAGTGTAGCGCTGGATAGCGTCGGCGCACCGCATCAAGCGCGCGCTCCTTGTGCACCTCGATCAACACCCTCCCCTGCACAGCATTCCAGATGCCCGATCGCTGGATCTTGCGCGGCTGGAATATTACATCGCCGTCGGATAGGACCACGGGCAGCCCAAGTGTACCCAGGTGCGCAATCGCTTCGAGGGCGTGGGGGTACAGGCGGTCTGCGAACGGATACTCCAGCAAATATGAAGAGATCTGCGGCAAAGCTGGATCGTCGTCCAGCCCGACCCGGAGCTTCTGCAGCGTGCCGAGATAGTCGACGTAGCCCAGCTCTTCGCGCAGCGCCGAGAAGATGGACCAATACCGTTCGCGCTGATCCGCCCCGAGGGACTGTTCCAGACGCTCACCGAGATCCTCGCCGAAGCGATCGTTGTCGAGAAGTGTGTTGTCGACATCGAGCAGGAACACGACTTCACGGTCGCTCAGCACGGCTGTGTCTCCTCGGGCTTCGGATCATGCCAGCCTTCAGCGCCGGCAACGACTTCGCGCGCTGCGGCGGGGCCCCAGGTGCCCGGCTCGTACGCCGCGACCGCCTGGGCGCCATGCAATAAGGGATCGACCACGCGCCACGCCGCTTCGACGACATCGTCGCGCGTGAACAGCGTGGCATCGCCGCGAATCGCATCGCCCAACAGCCGCTCGTACGGCGATTTTTCGCCGGCAAGAGAATGACGAGCTACCAACTCCACGGCGTCGCCGACCATTGCCTCGCCGGGCCGCTTGACCCTCGCGCCTGCGGATATCACTACCTCAGGGCTCAGCCGAAAGCGAAAGTAGTTCGATTGCGCAGGGTTGATCTCGTCGAAAATCGCTACCGGCGGGCATTTCAGATCGACGATGACCTCGGTGCTCGTGATCGGCAGACACTTGCCGGCACGGATATAGAAGGGCACTCCGGCCCAGCGCCAGGTGTCGATATGAACACACAGCGCCGCGAAGGTTTCGACCTGCGAATCCGGCGCCACGCCGAGTTCATTGCGATAGCCGCTGAACTGGCCGCGCACTACCTGCGTGGGATCGAGCGGACGCATCGCGCGGAACAAGCGCAGCTTTTCGCCACGCATCGCATCCGGATCGCGGCCGACCGGCGCGTCCATCGCCAGCAACGCGGTCACCTGAAGCAGATGGTTCTGCACGACATCGCGAACCGCGCCGACCTCCTCGTAGAAGCTGCCGCGGCCCTGGACGCCGAACTTCTCGGCCATGGTGATCTGTATGCTTTCGACGAAATTGCGGTTCCAGACCGGTTCGAGGAATGCGTTGGCAAACCGGAAATAAAGCAGGTTCTGCACCGCTTCCTTGCCAAGATAATGGTCGATGCGGAATACCGCGGCCTCGGGAAACACTTCGTGCAGCGTTCGATCGAGCGCCTGCGCCGAAGCAAGGTCGCGGCCGAATGGCTTTTCGACGATGACCCTCGCGTTGGTCGCGCAGTGCGCCGTCGCGAGTCCTTGCACCACGGGCGCGAACATGCTCGGGGGAATGGCGAGATAGTGCAGCGGGCGCGCCGCCCCGCCGAGCGCATCGCGAAGACGCTCGTATGTGACAGGATCCTGGTAGTCGCCGCCGACGTACTGCAGCCGCGCCGACAGTTTTGCAAATGCCTTGGGGTCGACGCCGCCGTTGTGCTCCAGGCTGTCGCGCGCCCGGTCGCGTAGCCGATCGAGCGTCCAGCCAGGGCGGGACATGCCGATGATCGGCATGTCCAACTGGCCCGCCCGGGTCAGCGCCTGCAGTGCGGGGAAGATCTGCTTGTAGGCCAGATCACCGGTCGCACCGAAGAAAACAAATGCGTCCGAGCTTTCGGACGTTGGCATCTATTCATCCTCTCCTCGCATTCGGCCGCGGTGCCCAATCAGCCCGGCAAACAATGTTGGGACACCAACCCAGCGAGGAAATGACCGCCGCCTTTTGTGAGCGCGGCGGTCGAGAGTGCAACTGCCGCTCACGTAGCTTTTTTCCCGAGAACGGCATTAGCCTTCTTATCCACCTTTGCCTTCTCCTGGGCGCTTAACTTGCCCGAATTATAGCCTTGCGCCGCACGCGCCTTTGCGTCGCGCGCGTGCGCCTTGTCCTCGACCGGGTACCTGCCGCCCGGTAAGGCAAAATCCGATTTTGGCAACTTCTTGCGCGCATCAGTGGTGAGTTTACTCATGACGATCTCCAAATCTCGATACATTGATAGGTGGTAGTGGCGGCGCGTCATACACATTTCACCGTACAGCTCCCTGGACGACTGTCCAGCGCCATCAGTCGCATCCTGTTCGCGTGCAGAGGTAAACGTAGAGATCTTGTCTGGGTACGGGTGTTCCGTGGCGCTTAACGGCAGATATCTTGACCTTCGTTTGCGATCCATTCGTCGACAAAATAATCTGCGTCGTCGGCGTCTCGCGCACGCACAATCATCAGGATGCAGCCGGACCGTATCCTTTCTCAGTAGCGGATGGCTGTGTTTTCCGGCACGCCGATCGCCGTCAGCGAGTACAGCACCCGGCCCTTTGCACCCACACCCATCCCTTGCGGGACTTTCGTGCCAGATTCAATCGTGCTTCCATGGCCAAACTGCTCACGCCGCGTTTGGTCGGACATGATGACATCCACATCGTTCGATCTATAGCCGCGCAGAGTCAGGGAATCGTAAGCGCGTTCTGAACTCGCTCGGTCGCTGAACACACCGGTCACGAGCGTCCGATGCCGCACAGCCTTTGCTGCAGCGATGTGGTCGCGCACCGCCTCCTTATCCCCACGTATGGTTCCATCGCGTCTGCCAGATCGCCCTGATTGGAAACTATTCGCCACTTTCGGCAAACGCACAGTCAGAGAACTCTGATTGCGCTGTAGGAGGCCGGCGAAGTCGAAGCGAAGCTGCGCCTCAGCGCGTCGCCCACCAACGTTATTGAGCGCAACATTGGATGCCGGTGCGACCCTCGACATGAAGTGGGAATTTGGTCACACTTTCGTAGGCCGCTTGACCTGGAGAGTGTGCAAGCCCTGACAATCCAAGCTACAGGTTTTTAAAGTTGCTTCCGGATGCAATCATGAAACGGAGACGATTTCAAAGGCTAAAAAGTCGTCTCCTGCTACCCAAGCGCTACCCGGATTGAAAACAAAAACGGCCTGGCCGAAGGCAAGCCCTGAATGGTTGGCCGCAGGGACAGGATTTGGATTTATTTGGACACGCTCGATGGGCGGCCGACCAACACCATGACTCGCCCCGCTCGTTTGTCCCTCGCGCCACTTGAGACGCTCTTCCAGACCGAGCGTGACACGGCGCTGCCGCTGCCTCCTGAATTGGCGCGCCTGTACGGATGCCTGCGCATGCCGATGCCGCGCTCAGATCCACATGTCTTCAGTAATTTTGTGACCACGCTGGACGGCGTCGTCTCGCTCAATGTAAAGGGGCATGCCAGCGGCGCGGACATCAGCGGATTCAACGCTCAGGACCGCATGGTAATGGGTTTGTTGCGCGCCATTGCCGACGTGGTAGTCATCGGCTCTGGTACGCTGCGCGCCGATCGCCGGCACGTCTGGACGGCGGAAGCGATCTTTCCCGAGCTCGCGCGTGAGTATCTGCAGCTAAGGCAAGCGCTGGGTAAATCCGCCGCCCCGCTGAACGTGATTGTTAGCGGAAGCGGTGAGATTGATCTGCGCATACCAGTGTTTTTATCCGGCAAGGTGCCGGCATTGATCGTTACGACGGCCGCGGGCGCGAAACGTCTACGCAATCAGCGCGTGCCGGACACCGTCGAGATCCGTGCAATTCATCGCAGCGCGAGCGCAATCCCGGCGAGCGCGATCCTCGACGAGGTGTGTCGGACACACGGCAAGCTTATCCTCGTCGAGGGCGGCCCGCGATTGCTTGCCGACTTTTACGCACAGCATCTTGTCGACGAGCAGTTCCTGACCCTCGCACCGCAAATTGCCGGCCGCACCGCCGGTGGCAGACGACTGAGCTTGATCATGGGCAAGACGTTCGCACCGGCCCATCCCCTGTGGGGCACCCTGATCGACGCGCGGCGCGGCAGTAGTCACCTATTTCTGCGATATTCGTTCCTGTCTTCCGCGGGTGCTAGCCTGTCAGGGCGCGGGCGGATCACTCGCAGTCGAGCTATCGGTTAGTCGACCCAAGATCTTCCATAGCCTAAGAACGGAGAGGCAGCGCTCCCGTCAGCGATCCGGACGATTTCGTCTAGAGGCAGCCGCACTCAGTGGACCTACTCACTTTCACACCGATCGCAGCGGCGGTGGTCGTCGCCGCCTTCATTCAGGGAACCACGGGAGTCGGATTCGCACTCATCGTCGCACCCGTCCTGGCGTTCCTGGCACCCGACCTGGTGCCGGTATGCCTGCTGATGCTGATGATTCCACTCAATCTGTACGTCGCGTGGCGCGAGCGGACGGCGCTGGACCGCGCGGGGGCCGCCTGGATTACGGCAGGCCGATTCGTGGGCACCTTCGGTGGCTTGTGGCTGCTCGCCGCGCTGACGTCGAGCCAGCTCGGCATTGTGATTGGCGCGGCGACCATTCTGGCGGCCATCGCCACGCTCATCGCTCCTTCATTCATGCCCGGCAACCGGGCGTATGTCGCGGCCGGGGTCATTACAGGCGTGACCGAGACCGCCACCGGGATTGGCGGACCGCCGCTTGCGCTCGTCTATCAGCACCATGGCGCGGCTACGCTTCGCTCCACCATCGCCTTCTGCTTTCTGGTAGGCCAAGTGATGTCGCTCGTGCTGCTGGCGATCGCAGGGCGCGTACATGCGTCGCAGCTCGGTGCCGCGCTCGTGTTCCTCCCTATGGTGCTACTTGGAGCTGCGATGAGTCGCCTGGTTCATGGCCGGGTCGGCGGTCGCAAGCTGCGCGCATTCGTACTGCTATTCGCGATCGTCTCGGGAGCTGTGGTGTTGGGTTCCGGCTCGGGACTGTTCTCCCTGGGTCGGGGCGAAACACATTCCGCAAAATGAGCTGTCGGCGTCAGACGTCGCCGCCTGGTTGCGGGGCCGATGCTCAAAGCGTAGTCCAGCGATCGATCTCCCACACCGGGAGGCCACGCATGTCGATCGCCTTCTTGTCCGTGAATGCCTCCGGCCCGGGATGCTTGCCGGTGCGCTCCCAGGCTTCCTTGGACAAGGGCGCTCCCATGCGCATCAGCCGCTTTACCAGCTCGCCGGTCAACGGTTGCTGATAGATCGATTTGACCTGCGACAGACCGACGAGGCTGCGCGCGTCGCCTTCGGTGATCCATGACCAGCCGCGGCGACGGTACAGGATGTTCTCGACGTACGGCCGCTGTGCAGCGCGGTCGCTGAACCAGTCCTGGCTGGCGAGATCGATGACGGCGTCCGCGGTCATCTCGCTGACCAGTCGGGTCGCGCGCTCGTTCGCAATCAGCAGTGCCACGATCGCCTTCGGGTTCTTGCGCAGGAACTCCTCGCGGACGACCCACCAGATGCGGTGCGGGTAATAGGCTTCCGGTGCGAACGGTGTCTTGGCGAAGCTGGCGATCTTGTGGCCGGCGCCCTTCCCTTCCGGACCGTCGTAGGCGGGCCCCGTCGTTCCGTCGTTGAGCAGCAGGTTCACCAGCTGGCCGGAGTTGACCGCACCTTGCGCAGCGGGCTCGACGTTGAGCACTGCATCGATGCCGGGCTGCGCGCGCGTCAACTCGGCGAAGGCCTGAATGTTCTTGACGGTGATGTCGAGCGCCTTCGGATCGTCGGTTCCGAACTGAGCCTGCAGCATCAGATTGAGAACGAGATGCAGATCCGACCCCACGATCGTCAGCACCGTTTTCCCCTTGAGGTCGTCGAGCTTCTTGATCGGCGAGCCCGGCGGGACCTGCAGTGGAAACTTGATTCCGCCTCCGGCAATGGCGATGGGGATCGCCGGACTGGGCTGTGACAGACTGCGAATGGTCGGCGTCGAACCCAGCATGCCGATGTCGAGCTGTCCGGCCGCCAGTCCCTGCAGCATGCGCAGCAGCACCGGGAAATTCAGGTATTCCGGATCGAGGGTGAGTCCGAGCTCGGTCGCGGCCTTCTCCAGCAGCTTCTCCTTCTGCATGGCGAAGACGAGCGGCGCGCCATCGTTGGTCAACCCGACGCCCATGGTCATCTTGAGCGCCTGCGCGAGCGCCGGGCTCGCGCGAAACAGCGGCACAGCAAGGAGGGTGGCGAGTCCTGCGCGCAGCACGTTGCGACGATTCGATCGCGCGTCATTCATGGCTTTCCTTGGGATGGTTGATGAGGTGAGTCGGGTTTAGCTCGTTTCCTCGACGATCGCCTGCGCCGCTTCGTCGCGAATCAGGTTCCAGATGTGATCGATGAAGCGTCCGGCGGCAGCAGTGTTGCGCAGCGAGCGCCGCGGACGTGGCAGATCGATGGAGACGACATCCTTGACCTGGCCGGGCCGCCGCCCAAGGACGATGACGCGGTCCGACAGATACACCGCCTCGTCGATGCCGTGCGTCACGAACATCACCGCGCGACGCGACGCCGGATCGCCGGCATCACCCCAGAGCCGCAGCAATTCGTCCTGCAGGATGTTGCGAGTCTGCAAATCGACCGCTGCCAGCGGCTCGTCCATCAGCCAGACCTCCGGCTCGTTGGCAAGCAGGCGTGCGAGCGCACAGCGCTGTCGCATGCCGCCCGACAATTCGTGCGGATAGCGACCCTCGAAGCCTGCGAGACCGACCATGTCGATGTAGCGCTGCGCCACCGCGCGGCGTGCCGCAGGGCTTGCGCCTTGCGCCAACGGGCCGAACTCGACATTGCCGAGCACGGTCCGCCATGGAAACAACGCGTACTCCTGAAACATGACGCCGCGTCGCGGGTCCGGGGCGGACACCGCGACAGCGTCGACCAACACCTTGCCCGCCGATGGTGACACAAATCCGGCAACGAGTGAGAGCAGCGTCGACTTGCCGCAGCCCGACGGGCCGACAATGCTCACGAACTCGTTCGGCATGATGCGAAACGAGATGTCGCGAAGCGCCTCCACCCGATCACCCGTTCGCGCCGACACGTAGGTCTTGGAAAGGCCGACGCCTTCGATCTTTGCATCCATCGTTACCGCCATGGGGTGAGGTTGCGTTGCAATCGCCGCATGAGAAGATCGATCATAAAACTGATGATGCCGACGACGATCATGTAGAGAACGAGTGCATTCACATCGCGCCGGATGTAGAGCGTGCTCACCATGAGCTGGCCGAGTCCGACCGCGCCCGACCCCCCGGCCGACACCTTGATCCCCATCGCCAGCTCCGCCGCGATGATGGCGCCCCACGCAAAAGCCAGTGAGATGCGGGCCCCGGTGAGGATGACTGGCAGCGAGCCTGGAAGGATCACCGTGCGGGCGATCAGCGCGCGGCTCGCACCGAGCGCGCGCGCCGCATTGACGAGGTTGCGATCGACCAGTCGCACCGCCTGGATCGTGTTCACGACGAAGGGAAAGAATGCCGCGTAGGTTACGATGAAAAGGGCGGCGTTGCCACGTATGCCCAGCCACAAGAGCGCCATCGGGATCCACGCGATGGGAGCGATGGAGCGCAACGAGTCGATGATCGGGCTCATCGCTCGATTCACCGGCTGGAGCGAGCCCATGAGCACGCCGAGTGGAATGCCCAGGAGGCCGGCGATGCTGAATCCGAGCAGCACGCGATAAAGGCTTCCCGATGTCGCCGCCAGCAGGCTCCCGTCACCGATCGTGCGTATCGCCGCCCTGAGCACGCCACTGGGATAGGGATAGAGGGCGAGCTGCCCCGACTGACGCACGGCAAACTCCCAGAGCACGAGCACCGTGGCGAAAAAGGGCAGCGGCAGCCAGCGGCGTTGCGCGTCGGTCAACGTCCAGCCTCCGAGCCGTCCTGGCTCCAGCGCGTGATTCGCGCCTGCAACCAGCGGAGCAGCGTATCCAGGATGTACCCCAGGATGCCTATCGTCAGGATCACCGCCATGACTTTGTCCATGGCGAAGAATTCCTGGTACCAGAAGATTCGCCACCCCAGCCCTGAATCGGCGCCTGTCAGCTCCCCCGCGACCATGGCCATCCAGGCGACGCCGAGGCTCAATCGGGCACCGGCGAGAATAAGCGGCAAAGCCGCCGGCATCACGACATGAGTGACGATCATGCGACGCGAAGCTCCCAGCATCTGCGCTGCTTGCAGCAGATGCGGGTCCACCTGCTTGATGCCCGCGAGCGTGTTGATGAACACCGGAAAAATGGCCGCGTAGAAGATGAGAAAGATCGGAACCCCACGCCCGATGCCGAACATCAGGATGGCGATGGGAATCCAGGCGATCGCACTGATGGGACGCAGAATTTCCACCATCGGATCGATGATCGCTTCGAACAACAGGAAGCGCGCCGCGAGCAACGCCAGTGCGAGCCCGGCGGCGATCCCGAGCCCGTAGCCAACACCAAGATGAACGAGGCTGGCGAGAATGTCGCCCGGCAATTCAGCGGCCCACAGGCCGATCCACGCGTCGAGCACCAGAAGCGGCGGCGGCACGAGCGTCTTGTTGTTGACGGAGACGCTGACCATCTGCCATACGGCCACGATGGCGGCGAGCGCCAGGACGAATTCGCCGCGGCGCAGGGAATGAGTCCATGATCCGCGATCTCGCATGGCTACCGATTCGACGCGGCTGCGCATCGCGAGCGAGGAAGTCTCATGCTCCATGGCAATGAAAATTACCACGGCGGCGCATGGATGATTGACTCTTTTTTTGCGCTGGGCGGTCGCCGCATCGAGACGCGAATCTACTCTGCGGGCAGATGTGCTCCACCTGTAACCGGGAGATCGACACCCGCGATGTAACTTGCGGCGTCCGAGCAGAGCAGCACCGCGGCGCCGACCATTTCGTCGGGCTGGGCTGCGCGTTCCATCGGGGCAGCCGTCGAAGCCTGGATCCTGCGCCAATCGTCCGCGTCCTCGCGTCGCCAGCGATTACGCTCAGTCGCGACCAGGCCCGGCGACAGGTTGTTGATCATGACGTTGTAAGGGGCGTACTGCCTCGCGAGGTCGATGCACAGGTTGTGCTGCGCGGATTTCAACGCCGCGTACACCGCAAGATCGGCGGAGGGGCGCAACTGGTTGATGCTTCCGATGGTGAGTGCCCGCCCCCAGCTTCGCTCCTTCATCGGTGGTAGCGCGGCCTGCAGCAGCTCGACGGTGGCGCGAAAATTGATCGCAACCTGCTGCTCGATTTGATCCGACGTCACCTGCGCGAATGGCGTGCGCAATTGAATCGACGCGCAGACGACGAGGATGTCGATCTTGCCGAATGCGATGGTCGCGAGCTCGAACGCGCGCCGCCCGCCACCTACTGGCAGAAGATCAGCTTCCACCAGGCATGCATCGACGCCTCGACGGCGAACCTCGTCCGCGGTCGTCCGGGCGGCATCGGGCAGACCGGCCTTCGCATCCGCTGCCGCCGAGTAGTGGACTGCTATGGAGGCGCCGTGGTCCGCGAACCCAAGCGCAAGGCTGCGGCCGATGCTCATGCTCGCGCCGGTGATCAGCGCGGTCCTTCCCTTCATTGAAAACCAGTCGGCCATTGCGGCTCAATCATAATGGATACCGCATCGCGACATCGCGACGGCTGACTTGCCCGGGTTGTCGCTCCACCCTACGATCGGACTCCGTTCCTACCTACCGCACAGGGTCTTCGATGAGAATCTTTGCAATCAAGCATGCGCTGCGAATGACTGTGGCACTCTTGCTCTGCGCATCCGCTGCCGCGCAACCGACGTGGCCCGACCGGTCGATCCAGCTGATCGTTCCATTCCCCGCGGGCGGCGGCGTTGACGTCATCGCGCGACCATTCGCCGAGCTCTGGAGCGCCATAATCCAGCAGCCCGTGGTCGTCGTTCCTCGCGACGGAGCGGCGGGCACCATCGGGATCGCCGCCGTGGCCGCGGCCAAACCGGATGGCTACACCCTGGCTTTTACTCCCAACGGTCCCATCACGGTTCAACCTCACGTCATTTCCACGCTGCCTTACAAGCATGACGACCTCGTGCCGTTGTGTCAGGTATTTGCAGTGCAATATGTGCTCGCCGTGCGTTCGGGCAGCCCGTACAAGACACTGGGCGATTTCGTCGCGGCCGCGAGGAGCCAGCCGGGCAAACTGACCTACGGCTTCGGTGGCGTCGCCACGGCGCCGCATCTTGCGATGAGCCAGCTCACGATCGTCGCCAACATCGACTTGCTCGGAGTGCCGTTTCGAGGCGATCCCCCGGCCATCGTCGCGCTGCGCGCGGGCGAAATCGACAGCGCGATGCTCAACATCGGCGGCGCGAAGGCACAAGGATTTCGTCCGCTCGCAACGTTTGCCGAGACGAGGCAAATAGAAATTCCGGACACGCCGACGGTGAAGGAGCTCGGCTATCCCGTGGTGAGCTCTGCGTTCGGTGGACTGTTCGCTCCCAAGGGCTTGCCAGTCGACATCGCGAAAAAAATCGAGTCGGCATGCGAAAAGATCGGCGTCGACGAGCGATTCCAAAGAGCCGTGCGGCAGGCGGCCCAGGAACCGGTCTACCGCAGCAGCGCCGACTTCGCGAAGGTCCTCGACGCGGACTATGCCGTCAAGGGCGACATCGTGAGGAATGCGGGTGTGAAGACCCAATGACCGAGAGCCGCGAAAGGGCCGGCCCATCACTCATCCACAGCGATCACGAAGCTATCGACGATCGAGCAGGAATGCGCCGAAGAACGCGGTGAGTTCGTGGTGCGCGTCGAGCGGGAGTACGTTCGAAACGTACTGGTCCGGGCGGACAACGACCATCGCTCCCTGCTCGCGGTCGATGCCGCGCAGGTCGAAGATGTCGGGACCGTTCCTGAGGTCGGGGCAGTAGGCCTTCTCGTAGTCGATAAGTCCGAAGCGCCCTTTTCGCGGCAGCAGAATCGACGGCAGTTCTTCGACCTTGAGGTCGCGGTGCCCCTGCTGGAAGACGGCGCGAACATCGATCACGCTGTCGATGTTCGCTCCCGGCGGCGTGAACTGGCTGATCGGAGAATTCGGGGACTCTAACAGGAAGTCTGCGAGCTTACGCAAGCGCCGGCCGCTCGCGTCGGCAAAGGCGTAAATGCGCCAAGCGCAATCTGCACGGGCGGCGTGCCCGAGATGCACCGGCCTGGCGTCGGCAAGGCGCACGACAGGTGCGGAGTGAAAACGCATGCCGATTGTGAAACCCTTGGCAAGATCCTGATGGGTCGCGTCGGCAGTCAGGGCCGTCGCCGGCGGGTAATGCGTCGCGACACCCGCCGTGTAACGACCCGATTTCACGAAATAGGCTTGAAGCTCGGCTGGATCAACGCCGCCGAGTTCGGGGCGTTTCGGATCTTTGGGTGGCGAGGCCATGATCTTCGACCACTCTTTGTCGAAGTCGATGAGGCGCTGAGCAATTGCGTGGCGCTCGACGTTGTACGTGCGCAGCAGTTCCGGTTTGGCTCGTCCCTCGAGCACGGAGACCAGTTTCCAGCCGAGATTGAATGCGTCCTGCATCGAAACGTTCATGCCCTGACCGGCCTTCGCGCTGTGCGTGTGGCAGGCGTCGCCGGCGATGAACACGCGCGGCAGGCGGGAGTCTGCCTGGTCTGCGGGAACATCGTCGAAACGATCAGTGACGCGCTGGCCGACCTGGTACACCGCGAACCATGCCACGCTTCTCACGTCGAGCGTATAGGGGCGCAACACGCGTTGAGCGGTCGCGATGACAGTCTGCTGGGTGTGTTTGTCACGAAAGGCTTCGCGGTGGTTCCGATCGATTTCGCCGAGGTCTACGTACAAGCGCACCAGGTAGCCCCCCTCGCGCGGGATGAGAAGGATGTTGCCCTCGTCGGCAGACTGAATCGCGGCCTTGAGCCGGATGTCCGGGAAATCGGTGACGGCCAGCATGTCAACAACACCCCAGGCGTGATTGGCGAAGTCGCCGTGCGCCACGGCACCGATCGACTCACGCACCCGGCTGCGTGCTCCGTCGCAGCCGACGACATATTTGGCGCGAACCTTGGCTTCCGCACCATTGGCTACCGTGCGCAGCGTAACCACGACCGGGTAATCGCCGTTACTCTCGATCTCGAGGTCCACGAACTCCAGTCCGTAGTTGGCCTCGAGTCGCGTCGGCGAATTGCGCATGTAGTCGAGCAGGTACTTCTGCATGCGGGCCTGATTCACGATGACGTGCGGGAACTCCGACAAGTCGTCTTCGGTATCCTGCACGCGACCCGTGCGCTCGATCCGCGAGCGATCCGCCTTCGACGGACGCCAGAAGACCGTCTCGTTCACCCAATAAGCCTCGCGCACGAGCTTCGCACTCAGACCGAAGGCATCGAACATTTCCACCGTGCGGCACGCGACGCCGTCGGCGTGCCCTACCAGAAGCGGTCCGTCGCGACGCTCGACGAGTCGCGTGGTGATGCTCGGGAAAGTCGACAATTGTGCCGCCAACAGCGTCCCGGCCGGACCGCTGCCCACGATGAGGACATCCACGGCGTTGGGCATCGCTGCCGTGAGGACGTCGGGGTCGCCGGGTCTGAAGCCATCTAGATAGAACTGCATGCTCCCTCCCTTTTCGATGCCGGACATCTAATGGCTGGCTGGTACTGAAATTGGCTAAAGCCCAGTCGCGTCTGGCTGGAGCATGTTACGCGCTCTCTCATAGCGTCCGATGCCACGGCAACACGATCCTGGGGCCGGCGCCTTGCGGAACCGGTAACGAGCGGTCAGTGTCTACCTTACGGGCGGCTACCAATATTCGAAGGAGATGATGATGCAAGAAACCATTCGCAATTCCGACCCGCGCTATCACGTCACCAATGTCGGCAACATGCTGAGCGATCTGGTCCGCCATTTGCGGGAAGATATTCGAAAATTCGACGAGCCCAAGGCGCAGGCGATGTTCGAGACCAGTGCTGAAGTGCTGCAGGGGCTGCAAACGGCTTTCACGCACTATCAGCGCGGTAGCGAGCCGGGCATGCAGCGGTGATTACCACCGGGGCGCCTGTGCCGCAAAAGTGCGAACGTTGAACGGGTAGAGCGTGAGCACGTCCGCTCACGAAATCGAGCACCGACCCCCTCAGCGAATCAGGTCATAAACCGCATATTCGTGGCAAACGCTGAACGGGGCAGGCAGTCGTGCCTGCGCTGCAACGCCGAGTGCCTCGCGACTGTCTATTTGGCTGACTCCACCACCATCGCGAGCGCCTGCGTGTAGGTGGCGTACACCTGATCGCCCTTTTTGATCAGCTTCAGCTGCTCGGGGTCGACAGCCTTCACTACCGCGGTGAGTTGCGGTCCCCGCAGCGTGACAGTATGCGCGGAGCGGTCTACGGCAATCACATCGGCGACGACGGTGATGCGACGACCCGTGACGCCGTGCGGCTGTGCTCCCTGCATTGCGCCCGAAGAGGTCGCCTCCTCGGTGCGGGTAACCGTCAGGTTGTTGCCCTTCTTCAACTCGAGCACCAGCGCCTCAACGTATCTTGCATGCACCTTGTCACCGACGTTCATCTGGTCGAAGTTCTTGACATCGGGGCCGGCAGTGACGACCACCCAGTTGCCTTTGGGGCCTTTGAGCGTGATGTCGCGTGTTGCCTTGTCGATGGCGACGATGGTGGCCGTGAGGTCGACCGTTTGCTCGATGCTGGCCTTGCCCGGTTCGCTGCTCGTCACCACCTGCGCGGGAGCGTTGGCGGCGAAGGCCGCGGCGATGGCGATGATGATGATTGCACGTCCATTCATGGCGGGAATCCTTGTAGCGTAGGAATAAGTGAATGGGTTAACAGTTGATCGCGGAGAAACGCGACCTGTCATCGGCGAACGATCATTACCGTACACCGAGGTCGTCTGTACTATACACCGCAACGAGAGGGAATCAACCCGATCAGAACCGGTATACGGCGGCTAAGAGGATCGACGTGCGAGCGCCGAATCCTCCCTCGAGAAGAACATAGCCTTGCTTTCCGAATTCAATCAGGCCGCCGAGGAGCGTATTCCAGGGTTGCTGCGGCGATTGGACCACGGCAAATTTAAGGTCCGTGTTGGCGACGCTGCCGGCGACCGTTTGCTGGATGCTCTGATGCATTGCACCGGTCCAGATCGCCACGGCCGTGGAGGCGCCGGCGGTGGTGCCATGCAAGCCCAGTCGTGCCGAGAAGACAGTAGCAATCGGCTTCGTGTTTGCGATCAGACTTTCGTTTTCGAACGACAGCTTAGTTTGGGTGCGATTCCAGTCTGCCACGACGATTGCGGTCAGGTCCCGCCAGTCGCTGATCTTGGCACCTCCTTGGAGAGTGAAACCTGCGCCGTAGGTCGGGCCGCTGAAGGCGGCATTGAGCTGCAGCTCGCGGGGCTCGATGATGCCCAGGATGGGATCCTCGGGAACCTGGATTAGCCCCTTGGTGGTTCCCGTGGTATATCCGAGGATAGCGTAGACGTCGAGAAACGGGAAAACGAGTACGTCGAACTTCGCCGAGACGTTCTGCTGGGATGTGTCAACCGTATTGATCTCCAGGAAATTCTTGACCGATACCGGGTCCTTTCCGTTAAACCCCAATCGCAGATCCTGAATATCCACCGGCTGCCGCGCTGCATACGCGGTGACGCCGATCCCGAAAGGAAGCGGGATTTGATAGCCTCTGGCCTCCGCTTCCGGGCCCCATATCGGCAGCCCCGACCAATGCGGCGCGGGAGTCGCAGGAGCGTCGGCCGCCAGAGCGCTTCCGGAAACCAGGAAGAGCGCGAGCAGGCCACGTGCGATAGTGGCGCACGCCGACGGGGGTTTGGACATGTGTTCCTCCTATGCACACAAAGACGCGCCGTGGCCATTTCACTGCGACACGCCAGGGCCACTGTTGTAATCGGATAGTACCCGCATGCTCGGCTCGGAAAAACCATCAGTGATCGCCGTGAGTGATGCTCCCGGAACGACAGCGCTAAAAAAGACGCCTCGCGTACCCGGGTTACCGTTGCTGGGCAGCCTTTTCGGCATGGCCAAGGGACCCGCGGACTTTTTCGTTCACTGCTATCGCACCTACGGGCCGGTGTGTCGCCTCAGCATCCTGGGCGAGAAATACGTTCTGATCTCCGGCGTTGAAGCCGCCAACTTCATGGGCACGCGCGCTGGCAAGGATTGCCTGCGCTCGAAAGAATTCTGGGAAGGGCTGCGAGGTGAGTACGGTGCCAAGCGCGTACTCACCGGAGAAGATGGCGACAGCCACAAGGAATTGCGCGACATCATGCGCAATGGCTATTCCAAGGAATCGATCAACGGACGCTACAACGAAATCATCGCGATCACTGACGGCTCGCTTGCGCGCGACTGGCCCGTTGGCAAGGAAGTGCCGGTTGTCGAAGCCATGCAGTACATGGTGGTCGATCAGCTCGGTACCATTCTCGCTGGCGCGGCGCCGCTGGAATACGTGAAGGATATCCGCACCGCGATCGTTTACATCCTCAATGTCTTGGTCACGCATCAACGCCCGAGGATTTTGCTCAAGCGTCCCGAATACAAGAAGGCCATGGGCAGGGTCCTCGAGCTGGGCCGCCAGATGATCAAGGACGCCAAGGCGCGATATGCCACGACCAAGCCGGACAATCGCAACCTGATCGACGACATCATGGCGGCGCACATCGAAACACCGGAGAAGATGCCGGAGAGCGATCTGATCGTGTCGCTGACCGGCCCGTACGTCGCAGGCCTCGACACCGTTGCCAACACCACGTCTGCCGTCGTCTATTCAGTGCTCAAGCATCCGGAAGTCAAAGCGCGGGTGCTCGAGGAAGTCGACAAGCTGTTCGCGGCTGGCAGCCTGGATGAAGAAGGACTGCTCAGGAAGCTGCCCGCACTCAATGGCGCGATCATGGAGACGATGCGTCTGTACCCGATCGCCGTCGCACAGATGCGCACTGCCACCAAGGACTTCGTGTTCGAAGGCCATCAGATTCATGAAGGCGAGATGATCTACATCGGCACCAGCGTGCCGCACTTCATGGAGGAATACTGGCCCAATGCGAAGAGCTTCGACATCGATCGCTATCAGAAGCCGCGGGCCGAGCATCTACAGCCGGGCGTCTATTCACCTTTCGGCCGCGGCCCGCACACCTGCCTTGGCAAGAGCCTGGCCGAAGTTCAGATGGCGCTGTCGATGGCCCGAGTGTTCCACAAGCTCGATCTCGAATTGGAATCACCCGACTACGTGCTCAAGACCAAGACCGCGCCAACGCCGGGTCCGGCAATGAGCTTCAAGGTTCGCGTGAAGGGTTATCGCCACTGATTACTTCTTGCCATGGCCATGCGCGACGCCCTGCGCATCACCAACAACCAAAGACCAATGAAGATGAGAGTCAGTGTGCCGGGTTCGGGAACTGGCTGCGCCGCGTTGATGAACTCCACCCTAGGGTACGCCAGAGTCACTGTAAGATAGGGGAAAGCGCGCCGCTGATGCTTCCCGACCTCCTTTCTGTTGCTCTGTTTGTCCGCACTGTCGACGCCAGGAGCTCCGAGTCGTGGTTCGATTCGGAAGAAGACTTGGTCGCGTCGCTCGCCAGCCCCGAAGACAAGACGCTGCTCGCCGACCTGCCGAACCTGACCGACCCCAGCGACATGAACCCGACTATCGCGGTCGAGTACCGAGTGGTTTGCGACTAGCGGCTAGACAGAACATCAATTCCGAAAGATTGCGCGAAATGGGACAGCTTCAAGGCAAGGTCGCGATCGTCACCGGCGCCGCCGGTGGCTTTGGCGAAGGCATCGCCAAGCGCTTCGTCGCCGAGGGCGCGAAGGTACTGATCGTCGATCTGGACGGAGCAAAGGCGCAGACCGTAGCGGCGGCACTGGGCGCCAACGCGAAAGCACAGAAGTGCGACGTGTCCAAGGGCGCCGAGGTGCACGCCGCGGTGAAGGCCTGTGTCGATGCGTTCGGTCCACCGGACATCGTCGTCAACAACGCCGGCACGACGCACCGCAACCAGTGGATGCTCGATGTCGACGAGGCCACGTTCGACCGCGTCTTCAACGTCAACGTCAAGTCGATCTATCATATGGCGCATGCCGTCGTGCCCATCATGCGCGAGCGTAAGAGCGGTACGATCATTAACATCGGCTCGACGGCAGGCATCCGCCCACGTCCCGGCCTCACCTGGTACAACGCATCCAAAGGCGCGGTGAACCTGATGTCCAAATCGATGGCCGCGGAGCTCGGGCCGTTCAACATCCGCGTCAACGCCATCTGCCCGGTGATGGGCGCGACGGGCATGATCGAGCTGTTCCTGGGCGCGCCCAATACGCCCGAGAATCGCGCCAAGATCACCGCAGGCATTCCGCTCGGTCGCATGTCGACACCGGAAGACGTCGCCGAGGCGGCGTTGTACCTGGCGAGCGACGCGGGTGCGTTCATCACCGGCATAGAACTGCCGGTGGATGGTGGCCGCACGATTTAATCGCGACTGAATCGCGCGGAAATGCTGGGTAGCGTCGATTTCCTGGCCTTCACCAGCGGGTCCCCGGGCGCGGGGGCTGTTCGGCGCCGCGTGGTGGCTGGGTTACGTCGCGCAACCTCGCGACGACAGGTGTCGAGGCGATCACCGTGATGGGCGACAGCGAACGGTCAGGCAGCGTCTGGCGCGCACAGCGGCTCGTCACCAAGGCGCCGCACGTCACACTGGACGCATACGGCATCGCACACGCGGTTGGCGCCACTAAGGCAGGCTTGTGCCGACTAGCCGTAGGCTAGTCGATCTTCACAGGTGACCCGCACCCACCGACGAGAAACATCAAGCGTTCCTCGCTCACAAGCTGTACGTCCGGAGCATTCGGCACCACCGACGTGAATACGCCGGATTGGCAGCGGGAGGGTACAACGGTAGAGTATACGTAGGCTAGGAGCTCTAGCTTTTGAGGTCAGGACCTGCACGTGTCAGGCGAGACGACACTACTTTTCACCGATATCGAGGGCAGTACCCGACTCTGGGAGAGTGAAGGGGCTGCGATGTCGAGGGCATTGGCCGCGCACGATGCCGCGTCGCGGGCTGCCGTCGAGGCTAATCGCGGCGTCGTCGTCAAGATGACGGGCGACGGCATGTACGCCGCCTTCGATGACCCGCTGGACGCGGTCAACGCCACGATGATGCTCGCGAAGTCGCTGGACAATCTGGCGGCTTCCAGCGGCGTAGCGCTGTTCGTGCGTGCAGGTCTGCATCTTGGCATCGTCGAGCGGCGGGATGAAGACCTGTTCGGCAGTGCCGCCAATCGGGCTGCGCGGATCATGAAAGCTGCGCACGGGGGGCAGATACTGCTTTCCCAGGCGGTCGTCAATCGGATCCGCGAGCGATTGCCGTCATCGATCTCCCTGCGAGATCTCGGCGCGGTGCGGCTGCGGGACCTGGCGACGTCGGAGCGCGTCTACCAACTGCTGCACGCGCAGTTGCGCCACGATTTTCCGGTGCTGAGGTCGCTCGAAGCAACACCCAACAACCTGCCGCCCCAGATCACCTCGTTCATCGGGCGCGAGCGCGAGCTCACCGAAGCGAAAGCCCTGCTCGCAAATTCGCGTTTGCTCACGCTTCTGGGGATGGGCGGGCTAGGCAAGACCCGTTTGTCACTGCAGATTGGCGCCGACGTTCTGGAAAGGTATCCCGACGGAGTCTGGTTCGTCGATCTTGCACCGATCAAAGACCCGGCTCTCGTTCCGAGTGCGACTGCACAGGTTCTGAACGTGCGGGAAGAGGCTGGCAAGCCGCTCATGCAGACGCTCTGCGAGCACATCAAGGAACACAAGCTCCTTTTCATTCTCGACAACTGCGAGCACCTCGTGAGTGCGTGCGCGAGCTTGGCCGACGCGTTGCTTCGGGGTGCTCCGGGGGTCCGGGTCCTCGCCACCAGCCGTGAGGCATTGCATATCTCGGGAGAGCAAACCTACCCCGTGTTTCCGCTCACGGTTCCCGACCGAAAAGCGACCCCTGACGAGCTGCTGCGCTCGGATGCGGTGCAGCTGTTCGTGGAGCGTGCGCGGCTCCAGAAACCGGACTACGCGCTGTCCGCGACAGACGTTCCGGCAGTTGCCGAACTGTGTACGCGGCTCGACGGCATTCCTCTTGCGCTGGAGCTCGCCGCCGCTCGGATGCGGTCGTTGACAGTGGAGCAGATCAACGCGCGCCTGCACGATCGGTTCAAATTGCTCACCGGTGGCAGCCGCGTAGCGCTCGAGCGCCAGCAGACGTTACGCGCACTGGTGAGCTGGTCGTACGATTTGCTGCAGGAGAACGAAAAGTTGGTCCTCGACCGACTTAGCGTGTTCATCGGCGGCTTCGATCTCACTGCGGCAGAAGCGGTGTGTGGCGCTGAACCCTTGGTGTCCGAGGATATCCTCGATCTGGTCAGCTCGCTGGTCGACAAGTCGCTTGTCATGTTCGAGCGCGATGGTCGCGGGTCACGCTACGGGTTGCTGGAGACGATCCGCGAGTTCGCCCATGAGCATCTCATCAAGCAGCGCTACGGACTCCAGGGCACCATCCAGGAGTTCGCTCACCAGCGCTTGACCGAACGCGACGACGTCGTCGCGACCGCAGCGCGGCACTGCGAGTATTACCTCGCGCTTGCAAAAACCGGGCGCGCGAAACTGAAGGGGCCAGAGCAGGGCGAATGGACGCGACGCCTGGAGGTTGAGCTCGACAACTTGCGCGCGGCAATCGCCTTGGCGCTCGCTGGCAAAGTGGACCCGGTGATCGCGGTCAAGTTCGAAGTTGCGTTGATGAATTTCCGAATCCTGCGTGGCTATTCGACCGAGGGTCGCAATAACATCGAAACAGCGCTTGCGCTCCCGGGCCTTCCGGAAATCGCGCGTTCCCACGCGCTGTATGTTGGGGGCGCGCTGGCGACGAGACGGGGCGATCATGCGGGAGCGATGACACTGCTGACGGAATGCCTGGCGCTGCGCCGGCGCCTGGGAGACGCGCGCGAGATTGCCGGGACATTGTCCACACTCTCGATCGCGTATCTGCAGCAAGGAGACGCAACAAGGGCTCGCGAATGTGCAGAGGAATCCCTGCGCACCTTCCGTGAAATTGGAGATCAGCTCGGAGAGGCCCTCGGATTGCTCCACCTCGGCGAAATTTGCATTCAGTTGGCCGACGACGCCAAGGCCCAGGAGCATTTCGAAGAGTGCCTGACGATTGCACGCAACATCAAGCACCAGGAACTGGAATGCGAATGCGAGCGCAGTCTGGGAGAGATCGCACTTGAAGAAGGCGACCTGCAGCGCGCGCGATCGCGGTTCGCCCGTTCGCTCAAGGTCTGCCGCGACGCCGAAGACAAGCGCAACGAGGCAAGCGCTCTATGGTGCATGGCAAAGGCCGACACGGTTGGCGGCGATCACGACTCCGCACGCAAGAAATTCGCCGAAGCCCTGAGCACATTCCGCGCGCTTGAAATGCGCGCGGAGGCACTCGATTGCCTGGAAGACTGCGCCGGACTCCTGCAGGCCGTCGGCGAGCCCGCCGTTGCGGCACGGCTGCAGGCAACCGTTGCCGCCGTGCGCGCGGCCCTTGCGCTTCCGCGATCTCGACGTCGTCAAGAGAAACAGCAGGAGAACATCGACGCCGCACGCGCAACGCTGGGAGAGACTGCTTTCAAGACCGCATGGTCGCAGGGCAGCGACTGGCCGTTGGACGAAGCCATCGACTTCGCGCTTGCGTCGACCGCCGCGCCAGCCGTCACTACCTGATAGAGGTCCCCAGATCAAAAAGCCCCGTCACGATCGACAGGGCTTGGTAGGGTCGTCGGACCAGATCAGGCCGCGATTGTTCGCCTGCGCGCCAGCCAGCCCGCCGCGAGCGCGCCAAGTATCAAGGCTAGCGATGCGGGTTCGGGCACGCGTGTGAAGGTAACCCCTTGGGTCGCGGTAGCGATGGGGGCGCCACAGGAGACGCGTCCGGAGTCACCGGACGATTCGCAGTTACTGAATAGATTGACGAGATTGTGCACGCTCGGCGGGGATTCGATGCCGCCAGGGGTGAACGTCGCCACGAATTGGAACCAGTAATTGATGTCACCCACATCGACACCACCAATGATGCCGGTATTGACTCCAACGAATTGGCCTCCGATAACTACGTACGAGTTGACGTCGGTGGAAGGAAGCGCGGGAGCGAAATCAATCACGACTGGCATCGTCGTTACGTTGCTCAGCACCGTAATGACGGAGCAGCCAGGGAGCGTTCCTACCAAATACAGGTTGTCTGCCGCTGCCAAGCAAGCATCGGGCACGTTGAAAGCAGCCATACCGATGAACTCTGGCGGGTCGTAATCCGAGTTCCAAACAGCTGCGTACGCGGGGGTTGCAAGCGCCGCCACCGTTGCGGTGAGAGCCGCAATTGAAAGTCGCAATATTCTATTCAGCATGGTCATCCCCGCAGCGGACACGTGATATCGGACGCCATCCATACGGGCGCCCGCCACCTGTAAAGATGTACTTCACAGCAAGAATCGGACCAACTGTCCAGCCTATCTGCAACCTGTTGAGTTGACTTCAGTCTCATCCGAAATCACGCCATCTTCGTCCGCGCTTTTGGATGTACTGTAAAGTTTTTCGACATGTTGCTTAACGACTTCGGCAGGCTAAGAACGCACTGGTGACTTGGTTACCGCTGCTCGTTCCATCCGCGCTGGAAGGAAACCTCTGGGGCGGCGGCACAACAGTGCCGTTCTTTTTCGATCTGGAAGTTCATATCCGATTCCCGGCGGTGGTACCGATGCTGATCGTCGCCAAGCTCGTCGTGCACCGGCGACTGCACTCCATCGGGCTGGGATTCCTGCGCAGATCGCGCGCCTTATGCAGGTTTTGGAAGTCGCGCCGGCGGCGGTCGCGCCCTTGCTGGAACCATGGGCGAAGACGGGCCGGCGTTCGCCCGTGCACGCGATCCGCGTGCGTTCCGCGAGTTACTCGCGACGCGTTTGGTGAAGCACTCGGCCATCGATCTAGAGCTGCGTCTGAATGCAGCTCGCGTGACGGCCGCGCGCGTGCGCATGTTACGAGAGTAAGGCACGACCGCAAAAATTGCGCGAAATCCATTAATGAGCCGCCAGAAGTCGGCGGCGGGCCGCTCGACTATTCCACCGAAAGCACTCGATCAGCGCTGCAGCCACCGTGCATCGCCGTGCAAGGTTGGCTTGCCGTGTAAGACGATGAGGCGTTTAATCCAAGCCAACGCGCGCCTGATCGGCGCGGCTGCCAAGGCGCCAGGGATTTGGCGTGACGCCCGTGTGCGGCCGCATCGGGTGTTCCGACAGACTCAATGGAACTCGCGTCGGTCCGTTCGGCGGCGGCAGCTTCGTTGCACGCCGCGAACTGAGAAACGGAACATAGGAGGTAAGTCATGACTCGAGCGTATCGCACGACGCGCTTCTCTCTGGTGCTCGCGACCCTCGCGTTCGCGTGCGTGCCAACCCTTGGCCTTGCGGAGACACCGGGCGAGATTCCGAAGCCCTGGACCTACGAAGGCAGCATGAAGCTTCAGGAACAGCAGCGCCCGCAGGACCAGCAGTTTCAACAGCAGCAACAATCGCCTCAGGGAAGCCCACGGATGGCACCTGGTGGCAGCGCACCCGGAGCGGCCGCTGCGGATGCCGCACGTGCGAAGTGGCAAAAGCAGCCGCCGTTACCTGTGGACAAGAATCCACTGATCGGCAGGTGGACGCGTCCAGCTTCGACCCGGGCCAATTCCAACGATCCCTTCGCGCAGCTCCAGGCGCTTGCCAAGGGCGGCATGTGCGAAATGTTGTTCGGTGGCGGTATCTTCGAGTTCCGCCCGGATCGGCTGGTCGGCATGGACGGGCGCGCGCCCGAACAGGAGCTCGATCGCGTCGAATATCGCGGGGATGCGAAGCACGTTGTAGTACTGCCGAAGACCACGCTGAAGCTGATCGAGTTCGACGTGGACGGTTCGGACCGCGTCCACTGGACAGGGCAGAATTGCGTCCTGGTGCGCGTAGCGGCCGCTCCAACCGCTTCCGCGGGGTCCGGTCCGACCAAGATCGCCAATGCAGCTGCGACACCGAGTGCGGGCTCGCACCCCAGTGCGGGCGTACTTACGCTTTCCATCGGCGCAACGTCGTCCACTGACAATGTCTCCGGCCGCAAACTCTGGATCTTGAAGACGGATCCGCAGTTCGCCCTGATCAAGGGCGGCATCACGTCGACGCCGGATGGCTCGGTTCTTCAGAACTGGATGCGCGCTTGCCAAAAACGAGACCGGGCCTGCGCCGCGGGCGCGCAGGCGCTCAATCCCTACAGCGTAGGCTTCGCGACGACGGATGCGAATGGGCACGCACAGACGCCGCCCTTGCCGGCCGGTCGCTATTGGGTATTGAGCGACGCCAAGGTCGACAATAAGCGGCTGATGTGGAACCAGCCTGTCGATGTGAAGGGCGCCGACGCGTCTCTCACGCTCGATCGGCGCAACGCGATGCCAGTAGACTGATTCAACGTCGGGATCGGTGCGGAAGCACCCAGGTCGCCTGGAACGTAAACGGAACAGATCTAGACACGAGCGCCCCGGCAGACGTAGCGAAGCGAAGTCTGCTTGGGTCGACTACGCCGGTCATTCATTCCCATCGCAGACGTTAGGCGAACGTCCGCTAATAGCGACCGCATAAGTCTGCGTTCGGCTAATGCGATCGTGGGCGATTGGCCGCTTTCACCGAAGCCATATACATCTTTCGCAGCAGCCTTGAAGGCACGGCCAACAAGCTGCCTTACAAAACAAGTTTATCTGGAACGTCACCGCCGGGAATCACATGTCAGCTCCATGGCCACCGCCTAACGCAACCGCGCTCGAATCTTCGTCACGCGAACCGCCGGAGGTAGAGGTGGTAGTCGAGGTGCCACGTGGCAGCTTCCTTAAACGAGGTTCGACGGGGCGTATCGATTTCGTCTCACCGCTGCCTTGTCCGTTCAACTACGGGTCGGTACCGACCCACATCGGACTCGAGGGCGACTTACTCGATGCACTGGTTCTCGGTCCGCGGCTGCCGCTTGGAGCGCGTGTTAACGTCAAGGCGTGGGGGGCGGTGACGCTGACCGATCGTGGCATGAGCGACGACAAGCTCGTGTGCGGCGAACGCCCACCGTCGGCCTCGCAGCGTCGGAATTTACTTTGGTTCTTCCACTTCTATGCTAAATGCAAAGGATTGCTCAACGTTTGGCGCTCCCGGCCGGGACGAAACGCGTGTGACGGCTGGTGTACGGCGCGCGTCGCATTAGCGCGCGCACGACCTCGCGACGATGCCTGGCACGGGCCGCCGATAGAGTTTTGAGCACGATGGCATAGAGACGGGACCGTTCGCCCATAATCTCGCGCATGCACCTCCACGCAACCCACTTGCAGATTCCGTGAGCGAAACCGTCACAACCATCATCGGCCATAGTCTCGGCAAGGTCGAAGCGGTTCGCCGTCTCAAAGAGGGCTTTGCGCGCACCGACGGTCACCTCGGGCCGATGATCGCGATCGAGCATGAGACCTGGGACGGAGATACATTGCGCTTCCGCATCCGCGCGCTCGGCCAGAGTGCGGCGGCGAGCATTGAAGTGCTGGAGGACGTGCTCCGCATCGAAGTGTCGTTGCCTTGGCTCCTCGCGAAGGCAGCGAAACAGCTCCTTCCAATATTGCGCCGGGAAGCGACGCTACTCCTGGAAAAAAAATAGAGTGGCCGCTTCGGGTCGACGTGCGACCGTGGGCGATCAGGCAGAGCTCGGCCATGACCGGTCATTCCTGAGCATGGTTAAATGGTCGATCCTAGGATGGCATCCATGAAGTGGAAGAGATTCCCGTGGCGGGTGCCACTCTAATCTGCCAGTGCCAGATCGCCGGCAGCACGCGAACTCGCGCTGAGCCGCATGAAACAAACGACACACAAATGGCATCGCAGTGAAGTTTCCCTGCCGTACCTGCCCGCTAGACTGAACTGGAATCTGGCACACAGAGATTCAAGTACATGACGACTCTGCGCACCAGCTTCATTGGATTGGACGCCAGCTAGTAACGGATTGGATCAGAGGACGCCATGCTCATGCAGCAGCGTAGCCCCACCCCGGGAGACCCAGCACCGGTGATCGCGCTTCATTGCTCGGGCGGCGGCGCCGCGCAGTGGCGCCAGCTCGGGAACGCTCTTCACTCGCGTTATGAGCTGGTCGCGCCGGAGCACTACGGCTGCGACAGCGTGGGGCCATGGAGCGGTGAGCGCGCCTTTACTCTGGCAGATGAGGCCGTCAGGACCATCGAAATCATCGGTCGCTCCGAGTGCAAAGTGCACCTCGTCGGTCACTTTAACTGGCGCCGGCCACATGGGCCCGCTGACCCATGCGTCGCAGGTCAACTCAGCGATGAAGCGGCATACCGCAGACTCGCAAGCCACGTTCCAGAAAGTCTACTTGTCTGCGACCGCGCCACGCCGCCATAGCCTCGGTTCGCGCCGTCGCGAAGAGGCGATGTCATGACCTCTATTATTGGAGAGCGCACATCATGAAATGCGAAGAAATCAAGTCGCGAGTGGTGCTCGACCGTCTTGAGACAATGGGTGGAATGCGTCTATTCGGCCGGACCGCAAGCAGGGCCCACAAAGTCAGAGAATCTTCAACCTCCGTTACGTTACTACCGGCTCAGTTGCTCAAAGTCGAAGAGCTGCTTGCAATCAGCGACGGCGTTGCGACCACCCTACGCATCGACCTCGGAGAGGTCTGGATCACCGAGGAAGGTAGCTTCATTGACCACATTCTGTGTGCAGGGCAGCGGTACACGATCGATCGACCGGGTCGCGCGATTGTCACTGCGCGAAGAGTGTCACGGATTGCACTTTGTGCGCCAATATTTGTCGTTCCGCCCAAACGCGTAGAACGGTGCAATCCCCGTCTCGGTACCAATGAAGTACTTTATGCACGCTCGCTGTTGCTGAACGTAGCCGCCAGCCTGATATCGCTGTGGGCACGCCAGCCCGCGGTAGTTGAGCCGCCACCCGTGATTTCAGATCACACGGTACCTGAAGGCGAATCATGAGCCCACAAGGGCATATCAGGAGGTAGGTGGACAACGGAAGTGTCGTGCCCGTCTCGTCCGCCAAGGCTAAGGTCTGTGGGCGGACGAGACAGCCGGCGATCAGGGCGACAGTTCCTCAAGAACCCTGCCTTTCGTCTCGATTGCGAACAGCAGTGTGACGAGGCCGCCGACGAGCGCCACCGCAGCGAACGCCGCGAACACGTACCGGATGCCAAAATCTCCAACAATGAAGCCGACCAATATCGGGCCGATCGCCGATCCGGCCCTGAGCCAAGCGCTGCCGACGCCGCCGCCAATCGCCCTAAGACGGGTCGGATAGACCTCGGCCGAGTAGAGATAGAGCGAGAAAGTGATGGTCTGCAATATCGCGTATGCGGCAGTCGCCAGGATCAGAACTTCGGCAGCGGAGGTGGCGCCCAGCCACGCGAGTGCCAGGAGCGGCACCGTGGCCACCAGAAATGCCATCGCGTACCAGCGCTTGCGGCCGACCTTGTCGATGAGCAAGGCACAGATGATCGCCGCGACGACACCGACGCACGACGTAACCCAGCCATATCCAAGGCTGGTCTGCAGCGGTAGCTGGAACACCTGCTTGTAGAGGGTGGGCAGCCAGCTGATCAGGCCGTTATTGATCATGTAGGCGCACACCCACAAGCCCCAGATCATCAAGGTCCGCTTCAGGTAGATGCCTTGGAACAGCTCGCGCCAGTCGGAGCGAGTGGTCGCCTTGGGATCGACCGGGCGTACGACCGGCTCACGCAACACGACGCCGCGCCGCGTCGCGCTGTTCTCGAGCAGATCCACGACGGCGCTCGCTTCCGTGATGCGTCCCTTGGATGCAAGCCAGCGCGGCGATTCCGGCATGAACCAGCGCAGCGGAATCGTCACCACGGCGGGAATCAGGCCGACGACGAACATCGCTTTCCAGCCGTAAATCGGTACCAGAAAATAGCCTGCCATGCCAGCGAACGTCAGCCCGATCAGGAACAGCACCTCGTAGAGAAGAAAGAAGCGGCCGCGCTTCTCCGCACCGATGAATTCGCTGATGTAGGCGCTTGCCACCGGCACCTCGCCGCCCGTACCGATGCCTTGGATGAAGCGGAACATCATCATCGACGCGCCACTCCAGGCAAACAGGCAGGAGACATCCATCGATACGAACAACACGATGGTGATGAAGAGGATCTTCAGGCGCCCATACTTTTCAGCCAGCGACCCGAAGATCACGGCGCCGAACAGCTGACCGACATAGCCTGCTGAGAGGATGAAGCCAACCTCGGTCGGCGTGAGCTTCCATTCGGATAACAGGCTCGGCATCGCGAACGCGATCGCCAGCACCGTGAAACCGTCGAAGAAAGTGGCGATGCCCACGATGGCGCGGATGAGCATCAACCTCGGCGTGACCGGAAGCCGCTCGAGGCGAGCCACCAGTTGGGCATTGGCGGCGCCGTGCAGTGCGGCGCCATCCGCAACGATTGCGGTCATGACAAACTCCTCCTTTTGTACATTATGCTTGTCGCGGCGAAGCGGAATCCGCTCCGCCGCTGACTGTTGCGCCTTGCGGTCTGTCGGTCAATTCACCGGCACCGCGGAGCGCTCTTCCTTCCTGGCCACTACTTTGCCGAGACCCGCCGACTTCATGGCCGCCGCGATCTCGCCTTGAGCGCCTTCCGCGAGCGGAAGAAGCGGCGGACGGACCGTCGCGTGATCCAGGATGCCGCGGGCAACGAGCGCCCACTTAAGCGCCACGCTTCCCTCCATATGCGAGCCGCGGTGGTACACGTTGCTCGTCACCGGAAGTAGCCGATCGTGGAGCGCGCGTGCCCTGGCGTAATCCTTCGCCTTGCCGGCGGCGATCATCTCGATCAGCGGCTCGGGCGCGATGCCGCCGTAGCCCACGAGCGCGCCATCGACATCGAACATCGTGTGCAGCAGGTACTCGTCGTGGCAGGTGAGGATCTGCAGCTCGGGACGCTCGCGACGGATCACCGGGATCTCCGTGTCCCAGCGCTTCATGTTGCGCACACCGTTCTTCATTGCGAACACACCCGGCTGCGCCGCGATCTCCAGTTGTGTTTCGAGGTTGTACGTCGCCTTGGTCGCGTCCGGATACTGGAAGAGAATGAGCGGCAGACCGCTTTCCTCGTAGATCGCGCGATAACGGTCCTGCGGCGCGCCCTTCTGATAGCCGAAGCGGAGCCAGCCGTGCGAAGGGTAAACGAGGCCGGCCGCGGCGCCCGCAGCGACTGCGCGCTTGGCTTCGTCAGCGGCGACCTGGGTGCCTTCGAGCGTGATTCCGGCGATGACCGGAATGCGCCCGCTGGTCGATTCGATGAAGGCGCGAATCACGCGCGCCTGCTCGTCTTGCGTCATGAACGTCCCTTCTCCAGCATGGCCCAGGACGACCAGGCTCTTCACGCCCTCAATGCTGCCGAGCCAGGAGCCCAGACGTTGGATGGCGGCGAAGTCGACGGCGCCGTCGCGGGTGAACGGGGTTACAGGGGCGGGGCTCAGGCCACGCAGGTCAAGTGCTTTCATTTGATTCCTCCGTTACGAACAAGGGGTGGATGAGGCTCATCGGAACGCTTGCATCCGTTTCGCACTGCCGCTTCGCCGGTCAACTTAGGAGGCCGCTCGCCGCCAGATCGATCGAAGTCGCGTGCATGCAGGACCAAGTGTAGGGAGCCGTGAGCCATGTCGGAAGACGCAGAACCGACATTTCAGATATACTTAAAAGGTATGTATCACGCCTGAAGCGACAACGGTGGACTACGCTGCTTGGAAGCTCTTCATTGACGCTGTCGAACTGGGCAGCCTAAGCAAGGTCGCCGTAGCTCACGGCACAAGCCAGCCGCATATCAGCCGTCAGATCACTGAGCTCGAGCAGCAGTGCGGCGGACGACTGTTTCAGCGCACCGGACGGGGCGTCATCCTGACCGAGCTGGGACATCGTGTTGCGCCGAAGGTGCGAGCGTGGCTGGCCGGCACGGAACAGTTGGTGAACGACATACACACGACGGCCGGCAAGCCCATCGGCAGGGTGCGGCTCGGCATCCTGCCATCATCCGCACATCCGCTGGTAAGCACGCTCTATTACCGCATCAAGGAGCGCTATCCGCTCGTGCAGCTCAGCGTGCGTGAAGGTCAAGGAGCGCAACTCGAGACTTGGCTCGAGGACGGCAGTATCGATCTCGCCATCCTGTTCCGCCAGAGTTCGACGCCAAAGAATGGCGATGTTTATCTCGTCGACACCGCGACGTATCTCGTCGGCGCTGCAGGCGATCCGCTGACTTCGAGGCGAACGGTGCCATTTTCAGCGCTGCATAACCTGCCGCTCGCGCTGTTCTGTCGTCCGAACAGCTGGCGTGATCGGCTTGATCAGCTCAGCGCCGAACGCGGTATTTCTCTGAATGTGGCAGTCGAGGCCGACTCGTTGGCCTTACAGACGCACGTCGTTGCTGACGGAGGCATTTATGCATTGCTGGGTCCGTACGCCATCGCAGCGGCGAATAAGATGTACCGCATACAGTCTTCAAAAATCGTTGATCCGACTATATCGCGCCATATCGCGCTGGCAATGTCCCGCCATGGCGAGTTGACCCTCGCATGTCGGACAGTGATGCAGGAGACGCGAGATATCGCGAAAACTGGCGCCGCAGGTTTAGGTCACAGGAAGTTCAGGTAATACCGATACTTCTGACCGCTTCTGCGCGGGTTTGCGAAATGCCCCACACATCACCGCAATCGAGTTGCGTCGAACGCCTGCTTGTCGGCGTCTGGCAAAAAAACGATAGACTGCCCACTCCGCCGCCGCTTGCATCGAGGAATGGGCGAGCGGACGTTGCGAAGGCGCCACGTCTGCTCGAGCATGCTGCTAATGGCACCCGGTGCAAACAGCAAATAGAATCGCTGAGAACGAATAAACCCACCAGCCCGAGCTCGTGAAAACGATCCTGAAGAACACCGTCGTGCGCTTTTGCCTAACTGCTAGCTGCGCCGCACTGAGCGCGCTGATCGGCGCCTGCGCGAACGCGCCGACCGTCGGGTCGCGCACCGTCACCATCGAGCGCACCACCTTCGGTATCGCCCACATCGCCGCCCCTGACTGGGAGGGCATCGCCTACGGCACGGCCTACGCGCACGCGCAGGACAACATCTGCCAGACCGCCGAGCGCCTGCTGACGCTGCGCGGCGAACGATCGCAGTTCCTTGGTGCACAGGCTTTGGGCGACCTCGGGCTCGGTCAGCTTCCGAACGCCCAGATCGACCTCTTCATCCGCTTTCACATGGACGACGAGGCGCTCAGTCGCGCTGCCGCGACGGCCGATCAGGAAGTGCAGTCGGCATTGCGCGGCTACGTCGCGGGCTACAACCGATATCTGGCCGATGTCGGTCCGAACGGACTGCCGGACGCATGCCGCGCCAAGCCGTGGGTGCGTCCTATGACCACGGCGGACCTCTCCCGCGCCACCGAGCTCTCGGTGATCCAAGGCGGCGTAGGAGCACTGGCCGCGGCAGTCCTGGCCGCAGCACCGCCGGTTGCCAAGGTGAGCGAAGCGCCCGTCGATCTGCAGCAGGCAGCCGCAGAGGTGCGGCACTACAGCTTCAACGACAACCCGGAGGACGGCCAACCCGGCTCGAACGGCTGGGCCTTCGGACGCAACGCGACGCCCGATGGCCACGGCCTGCTTCTCGGCAACCCGCACTTCCCGTGGACCGGCACGTCCCGGTTCTGGGAAATGCACCAGACCATTCCTGGCAAACTCGATGTCATGGGGGCGACCGCAGGCCTGAACCCGGTCGTCGTAATCGGGTTCAACAAGGACGTGGCGTGGACGCACACGGTGTCCACCGGCAAGCGCTTCACGCTCTACGAACTGAAACTGGACCCCAAGGACGCCACGGTCTACATCGTCGATGGACAGCCGCGACACATGGTGGCCCGCACCATAACGTTGCCAGCAGAGTCGGGCGCGACGCCTTTGCAGCACACGTTCTATTCGACCGTCTGGGGCCCGGTACTGTCGCTGCCGCGAGCGGGTCTCGGCTGGACGGCCGAGCACGCCTACGCAATCCGCGACGCGAACACGCTGAACGTCCGGTCCGTCGCAACCTGGATGCAGATCGCGCGGGCCAGGAACGTTGTCGATGTGCGCGTCGCGCTCGGCAATGAGGGCATGCCGTGGATCAACACGATCGCTGCCGACCGCGACGGCAACGCGATGTATGCCGACTTGTCGGTCGTTCCCGACGTCTCCGCCGCGATGCTACGGGCGTGCAAGCCTTCGCCGCGGGCCGCTGCGCTCCTCAACGCCGCCGGCTTGCCGGTGCTGGACGGTTCGCGCGGCGCGTGCCAGTGGGCGCGCGATGACAGCGCTGCGTCGCCAGGGATCATCGCGCCCGCGCACCTGCCGGTAGTCGTCACTCCAGACTACGTGCAGAACAGCAACGACAGCTACTGGCTCAGCAATCCCGACACTGCTCCCATGGCCGACGTGTCTCCGCTGGTCGGCGCGATCGGCACGCCCCAGCGCCTGCGCACCCGCAGCGCGATCATGGAAATCCGCGGGCGGCTTGCCGGGACCGATGGCTTGCCCGGTAACAAGATGAGTGCGACCGATCTGCGCAGCGTCATCTTCCGCGACAGGAACCTCGCCGGCATGCTCGTCATGGACGACCTGATCAACGCCTGTGCCGAAGAAAACAGCGCACTGACGGCGGACCAGACGACCGGCTGCCAGACTCTTGCGGCATGGGACCGCACGACCAATGCCGACTCGCGCGGCGCGCCACTGTTTCGTGAGTTCTGGCGCGCTGCCAAGGACATCCCGAAAGTCTGGCGCGTGCCATTCGACCCGGCACAACCCGTGGCGACGCCATCAGGCCTCGACACCGCTTCGCCCGTCACGCGCGCGGCCATCTTCAAGGCGCTCGGCGACGCCGTCGGCATCGTGCGCGCCGCGGGCTTCGCGGCTGCGGTGCCAATGGGCGTTCCCCAATCGCGCGCCGTTCGCGGTCAGAAAATCGCGCTGCATGGCGGAGAGGACTTCGAAGGCGTCCTCAACATGATGGAATCGCATGGCCAAGCTACCATCAATGCGAGTGGCTATAACGTCAACTTCGGCACCAGCTACATCCAGGTGGTGACCTTCGAGGAGCGCGGCCCGGTCGCGCAAGGACTGTTGACATATGGGCAGAGCAGCGATCCCGCGTCGCCGCGCGCCTACGACCAGTTGCCTTCGTTCGCGGCCAAGCGCTGGCATCCTTTGCCCTTCCATCCGGACGACGTAGCTGCGCAGCGCGAGGGCTTCGTCGTTCAGCTCGCCTACTGATCCGGCAACGACGAGCCGAACACCTCGGTGTTTGCCCGGCTCGCCATCCTCGACGAGCGGGCAGGCATGGAGGGCGCGCCGAGGCGCGGTCGCCTTTACGCGGCCGCCTCCTGAAAGAAAAGAAACAAATCTCGCCTCCTGGCGAAATTCTCCTGCTGCTACGGTTCGATACGCTCTCTTCACAACGGGCCGGGAGCCGCGCCGTATAGCTCGAAGGGGTGGTCGATCATGAGGGCCAGTGAAGGACAAGTCGTGCAGCTTACTGACGGTTCCGAGGTCGTCGTGAGGCCGATCGGACCCGATGACGCCTCGCTGCTGCAGGCTTTCGTTCGCCGGCTCTCCGCGAGGTCGCGGCGCTTTCGCTTCTTTGCCGCGCTTGCCGAGTTGTCGGCGACGCAATTGGATCGCTTCGTCAATGTGGACCCCGCCCGGGATTTGGCGTTGGTAGCACTGAGCGGGCGACAGGAGGGCACTGCCATCGTTGCGGAAGCGCGCTACGCGTTAGCGCAGGAAGATGACAACGCGGAATTCGCGATCGCCGTTGCGGATGACTTCCAGGGGCGAGGTCTAGGGAGGCACCTCGTGAAGCGGCTTATCACGACTGCCTGGCGCCGAGGCGTGCGGCGACTGTTCGGCGAGATCAAGAGCGACAATCGCGCGATGCTTGCCTTCGCGATGCGCCTCGGTTTCCGGCTCCGCGGCAGCCTGGAGGACCGGAGCGTGGTTATCGCCAGCATGGTCTCGTCGACCGATCGAATCGGATTAATTGGGGCGTCGTGATCCGCGCGATCGCAGCGAGTGCGACGCGGAGAGCTGTTGGGTGTCATCAAGACGCGCTCGCTGAGAGGCCTCAAAGACTGCGTCGAAAGGAGTGCGACATGATCGGTGTATTCGTTACATTCCGCTATGGATACGACTTCGATGAACGAGCCGTACGGAAGATCGCCGAGACCGCGCGCGTAAGGTTTGAAGGAATGCCCGGCCTGCGCTCAAAGGCTTTCACGCTCAATTCCGAGAAGCGTGAGGCCGCGAACTTCTACGTATGGGATTCAGAGGAGAGCGCCAAAGCGTTCTTTACTGATGAGGTACTCAAGCGGGTGGCCGAACTCTACGGTGTGCGCCCCAGCATCGAGTTCGTGCACATTGCCACCCTCGTGGAAAATATCGAGCCGTGACGTGGCCCAGGGATGACGCTCACCCGTCGATGCAGATCGGAGCGCTTTCGGCCACAAGCTGCCCAACCCAAGGCCGCCGCTGTGTAGAAGCGGCGAGCCAGCGGCACTACAGCAACTCTCAGCTGTTGCGATCAGCAGTCCATTGCCCTATCCGGAAAATCACGAACTCAGCGGGTTTCACTGGCGCGACGCCGATCAGGCAAATGAGACGACCGTTATCCAGGTCGTCTTGAGTCATGGTGGTTCGGTCACACTTGACCAAGAATGCCTCCTCGGGCTTGTCGCCAAACAGCGCCCCATTTCGCCACTCGCTGAGCAGAAAGTCCTCCACCGCGCGGCGCACGCTGGCCCATAGGGTTTCTCCATTGGGCTCGAATACCGTCCATTGGGTGCCTTTGTCGATGGAGCGCTCAATGTAGGCAAAGTAGCGGCGCAGGTTGACGTACTTCCACTCCGGATCGGAAGTGATCGTGCGTGCACCCCAGAGGCGGAAGCCACTGCCTTCGAAGAAGCGGAAGCAGTTGACCCCCTCGGGATTGAGGCCGTCTTGCTGGGCCTTGTTCAGCATCATCTCGAAACCGACGGCGCCGCGGACCACCTCACTGGCCGGAGCCTTGTAGACACCCCGTTCAAGATCGTTTCGCGCATAGATCCCGGCCACAAAACCGCTCGGTGGCAATGGAATCTTGGCACCGGTGACGGGGTCAAGCGCTATGACCCATGGGTAATAGAGGGCCGCATACGAGGAATCGTGCCTGGAGCGCATGTTAAGGACGCCGTCGATGGTTTGGCCGTTGACGCTGTCCAGAACGGCGATGCGGTACTTCATGTGTTCGGCATGCGAGATGAGGAGCTGCACTATCGACTGAGCTTCCACACCGTAGGTGCCGTTGAGATCGAAAACAGCACCCGGCGCGGCAACGATGGATATGTCCTCGAGAGTCTCGAAGGCAACTAGGCCGGTCTTGCTGGATTCGGTGTTTTCTCCTCTGTATTCGTTGGCGGTCGGCTTCGCTCCATCGTTGCCGTTCTCGAGTCGCAGCTCGACCGAGCGCTCGTCGTCGCTCGATCCCGGCGCCCTCAGTTGATCGAGTAGCTCGTGACCATCCTGCGCGCGGCGGCCTCGTACGAGCGCATCGATGAACTGCAAGCCGGTGTCGATGATGTTACCGGGCACTATGACAATGGGAGACGTATCAGCGACCCGGGGATGCTTTGGATCCGGCGCGAACTGGTCAACAATCGAATCGAAGGTCGCTCGCTGCAGGTGCCTCGGATGAGACGACAGGTTGTTCCAGGCCTCGACATGCCCTCCTTGATCCACAATCACATCGACAGTGACGATTCTGATTTCGCATCCATTCTCAGGATGCACGCGGTGAGTCGGGTCGACCCCGTTGAGCCATTGGTCGTCGGCGGTGTCCGCGTTGCTACGGGCGAATCGCCATTCCGCGCGGTCGTGATCGAACTTGGCGATCCGCAACTCATCAGACCCGGGCAGCGAGCCGACGGGAGGCGCGGTGTACCTCAGCCAGACCACATCATTTTCGTTTAGCCCGTGAACCATCGACTTCCGGCGGTCGCTTGTGAGGATGTTTGGTCCACGGCGCAAGGTGAAGCGCACCCTGATGTTGCCGGCAACCCCGGGAAAACGTGCCCGAACGAGAATCGAATCGGGATAAGCCGCGGCGAGCAAGTCGTCGCCGATGTGGCTCATCAGCCCTGATGACGCTGGCAAAAGGCCGCGGGCAATACCGTCGTCCGCCGAATCGCCCGGCTTGAAAACCCTCGAGATGTACAGCCGTTGGCCACCCTCATCGAAGAAGTTGCGCACGGCGTGCCAGAGATAATTTTGACTGTTGGGCTGGTCCGCAAACGCGAGCAACGACTTATCGCCGTAGATCCGCTCGAACTCAGTGAGACTGGTCACCCTTTCCTGTAGTCGACCGACGGGGCCATAGCGGGCGGGCCCGACGAAGCCGGTGGTGTTCGTGGCAACTCCCTCGATCGATTTGGCGCGAGATGAGGTTTCCTCGACATATACGCCTGGCAGCTGATACCTGGGCAAAGGGGCCTCCTCCGGAATGAACTTACGAATAGTTGCTGATCCGCAAAAAAATCTATTCCTTGAGTTCAGTTGCCAGATGGGCGACGCAGTCGCCGCGTTCGACACGGCCTGGATGGCGCTTGCAGATCACCATGCCCGCTCTCTGGAAAGTCACTGGGCGCGGTGATCGATCGGGATCGTCGACGTAATGGATTTGGCCGCAGAGCGTACCGGCTTCGACGTAATCGCTCAGCTCGACGAAAGGCTCGAAAAGCCCCGTGTCGCTCGCGAGCACGTAATAGTCACGGCCTGCGACCTCCCATAGCCGGGTCGATGCTTCGGGCGCTGTCACGCTCGTCGGCTCGATCACACCCGCGTAGGCGAGCATGCGCTGTATGCCGCGCTCCGCCCGGGCCACACCGCTCACCGAAACCGTACCGCCGCCGCCGAACTCACCACCGAGCGCCACGATTCCGCGTGCCACCGCCGCCTGCGCCGCGAGGCCGACATCGTGGCTGTAGGCCCAGACCAGCCCGTTCTCGGCGCCGAAGGCGCGCAACGCTGCCAAAGTGCGAGCATCCAGATCGGCGTCCCGCGTCTTGCGCATCGAGACGAAGGGCACGTAGTCGAGCGAGGAGCCACCGGAGTGCAGATCATGATGGAACTGCGCCATCGGAAAGATGACCTGGTCGATGTAATAGGCGATCTGCTGCGTGGCGGTGCCGTTCGGATCCCCAGGAAAGGCGCGGTTGAGGTTGCCCCCGTCGATTGGCGAGATGCGCGTGCCCGCGATTGCCGCCGGCAGGTTCGCTGCCGGGATGACGATCACCCGGCCTTGGATGCTTGCAGGATCGAGCTTACGGATCAGCTTGCACAGAACGATCTGGCCCTCGTACTCGTCACCGTGGTTGCCGCTCATCAGAAAGACAGTGGGGCCGCTGCCGTTCTTGAACACGGCGAGCGGGATAGCGACGTTGCCGTAGGCGGAACGAGTGACCGAATGCGGCATATAGATCCAGCCGACCTGGCGACCGTTCCGTTCGTAATCGACGTCGGTGAATAGTCGTGTGTTGCCACTCATGGGATAGGCACTCTCTGCGCGTTCATTTGCGGAATAGCTGACGCGGGAATTGCGTCAGTGGTACACATCCGCTCTCTGTGACGAGAACGGTCTCGGACGTCGCTACGGTCTGCTCACCCGGCACACGAAAGGGCTGCGGAAGGTGGAAGATCATGCCGGATTCGAGAACGGTCGGATTGCCGTGACTGATTTCGAGGAAGTCGCCCTCGCTCCAGCCGGGCGGAAAATTGATTCCCATCGAGTAACCTGTGCGCTTGAGCACGCGGTATCCATGCCGTGCGAAGGCCTCGACCGCCACCTGGTTGACCGCGCCAGAGGTTATGCCCGGCTTGATCGAATCAATGGTGCGCGCCAACACATCATGGACGATGCGGTTGCGGCTTTCGATCACGTCGGGCAGCGTACCGACTGCCACCGAGCGCATCAATGCCGCACCGTATCGTCTGACGACCCCGGAGAGCTCGAGGAACACGAGGTCGCCCTGCTGCACTTTGGCGCCGCTCCACGTGTTGTGGACCAAGCTGGAGTTCCAGCCGACATTAACGAAGGGCGGATAAGACATGTAGTCGCCGCCGGCGGCCACTATCGCCTCATGGACTGCCGCGGCGATTGCGAAGTCGGTCACTCCCGAGTTGGTCGCCTCAATACCGGCACGCATCCCCGCTTCAGCGATGCGCGCGGCCTGGCGCACGTATGCGATCTCCTCCGGCGTCTTGATCTTGCGGAAGGCCTCGACCGTGCCGCTGGCATCGTCGATGCGAAGCGCCGGCAGCGCTCGCTGCAACGCTTCGTAATCGCGGACCGTAAAGAAGAACGAAGACTTCTCGATCCCGATGCGCGCGCCTGCAAGCCCTTCGTCGGTCAACATCTGTGCCGCGCGGTCGATGTGCGGCATCCAGCCGGCATAGCTCACTCGCTTGCGCACCTGCGATCGGATTGCGACAAGGCATTCCGACTCATGCAGTATGTTGAACATGATCGGCTCGCCGTTCGCAGGCACAAGCAGGAACTGGAAATTGTCATAGGCCGGCGTGTGGAAGGCGGAGAGGTAATAGATATTGGCGGGTGTGGTCACGATCAACGCATCGAGCCCGCGATTGATGATCGCTTGGCGCACGGCCGCCATCCGACCTTCGAACACCTCCGCCGCGAATGGCGGCGTTTCCATCCTCAACTCCGTCATTGATAGCCTCTTCTTTAGACAGGAGCATCAGCTGGCAACCCAGGCAAGCTGCCGGAGGAACCGCCGCGTGCGCTCATGCTGCGCCTGGGTGAAAATTTGCTCAGGCGCGCCCTCTTCGATGATCATGCCCTGATCCATCATCAGCGCGCGGTCCGCGACCTGGCGGCCGAAGCTCATCTCGTGGGTGACCACCAGCATTGTCATCCCTTCATCGGCGAGGCGCTTCATCACCGTCAGTACCTCGCCGACGAGCTCGGGGTCCAGCGCGGACGTCACCTCGTCGAACAGCATCACATCGGGATTCATGGCCAGCGCGCGGGCGATAGCCACTCGCTGCTGCTGACCACCGGACAGCTGCGCCGGCGACGCTTGCGCCTTGTCAGCCAGACTGACCTTTGCCAGGAGGTCGCGCGCAGATGCCTCAGCCTCGGCGCGGCCCAGGCCGAGAACGGTACGCGGCCCTTCCATGACGTTTTCGATCGCGGTCATGTGCGGGAATAGATTGAAGTGCTGGAACACCATGCCGACCTTCCGCCGGATGCGAGGCAGGTCGGCATGCTTTCCTGTGATTTCGCTGTCGTCGAGGAAGATGCGCCCGCCCGAAGGTTCCTCCAGGCGATTGAGACATTTAAGCAGGCTGCTCTTGCCCGAGCCGCTGGGGCCGATAATCACCACCACCTCGCCGCGCCTGACGGTCAGGTCGACGCCGCGCAGTACTTCGAGCGTGCCGTAGCGCTTGATCAAGCCCTCGACGCGCAGGATCGGTAGCGTCTGGACGCTCATTCCTTCACTCTGAAGCGGCTGAAGAGCCAATTGACGGCGAGCGACTGCGGATAGGTCAGCAGGAAGTAGACCACCGCCACCAAAGTGTAGATCTCCATGGGACGGTACGTTTCCGAGGCCAAGACGCGCGCCTGAGTCATCATCTCAGCGACGCCGATCGCCGCAAGGATCGACGTGTCCTTGAACAGGGCGACCCACATGGCAGCCATGGGGGGTACCATGCGCAGAACGGCCTGCGGCAGAATGATGCGGCGCAGGGCCTGCAGTCGCGTCATGCCGAGCGCGAACGCGGCATGGGTCTGCCCCGCCGCAACCGAACTGATGCCGGCGCGGTAAACCTCCGACATGAAGGCGGCGACATTAAGCCCCAACGCCACCAAGCCAGAGAAGAACGGCGAGAGCGTGATGCCCACCGTCAGCGGCAGCACAGTAAAAACCCAGATAACCTGGACGAGAAGCGGCGTGGTACGGAACACCTCGGTAAAGGCATACGCTGGAAGGCGTATCGCTTTCCAGCGGCTGAACCGCATGACGGCAATGATGAGTCCAACGACCAGGCCGATGGCCATGGCCAAGACTGTCAGCAGGCAAGTGAGGCCCAGCCCTTCGAGCAGCTGCGGCAGACTCTGCAGGGCGACGTCGAAGCGCCACGTGTAGTTCATCGAGGAACCCTTATCGCACCGAAATCACCGCCCGACGGTGCAGCCAGTTGACGATCAGCGTCTGAGGATAGGTTAGAGCCATGTATAGCAGCGCGGTGACGGTGAAGACTTCGACCGAACGCATGGTGAAGCCGGCGAGAGACTGTGCATGCCACATCAGCTCTTCGAGCGAGATCATCGAGAGGAGGGCTGATTCCTTGAAAAGCGTGACGAACTGGCTGGCGATCAACGGGAGCATCATCGTCATCGCTTGAGGCAGGAGAACTCGACGTAACATCTGCAGTTTGGTCATGCCGAGGGCGAGCGCTCCTTGGGTCTGGCCGCTCGGTACCGCCAGGATGCCGGCGCGATAGATCTCCGCCAAATAGGCGCTGTAGTGGCAGCCGAGGGCGATCATGCCAGTGACAAACACGTTGAGCGGGATGCCCACCAGGATCGGCAGCGCGTAGTAAATCCAGAGGAGCTGAGCGAGGGTAGGAGTACTGCGCCAGATATCGATGTAGAGGCCCGCCGCCGCGCGCATGGGCGCCAGTCGCGACATCCGAGCGAGCGCCACGAACAAGCCCAGCACCAGCGCAAGCATGATCGAGGCAACCGACACGGCGACCGTCATCTTCACCCCTGCCAGCAGGTAGGTTAGATACGGCAGTACGGCGTCGAAGCGCCAGAAGAAGGCGGTGCTGTCCATTCGTCGAAGCCCTGCCGTACTGCTGTGTCTGGCGTGCGGGCGGCCGTCTGGTCCGCGAACATGCCTCAGTTTTTGGGCAGCATGTACTCGAGCGAGCTGTACTTGGCGAGCGAGGCTTCGATCGCCGGCTTCGCCTCGTCGACCAGCGCCTGCAGATAGGCTTGAAGGGCGGCGTCGCCCTTGATGAAGGCCAATCCGATCGGCGTCGGCACATCGGGATTCTTGAGACAGCCTTCGACGCCGCCGGGAAGGATCTTCACCTGCGGGAACTGGTGTGCCACCAAGTTTGCACGAGCGGAATCGAACGTGGCGGCGTCGATCCGCTTGGCGATGACTTCCTCGAAGCGATTCGATCCGCCGACCGGCATGACGACGCTGTTGTACTTTGCCTTGGTGTACTTTGCCTTGACCGCCTGCTCCGAGCCAGTGCCGGTCCAAGTGCCGATGGTAATGGCGGGATTGTCGAGGTCGCTGAGTGAGTCCAACGCGCCGTTGTCCTTGAGCACCACGTAGCACTGGCCGGCCGAGGTCCAGTTGACGAAGTTCACGACTTCCATGCGCCGCGGCGTGGCGAAGAGCGGAGCCATCGCGAGATCGTATTGATTGGCCTGCAGCCCTGCGATGATCACATCCGAGGCTGCGGTGTTGAGCTGGACCTTGACGCCGAGGGATTTGGCGATCCGATCAGTGAGGTCCATCGCCGGGCCGAAGAATTCGCGCGTCTGCGGGTTCTGGCCCAACCACGGTAGCGCCACGTTGATGCCGACGCGCATCGTGCCGCTGTCGCGGATGCGGTCGATAATTGGGCTCTTACCCTTAGGCGGCGGCTCGACCGCGGCTGCCGGCGCGGCGGACGTGGCATACACGCCGACCGCGGCCATGGCCACGATCACGTAGTGCCACGCCCTGCGTTTCGTTTGACCCGTCTCCAGTTTCATCTCGGTCATACGACCTCCTGATCATTGTGAGCTCGCGCCGGCAACGACGGCGCGAATTCGGCCCGTGTGCCCAAACTGAAGGGATGAGCGGCTCCGGCGCTCGGTATAGTACCGCTTCCAGTCGCTTCTTTCGGCCTTGGCATCGCCCAGGGAAGAAACCAATGGGCGTTGACACATGCTTAGGGCAGGCAGCCATTGAAACTTTCTACGCGCGCGTTATACGATTCCGAGTCGCTACCCGAGCTAACTTGAGGATGACGCGTGCTAAGGCGAGCACGTCGCTCCTCTCAATCGGAGGCAATGCGAATGCGGCTTAACGAGTTACTAAAAACGTATCCAAATTTCCATTTCGATTTAGAAGAATATCTGCGCTCGACGGCGATTGCCTCGAGCCTTGACAAGTCTCTATCAGCCTTCTTCTCCGCTCGGGCCAAGAACGCCGGCATAGATAGTTATGCCGACTTTATCGTGGAGTCTTTGAACCAGGGCGCTTGTCGGGCAGTCCCCGCTTACCGCAGGATCTCCTCGATAAGTAGCTTACGAGACTTGCCGTTCGTTCAGAAAAATGATTTGCGAGAAAGAGGAGGAGAGTACGTTTCTTCTGACTTTGCGCCTGAACAACTTTGGGTCAGGAAGACCACTGGTTCGTCGGGCCCTCCAACACTGGTCTTCTACGATGCAGAGTTTTATTTCGATTTTCTGCTGCTTTCACTACAAAAGGTAGCCCATACAGCGAGTGTTCAGAACGTTGGCGATCGGCCAATTTTCTGCGTTGCGGTAAGCGGAAACCTCGCGTGTCGCGAATTTGTAGCCTCTGATCCGAGCAAGCCCATGGGCCACTTTGTACAAATTCTGGTCCAAGAAAATAGCATCGATTCGTTCAAAAGAGCCCTTCGCCTAATCGAAGAACTCCAACCGGTGTGTGTGTCCTCAAAGCCGAGCGTTTTAGAAATGATGTGCTCCGTTGCCAGCCAGAGCCTGGACGCTTCGAGCGCGCCGGAAATCGTCGTGTCGGGGGGCGCCGAAGTGTCATCACATCTGAGGGCGAATCTAGAGCACTGCTTCTCAAGTCGCGTCGTTGATACCTACGGAATGACCGAATTTGGACTGATCGCCAGCGAGTCCAGCGCGGGCCAGTTACTGATCGACACGTCTGCATTTGCCGTGGAGGTAATTGATGAGCAGGGTCATCCGCTCCCGCCTGGGCAGGTCGGGGAACTGGTCATTAGTAGCCTGAAAAACACCGCCATGCCGCTTTTGCGCTACAAGACTGAAGACCTAGGTGCATTGGATGGGACAGGCACCCGATTCGAGCGTTTCGTCGGGCGGAAGATACGCTGTTTCAAACTTGCCGACGGTGGACTGTTTTCCCCCACCTATTTCAATGACCTGTTTACACGCTTTCCGAACTTGGCAGAATTTCAACTGATCCAAGAGCGGCTTTCCGATTTTCAACTGCTGATCGACCCCCTCGATAGATCCGCATTGACGTCGACCATGACTGAGGAACTTCGGCATTACGTGTCGAACGCAATACCGGGAAATCCGAACGTTAGCGTAAAGTTCGGGACGGAATACGGTCTTGGGAAATTTGAAAGGTTCAAGATGAATTGTTAGTTTCACGTCTCACTGCCAGTGAGCTGGCCAGCGCTGGAGATGCACCGCGCACTCAATACTCAGGCGGTCAGAGCCCGACTGCGAATGTCATCGCTTCCCTTATCTCCAAATATTCCGGCAGAGACCGTCCCCTCGCAATAGCGAGCTCGTAGGAACCCGGCTTCATCACCGCCCGCGGGTGTTCTGGGTGAGTCACTTGCATATCCTCTACTACGTAGAAAAAGAAGCGGCGACCTTCGAGGACATAGAATTGGCATGTCGGAGCGGCGCAAATCAGGTGGCGTCCTCCTATCTTGGGAAGTAGCAACCTTTCAAATTGCTCCAAACTGACTTCCTGCGCGCCTTGTGGCATTTGTTTCATTCGATAAAACGCTAGATCTCCTTGTCGCAACAGGAATCCCGGCGGCAACAGCCAAGCCAAAGTTTCCGAGAGCGATGCTAGCGTGGGCGATACTTCCCGGACATTGGTTTGTCCGTGCTCATAGTCGACAAAAAATGCACGGCTGCCGCATCCTGCCTCGACCTTAAGAAAGAGTAACTCCTGCCCTGTAGCGTGATCGCGGCCTAACTCCATGTGCACAGTCGATACCGCATCGATCTCGTCGACGACATACTCGCGAAGTCTTATAGTCAGTCGCTCTCCAGACCGATCAAATCGTGCCTCGTGAAACGTTCTTCCCTCTCCGTTCATAGGAACATTCCCACAGGGCGCCAATGCGTGAACGCGGGCCTCGGCGTCCCGCAAACTGATAAGAGCAAGCCACGCGTTCGTCGCAGCGCGCCGATCGCCGGGCCCACTAGATCAAGGATCGAAATCTCTCGAACTTGCTCGTCTTGGAGAATTGGACAGCGTTGCACCGCACCTCAATATCTCGGATCGGTAAGGCAGAACGTACGATTTCCGCCATCGAGCGCATTTGGTCGTTTTGGTCGGGCGGCGTGGCTGCGAACTCAACGAGCAAGCTCAGGACGTCGCTGGACTCCTGCACAACCTGAAACTCGCTTAGGTCCGGGAACCTGTCAAACAGCACGGATGTCAGGGGGACTGGGGAATACGCCTGGCCGTTAGGCAGAGTGAAGTTCGGAAGTTTCCTCCCACCGAAGTTCACGAGCCGCGGAGAACCATGCCCGCATTCGCAAGGGCTGAGGTCGACTGCTCCAACATCCCGAGTTTTATACCTTATCAGCGGCATGACGCGATTGCCGAGACCACTGATGACGATTTGTCCGATCTCTCCGGGTTCCGCAGGCCGCCCGGATTCATCCACAATCTCAAGGTAGTGGGCGGACGTGTCGACATGCAAATATCCATGGACACATTCGGCCGCTATCAAACCGACTTCTGACATTCCATATCTATTAACGACCCTGCATCCGAAAAACTCTTCTAGCCTGCGTCTGGTATTGAGTGAGAGGACCTCGCCGCCCGACATCACTGCTTGCGGGCGATATTCATCTAGATCAAGATCCAAACCCTTATCGAGTAGAAGATTGAACAGGTTGGGCCGGGATGAAATGAAATGAGGTTTCAGTTCGCAAATTGCCTCCTGTACTCGATGTCGTGAAGCTGGGTTGTCAGGGTCGATTCGCAGTTCCAGATACAACCCGTGTTCATTTGTGGGGTGCACGAGCACGAAATCGCCGGTCTCGCCGATCCCAAGTGCGAAGACGGAATTGGCGGTGCATTCTTCAAAGCCCACACAAGCAGCGGCCTTGCGTATCGGCAAGTACAACACATCGAAGTAATACTCGTTGCTGTAGCGGATATTTACTGCCCTTCCGGTGGTGCCGTACGACTGCGAGGACCAACTGTCTTCAACGGCCACCGACGTGGAGACATACCGAGCCGGGTGAGCACGAATGTCGTTCTTCTCGATGAATGGAAGATCCTCGAATGAGGCGTAGCCTTTCTTTTGAAGAGCGTAGTACGGTATGTGATCCAGCTCTCCCCCATTAATGGAATTCAATATCTTGCTCTTGAGAGGCCAGCTCTCTATCTCGTGCATTCCTTTTCGAAAGGCGACGAACCTCCGTTCTAAGTGGTCGACGTATTTCGTGGACACCAAATACTCTTCAATGTCAAAAGTGAGGGAGTCGTACTTACTTAGGAGCTGCTGCAGAAGAGATGAGGCCATGTGCAAGTGTCGCCATTAAATCAAAGGAATATCGCGAATGGGTGCCGGTCCCCGGCTGTGCATATCGGTGTTTCATTGAACCGCAGCACAAAGGCAAGGGACGAATTTATGACTGAGAATCGCGAGAGGTGAAAGCGGGCGAATGTACTCAGAGCGTGAGTTGGTCGAGGCTGTCCGACGGCGGCCATGATTACCAAGCTTGGAAATCGCGCTGGCGCTCAGGCGCCACGCCAGATCACATTGATCGCCGCTTTATCGCTCGGATGTCCACGCGGAAGCGAGCATGCTATCCAACGACTACATCAAAGTTGTCAGCACGGTCTTAGCGTAAGCTTGCACGACAGAACGCCCGCACCCAAATCGCACGCAAATGAGTGACGTTCTCGGCGTGCGACATGGTCCGAAGTGCTCCCGGGCGAGATGCATACCGTTCTCAGCCATGCAACTCGCTCGGCAGCATTTTCACAGACTCAAACTAGCAGATGATAATGGAACGCCCAATCCGAAGACTGCTGAGCATTTTAGTTTTAGTTGGAGCGTCAGCCGCTCCACTAACACTTTCGTGAGCCGCCCCTATGCTTTGCACTTGGTTCAGACCGAGTTCAGCGATGACCGCTGTAACCTTCGCTTCGGCTAAACCAGTCTTCTTTGCCAACTCTGAAACAAACTGCGTCGTTTGCTCAGGATGCGACAGTACGTTGACAGTTCTGCTAAAAACATCACGGCCCCATTCAATTGACATGGTCATCTCCAGGTGAAATGCCGTCCCACGCAAAAACGATTGTTTGTCGCCGCGGTCTTACGCGACCGTGGTGTACAAATTGTAATACCAATTCGATGACGTCTGTCAAGCATCAGCGCCGCGGTCAACGTGGCAACGAACGCCGCTTAGCAAACTCGGCCAGTCCGCTGAATGCCGGTTGTATAAATCAGAACATTCGTGGGAGCGCAGCTCATCTAACTTTGTCGGCGACGATGCCGCTGCCAATAGTGAAGCGCGAGCTGCGTCGCCGCCGATACAATCGCGACCAGTAGCATGTCGAACAAGAAGTAAAACGGGCTCAGCCGCCACTCGCCACTCGCGAACGTCGCAAATGCGCCCAGCGCCACACAGGCAACTCCCCATTGAATGCGCCAGGCCTTAGGGCCGCCAAAGCGCGCCCAGGTCAAGCCGAGCAGCACACCAAATGCGAAGGGAAAGATTTCGATCAGGGTTTCCATAATGCGCTCCGCTCAGGAAGTGTGGATAAATGGCGCGTTCGATTCGTCGCGGGACTCAGCCGTTGCCTCGGAACGAGCCGGCTAACGACAACTGGCTGGACACTAGAAAAAGGCTGATCCAACCCAGGTACCCCATGTATTGACCGCGCTCGCATACTCGCTGTAGAACCAGATCAAACGCGAGTTTGCCGGGTCGGACGCTACACCGTTATAGTCGCCCCAGCGGTTACGGCCGCCGCTGTCCAGACCAACATAGTGCGCTGTCCCCGCCTTCAAGAGCGCGCTGCCCTGAAGCGTGCCTAGTGCATCCGTCGATTTACGTCCCGTATACAGGATCGATCCGAATTCGCTCGGACCCGATCGGCTGAACACCATGGTCATGTTCCCGTTGTTGTCCGGACAGGATGCCGGATAGAAATAGTGAAAGTTAGCGGCTCCGTACACACCCTGTTGGACTACCGCTGGAGTCGCAGCTCGAATTTGGCACCACTGGACTGCGGCCCTGTTGGGCCCGGCACCCCAGCTGTGCGCGGTAGTAAACGCGGTCCACAGGTCTCCACGATAAACCGCATGCAAGATACGAACGTCTCCGGTATTGAGTGGTGGGCCGCCTCCGCCTTGATCAGCATTGGGCGCCAAGTTATAAGGCGAAACGGGTAGCTGCACTCGCGTGAGTGCGGGGGTCCCAGTGGGATTGGTGATCCGCCACAGCGTCAGGAAATTGCCGCTCGGAAACCCTGAGTTGACGAGGTACTCCACTTGCGGGGCGCCGAACGTGTGGCATGGCTGGACGGTGAAAGCGAACGTGTTGTTGGCGTTCTTCAGCTTGACGAAGTCAAAGTACGGCGCCGCGCCCCCTGAATAAGGGCCTGCCTTTGGAATAACGCGGATTTTTGCGTACTGGAATCCTCCTCCAAATGCGAACATATTCGACGTTACGTACAGAGCCTGATTATCAACACCCAGCGCGGGAAAATCTGCCCAATTGGTGGTCGCGGTTGAACCATCGAGCATCGCGTTGAAGCGGTAGTTTCGCCATGCTCCGAGCGGATTGGACGTGGCCGATACGGACAGCAAATGGAGTGAGGCTTTGGGGCTGTTTTGAACGGCCACCGCAAGCAGCACCCAGCGCCCCGCATGTTGATCGTATAGGGCCTTCGGATCGAAGATCGTCATTCCCTGAACCACGTTGGAAAACCACTGGGTCAGCGTGCGTTGGAGCACCGGTGCGCCGCCAGCTTTACTATGAACGGCCAACGAGGAATTCACGGACAGCAACACATGTTGCGGCCCGACCGCCATCGTGCAGTCTGGCGGAATCCAGCCGGTGGCCGCGATACCGGCAAAATTCGTCGATCCGGTAGGCGCCGCGACGGGTTCGAGGCCAGGCTCTAGTGCGGCAGGCGCTGCGGCAAATGCCGCCAATTCCGACTTCTTTCCCGAGTCCTTGACGGCCGACGCCGTTTTCTTGGGTAGCTTCGCTTTGGGCGCATTTGCCTTGAGCGATTCGAATTCGGCGTCCGGGATGGGATAACGACTGGTGTAAGGGCGAGGCTCGTTTACTTCCTGAAGCTCGGCGGCTCTTGCCTTCAACGCTTGTGCCGGGTCCCATTCCCTGCCGGGACCGGTTCGGCCCGCAAGGGCTTTGCCCTTGTACTCGGGGGCCGCTTTCGAACCACCGGACGTCGGAACTCTGCGTTTCGCAACGGTAGCTCTTGTCGACTTCCTGGGTTTCCCCTTCGTAGCCATTATTTTCTCCTCGACGAAGTTTCGGCCTACTTGGTTACAGCTCCGTAATTGGTGCTGCCAGCAAGGCTCTTATTGCGCCTGGACAGGGCGCGCCGGCAAGAGTCGGTCGCGGTGTCCGCGAGCCAATACGCTGCCACGGAGCCGGCAACCCCATCACAATAGTATGTCCAGCTATCGACATTGGCCAGCCTCCGCCAACGGGGAAGCGACAGCAGCCTATTTCTTCTGCGACGGATCCTCTTGCGAATGCTCGCTGCGAGGGGCGGAAGAGGACTTCGCCCTCGTCTTGAGACGCTCGAACTCTTTGCCCGAAACCGGAACGCCGGGCGCCGGTGCCGAACGACTATGATCCAGCGTGCGCACCGCATCGGTCGATTCCTGCGCCAAGTGCGAAGGGTCGATCGATTTGCC
>Ga0207700_10000073_pt1 | contig 61784 bp, 59 predicted proteins | sample LARL82metaG_FD_184348 | JGI IMG/M metagenome (GOLD analysis project Ga0207700, IMG submission 184348) | Corn, switchgrass and miscanthus rhizosphere microbial communities from Kellogg Biological Station, Michigan, USA - LAR L8-2 metaG... | ecosystem: Host-associated > Plants > Roots >...
AGCATGTAGCTTCGATGCTGTTCGCTTCCGAAGTCCGGCGCCGGCCATTCGCGCAGCAGCCCGTCGCCTGTATCGCTGCCGCCGGTCTGCTCGATGATGTAGGGCAGCAGCGGCAGACCGGTCGATTGCGCCAGACGTGCGATGTCGAGGTTCTGCCGCAGCGGGCGCGACGCAGATTCCGCTGCGAGCTCGAGGTAGCGCGCCGGCGGCGTGTTGATGCGGCCGGTGAGCACTACATCGCCGACCGGCGGTGGCACCGCGGGCAGGTCCGCGTGGCGCGACGTCGCAGCGATCCAGCCCCGATCGACGAGCACGTAGCGCCCGCTGGGGAGCCTGAGCGGCGCGACCACGTCGTAGCCCGCGCGCCCGCCGCGTATCTTGTTGTCGATCAGCACCTGTTGGGCGGCGTCGAACACGCCTTCGATGCGCACGCTGCGAAAGCGCAAATCGGCGACGCTGGCGCGCTCGTCCAGACCCGTCGCCGGCGCTCGCGAAGCCTGCTCGAACTGCGCGCGCAGTGCCTCCTTCTCGGCGGCGCGCTGGCGCTGCCAGTTGCCGAGGCTCACGGTAAGCGCCACCAGCGCGGCAAGCGCTAGCGTGGGCCAGAGTGTCGGGCGGAACTGGCGCCGTGAAAAAAAGGTCCGAATCATGTGGGCATCGATGCGTGCGTGGCCTAGACTCGGGTTGGCGTGGTCAGCATGCGGCCCATTTTCCGCAGGCGCGCTCAGCCGGGCAGGAAGCCATGGGAAACGAAGTGATCAGAATCATCGTCATCGTCGCGCTGCTGCTCATCGTGGCGAGCCTCGGCAGCGCGCTCTACTACCTGTACCACGATCGCGGCCAGGGAACGCGCATGGTCAAGGCGCTCGCGCTGCGCGTTGCGCTGTCGGCGAGCCTCATCATATTCCTGGTCGTGAGCTACAAGCTCGGTTGGATCGGCAGCCAGGGCCTGCGCTAGCTCCGCACGCCGGTACAGATCAAAAAAGCCGCGCTGCTGCCAGCGCGGCTTTTTCGTGTGCGGCGCGGTCTACATCCAGTAGACGAGCACGAACAGCAGCAGCCACACCACGTCGACGAAGTGCCAGTACCAGGCCGCGGCCTCGAACGCGAAATGGTGCTGCGCGTCGAAGTGTCCGCGAAATATCCGCAGCAGCATCACCGTGAGCATGATCGCGCCGATGGTGACGTGGAATCCGTGGAAACCGGTCAGCATGAAGAACGTTGACCCGTAGACGCCCGTCGACAGCTTGAGGTTGAGCTCGCTGTACGCGTGCGTGTACTCGAACGCCTGGAACCCGAGGAACGTGAAGCCCAGCACGATGGTGATGAATAGCCAGAACTTGAGCGCACCGCGATGGCCGGCCTTGAGGGCATGGTGTGCGATGGTGAGCGTGCCGCCCGACGAGACGAGGATGATCGTGTTCAGCAGCGGGATGCCGAACGCAGCCATCGGCGTGAACGCGTCGGTGAGATACGGCCCGTTGGTGGGCCACATCGGGGTGTAGTTCGGCCACAGCAGCTTGCTTTCCATGTCGCCAAGGCCGGGGACCGACAGGTTGCGCACGTAGAACAGCGCGCCGAAAAAGGCGGCGAAGAACATCACTTCGGAAAAGATGAACCAGCTCATCCCCCAGCGGAACGACAGGTCGACCTTCTTGTTGTAGAGGTGATGCCCCGACTCGTCGATCACGCGCCCGAACCAGCCGAACATCATCGTCACCAGGACCGCGAAGCCGGCCAGCACCAGCCACGGACCGAATGCATAGGAGTTGAACCAGCTGGCCGCGCCCACCGCCATCAGCAGCAGCGCGCACGAGCCGGTGATCGGCCAATGCGATGGCTGCGGCACGTAGTAATACGGTTCGGCATGCGGTGTCGTGCTCATCCTTTGCTCCCCGGGGTCTCTCTGGTGGTGCCGTTCGCGTCCGGCGCGCTGAGGTCGCGCGCCCGGGCCTGGTTGCCTTCGACTTCGAAAAATGTGTAGGAAAGCGTGATCGTCGAGACGTCGGTGGGGAGGTGCGTGTCGATCACGAACACCACCGGCATCTGCCGCTTTTCGCCCCCGCGGAACGACTGCTTGGCAAAACAGAAACAGTCGAGCTTGCGAAAATAGTTACCGGCGAGCTGCGGGCCGTAGCTGGGCACCGCCTGCCCCGTCATCGCTCGATCGCTGTTGTTCTCTATCTCGTAGAGCACCTGGACGATCTCGCCGGGATGCACGTTGAGCACGGGCGTCAGCGGGCGAAAGCGCCAAGGCAGCTTGTTGAGGTTGGCGTCGAACTCGACGCGCACGGTACGCGACAGGTCGACCTGGGTGTTTACGGTCTGATCGGGGACGGCGATGTCGCGCAGCCCGGTCGCCTTGCAGATCTGATCGTAGAACGGAACCAGCGCGTAGCCGAACGCGAACATCCCGACCACCACGATGGCGAGCCTCAGCACGAGCGCGCGATTGGACCGCCGCGCCTCGGGCATCGTCGACTGCATGGAGGGGCCGGCGCTCATCGCGATGCCTTGCGGTCTTTGCGGAACACGTTGCGGCCGATGGCGACCAGCAGGAATCCGATGACCGCGAATCCGAGCACACTCATCCCGACGCTCGGCTCGCCCGCGTACTGCGCGAGGATGATGCCGCCGAAAAAGACCATTGCGATCGACAGCAGGATGACCGCGGTGCGCACGCTGGCCGTTCGCCTCGGGTCGGTGTTCGTATCCATGTTATCGATGCCCGATGTCCGCCAACTAGGCGATCTGCGGCGGCGTTTCGAACGTGTGATAGGGCACCGGTGACGGCAACGTCCATTCCAGCGTATCAGCGCCCTCCCACGGCCGCGCCGGCGCCGGTGCGCCGCCGCGGATCGCGGTCAGGACGATGTACAGGAAAAGGATCTGCGACAAGCCGAAGCCGAAGGCGCCGATCGTGGCGATCTCGTTGAAATCGGTGAACTGCGTCGCATAGTCCGGGACGCGACGCGGCATGCCGGCGAGCCCAAGGAAGTGCATCGGGAAAAACGTGACGTTGAAAAAGATCATCGATAGCCAGAAATGCCACTTGCCGAGCGTCTCGTTGTACATGCGCCCGCACCACTTCGGCAGCCAATAGTAGATGCCGCCGAAGAACGCAAACAGCGAGCCCGCCACCAGCACGTAGTGGAAATGCGCAACTACGTAATAGGTGTCCTGAAGCTGGATGTCGACCGGCGTGATCGCCAGCACCAGGCCGGTGAAGCCACCCATCGTGAACAGGAATATGAAGCCAATGGCGAAGAGCATCGGCGTCTCGAAGGTCATCGAGCCGCGCCACATCGTGGCCAGCCAGTTGAAGACCTTCACGCCCGTCGGCACCGCGATGAGCATGGTCGCGTACATGAAGAAGAGCTGTCCCGCTGCCGGCATGCCGACGGTGAACATGTGATGCGCCCAAACGATGAACGAGAGAATCGCGATCGACGAGGTGGCATAGACCATCGACGCGTAGCCGAACAGCGGCTTGCGGGCGAACGCGGGGATGATGGTGGAGACGATCCCGAACGACGGCAGGATCATGATGTAGACCTCGGGGTGGCCGAAGAACCAGAAGATGTGCTGGAACATCACCGGGTCGCCGCCGCCTGCGGCGTTGAAAAAGCTGGTGCCGAAGTGACGGTCGGTGAGCAGCATCGTCACCGCGCCAGCGAGCACCGGCATCACCGCGATCAGGAGGTACGCCGTGATCAGCCAAGTCCACACGAACAGCGGCATTTTCATCAGCGTCATGCCGGGCGCGCGCAGGTTGAGAATGGTGGTGATGATGTTGATCGAGCCCATGATCGATGACGCGCCCATGATATGGACGGCGAAGATCGTGAGGTCCATGCCCATGCCCGCTTGCACCGACAGCGGCGCGTAGAGCGTCCAGCCGCCGGCGGCGGCGCCGCCGGGTACGAAGAACGATCCGATCAGCAGCGACGCGGCGAACGGCAACAGCCAGAAGCTCCAGTTGTTCATGCGCGCGAACGCCATATCCGGCGCGCCGATCATCAGCGGCACCTGCCAGTTGGCGAAACCCACCGCCGCCGGCATGATCGCGCCGAAAATCATGATCAGCCCGTGCAACGTGGTCAGCGAATTGAAGAACTCGGGCTCGACGATCTGCAGCCCTGGATGGAAGAGCTCGGTGCGGATGGTCAGCGCGAGCGTGCCTCCGGCGAGAAACATGATGAACGAGAACCATAGGTACAGCGTGCCGATGTCCTTGTGGTTGGTCGTGGTGATCCAGCGCATGATCCCGCTGGGATGGTGCGCGTGCTCGTGGGCGTCGCCGTGTCCGGCTGGGTGGTGTGCGATGGTGCTCATCGTTGCCTGCTCCTGCAGAGTGCGCTGCGAGCGCTCAGTTTGCGTACCGTTTCGGTTTCGCTCATTTCTTCGCGGCCGCGACGACCGACGGCTGCACCGCATCGCCGGTGTGGTTGCCCCACGCATTGCGCTCGTAAGTCACGACCGCGGCGATGTCGGTGGTCGACAGCGTGTTTTTCCATGGAACCATCGCCGTCGGCTGGCCGTTCCTCACGACGCCGTTGAGCACGGTGTCGAGGTGCGAGGCGACCGGCCCGAGCGCGACCTTGGACCCGTCGAGCGCGGGAAACGCTGGTGGCACGCCTTTGCCAGTGGGCTGATGGCATGCCGCACAGTTGGCGAGATAGACCTTCTCACCCTGCGCCACGAGGTCCTTGAGATCCCACTCCTTGGCGGTATCCTCGGCCGAGGCAGCCGACTTTTTCTTCTGCTCGTCGACCCACTGTGCGTAGGCCTCGGGCGTCTTGACCTCGACCACGATGGGCATGAAGCCGTGCTCCTTGCCGCAGAGCTCGGCGCACTGCCCGCGATAGATGCCGGGGGTTTCGGCCTTGAACCAAGAATCACGGACGAACCCCGGAATGGCGTCCTGCTTGACCCCGAACGCCGGTACCCACCAGGAGTGGATCACGTCGCCTGCAGTGATCAGCACGCGCACTTTCTTGCCGGTGGGCACGACCATGGGCTGGTCGACGTCGAGCAGGTAGTGCTCGTCTTTGGTATCCAGGTTGTGAATCTGCGCGCTGGGCGTCTTCAGGTTGCTGACGTAGGAGAAGCCGTGATCCAGATAGTCGTATTGCCACTTCCACTGGAAGCCGGTGACCTTGACCGTCATGTCGGGAACCGACGCATCCTTCATCGCCAGGATCGTCCGGGTCGCGGGAAACGCCATCAGCAGCAGGATCAGAAATGGAATCACCGTCCAGATCACCTCGACGGTCGTGTTCTCGTGAAACTGCGCCGCCGGGTGCCCCTTGGACTTCCGGTGCGCGAAGATCGAGTAGAACATCACCGAGAACACGGCGACGAAGATGATCGCGCAGATGCCGGTGATCAGCAGGTGCAGGTCGAAGATCTGCGTGGCGATGGGCGTGACCGGCGTCTGCAGATTGTATTCGCGCTCGGCCAGCGCGACGGCCGGCGTAAGCATTGCAGAGGTCGCGAAGAGCCCTCGCCGCAGCGGCAGGTGCCGCTTTCTCCCCTTCGCTTTCGTCTGCGCTGCGTCTGTATTGCGCTCCATGCTTTCCCCGAGAACGTCGATGATCCGCGCCGCAGCGCAGTCCTTTTTTATGGGCCCGCGCGTGGCCCTAGCGTGCCGCGAGCGCCCTGGACAGCGCGCGCGCAACGTGTGCGCGCTCTTCCGCGTTGAGATCGGCGCCGATCGCCAAGCGCTTGCCCGCCGAAGACAGCACCAGGCGCGCCCCGCGCACGCCTTGCTCGACGTCCAGGTGCGTCCAGCTTCGATTGAATTCCTCGCGCGTCACCACCCCTGCATACGTGCGCTCGACCACGACGCGATCACCTTCGACCCGCAGCGACTCGCGGTCGCCGGCGTGCCGCCCGATGCACCAGAAGGCGATGAACAGCGCCGTGACTTCGATCGCCGAGTAGGGAAGAACCGGCCAGGCTCCCAGCGCGGCGAAGACCAGCGCGAGAGACAGCGAGCCGCCGCCCAGTGCGAGCAGAATGCGCCGGCGCCCGCTGGGACCGAGCGAATCGTTACGGCACGACGTGATGCAAAGGCTGGGCTGGAGCGAAATCGAATGCACGGCGGCCAGGTCGGTCCGGGCGGGTCACGGATCTTCCCGGCAGCCGTACGCTTTCGGGCAAGATCCGCGGCGCGGCCACGGTGTCTCGTGAAAAAATCCTTGAAATCTTAGCATGGATCGATGCGACGCGAAAAGCGCGCCAGCGCTTCTCCGTTGTGCGCTTCAGCGTGGTGGCGGAGCGCCGAAACGAACGATCGCGCGGCCATCGGCAGCGAGGCGCGGCTTCGGCTTCCACGCGTGACCATAGACGACCTCGAAGGAGGCCGGCAGACGCCCGGCTTGCATGAAACCTTCCAGAGTCCCGAGCATGCGCGCCCAGCGCGCGCGACTCATCAGTCCGCGCAAGCGTCCGCGGGCTGCATTGTGCGCGCCCACCGCTTTAAGCTCGCCCATGAGCGCTGGCACGCCCGAGTAGGTGAGCGTCAGCATTTCCATATCCATCACCGGATCGGCGAAACCCGCCGCGACGAGCATGTCGCCCACGTCGTGCATGTCAATGAAGCGATGCACGTGCGTGTGCGTATCGACCCCGGCAAACGCGACACGCAACTCGCGCAGCGTGTCCGGACCGAGGGTGGTGAAGCTGAGTAGTCCGCCTACCGACAGGACGCGATGAAATTCAGCGAAAGCCGCGGGCAGGTCGTCGACCCAGTGCAGCACCAGGTTGCTCCACACCAGGTCGAAGGACGCGTTCGGAAACGGCTGCGCGGCGATGTCTGCGCAGACGATGCGCGCTTCGCGGTGCGCCGCGGCGCCACGGTGCCCGAGCAATCGTGCCAGCGATGTGCGCGGCGAGCGCGCATCGGCGACGCGACGTGAGCGCTCGGCGGCGGCGCGCGCCATCGCCAGAGCAAAATCGACGCCGTAGAGTTGCGCATCGGAGAAGCGCATGCGCAGCTCACCGAGCGCTTCGCCGGTGCCGCATCCCGCATCCAGAATCGCGCCCGGCTGGAGTTTGATGATGCCCAGGCGCTCGGCCATGCGCGCGCCGACTTCGCGCGGCAACGCCGCCGCCGCATCGGAAGTCGCCGCCGCGCGCTCGAAGGAACGGCGCACGGCGCGATGCTCGAGCCCGGATGCGTTGACGGGTGCCGTCATGGTCGACATCGCCAGGCGTGGGCGCAGCGTTGCGCGACCTTAATGGCCGGCTTCAGGCGTCCTGTCGCCGATCGGCGCGCAAACCGAGACGCTCGAACAGCGCGCGATCGGCCGCGACATCGGGATTGCCCGTGGTAAGCAGCCGCTCGCCGTAGAAAATCGAGTTCGCGCCCGCGTAGAAGCAGAGTGCCTGGATGCCGTCGCCGAGCTCCTGGCGGCCCGCGGACAGACGGACCATGGCGGCGGGCATGCATACGCGCGCCGCGGCGATGGTGCGCACGAATTCCAGCGGATCGAGCGCCTTGGTCCCGAACAACGGCGTGCCTTCGACCTGCACGAGGCTGTTGATCGGCACCGATTCCGGATAGGGATCGAGGTTGGCGAGCTGTGCGATCAGGCCGGCGCGGGCGCGGCGCGACTCTCCCATGCCGACGATGCCGCCACAGCACACGCGCACGCCAGCATCGCGTACGCGCTCCAGCGTCTGCAAGCGGTCATCGTACTGGCGGGTCGAGATGATCTCGCCGTAGAACTCCGGCGCGGTGTCGAGGTTGTGGTTGTAGTAGTCGAGACCGGCGGCCTTCAGTTTCTCGGCCTGTCCCTCCCTGAGCATGCCCAGCGTCGCGCACGTTTCCAGCCCGAGCGCCTTGACCGAGCGCACCATCGACAGCACCGGCTCGAGGTCGCGATCCTTGGGGCCTCGCCACGCCGCTCCCATGCAGAATCGCGTCGCGCCGGCGGCTTTCGCCGCGGTCGCGGCACGCACCACCTCATCGTGCGCGAGCAGCGCCTCGTCGGCGACACCGGTATGGTAGCGCGCCGCCTGCGGACAATACGCGCAGTCCTCGGGACAGCCGCCCGTCTTGATCGACAGCAACGTCGAAAGCTGCACGACGTTGGGGTCGTGATGCGCGCGGTGCGTGAGGTGAGCGCGGTGCAAAAGATCGTTCAGTGGCGCGGCGAGCAGCGCCTCGATGGCATCGACGCTCCAACGCGAATCGTTGCCGCGACCTGCAAATCTGAAGTGCTCGACGATCGTGTCCACTGCGTTGGCCCCGGAGCGTTAAACTAGTCCGAGTTTCAGTGACCAGTCACGTCGTGTCAAATTTCCTGACGGATACCTTCGACAGCGTGCGACAACGCGCACGCAACGCCGCGCGCGTCGCGCTGCCACAGCGCTGCGAGCTCTGCGCGGGCGCGTCGGCGACCGCGTTGCTGTGCGCCGCGTGCGAACGCGATCTTCCGCGCATCGCGAACGCGTGCCCCGTGTGCGCGCTCCCGTCGCCACATGGCACGTCTTGCGGTGCGTGTCTGGCCAATCCACCTCCGTTCGATGCGACCGTTGCCGCCTACATCTATGTCTTCCCGGTCGATCGCATGGTGCAAGCGTTTAAGTACAACGGCCGGCTTGTATTGGCCGATTGGTGCGCAGAAGCGATTCTCGCCGCGCGCGGGCGGCTCGATGCGCCAGCTCCCGACGCGATCATCGCGCTGCCGCTCGCGACCGCGCGCCAACGCGAGCGCGGCTTCAACCAGGCCGGGGAGATCGCGCGCGTAATCGCGACGCGGACCGGTTTCGCGCATCCGGTCACCGGAATCCATCGCATCCGCGCCTCGCCGCCGCAGGCGGCGTTGCCTTGGAACGAGCGCGCACGCAACGTTCGGGGAGCTTTCGTCTGCGATGCGACGATCGCCGGGCTGCATGTGGCGGTGATCGACGACGTGATGACCACCGGCGAGACGGTTGCTGAATTCGCCCGCACGCTCAAGCGCGCGGGCGCGCGCAGAGTCGAGAACTGGGTGGTGGCGCGCACGCTACCGCCCGGCCAGTGACGCGTTCCGGGCTTAAGCGCGATGGTCGCAATCGTTCTCGTCAATCCGGAGATTCCGCCCAACACCGGCAACGTCATCCGCCTCGCTGCGAACAGCGGCGCCGATCTCCATCTGGTCGAGCCGCTGGGTTTCCGTCTTGACGACCGTGAACTCCGGCGCGCCGGCCTCGACTATCACGAGTTTGCGAGCATCCGCGTGCATCGCGACTGGGCGGCGTGCCGCAGCGCGCTCGGCGCCGGAACCCGAGCGTGGTACGCGCTCACCACCCAGGCGACGCGCTCGCTCTACGAATGCGTGCTGAAGCGCGACGACGTGCTGGTGTTCGGCTGCGAAACGGCGGGGCTGCCCGCGCCGATCGTCGCCGAGTTCGCCTCCGACGCGAAACTGCGTATCCCGATGTTGCCCGGCATGAGAAGCATTAACCTGTCGAATGCGGTCGCCATCGCGGTCTACGAAGCATGGCGTCAGCAAGCCTTCGCGGGAGCGGCGTAGCGCACAGTGCTTGGACGCCTGCGCCGCGGGCTTGCGAAGGACTGCGCGAGTTTCACCGCTCTCTCGTCACCCGCCTGCATCGACTCGCGTGCCGTCGATCCTCACGCTTTCGCGCGGGTCGCCTCGCCGGTCGCTCGCGCCGCTACTCACGCGCGGGCTCGCGCGCGAGCAGCGCGGCGACCGCGCGACGCGGCTCGAGGCTTTCGTAGAGCACGCGATAGACAGCGTCGCAGATCGGCATGTCGATCGCGAGCGATGTGGCGACCGCATGGATCGAGCGGGCCGCGGGCACGCCCTCGGCGACGTGGCCAAGCCGCGCGAGTACATCGGGCAGTGCATCGCCGCGTGCGAGGCCGAGTCCCACGCGGCGGTTGCGCGAGCGGTCGCCCGTGCAGGTCAGGACGAGGTCGCCTAGGCCAGACAGGCCCATCAGCGTTTCGCGCCTGCCTCCGAGGGCTTCGGACAAGCGACCGGTCTCGGCGAGACCGCGCGTAATCAATGCCGCGCGCGCGTTATCGCCGAATCCCAGACCGTCGCTTGCTCCCGCGGCGATCGCCAGCACATTCTTGACGGCACCGCCGACTTCGACACCGGCGATGTCGTCGCTCACGTAAACCCGTAACGCGCCGCCGCCGCGCAATCGCTGCGCAAGCCGCTCGGCGAAATTCGGGGCGCTGGCGGCGACGCACACCGCCGTCGGCAGGCCGGCCGCGACTTCCTCGGCAAAGCTCGGGCCTGAGATCACCGCGACCGGCGCGCTCCAGCGCGAGATCACCGTCTGGTGCGCGAGCGAAACGCCGGACGGCGCGCGCGAATCGGCGACCAAGCCCTTGCACAGCCACGCCAGCGGTAGAGGCGCGGGCAGGGATTCGCGCAGTACATCGACGAGCGGAAGCAGTCCCGACATCGGCGTCGCTACGATCAATGCGGGCGAACCCGCAAGCGCTCCGGACAGCTCCGCGGTGATCGAGATCGAGTCCGGAAGCGCGACGCCGGCGAGATAGCGCACATTCTCGCGGGCTGCGGAGATCGCGCGCGCTTGCGCCGCGTCGCGCGCCCAAAGCACGACCGGCAGGTGCGGAGCGGCGCGCGCGAGATGGACCGCAAGCGCGGTTCCCCACGCGCCGGCGCCCAGCACCGCAATGGCGTCGGTCATCGGAAAGCCTCGATGCGACGGCGGCGCCAGGGCGCGCCGAAGCGCAGGTCTACAGGCCCCAAACCTGCGCGATGCGCACGAAGCCCACCTGGCCGTCGCGGTGGCGCACCTTTGCCCATCCCGGCGTCGCGCTCACGTACGCGGGATCGGCGAGCTCGAGCAGCACGTTCTGCTCGGCCTTGAAGACCAGCGGCGCGTTGTCGGCGGGATTGGCAAGCACTTCGGCGACCGGTGCGCGAACCATCAGCATGCGCCGATCAACCACGGTCTTGCGGTCGATCCACGCGACCGTGCCGCCGGCGTCGCGCACCTTGAGCCAGCCTTCGACGCTCACGATGACCTCGAGCGGCGTGTCGCGGCCGACTATGAACAGCGGCTTGGCCTTGCTCGACGGCGCATCGTAGAGCACCGCAACCTCGGACGTCGAGCGGAATTCGGCGGAGCAGGCAACGGAACTGGCAACTGAGGCGCTGCCTGCGAGCGCGAGCAAAAGGATCAGGCGCGCCGCGCCGCGCATGCGCTGCGTCCGTTCAGCTCGGCACCGGCGAGGCCGCCGGCTGCTGCTGGAGATTGGCGAGCTGTTGCTGATAGAGCACCTCGAAGTTGATCGGGTCGAGATGCACCGGCGGGAAGCCCGCGCGCGAAATCGCGTCGGCGATGGTTTCACGAACATACGGAAACAGAACGTTGGGGCAATGGATGGCCATGATCGGCTGCATGTCGGCCATCGGGATGCCCTGAATCCTGAACAACCCGGCCTGGGCCGCCTCGACCAGGAACAGCGTCTTGTCGCCGGTCTTCGCAGTCACGGTGATGGTCAGGATGCACTCGAAGACGCCTTCGTCGATCTGTTCTCCGCGCGTTCGCAGGCCGACTTCGACCCTAGGCGCCTCGGTGAGCGCGAACGATTGCGGCGCGCCCGGATTTTCCAGCGAGAGGTCCTTGACGTAGATCTTCTCGATGGCCAGCGAAGGCGCGGTTTGAGGTTGCTGCGTGTCAGCCATGCGAGTTCCTAGAACGTCGGCAAAGCGTTGGATTATAGCTCAGGCGCGTGTCACGACCCCGCCCGCCATGCCCTAAAGAGCCTAACCCCCCGACGCGGTCGCCGACTCGAGCATCGGCAACAGCTTGCCCGCGCGGTCGAGCACCACGAGGTCATCGTAGCCGCCGACGTGCACGTCGCCGATGTAGATCTGCGGAACGGTGCGTCGACCCGTCTTTTGCATCATCTCGACGCGACGCGCGGGCTCGAGGTCGACGCGCACCTTGGCGATGTCGTCAACACCGCGCGAGCGCAACAGCTTCTCGGCACGCACGCAGTACGGGCACACTGCCGTGGAATACATCATCACTTCGCTCATCGCCAGGAACCGGTTCAGCTTTTTTCCAGCGGCATGCCCGCGTCGGCCCAGCCGCGCAGCCCTCCCTGCAGCAGGAACACCTCGGCGAAACCGAGCTTGGACAGCGCGGCAACCGCGCCGCGGCTGCGCTGGCCGCGGTCGCAGTAGGCGATCACCGGCCTTCCGGTGAACCGCGACAGTTCCTTGGCTCGGCTCTCGAGCTGCGAAAGAGGGATGTGCAGCGCGTTGGGAACGCGTCCAGCCGCGTATTCGTCGCCCTCTCTCAGGTCGATCATCAGCGCATTCTGGCGGTTGATGAGCTGCGTTGCCGCCAGCGCACCGACTTCGCGCGAAGACCCCAAGCCGCGCTGGAGCAGCGGCCACAGCAGCATCGCGCCGGAGGCCACCAACGCCAGCACCAGCGGCCAGTTGTTCATCAAAAAGGGGACCAGCGAAGCGTCGATGCTCATCGGGATGCGATCTTTCGGAAAGCGAAATGATAGCGCAAGGCTAGCGCCTGCTTCGCATATGCGGCGCCTGCCCTGCCAGCGCAAGGGCTTTGCGTGCGCAACCCGCGCAACATGTGCGACTTGACGGCAAGCGGTCGGTGCGCGCTAAATCGGATGCGCTCGCGGAACCGCCAAGCAGTTGTGCGGTCCACGCCATACCAGCGCCGCGCAGTGGGCTTGCAGTTGGCCCTCAGTTGGCTACAAGTCAGTCCTGCGCTGTGGTGTGAGCCTATTAGCCAGACCGGCGGCTAAAGCAGGTATACGGACAGCGCCCGGGCCCCCCGAAAAACGGGCGTATACTCGTTCCCAGGGCATTTCAACATCGCGCGCGAGGGCTGCACGCCGTCGCGTTGCAAGCAAGACGAGGCAGACATGGGCAATGGCTGGAAAAAGGCGGGACTGGTCGGTCTGGGCGCGGTGCTCGGGCTGTTGCTGAGCCTCAATTTCTCGGCGTTCGCGGATCGCGAAGCGCGATTGCCGATTCCTTACGAAGACCTGCAGCTCTTCTCCGCGGTATTCGGCCGCATCAAGAGCGACTACGTCGAGCCGGTTCCCGACGACAAGCTGATCAAGGAAGCCATCAATGGCATGGTCCACGGGTTGGACCCGCATTCCGACTTCCTCGACGCCGATGCGTTCAAGGAACTGCAGATTTCCACACAGGGCAAGTTCGGCGGGCTTGGCATCGAGGTCGGCGTCGACGACGGCATCATCAAGGTCGTCTCGCCGATCGAAGACACGCCCGCGTTCCGTGCCGGGATCAAGGCCGGCGACCTGATCGTCAAGATCGACGACACCGTCACGCGCGGACTGGCGCTCTCGAAGGCAGTCGAGAAGATGCGCGGCAAGCCGGGCACGCAGATCGTGCTTACCATCGCGCGCAAGGACGTCGACCAGCCGATGACGTTCACGCTCACCCGTGAGATCATTAATTTCCGCAGCGTCCGCGCCAAGCTCATCGAGCCTGGGTATGGGTACCTGCGCATCGTCCAGTTCCAGGAGCGCACCGGCGAGGACATGGCCAAGGCGCTGCGCGACCTCTACAAGCAGGGCGACCTGACCGGTCTGGTGCTCGACCTTCGCAGCGATCCGGGCGGACTGCTCAACGTGTCGGTCGGCGTCGCCGCCGCGTTCCTGCCGCAGGATGCACTGGTCGTCTACACCGACGGCCGCACGGCCGACGCGCGCATGCGCCTGTCGGCGACCAAGGGCGACTACCTCCGCGGCCGCGGCGAGGATTACCTGAAGGACCTTCCCGCCTCGCTCAAGCGCGTTCCGATGGTGGTGCTGGTCGATGGTGGAACCGCATCGGCTTCGGAAATCGTCGCCGGTGCGCTGCAAGATCACAAGCGCGCGGTGGTGATGGGCGCGCAGACCTTCGGCAAGGGCTCCGTGCAGACCATCCTGCCGCTGGGCCCGAACACGGGTTTGAAGTTGACCACGGCGCGCTACTACACGCCGAGCGGGCGCTCGATCCAGGCGAAGGGCATCGAGCCGGACGTCGCGGTTGACGATGGACGAGAAACAACCAATCGCATGCGCGAAGCGAACCTCGAGCATCACCTGATCGACGGCAAGCCCGCCGTGGTGGCGACCGATGCCAATGCGCTGCCGAAGGTGCCGGACAAGGCTGCGCCCGAGAAGGATGGCGTCAAGCCGGCCGTGGAGGCGCCGCAGCGCCTGGAGTTCGGCGCGGCCGACGACTTCCAACTCAAGCAGGCGCTCAACCAGCTCAAGGGATTGCCCGTCATCGCGTCGTCGAAGGCGCTGGCGGCGCAGGCGAAGCCGCAGTAGCGACCGAGCCCCCCGGCGAGGGCTCCACAGACAACGCCCGGCGCTGCCGGGCGTTTGTCTTCGAAAGGCCGCGTATGGATGACGCGCAGCTGCTCCGCTACAGCCGCCACGTGCTGTTGCCCGAACTGGGGGTCGACGCCCAGGCGCGGTTCGCGTCGTCACACGCGCTGGTCGTCGGGGTGGGCGGACTGGGCAACCCGGTAGCCCATTTTCTCGCTGCCGCCGGAGTCGGAACGCTGACCCTGGTGGACGCCGATGATGTCGACCTCACCAACCTGCAGCGTCAGATTCTGTTCGACACGGCCGCCATCGGCCGTCGCAAGGTCGACGCTGCCGGAGAGCGACTGGCAGCGCTCAACGCCGAGGTTCGGGTGGTGCGCGTTGGGGCGCGCGTCGGCGATGCCGAGCTGGCGCCGCTCGCCGCCGCTGCCGACATCATCATCGACTGCTGCGACAACTTCGCCACGCGCCATGCGGTGAATCGCGTCAGCGTCGCAGCGCGCAAGGCGCTCGTATCGGGCGCGGCACTACGCTTCGACGGCCAGCTGGCGGTCTTCGACCCGCGCGACCCGCACAGCCCCTGTTACCACTGCCTGTTCGGCGAAGGCGACGAATTCGAGGAGACGCGCTGCGCGACGATGGGTGTGTTCGCGCCGCTGGTGGGAATCATCGGCGCGGCGCAGGCCGCGGAGGCGCTGAAGCTCCTCGCAGGCGTCGGACGCTCGCTCGCGGGTCGGCTGCTCCTGTTCGACGCGCTCGCCACCGAGTGGCGCGAAGTTCGAGTCGTTCGCGATCCGGGCTGCCCGGTTTGCGCGGTGTCGCGGTCATGAGTCGCATGCTCCCACAGGTGGTGTCGAGGCGCGGCGCGCTGCTCGCGACCGCGCTGGCGCTCGCGCTGTGCGTGTGGCCGAGCGCCGCGTCGGCGCAACAACCTAAGCTGCGAGCTTCCGACTGGAAGGCGATGCAGGCCGTCATCACCGCGCAGCGCGCCGCGTTTCTCGCCGGCGATGGCGACAGGGCATTCGGCTACGCGACGCCGGCCATCCGCGCGCAATTCGGCGACCCCGCGACCTTCCTCGAGATCGTGCGCAGCGGCTACGCTCCCCTGCTGACCGCGCGCTATGTCGAATTCCTGCAGGGTGCGGTGATCGACGGCGCGATCGTCATGCCGCTGCGCCTTATCGATGCCGACAACACCGTTCGCGTCGCGCTCTACATCATGGAAAGGCAGCCGGGTGGCTCGTGGAGAATCGCCGGTTGCCGCATTGCGCCGTCCACCACCCTCGCGACCTAGCGCGCGTCACGCGGGCGACTCGCGGCGCGCGCGCGGGCATCGCTCCACATCCACTCCAGCGCGGCCTCGAAGCAGCGCACGTACGCGCGCGAATCGAACAGCCGGCAGCGCGCGGGTTCGGCCAGTTTCGACGCACTGTCTCGCAGGCGAGCGCGATCCCTCGCCAGGCCGACGGCAATGTCGACATACGCCGAGTGCGCATCGGCGACCAGCTCCGGCATGCCCGCAGCGATAACCTGCGACGCCGACGAGCGCGCCGCCATGCTGCGCCCGGCCAGGGTCACGACCGGCAACCCTGCATAGAGTGCATCGTTGACGGTGGTGTGCGAGCCGAAGGGATAGGTGTCGAGGTAGACGTTTGCCAGCCGAAAGCGCGCCAGGTAGCGCGCGGGGGATTCCTGCGGCGCGAACATGAGCCGTTCTGCGCCGATGCCGCGTCGCTCGGCCTGTGCGCGCAGGTTGGCTTTCGCCTCGTCGGGCATCGGACGAAGCCAGAGCAGCGACTGCTCGACCTGCGCGAGCACGCGCATCCATAGGTCGAACATCTCCGGCAGGATCTTGTACGGCGCCGCCTGGCTGGTGTACACGAACGCGTGCTCGGGCAGCGCATACTCGTCGCGCGAAGGCCGCGCGGCGATCTCGCGTTGCGAGTCACTGGGCAGATAGCATCCTTCGAGCAACACCAGCGTCTCGGCGAAATCACGCTGCCCGGACTCGGGTGTCGCGAACGCATCGCCAATGATGTAGTCGAAATAGGCCGCGCCCATGGTCCCCGCGTAGCCTACATAGTTGACCTGGATCGGCGCCGGGCGCGCCGCGAACAGCTCGGGACGCGCACCGGTCGTGTGGCCGCTCAAATCGAACAGCAGGTCGATGCGGTCCGCGCACAGCCGTGCCACCGCTTGCTCGGATGCGAGCGTTCCCAGCTCGACATAGCTGTCAACCGCGCGCTCAATACGCGCGCGCATCGCGTCGTGCGCGCTTGCGTCGAGCTCGTAGGCGAAAACCTGGAAGCGATCGCGGTCGAGCTGCTCGAGGACTCCGGCGACGAGCCTGGGCACCGGATGGTCGTGGAATGTTGATGCCGCGAAGCCGAGGCGAAGGCGGCCGGCGTCGCGGTCTGCGAGCGACGGCACCGGTCCGAGCGCCGGCCACGCGAAGCTGCGGGCCGCCTTCAGCTGCAATCCGGGATCGTCGCAGATCGCAAGCAGCGCGAAGGGTGCGAGCGTTTGCGTCCCCGGTGCTGCGCTCGCCAATGAATCGACCACGTGACGGCGACGTTGCTCGAAGTCCTCCCAATCGGCGAACTGAAGCTTCAATTCGAGGCACTGCGCGGCGACCTGCAGCCTTCCCGGGTCGAGCGAGCGCGCGCGCTCGAGAGGCGATCGCGCCTCGTCGTAGCGACGCTGCCCGGCGAGGAGGAATCCTAGGTTGGCCAATATCTGCGGCGACTCCGGAGCAAGCGCGAGTGCGCGTTTGAAACTCGCCTCGGCGCCGGGATGACGCAGCGATTTCTGGCAGACGCCAAGATTGTTCCACACTTCTGCGGGCGCATCCGGCGCAACGGAGATGAGGCGCTCGAACAGCGGCAGCGCCTCGCCGAAACGCTGCTGCGCAAAAAGCAGGTGCGCGAGATTGCTCAGCGCTGCGATCTCGGCGCCGGGGCGCGCGAGCGCGTCGCGAAACGAACGCTCAGCGGCCGCGGTGTCGCCCAGGCGCTCCTGCTGCACGCCCAGATTCACCAGCAATCCCGCGTGACCGGGGACCAGCCTGAGCGCTCGCGCGAAAAGCGCGCGCGCGGTGACTGCGTCGGCTTCCGCGAACAGATTGCCCAGATCGAAAAGCACACCGGCGTGCGTCGCTTCGAGCTTTTTGCCGAGCGCCTGCTCGACGAACGCGGTCGCCGCGAGACGGCGGCCCGCCATGAGCTCGCGGCGCGCGTCCTTGAGCAGGGAGTCGGCGCTGGCCATACGGTGTCGCGACGCCTGCCCTAGCGCGCAGCGGAGGAGCGCCGCCGCATCAGGCGAACAGGAACTTGCGCTGCGTTTCCCATCCTTCCTGCGGCAGACGCTTGAAACCGCTCTTGGCAAAGAGCATCCAGCGCCCTAGCACAAATGCGAGCAGCGCATTGGAAGTGCCGCTGGCGTCGCCCGGCCACGCTCCGCCTGCGTGCGCGATCTTGAGCGACTGTCGCATCGATGCCTCGATCCGGTCATAGAGCTGGTTCATGCGCGCCTGCAGGCGCTCGTCCTCGTTCACCAGCGCGTCGCCGATGAGCACGCGGGTCATGCCGGGATTCTTTTCTGCGAAGCCGAGCAGTACCGAAACCATTTGCGTGACCTGCGCCACGCCGTCGGGCGTCTCGCTGGTGATGCGGTTGAGCAGCGAAAACAGCGTCGACTCGATGAACTCGATCAGCCCCTCGAACATCTGCGCCTTGCTCGCGAAATGGCGGTAGAGCGCAGCCTCCGAAACTTCCAGTCGCGAAGCGAGCGCCGCGGTGGTGATCTTTTCACCGCGCGGCGTCTCCAGCATCGCCGCGAGAGTCTGCAGGATCTGCAGCCTGCGCTCACCGGGTTTGATTGCCATCGCCTTCTCCCTTGATTCGTGTGACAACCTCGATCGCGTCCGGCGGTGCGCGTCTAGAATCGCGCGCTCGACCAGAAGCGCCGGTCGCTGCTAGCCCGCCCTGATCATGGTGCCTACGCCTTCGTTGGTGAGCACCTCCAGCAGCAGCGCGTGCTCGACGCGCCCATCGATGATGTGCGAGCTCTTGACGCCGTTTTTCACCGCGTCGAGCGCAGAGCCGATCTTGGGAAGCATGCCGCCGTGGATGGTGCCATCGGCGAAGAGCGCCTCGATTTCGGTCGCGGTGAGCCCGGTGAGCAGGTTGCTGTTCTTGTCGAGCACACCGGTGGTGTTGGTCATCAGCACGAGCTTCTCGGCATTCAATGTCTCGGCGAGCTTGCCGGCGACCAGGTCGGCGTTGATGTTGTACGCCTCGCCTTCCGAGCCTACGCCAATGGGCGCGATGACCGGAATGAAGTCGCGCGAGTCGAGCAGATTGATGAGCTCTGGATCGATGCGCTCGATTTCTCCGACCAGCCCGATGTCGACCATGTCGCCCTGCTGGGTTTCGCTCTTGAGCAGCATCTTGCGCGCATGGATGAACGCGCCGTCCTGTCCGGTGAGTCCCACGGCGCGCCCGCCGTACTGGTTTATCAGGCCCACGATTTCCTGATTGAGCTCGCCCAGCACCATCTCGACGACGTTCATGACTTTTTCGTCGGTGACGCGCATGCCCTGACGAAACTCGCTGTGGATGCCCATCGTCTTGAGCAGGTCGCCGATCTGCGGTCCGCCACCGTGCACGATCACCGGATTCATGCCGACCAGCTTGAGCATCACGACGTCGCGCGCGAAACCGGCTTTGAGCTTGGCCTCGGTCATCGCGTTGCCACCGTATTTGATGACGATCGCCTTGTCGTGGAAGCGCTGGATGTAGGGGAGGGCCTCCGCGAGGATCTGCGCTTTGAGCAAAGAGGAGGCGGCCTCGACGGGCATGACGGAATCGCTGCAGGTGGTGCGGGCGATTGTACCCGAACGCCTACGCATGCAAATGCACATGCGGTCTTATCGACAAGTAAGCCCTGACTGCAGCTAAGCACCGAGGTTTGTACGGGGCAAGGCATTTTGCTATCGTCGGGACATGTTCAACCCCCTGCCGGACGCCGTCGACACCGCGGCGGTCCGTCGCGTGCTGGTGACTAAGCTGCGTCACCATGGCGACGTGCTTTTGGCCTCGCCCGTGTTTACCGTGCTCAAGCGCGCGCTTCCCGGCGCCGAGATCGACGCGCTCGTGTACCGCGAGACGGCGCCCATGCTCGAGGGTCACCCAGCGATCACCCGCATCCACACCGTCGATCGAGAGTGGAAACGCGAAGGCCTGATTGCCCAGGCGAGCGCCGAGTGGCGGCTGCTTTCGGGGCTGCGCGCGCGCGATATCGACCTGCTCGTGCACCTCACCGAACATCCGCGTGGCGCGTGGCTCGCACGAGCTCTCAAGCCACGCTACGCGGTCGGGCGCGAGCGCAAGGACGCGGGTCGCCTGTGGCGCAAAAGCTTCACCCACCAGTATCGATTGCCGCGCGCGACGCCGCGACACACAGTCGAGTGCAACCTCGACGCCCTGCGACGCATCGGATTGCAGCCCGCGGACGAGGACAAGCGGCTGGTCCTGAGCCCGGATGACAAGTCGGCGGCGCGGGTACGCAACCTGCTCGCTCAGCAGGGACTCGAGCCGCATCGCTTCTTGCAGGTGCATCCGGGGTCGCGCTGGCTCTTCAAGTGCTGGCCACCCGAGCACTCGGCCGCCCTGCTCGACCGCCTCACGGCGGACGGGTTGCGCGTCGCCGTCACCGGCGCGCCCGACGCGCGCGAGCGCACTCTGGTCGAGGCGATCCTCGCGGCATGCGCGAGTGCCTCGCGCTCCCGTATCGTCGATCTCGTAGGGACCATGACTCTTCGCGAACTCGCCGCGTTCACCCGCGAAGCGCGCGCCTTCGTCGGAGTCGACTCGGCGCCGATGCACATCGCCGCCGCCGTGGGCACGCCGGTAGTCGCGCTGTTCGGCCCCAGCGGCGAAGTGGAGTGGGGTCCGTGGCGAGTGGAACATCGCATCGTCGCGTCGACGTCGCATCCCTGTCGCCCTTGCGGCATCGACGGCTGTGGCGGCGGCAAGGTTTCCGAATGTCTGTCCACGCTGCCGGTCGACCGTGTGCACGCGGCGCTTGCGCAGCTGCTCAGCGTCGCACCGGCACGGAGCGCCTAGTGGGTCGTTCGAAAGCACGCGTGCCGCAACGATCCGTCCGCACAGCCTCGGTCGGGACGCGCTGATGCGCCTGGCGATCGTGAGGCAGCGCTATACGCCGTATGGCGGCGCCGAGCGCTTCGTCGAAGGCGCACTGGAGGCGCTGCTCGAGCGCGGCATCGCGATATCGCTGTATACGCGCTCGTGGCCGCAAACGCGCCTGCAGCTTATCGAGCCGGTGATATGCAACCCCTTCTACATCGGACGGCTCTGGCGCGACTGGAGCTTTGCGCGCGCCGTCTGCCGCGAGGTAGGACGCGACCCGCCCGAGCTCGTGCAGTCGCACGAGCGCATGCTCTGCTGCGACGTCTATCGCGCCGGCGACGGCGTTCACCGCGTTTTTCTCGATGAGCGCCTGCGCGACGCTTCGCCGTTGCGGCGCTGGTTGGTGGAAGTGCGGCCGTACCATCGCTACATCATGGGCATCGAGCGCAAGCTTTTCTCGAGCCCGGTGTTGCGCGCGGTGATCTGCAACTCGAAAATGGTGCGCGCCGAGATCCACGAGCGCTTCGGCGTTCCGGAGGAAAGGCTGCCGGTGATCTACAACGGCGTCGATAGCGAGGCGTTCTCGCCAGAGCTTCGCAAGCACCGCGCCGCGCTGCGCGCCGCTCTGCGCATTGCCGAGGAAGCCACCGTCTTTCTTCTGCTCGGATCGGGCTACGCGCGCAAGGGCGTCGCGCGCGCCATGCGTGCGCTCGCGCAGCTTCCGGACGACTGCCATCTCATCGTCGTGGGGAGGGACAAGGCGCAAGGCCATTACAAGCGCCTCGCCCACCGCCTCGGCATAGGTGCGCGCGTCGCGCTGCTCGGAGCACAGGACGAGCCCAAGCCGTTCTACGGCGCCGCCGATGTCTTCGTCCTGCCGACGCTCTACGATCCGTGCCCCAACGCCGCGCTCGAAGCGATGGCGTGCGGGCTTCCCGTGATCACCAGCACCAAGTGCGGCGCCGCCGAGCTGGTGCTCGAGCACGACGCAGGACGGGTCTGTCCCGCGCGCGATATCGATGCGCTGGCAGCGCACATGCGGGCATCGATCGATCCCGCCGTTCGCGTGCCTCAGGGCGAACGGGCGCGCGCCGCGGTGCTGCCGCTTACCCCCGCCGCGATGACGCTGCAGCTCGCGCTGCTCTATCGCGATCTGCTGGCCGAAGCGTACGCAGCGAAACCCGGCGCATCGATCCCACCCCGCGCGTGACGATTTTCGACGCGTTCCAACGCGGAGGCGCCAGCGGGGGCCACGGCCCCGCTGCGCTATAATCCCGCGCACTTCCACACGCGCCGGCGCCCGCCGGCGCCGCCTATCGCCAGCGCTTTCGTGACGTCCAGCCTGCTCCTCTATCGGCGCCTGCTTTCCTACGTTCGCCCGTACTGGTGGGCCTTTGCGCTCGCGGTCGTCGGCATGGTGATCGTCGCCGCGGGCGATGTGCTCATGGCCTACATGGTCATGCCGATCATCCAGAAGCTGCAGCATCCCGATCCGGAGACAACGCTGCAGCTTCCTCTCGCGGTGGTCGGCGTGTTTTTATTGCGCGGGTTGGGATCGTTCATGTCGGAATACGGCATGGCGTGGACCGGTCATCGCGTCGTGTTCGATCTGCGCCGTCAGATGATCGACCGCGTGCTGTCGCTGCCGACGGCGTTCTTCGACGCCACCGCTTCCGGACGGCTCATCTCCAAGTTCACCTTCGATGCCTACCAGCTCGCCGCCGCGACCTCGTCCGCGATCACCACCGCGGTGCGCAGCACCTTGACCATCGCCGGCAGTCTTGGCTTCCTGTTCTGGCTCAACTGGAAGCTCACGCTGATCTCGATCGTCGCCTTTCCGCTGGTCGCGGCTACCGTTCGCTACTTCAGCCGCCGCCTGCGCCGCGTCGCGCGCGACGTGCAGCAACGCACCGGAGCGATCACGCAGGTGCTCGAGGAAATCATCGGCGGCCAGCGCGTGGTCAAGGTGTTCGGCGGTCAGCCCTACGAGCGAGCGCGCGCGGTAGCCGCCGCCAACCGGCTGCGCCAGTCCATGAGCAAGCAGTCGTCGGCAAGCGCGGCGAGCTCGCCGATGCTCCAGTTTTTCGGTGCATGCGCGGTGGGTGTCATCGTCTACCTCATGCTCAAGCAGAGCGAGGCCGGCGGCTTCGACCCCGGCCCCTTCACCGCTTACGTAATCGCTTTGCTTACGCTGCTCGACCGCCTGCGCGCACTTTCAGGCGTGAATGCCAACATCCAGCGCGGACTCGCAGCGTCGGAAAGCATCTTTGCCCTGTTCGATGAGAAACCCGAGGCTGATCGAGGACTCCTCGAGCTTTCCACGGTGAGAGGCGAGCTCGCCTTTGCCGACGTATTCGTGCGCTACGCGGGCGCCGATCGCGACGCGCTCGCCGGCGTCGATCTGCGCGTCGCGCCTGGCGAATCGGTCGCGCTGGTCGGACCCTCCGGCAGCGGCAAGTCGACGCTGGTCAACCTGATCCCGCGATTCTACGAACCGTCGTCGGGGAGGATACTCCTCGACGGACACGACATCGACGCGCTCACGCTGTCAGATCTGCGCAGCCACATCGCGCTGGTGAGCCAGGACGTCACGCTGTTCGACGACACCATCGCAGCCAACATCGCGTACGGCGCAATGTCCGACGCGCCGCGCGAGGCCGTCGAGCGCGCCGCGCAAGCCGCGCACGCGCTCGAGTTCATCCGCGCCACGCCGAACGGGTTCGATACCGTCGTCGGCGAGAACGGCGTGCGACTGTCGGGTGGCCAGCGCCAGCGCCTCGCGATCGCCCGCGCCATCCTCAAGAACTCGCCGATCCTCATTCTCGACGAGGCGACGTCGGCGCTCGACTCGGAATCGGAGCGCCACGTTCAGGCCGCGATGGAAGCGCTGATGCAGGGGCGAACGACCATCGTCATCGCGCATCGACTTTCGACGATCGAGCGCGTGGATCGCATCGTGGTGCTCGATAACGGTCGCGTCGCCGAGCAGGGAACGCACGCCGAGTTGCTGGCGCGCGGCGGGCTCTATGCGAAGCTGCACCGGATCCAGTTCGCAACCGCGCCTGCCTGACTGACATCGAACCGCATTGCGCATCCTGCATACCGAATCCTCGCTCGGCTGGGGCGGACAGGAAATCCGCATCCTGACCGAGGCTGCCGGCATGATCGCGCGCGGCCATCAGGTCGAGCTCGCATGTGCGCCGCAAGCGGCCATCCATGCCGAGGCCGGGCGCCACGGCGTGCCGGTGCACGCGCTTGCACTCGATCGAAAGCGCCCTCGCGGCGTGATCGCGATGCGCCGATTGCTGGCGACGAACGCGTTCGATGTGATCAACGCGCACAGCTCGACCGACGCCTGGCTTGACGCGCTCGCGTCGCGAACGCTCGCGTCGCCGCCGCCGCTTACGCGAACCCGGCACATCTCGGCGTCGGTACCGCGCGATCGCCTGACGCGCTGGCTCTACACGAGGGCAACGGCGCAGATCGTGACCACCGGCGACCTGATTCGAACCGCGCTGATCCGCGACATCGGTGTCGCGCCCGAGCGCGTGACCTCGATTCCGACGGGCGTCGACGCCGATATTTTTGCGCCACGCGACAAGCTCGACGCGCGCCGTGCGCTCGGACTCCCGGAGAGCGCTGCGCTGATCGGTATCTGCGCGACGCTGCGCAGCTGGAAAGGGCACCGTTACCTGGTCGAGGGGATGCCCTTGCTCTCGCACCGAGATGCGCGGCTCGTGATCGTGGGCGACGGCCCTCAACACGCGGCGCTCGCAGCGCAGATCTCGGCGCTCGGTCTCGGCGACCGAGTGCGGTTGGCCGGCAATCAGCGCGACGTCGCCCCGTGGCTCGCCGCGTTCGATGTATTCGCGCTTCCCTCCTATGCCAACGAAGGCGTGCCGCAGGCGCTGGTGCAGGCGATGTTCGTCGGCGTCCCGTGCGTGACGACCGACGCCGGCTCGATCGGCGAAGTCGCGCTCGCCGAGCACACGGCGCTGGTGGTTCCCAAGCACAACGCGGTCGCGCTGGCCGCGGCGATCGACCGCTTGCTCGGCAATCGGGAGCTCGGCGCGGCGCTCGCGCGCTCGGCGCGCGAGCGCGTGGCGTCCCGGTTCAGCCTCAATGCGATGCTCGACCGCATGGAACGGGTATTTCTTCGCGCCATCGATGAGCATGACTCTCGCGCCTAAGCCGACCCGCTTCGCTGGGCGCGCGCGCGTGGTTGCGCGCGCGCTCTCACGCCGCATCGCGCCGCGTCATCGGCCGCGCGATCCGAAGCGCATCCTGGTGGCGCACCATCTGCTGCTCGGCGACACGCTAATGCTCACGGCGCTGCTGGCGAAGCTGCGCGAACGCCACCCCGACGCGGACCTGGTGATGGCGCTGCCGCAGGCTTACGCTGCGCTCTATGCGGGCGCGCCGTACGGCGTGCGCGCCCTCGGCTGGAATCCGCGCACACCGGAAGCCTCGCCCTTGTGGCGCGAGCCCGGGTTCGATCTCGCACTCGTTCCCGGCGACAATCGTTTCGCGTGGCTCGCGCTCGCGCTGGGCAGCCGCTGGATCGTCGCCTTCGATGGCGACCGCCCACGCGCGAAGAGCTGGCCCGTCGACGAGTTGCGCCGCTACCCATCCACTCAGATGGCGTGGGCCGACATCGCCGCCACGCTGATCGACGGGCCTCCACCGGCTCGCTATTCGACCCATGCATGGTCTGCACCGCCGGCCGATGCGTTCGACCTTCCGGAAGGCCCCTACGCGGTGCTGCACGTGGGTGCGAGCACGCCGCTCAAGCGCTGGGACCCTGCGCAATGGCGCAGGCTCGCGGCAGCACTCGCGTCTTCGGGAACACAACCCGTGTGGTCCGCAGGGCGCGGTGAGGAGGACATCGTCGCCGACTGTGCGGACCTGGCGCGCGAGCGCAGCTACGCGGGGACGCTGACGCTGGCGCAGATGTGGCGCCTGCTCGCCGGTGCCTTGCTGCTGGTCGCGCCCGACACCGGCATCGCCCATCTCGGACGGGTCGTCGGCACGCCGACGGTGGCGCTGTTCGGCCCCGGATCGGCGACGATCAGCGGGGCCGGCGACTTCTGGCGCGATGCGCCCTATCGTGCAGTCACGGTCACGCCTTTCGCGTGCCGCGATCAGCGCGTGCTGTTCAAGCGCGAGCTCCAGTGGGTGCGCCGCTGCGGTCGCTCGATCGCCGAGTGCCCGCATCCGCGCTGCATGGATGCGATAGGGCTCGACGCCGTGCTTGACGCGATCGACGAGCTTCGCACACCCGCGGGTTGAGCAACGTGTCGCGGCCTGCGATCGTCCAGTTCAACCTGTCGCCTACGCTCGGCGGCGCCGAGGTCTACACGGCTTTTTTCACACGTGCGCTCGTGCAGCTCGGTTGGCCGACGCGCCTCGTCGTCGACCCGGCGGCCCGATTCTGGGATGACCTCGACCTCGCCGGCGCCGAGCGCGTGGCGGCCGACTCCGGGCGGCGTTTCGTCGAGGACCGTGAAGTCGCGCTCGTTCACGCTTCGCTGCCTGCGCGCCAGCTCGGCGAGCTCGATGGCTGCCAGGTGATCGGCGTCGCGCACCAGGCCGTCTACGACGCCACGCGTCCAGGCTACTACGACCACGCCGACATACTGCTCGGTGTCTCGCAGCACGTGATCGATTCGCTGCGCCACCACGGCATCGACCACGTCTATCCTATACCGCTGTACGGCGTGGCCGACCTCTCGCGCGGCCAGCCTTCGGGAGAGCTTCGCGAAGGTCGCCTCTTTGATCCCGACGCGCGCAAGCCGCGCGATCGGCTGATGGCGGCATTCGCACGCGCACGTGCAGCATTCGCTGCACCTCGCCGCTTCGAGCCCCGAAGCGGACTCTCGCTCGGCGTGGTATCGCGGCTCGCGCCGCTCAAACAGTTTCCCGAGCTCTTCGAGCGACTGGTGCCGATCCTCGTGCGCCATCCGCGCGTAAACATCGACATTTTCGGCGCCGCGGTCGGGTACAAACCATTGGCGGCGATGCGTTCGATGCTCGCGCCGCTCGGCGTGCGCGCACGATTCTGGGGTCACCAGCGCGACATTCGCCAGGCCTATGGCGCGATCGACTACCTGCTTACCGGATTGCCCGAACGCGAAGCGCTCGGCCTCAATGCAATCGAGGCGTACGCCGCCGGGACGCCGGTGCTGGCGATCGACGCGCCGCCTTTCACCGAAACGCTGTCCGAAGGCGTCACCGGCTTTTTCTATGCCGACCCGCGGCGCGACGGCGGCGCCGATTTCGAGCGCGTGCTCTCGGGCATCGAGGATGGCGCGCTGCGCCCGAGGATGGACGCCGCCACCGGACACCTCGCGAAGTTCTCGGCATCGCGTTTCGCGCAGCGGGTCGAACAGGCGCTTCAACACATAGTCGCCGGACGCCGCATTTAGCGGTGCGCGGCACCCACGGGTACAATCGCGCGGCTGCCGGCATGCGGGCGGCTCGGCCCCATGTTCAGCGAAAAAAACATCGTCAACTGGCAACTGTGGGCGTCGGCCGCGTACCTCGCGCTGCTGCCCTCGAACGCGTGGACCTTCGCGCGCTCGCTCTCCTTCGGCCTCGCCGCCACACTGGCTGCCGTGATCGTCGTTGCCGGCTGGGTCGGCCGCGGGACACGCGTGCCGGCGCCGGATCGAGCGGTCCTCGCCATGCTTGCGCTCTGGTGCGCTTGGTCGGTCGCATCGCTGACGTGGTCGATCGATGTCGCATATTCGTCAACCCAGCTCAAGCGCGAGATCGGCTGGAGTCTGTTGGCAATTCTTGCTTTTTACGTGGCCGCGGCGACGGCGCATGCATGGCGCACGCTGGTCGGTGCCGCGCTCACTGCGTTCGCGATCTATTCGGCGATTGCGATCGGCGCCGTGTTTGCTCCCGGCGGTTGGGATCCGTCGCGCTGGCATTCCGGCGTCGGTCCCTACGCCACGCATGTGGTCCTGGTCGCGCCGCTGCTGCTCACGCTGCTCGCGCCGGCGCCGGCGGGGTTCGGCAGTAGGCGGCGCACGATCGCGCTGGGCATCGTTCTGCTGGCGCTGCTTCTGGTGAGCGCGCGACTCACCGATAACCGCGTGGTCTGGATCGCGCTCGCCGTGGTGTTCGCAACCGCATCCGTGCTGGCCGCCTGGCGCTGGCACGCTTCGCTAGCCCGCGCGCCGTTGCGCTGGCTGGCGCCGCTGTTCGCGCTGATGATCGTGCTCGGCGTGGTGTTCGCCGATGTCACGCGCGAGCGCGCACAACAGGATTTTCCGCCGCAGACCAGCGTCGCACGGACGCTCTCGGAGGATCCACGTCTGGTGCTTTGGGATCGCACGGCCGAACTCGTTCGCCAGCGGCCTTGGATCGGGTACGGCTTCGGCCGCGGCGTGGTGGCCGATCAGCTCAAGGGTCCGCTCGGCAATCCGATGCTCTGGCACGCGCACAACGTCTTCGTCGCGCAGGTGCTGCAGACCGGCGCGATCGGGCTCGCGCTGTTCGTCGGGCTGCTCATCGCGCTGGCGGCGCGCTTCGTCGGTTATTTCCGGCAGGCAGACGATGCGCTCGCGATCGCCGGCGTGGTGGGTCTGGCGCTGCTCGCAGGATTCATAGCCAAGAACATGACCGACGATTTCCTCTTTCGCAGCAACGCAAAGGAATGGTGGGCGTTGCTCGCGATCGTCCTGGGATTCGGAGCGCGGCGCGAGGCGGTCCGATGCAACCGCGTTTAACGCTTCAGCGGCGGCGCTGCGCGAGCACCGTCACCGAGCCAGGACGTTCCGGCAACGGCGTTTGCGGCTCGTATTCGGGAATCCACGATTTGAGCCATGCCCGCACTTCGCTGTCGGCGGATTCGCGATCGCGCTGAAGCCATGCGACGATGTGTCCGACGTTGGCGGGGTCGGTCGAGCGCGCCTGCGCGATGCGCAACTTCGGGTGGTGCGTCGGCAGCGTAGCTTCCTCTGACGCGAGCGGCTCCTCGTAGAGCTTTTCACCTGGGCGAAGTCCGGTGAATACGATGCGGATGCGATCGGGGTCGGCGCCGGAAAGCCGGATCATGTCGCGCGCCAGGTCGAGGATACGTACGGGCTCGCCCATGTCCAGCACCAGCACCTCGCCGCCGCGCCCCATCAGCCCGGCCTGCAGCAGTAGCTGCGTAGCCTCGGACAGCGACATGAAGTAGCGCGTGATCGCGGGATGCGTCACCGTCACCGGGCCGCCGCGCACGATCTGCTCGCGAAACCTCGGAATGACGCTGCCGGCGCTTCCGAAAACATTGCCGAAGCGCACGATCACGAATTGCGTCGTGCCGTTCTGCAGGCTCTGGCACATCATTTCGGCGAGGCGCTTCGAAGCCCCCATGACATTGGTCGGATTGACCGCCTTGTCGGTGGAGACCAGCACGAATTTCTCGACCCTGGCCGCGACCGATGCTCGCGCGATCGCCCACGTGCCGAAAGCATTGTTGCGCACTGCCTGCAACGCGTTGGTCTCTTCCATCAACGGCACATGCTTGTAAGCCGCTGCGTGGAATACCACCGACGGGCGCTCGCGTGCGAGCACCTGCTCGACATGCGAGAGGTGCTTGACGTCGCCGACGATCGCCGACAGCGCGATATGCGGGAAAGTATCCTGCAGCGTCTGCTGAACGTTGTAGAGCGCGAATTCGGAAATTTCGAAAAGCACCAGGCGCGCCGGTTTGAAGCGCGCGATCTGCATGCACAGCTCGGCACCGATCGAACCTCCGGCGCCCGTGATCATCGCGACCCTGCCTCCCAGCCACTCGCTCAGGCCAGCGCTGTCGAGCACCACCGGATCGCGCGCGATCAGGTCATCGAGTTCGACATGGCGGATGGTGGTGAGCTGCGAGCGCCCGCTGATGAGGTCCTCGTACGAGGGCACCGTCAGCGCCTCGACGCCGGCCGCAGCGCACAGCTCCGCCACGCGACGCCTGACTACGTGCGCCGCCGACGGCAGCGCGATGATCACCGTGCGCACCCCGAAGCGGCGAGTCCACAGCGGAAGCTCGCTGATCGGACCGAGCACGCTGACGTTACGCACCAGCCGTCCCTGGATGGCCGGGTTGTCGTCGAGCAACCCGACGATTCTCCACTGACGGCTGTGCACGAGCTCTTTGGCGAGGCGCGCACCCGCCTCGCCGGCGCCCAGGATCAGCACCGGCTCGCCGAGCGCCGTGAGCGGGCTGTAAAGCCGGTGCTCTTTCCAGATTCTGTAGGTAAAGCGGCTTCCTGCCATCAGGAAGACGAGCACCGGCGGGTAGAGGACGAGGAGGCTGCGTGGAACCATCGCGGTCAACTGCGTCATCACCAGGATCAGCGGAATAGTCACCGCCCCGAGGCCTGCAGCGAGCACGATGCGCTGCAAATCAGGAAGGCTCGCGAAGCGCCATAGTCCGCGATAGAGGCCGAAGGCCAGAAAAATGCACGCCTGCAGCGGCAGCACCCACGCGAGGGTACGGAACATGTCCGTGAGCTGCGGCTCGTGTAGATCTAGGTTGAAGCGAAGCCAATAAAGCCCGCCCCAGGCGATCGCTGCCGCGCCGACGTCGTGCAGAAAGGCCAGCCAGGACCGCCAGTTAGCACTTACTCTCATTCGAACCTTTGGTTTTTGCGCCAATGATACCCGATTCCTGAATACAACAGCATTAACCCCACAAACCAGAGGACAAGAACAGCCGGGCCGGCGGACGCGCCGCGCAGCAGCGCCGCAAGCGCGGACGCAGTGCTGCCAAGCATGAGCGCAGCGTAGAGCAACAACGTTCCCCGATGGCCGAGCCCGAGCCGTACCAGCCGCTGGTAGTAGTTGTCGCGGTGCGCCCGCAGCACGTTGGCGCCGCCCGCGACCCTGCGCAGGAGCGTGATCGTCGCGTCGGCGATGAAAGGCAGGAAGACGAGCTCGGGAAACCACCACGGCCACGCACCGGTTTCCACCCCTTCGATCCCGAGCACCGCGGCCATGAAGCCGAGCGGCACCGCGCCGACGTCGCCGAGGAAAATGCGTGCGGGTGGGAAGTTGCGCGGGAAGAAGGGCAATGTCGCGGCGGCTATGGCTCCGCTCACGGGTGCGTCGTGCATGCCGGCGCGCGCGCCGGCGAACGCGTAGGCGCCGAAACCGACGACTGTCATCGTTGCCGCGAGCCCGTCGCTGCCATCCATGAAGTTGTAGAGGTTCGTCATCCACACGATGGCAAGCAAGGCCAGAACTGCGGACCACCCGGCGCCGGGCAAATGCAGCACCGCCAGCGCGGACACGATCTGCGCCCCCAAACGCAGCGCGACCGGGACGCCGTGGCGGTCGTCCCACCACGAGACTGCGATAATCAGCAGCAATGGGGCAAACCAGCTCTGGGCGGGTGCAAAACTAACAGTTGCGGCAATCATTCCCGCCCAGATCGCGATGCCGCCGCCGCGCGGCACCGGCTTGCGATGCAGCGAACGCTGATTAGGTGTGTCCTCGGGAAGGTGTCCCTGCCGGACCACCAGCGCGAGCACGAGCCAGGAGGCAAAAATGGCGATACCGGCGCTCGCAGTCCAGTTCATCGCCGCACGCCATCTGCTCGACACGAAAGTCGTCCGGAAAGCAAGGGCAAGCCGTTGTTTGTACCCATTTTTCAGCCATCTTCTGCGTGCGGGCCCGCGAGCAGCGATCGCCGTTCAATTATACGTACCCGAAATCGCACCTCTCGCCTCTTGAAAAGCATGTTTCCTTGTTGCAATTAAGCAACAAGGAGCAGGAGGGAAATTCAGCCCGGGGGTTTTAGCTTGCCAATGGATTCGCCGCTTTGGCACAATCAGATCAACTTCTCGCTAACTCCTGAGAAGGTTCCGGTGGCAGGCAATCGTTTCTTGCCAATCTTATCGTTAGAGGAGAGACCATGAATAAAAAGCTCGTGGCCCTTGCCGTCGGCGGCGCATTCGCTTTGCCGCTCGCTGTGCAAGCGCAAACCGCGAACGTCACGTTGTACGGTCGCTTGAATCTGGACCTTGAATTCGTCAACGGCAAGACCTGCCAGAACGGTGTGAGCGGCGGTGCGGGCAGCGTCGGAACCAGCACGGGCGCAGGCCAAAGCACCGGCGGCGTAGCCTGCTCGCAACTGAATGCCGCGCTGCCTCCCAATGTCCTCTCGAACAAGACGGTCAATCGAGTCAGCTCGAACTCGTCGCGCTTCGGGATGCGTGGAACTGAGAGCCTGGGCGGCGGTTTGAACGCCGTGTTCCAGATCGAGCAGAACGTATCGGGTGATGCCGGCAATTCCTCCGGCTCGGGCCTGGCAAGCCGGGAAACCTTCGTCGGCCTGCAGGGCGCGTGGGGTCGCGTGACGCTGGGTAAGTTCCTGATGCCACAGGACGATCTGCATCCGATCTTCGGTAACGCACCCACCCTGACGACGTCGCTGCTGTCGACGGCGGACGTGTGGGCGTTCGGTAACCTGAACAAGGCGCAAGGCGGTTTTGATGCGCGTACCGGTAACAACGTCCGTTACGACACGCCGAACATGATGGGCTTCACGGCCGCGCTGCAGTACTCCACGCGCGACGACACAGCCGGCGCCAACCAGACGCCGAACGGCGGCGACAACGGCGACCATCCTTCGGTCATCAACCACGCGTACGTGCTCGGTGGCAACGTCATCTACAGCAACGGCCCGTTCCAGGCAGGCGCCGCCGGCGAATACAATCACGCCGTGCGCAACAACTACGCTGTCGGCGGACCGAACCTGATGGATTATGACTGGACCGTCACCGGTTCGTATAACTTCGGCACGCTCATGCCGGGCTTCGGTCTGCAAGTCGGCCTGGTGTACGAGCAGACGAATTACGAAGTACAGTCCGCTGCAGTCGCCGGTTCGGGCTGCAACGTGGGCACCGGCTCGACGTGTAATCTGAAGCGCAACTTCGGTGGCGTATCGGTGACCATCCCGCTGGGTGGAGGCAAGATCTATGGCTTCTACGGCAAGGCGACCGGTGGCAAGGGCAGCGCACCGGAAGGAACATCGGTCGGCTACCTCACCCGCGGTACCGGGACCGGCGTTCAGCAAGGCGAGCTGTCGTACAGCTACAACCTGTCGCCGCGCACCATGCTCTACGTCGGGTACACCAAGCTGATCAACCAGTGCAAGGCGTCGTACACGTTTAACATCAACCCGTATCCGATCGCCATTGGTCAGTACGGTGCAGCTCCTGGATCGGCCGGCGATTTCTGCTCGGGCCAGCCGGGTGGCGGCACGTTCGGCATCGTTCACCTGTTCTGATGCCGGATTGATTCATGCGGCGGCGCGAGCCGCCGCGACCAAACAGTCTGTCATTTGTAGAGGTTTGAAGTGATCATAAGGGCGTCCGCCGGACGCCCTTTTTTTTGCCCTCTTGCCGTATTATTCCGTCGTGACCATCGATCGCCTTGATCGCCTGATCGGAACCTTCGACGCCGCGCTGCGCACACTCTCCAACGCGAGCACCAGCGCGCGCCCGTACCCGGCCGTGGGCATCGCCGACAGCACGCTGACGTCAACCGAGCGCAGGCACGCTGCCGGCCTGATGCGCGTCAACCACACCGGTGAAGTGTGTGCGCAGGCACTGTATGAAGCGCAAGCGCTAGCGGCGCGCGACGCCGAGACGCGTGCGCGCCTGCAACAGGCGGCTCGAGAGGAACAGGATCACCTGGCATGGACCACGCACCGGCTCGCGGAGCTGGGCGCGCGCACAAGCCTGGCCAATCCGCTGTGGTACGCCGGGTCGTTCGCCATTGGCCTGGTCGCGGGACTAGCGGGCGATCGTACCAGCATGGGCTTCGTCGTCGAGACAGAGCGGCAGGTCGAAGAACATCTTACCGGTCACATGGATAGCCTGCCGCAACCCGACAGCCGCAGTCGCAGCGTCGTCGCCGCGATGCGCGACGACGAGGTCCGTCATGGCATGGCTGCACGCGATGCGGGCGCGAGCGAGCTTCCGCTGCCGCTGAGACTGCTCATGCGCACCGCGGCGAAAATCATGACGCTGACCGCGTATCGCATCTAGCCGCGTGGGGCACCTGTTTGCCGCCTCGCAGCGACCACTCCCGGCCGAGGTGCAGCGTCCGCGCTCTGCGCTACACCGCTCCGAAACGGTCGACCGGGGATGCTACGAAGAAGCGCTGCGGACTAGGCAATCCAATCGCCGTAGGCGGGCCTTGCTGTGCGCGGGTATCGTCGCGATCTCGGCCATCGCGTCGGATCCCGTGCGCGCGCAATTCACGCACGTAACGTTGTACGGGAATCTCAACCTCGACCTGGAGTTGGTCAACGGGCGACAGCCCGACGGCACCAACCCGACGGTCGTGCGTGTGTCGAGCAACTCGTCGCGCTTTGGGATACGTGGCGTCGAATACCTCGGCGCCGGCAACGCCGCGGTTTTCCAGATCGAGCAGAACGTGCAGGGTGACACTGGAAACGGGCCGAACTCGGGTATTGCGAGTCGCGAGACCTACCTGGGCCTCCAGGGTGAATGGGGTCTGATCAAGGCAGGCAAGTTTCTTACCCCCTACGACGACATTCTTACCATCTTCGGCAACGTGCCCACGCTCACGACGTCGATTCTGTCGACGGCCGCGATCTGGGCACAGGGACCGCTGCAAAAGGGAGAGGGAGGATTCGACGCACGGCTCGGCAATTCGATACGTTACGAGACGCCAAATTTCTCTGGCTTCACCGGTGCGCTGCAGTATTCCACGCGCGATTCGTCGCCCTTACCCACTACCGGCGCCGCCGGCGACAACGGCGACCACGCCTCCGAGATACGCCACGCCTTCGTGGCCGACGTTGCCGGCTTCTACAGCAACGGGCCACTCGATTTGGGGCTAGCCTACGAGACCAACTATGCCGTCCGGCAGACCGGGCTCCACGATTCAGCGCTTTCGGTGGCCGGCGGTTACGATTTCGGCACGGTCGCGGAAAGCATCGGATTTCGCGTGGGGGCCGTGTACGAATATCTACGCTACGACACGCCGACCGGCAGCCTCGAGCGCAATTTCTACGCGGTGTCCGGGACGCTGAGCATCGGCGAAGGCACCCTGTACGCGTTTGCCGGCCGCGCCGCCAATGGCCTCGGCGGCGCAGTCGACGGAACGCAGATCGGGGGCCTCACGAAAGGACCGAATTCGGCAGCGATCCAGTGGGAGCTTACCTACAGCGTCAACCTCTCGCCTCGCACCATGGTGTACGCTGGCTACGTGCAAATCGCCAACCAGGCCAACGCGTTCTACAACCTCAACATCAACGGCTATCCCACGGCCCAGGGAGCGCGCCTGAACGGCGTGGTCGCAGGCATCGCACACTTTTTCTAGCGCTACGCGGGCGAAGCCGGCGCGCTTTTTTTCCACGCGCGCAACGCAGCGATGCGCGCATCGCGAATACGCCGCGGCAGTTTTGGATCTCCGGGATGGCGTCGAGCAATCGCGGCGGCATCGACCCCGCTCATGACTTCGCGCGCCGCCTGCAACCATTCCCCAGCCACGAACGCGTCGCCCTCGCGACCCGGGCGTGACAGTACGTCCGCCGCGCAGGCGCAAATCAATGCGTCGAGGCGTTCCGGCCGGCGCAGCGCGTCGGCGGCGCCGAGCAGGTCGAGCAGCGTCGCGGCGCGCAATTCGAGTGCGCGCGCCACCGTGCCATGGTGCCGCGCCACCAGCTGTGCGAGCTCGCTGCAGTCGGCGGGCACGCGCAGGCGACGCGAGACGACCTCGGCGGCGCGGACGCTGGCGCGCTCGTGCGCGATGTGGCTCGGCCACCCGGTGCGCGGCGTGGTCGACTTGCCGAGGTCGTGCACGAGCACGGCGTAGCGCACCGGCAGCGCATCCCCGGCCAGCGCGCTGAAGTCGATCGCCTGCAGGACGTGCACGCCGGCATCGAGCTCCGGGTGATGCGCAACCGGCTGCGGCACGCCGAACAGCGCGTCGAGCTCGGGCAGTACGACCGCGAGCGCGCCGCAACGACGCAGCTCGGTGAAAAATCGCGACGGCCGTGCCTCCATCAGCGCGCGCGAGATCTCCTGCCATTGACGTTCCGCGCCAAGCGTCGACAACTCGCCCGATTGGACCAGGCGCCGCATCAGTGCCTCGGTCTGCGGCGCGACGTCGAATCCGAGTCTCGCGGCGAATCGCGCGACTCGCAGCACGCGCAGCGGATCCTCGGCAAAGGCCTCGCTCACATGGCGAAGGATGCCGGCGCGCAAGTCGGACGCTCCGCCGAAGGGGTCGATCAACACGCCGTCGTCGCCACGTGCCATCGCGTTCACGGTGACGTCGCGACGCGCGAGGTCCTGCTCCAGCGTGACGTCGGGCGAGGCGTGAAAGGTGAAGCCGTGGTATCCGCTTCCGCTCTTGCGCTCCGTACGCGCGAGCGCATATTCCTCCTGAGTTTGCGGATGCAGGAAGACCGGGAAATCGCGGCCCACGGGCCGAAAACCCAGCGCGGTCATCTCCTGCGGCGTGGCGCCAACGACCACGTAGTCGCGATCGGCCACCGGGTGACCGAGCAACTCGTCGCGCACCGCGCCTCCTACCGCGTAGATTTTCATCGGTTCTCGCGCGCGCCGCGCATGGGCGAGAGCCGGTCCGGGTCAGCGGCCGCTGCGCGCGCGAAAAGCGTCGAAGCGGCTGCGTGCTGCGGTGGCCGCGATGTATTCCGGTGCGATCGCCTCGAGCGCAACCGGCGGGTCACCGAAGCGCGCCGGAAACTCGCAGTCGCAGACGCTGTCCTTGCGCATCGACAGCACATTGTCGCGGCTCATCAGGGGACCCGGCAGGTGCTCGAGAATCCCCGCCTGCAGCAGCGACATCGACTCGCCCAGCGGCAGAATGCGGCGCCGGTGCCCCGACAGTTCTCCGGCATATGCGACCAGCTCGCGCAAGGTGTAGACCTTCGGTCCGCACAGCGGATAGCGCTGACCATGCGTGCCATCATCGGGTAGCGCGCGCACGAACGCGCGCGCGACATCGCCGACGAATACCGGCTGGAAGCGCGTATTCGCCGAGGCGAGCGCGATCACGGGAAGGAAGCGCTCGAGCTTGGCGAAAGTGTTGAGAAAGCTGTCCTCGCGCCCGAAGATCACCGACGGCTGGAAGATGGTCCACGCCAGCCCCGAGGCCGCCACCATCGCCTCGCCCTCAGCCTTGGTCGTCAGGTAGCGGCTGGGCCCACGCACGTCGGCGCCGAGGGCGCTCATGTGCAGCAGGCGTTGCACGCCGTTGGCGCGACACGCCTCGACGATGTTGCGCACGAGCACGACGTGCGCGCGCTCGAAGGCGCCGCGCGGCGAGTCGTGCAGCACGCCGACCAGGTTGATGACAGCATCGGCGCCGCGAATCAGGCTCGCCAGCACCGTACGGTCGTTGAGGTCCGCTTCGACGACGTCGACCGTCGGCAGCAGGATGAGATGCTTGGCGCGCTCGCGGCTGCGCGTAGGCACGCTTACGCTTCGGCCCAGCGCGGACAGCTGGCTGACGAGATGGCGCCCGACGAAGCCGCTGCCGCCGAGCACGACTATCGGCGCACCGTTCATCGCGTTTCGTCCGGCCGATCGCCAGCGGGCACGCTGGCCAGCGCGCTTCCCGCAGGCGTCACCATGCCCAGTCGCTCTCGCAACGGGACATATGGCAGGCCGAGCTGCGCCTGGTAGAACATCGCGTTGGCGAGGACTTTTTTCACGTAGTCGCGTGTTTCGTTGAACGGGATCGTCTCGGCATAGATGGCGCCTTCGATCGGAGTGGCACCGCGCCAGGCCTGCGCGCGCCCGGGTCCGGCATTATAGGCAGCGGTCGCCAGCACCGGGAGACCGTCGAGGCGATCGAGCACATAGCGCAAATAGAACGTGCCGAACTGTGCATTGATGCTTGGGTCCTGGAGCTGCGTCGCGCGGAAATCGGCGCGTCCGGTCTGCTTGGCCACCCAGCGCGCGGTCGGAGGCATGAGTTGCATCAGTCCGACCGCACCCGCGGAGGACACGATGTTGGCGACGAAGCGGCTTTCCTGCCGTGTGAGGCCATAGACCCACGCCGGGTCGACCTGCGCGTCGCGCGCCGCCTGCGCGATCTCATCGCGATACGGCGTCTGGTAGCGAAGCGCGAAATCATGGCGGCGCTGGGTGCGATCGGCCGAGTTGATCGAGCGATCATAGAGTCCGTTGCGGCGCGCGACTTCGGCAGCGAGCAGCAACGTTTCGTCACCCTGCCCTCGCACGATGTAGAGCCATTCGCGCAGCGCTTCGGAACGCAGGTCGAAGTTGGTGAGCATGATTACGCGCTGCACGGCGGCGCGCGCGGTGAACGCCGCCACCGCGGCATCGTCCGGCGGCAAGGGTTCGCTGATCGGCATGATGGCCGCGCCGAGCGCTTCCGCCGCCATCAGCCCGTAAAAATGTTGCTCGGTGGCCAGCGTGGCATAGAGCCGGGTGGCGTCATCGCTCTGTCCCATGGCCGCGAGCGCGCGCGCCTTCCAGTAACGCCACGCCGGATCGAGCGCCTGATCCTCGGGCATGGCCTCGACGGCCGACAGGACGTCGGGCCAGTTGCGCGCGCGCAACGCCGCGCGCGCCCGCCATGCACGCTGCTCCGCGTTTTGAGTCGAAGCTAGCGCCTCGCGATACCACTCGTTGGCGGCCGGCTGCAGCGTGCGTGCGCCCTGGTACGCGATCAGCAGGTTGCCATAGGCGCGGTCCGCGGGCGGAAAGCGATCGCGCACCTTGATCCATGCCTCGTGCGCCGACGAGGAGTCGCTGCGGGCAGCGCGATCGAGCGCATAGAGCGCGAGTTCGCGGCCCTGCACGGACGCCGGCCGAAACTCGTTCTTGGCCAGCGACTGCGCGGCGCTGCGCTCGGCGCGATCGAGCTCGCGAACGAAAGGCCGCTCGGCGGGCGGCAAGTCGAGCGTGAGGCGCGTTGCCAGACGCGCGTTGCCTGCTTCGTGCGCGAGGCGAAAACGTCCCCAGATATCCTGCGCCGTCAGTCGCTGCAGTTTGAGCATCGCCGCGAACAGCACCTGGCACGATTCCGGCTGCTCCTGCCCGCTCGCCCAATAGACGCGCGCCTCGTCGAGCGCGGCATCGCCGTCGCGCTGGCGCTTCCACTGGATCGCGTAGCACGCAAGGTCGGTATCATCCCCCGCGCGCAGCGGATACTCGGCGGCGAACAGCGCCCACTGCTCGCGCTTGGCGAGCGATTTCAGCCATTCGGTGCGCAGACGATCGGCGAGCGGCGTCCCGGCATAGCGCGCCAGGAACGCACGCACGCGCTCGGGATCGGTGTCGTCCAGCCGCAGGCGGATTTGCCAATAGTTCGCGTACTGTTCGAGCGGATGTCCTTTGAGCCGCGGCACCACGCGATCGAGCTTGATCGCATCGTTGGCGCGAAAGGCATCGCGCGCCGCCAGGAAATCCACGTCGGACGGCTGCGCCAACGCATGCGTGCCGAGAACGCACAGGGTCAGCAGCATGGTGCGCAGTGCGCCCTGTCCGTGCGCGAGCGAGCGGGGGTGGGAACGTTGTCCGGCGCAACGGTGTGGCATCGTCGTCATCGCGACATTATCGCTCATTGCGCCAACCACTTCGATTGCAATCACGCTGTCTCCGTTGCGCTGCCGTAACACGCAACGATGTTAAAATCGTCGCGCTTCAGAGAGACTCCGTCCGAACTCACCCCGGGAATTTGTATGCCACCAACCGTTGATTCGCCTCGCGTCGGGATCCTGATGGGCAGCGACAGCGACTGGGACATCATGCGGCACGCCGCGGAGCAGCTCGCTGCCTTCGCCGTCCCCTACGAGGCGCGAGTCCTTTCGGCGCATCGCCTGCCCGACGACACCTTCGCCTACGCCGCAGGCGCCGCCGCACGCGGACTTCGCTGCATCATCGCCGGCGCCGGCGGGGCCGCGCATCTCGCCGGAGTGCTCGCCGCGAAGACCCTACTTCCTGTACTCGGCGTCCCGATACCGTCGAAATACCTGCGCGGCGAGGACTCGCTGCTGTCTACGGTCCAGATGCCCAAGGGCATCCCGGTGGCGACCTTCGCGATAGGGGAAGCAGGCGCGGCTAACGCCGCGCTGTTCGCAGTTGCGATGTTCGCGGTCGGCGACAAGGCGCTTGCGGAGAAGCTCGCGAAGTTTCGCGAAGAGCAGTCGGCGGCGGTGCGCGCCAAGACGCTTCCACCACTGAAGAACTAGCCGCTTGCGGCGCGAGGACCAAGCACCCTCATTTGCGGGTCGGCGCTTCGCGCTGCGCGCCGATGGGGAGCGCCGCCACGCGCTCCATCTCCGGATCGGTGTACCGGCACCCCGCTGCGACGTATTCCGCTGCCATCGCCGTCGCGTCGGCACCCCAGAATAGCTCTTCGCCGATGGCGAGCGTCGGCACGCCGAACACGCCGCGCGCCAGCGCTTCCTCGGTGTTGCGGCGCAATGCTTCCTTAATCTCGGGCGAGTCGATGCGCGACTGCGCGGCCGGGATGTCGAGATCGCTCATCAGTTCCGCCCACTCGATCGGCAGGTCGCCCATGCGTCCGTCGCGCCAGACAAACCGGAAGATGCGGCGCACCGCGTCGGGGTGACAATCGGCGGCGATCGCCAGTCGCAGCAGTGGCAGGGGGTTGAAAGGGTGGGCTGCCGGAAACTTGAGCTGGATGCCGAGCGCGCGCGCCTGCCAGACGACAAAGCGATACGTAAACCGCCGCTTGGCTTCGATCTCGGCTGGCCCTTTCTGACCGTTCGCCTTGAGCAGTCCGGCGAACAGGACCGGCCGATAGTGAATGCGCAGGCCGGGCTCCAGCCGCGCGAGCTGTTCGCACTGAAGGTAGGCGAAGGGAGACACGAAGTCGAAGTACCATTCAGCGCTGGCCATGCGGCGCTTCTCCCTGAGCAGCACCCGCCGTCGCGGCGAGGCGCGCGCGCCGCTGCGGCAGCGATGCGATCAACGCGCGCCGCGCATCGTCGCTCATGTCGATCCATCCCGCGATCTCGTCCAGGGTACGCATGCAGCCAACGCATATTCCTGCGACCGGGTCCATCACGCAGATACTCACGCAGGGCGAGGCGATACGCTCGGGGTAATTCCTCATCGCGTGGTCTTCGCCAGGGGCATCTTCGCATCGAGCGCGACGGCGACTCGCGACACTGGCGCGCGCCCGAGAAAATCGCAAATGTAGTGTCCCGCGATGCGCAGCCGGGTCATGTCGATTCCGGTGTCGATGCCGAGCCCCTCGAGCATGTACAGCACGTCCTCGGTGGCGACGTTGCCGGTCGCGCCCTTTGCGAACGGACAGCCGCCCAGGCCCGACACCGAGCTGTCGAACGTCGTCACGCCGGACTGCAAAGCGGTCAATACGTTCGCGAGCGCCTGTCCGTAGGTGTCGTGAAAGTGCCCCGCCAGGGCGCTTGCAGGAAGCACGCGCAGCAGGCAATCGATCAACGCCCGCGTCTTCCCCGGCGTCCCGGTTCCGATGGTGTCGCCGAGTGAAATCTCGTAGCAGCCCATGGAATGGAGCGCCTGCGCGACGTCGCGCACGGCTTCGGCCACCACCTCACCCTCGTACGGGCAGCCGAGCACGCACGACACATAACCGCGCACGCGAATCCCGCGTGCGCACGCCGTCTCAGCCACCGGCCGCACGCGCTCAAGGCTCTCCTCGATCGTGCAGTTGATGTTTTTTTGCGAGAAGGCCTCGGACGCGGCGACGAACACCGAAACCTCATCGCAGCCGGCAGCGAGGGCGGCCTCCAGGCCTCGCAGGTTCGGGGTGAGCACCGGGTAGCTAACGCCGGGCTTGCGGCGGATCGCAGCCATCACGGCGGCATTGTCGGCCATTTGCGGAACCCACTTCGGCGAGACGAAGCTGGTTACTTCGATCGCGGGCAACCCCGCCTCGGTAAGACGGTCGATAAGCCCGACCTTCACCCCAGTCGGCACGATCGCCTGCTCGTTCTGCAGGCCGTCGCGCGGACCGACTTCGACGATGCGTACGCTCGATGGGATGTTCATCGCAGGAACGGCGCGCCCTTGGCCGCGTCTTCAGTAGGCATGGAGTGGGTCGATCGCGCCGCTGACCGGGAAGCCGGCTTCAATGCGGCGGATCTTGTCGGCGATCTGGCCGACCGATGCGCCGAGCAGCGTGACCGCCGCGATGTGGGGTGTGACGGTGATGCGCGGATGATGCCAGAACGCATGGTCGGCGGCCAAGGGCTCGTGCTCGAAGACGTCGAGCATCGCGCCCGCGATCGAGCCTTCGTCGATCGCGTCGATGAGGTCGTGCTCGACGACGATCGGCCCGCGCGCGACGTTGATCAGGTAGGCGCCTCGCGGCATCATCGCGAACGCCTTGCGGTCGAGCAGTCCCCGCGTCGCGGGGGTCAGCGGCAGCATGCATACCAGCACGCGGCTGCTCGCGAGAAACGCAGCGAGCTCGTCGATCGCGAAGCTGCGCATGCCCTGTAGCTGCTTCGAGCGGCGACTGAGACCTGCGACCGGGAAGCCCAGCTTGGCGACGGCGTCGGCCACGCTGCTCCCGAGGACACCCATGCCGAGGATGCCAACGCCGAACTCGCGCTTCTCGAGTCGCCCGCGCGGGCTCCAGCATGCATTGCGCTGTGACTGCTCGTACTGGGCGAACTCGCGAAACCAACGCAGGACCGCGTAGACCACGTACTCGATCATCTGCTCGCCCATGCCGGCGTCTTCGATCCGGATCAGCGGCACCCCGCCCGGCCAGGAAGCACCCGTCGATGCGAGGGTCGCATCGACGCCGGCTCCCAGGTTGAACACCGCGCGCGCTCGACTAAGATCGCCCAGCAGCTCGCGCGGCGGTTTCCACACGATCGCGTAGTCGATCGCGACGCCGGAACAAGGCCAGCGATGCAGCGTTGCGTCCGGAAGCGCCTGCGCGAGCGTGCGCTGCCACTGGTCCGCATCTGGCAACGGCGTATGCAGAAGGATATTCAGGGCTTTCCCGTGGCAGCGTCCGGCGCGACGACCTCGATCAGGTCGGCACCTTCACTTACTTGTTCGCCTTCGCGGTAATGCAGCGCAGCCACCGTCCCGGCCATCAGCGCGATGATCGTGTGCTCCATTTTCATCGCCTCGAGGATCAGCAGTGGCGCGCCGCGCGCGACGGTGTCACCCTGCTTCACCAGCACTGAGATAATGGTACCCGACATCGGTGCCCGCAGATGAGCATCCCCACCCTCGCTCACCTGTCCCGCGTGCTCGAGTGGATCGATGCGTAGCAGGCGGTGCAAGCCATCGTCGATGAACACGTAGCGCTCCGCGCCGAGCGGGAAGACCGCCGCCGCGAAGTGCTCGTCATTTAGCCAGATCTCGAGCTCGTCGTCCTTGCGCACGGCGCGCGCGCTAAAGCGAAGGTCGCCGGTGCGTATCAGGTAGCGATCCCGGTCGATGGTCACGAACGCATCAACGAGAGCATCCGCGCTTGCGTAGCGCAGCGCGATCGCATGCTCCGCGCTGTTGAGCCACCATGGATCGACCGCGTGCCACGGCGAGGACGGATCACTCGATGCTTTCGCGCGCTCGGCTGCCTCCCGCCGCAACACCTCAGTCTCCGCCACCGCGGCGATGGCGATTATTTTCGGCGCCGCCGGCGCTGCCGGCGGGAAAAGAGCGGAATGCTCGCGAGCGATCAACCCGGTATCGATGCGGCCGCTAGCGAAGGCATCGTGCGCGATCAGCCTGCGCAGGAAGTCGACGTTGGTGGTCACGCCGGCGATACGGTATTCCGCCAGTGCGCGCGCGAGGCGTCGCAACGCCTGCTCGCGATCGTCGCCGCGAACGACGAGCTTGGCGATCATCGGATCGTAGTGGGCGCTGATCGCGTCGCCTTGGGCGACGCCGGTGTCGACGCGAACGCTGCCGGACACTGCGGGGGTGCGAAGGTAGGCGATCCGCCCGGTCGACGGCAGGAAGCCGCGCTCGGGATCTTCGGCGTAGATGCGAGCCTCGATGGCGTGGCCGCGCGCGGTCAGCTGCTCCTGCGCGAGTGGCAACGGCTCGCCGGCGGCCACGCGCAGTTGCCACTCGACCAGATCGAGCCCGGTGATCATTTCGGTGACCGGGTGCTCGACCTGCAGGCGCGTGTTCATTTCCATGAAATAGAACGTGCCCTCGCGATCGACGATGAATTCGACCGTGCCCGCGCCGACGTAGCCGATGGCGCGCGCCGCGGCGATCGCGGAGGAGCCCATCGCATCGCGGCGCGACGCGCTCATGCCCGGTGCCGGCGCCTCCTCGAGGACTTTCTGATGGCGTCGCTGGACCGAGCAATCACGTTCGAACAGGTGCACGCAATGGCCGTGCGTGTCGGCGAACACCTGCATCTCGATGTGCCGCGGCTCGAGCAGGTATTTTTCGAGCAGCACGGTATCGTCGCCGAATCCCGACTTGGCTTCGCGGCGCGCGGATGCGAGCGCGGCGGCGAATTCTTCGGCGCGCTCGACCACGCGCATGCCCTTGCCTCCGCCCCCCGCGGAAGCCTTGATGAGTACCGGAAATCCGATCGCAGCCGCCTCGCGCGCAAGCAGCGCGTCGTCCTGGTCGCGCCCGTGATAACCCGGAACCAGCGGCACGCCGGCGCGGCCCATGATGAGCTTCGACTCCGACTTCGATCCCATGGCGCGGATCGCCGCCGGCGGCGGCCCGACGAAGATCAGTCCCGCCGCACTCACCGCTTCGGCAAACGGCGCGTTCTCGGACAGGAAGCCGTAACCGGGGTGGATCGCCTGCGCACCGGTCGCCAGCGCCGCGTCGATGATCGCCTCCCCGCGCAGATAGCTTTCGCGTGGCGGTGCGGGTCCGATGCGCCGTGCCACGTCGCAGGCGGCGACGTGCATCGCCCTATCGTCGGCGTCGGAATAGACCGCGATCGTGCGCAGCCCCATACGCCGCGCGGTGCGCGCGACGCGGCACGCGATTTCGCCACGGTTGGCGATGAGGACGCTATCAAACATCGCGCCGGTCGCCGTGGGCGGACCTGCCGTGTCCAAGAGTGCCCGACGACCAGCGCCCGATACGCTCGATCAGTGCGCGCATGAAGCGCCAGAGCTTGGGCAGCAGCCAGATCGAGAACGCCACCAGCAGGCCAACCACCAGCAGTGCGAGCGCCGGATGCGCGAGGGCGAGATAGACGAGCGTTCCCACCAGCACGTCCTCTCCGAACGACGCCACCCAGTTCGAGAACGGTTCGGGCGAGGTGTTGATCACCGCGCGCGTTCCGGCTTTGGTGAAATGACTGCCAGCGGCGAGCGTTCCGCCAAGGATCGCCGCGGTGATGGTCCATGCCGGCGGCGAATCGCCGAACACGCCGGCGGCCAGCGCCGCGCCCGCCGGAATGCGCACGACCGTGTGGACGGTGTCCCAGACCGTGTCGAAGCCGGGAATCTTGTCGGCGAAGAATTCGGCAAGGACCATGAAACCTGACGCCGCCAGCACCATCGGGTGAGCGAGAACCTGCAGGTGCTGCGGCAGGTCGTACCAGCCGGCGTAGCCCACCGCGCCGACGATGAACAACACTGCATAGAGGCGGATGCCACTCGCCCATCCGAGCGCGGCCGCGAGTGCGACGAGTTGCCAGGTATCGAGTTGGTCCATGTCAGGCCCGGTGCAGTTGCGTGCGCCTCAGTTGGCCTCAGGTGGCCTTGGTTGGCTCGGTTGACTCACTCGCCGCCGGTGATCCAGGTCGCGTTGCGTCGGGCGAGGAACGCCGCCACACCCTCGCGTCCCTCGGCAGACGCGCGCACACGTGCGATGCGCGCCGCGGTGTCTTCGATCGCGGCGACATCGATGGGCCGTCCCCTCACCGCGCGCAGCAGCGTCTTGCACTCGGCCTGCGCGCGCGGACCGGCGCGCAGCAGCGCGTGCAGCAACTCGCCGATGCGCGCATCGAGCTCACTCGTCATCGCCAGATCGTGCAGCAGGCCTAGACGAAACGCTTCCGCCGCGCTGAAGCGCTCGGCGGTGAGAAACAGCCGCCGCGCAGGGCGCTCGCCTATGGCCGCGACCACGTACGGAGCGATCGTCGCCGGTACGAGGCCGAGGCGCGCTTCCGAGAACGCGAATTCGGCGTCCTGCGTGGCAATGGCGATGTCGCAGCAGGCGATCAACCCGACGCCGCCGCCGAACGCCGCGCCATGGACGCGCGCGATGGTCGGCTTGGGCAGCTCGTTGAGCGTTGTCAGCATGCCCGCGAGCGCGCGTGCGTCGGCCAGGTTCTGCGCATCGCTGAACGTCGCCATGCGCTTCATCCATCTGAGGTCCGCACCCGCGCAAAAGCTGGTCCCGGTGCCGGCCAGCACCACCGCACGCACCGAATCGTCAGCGCCGAGTTGGCGCAATGCCGCGGTCAGCTCTGCGATCGAGGTCTCGTCGAATGCGTTGTGCACATCCGGACGGTCGAGCACCACGCTCGCCACGGCATGGTCGATCGTGACCCTCAGCGTGGCGTATGCCGGCAGCGGACGGCGAGAGGCGGGCTTGCGCTTGACGGTTTTGGCCATGCGTCGTCTACATTCTGAATACGCCGAACGTCGTCGGCGCAATGGGGCGGTTGAGTGACGCGGACAGCGCGAGGGAGAGCACCTTGCGCGTGTCCGCAGGATCGATGATCCCGTCGTCCCAAAGCCGTGCGCTCGCGTAATAGGGATGTCCCTCCTGCTCGTAGCGATCGCGGATCGGCGACTTGAACCCGTTCTCCTCGCCGGCGCTCCACTGCCCGCCCTTGGCCTCGATGGCATCGCGGCGGATCGTCGCCAGCACCGTCGCGGCCTGCTCGCCGCCCATCACCGAAATGCGCGCATTCGGCCACATCCACAGGAAGCGTGGATTGAACGCGCGGCCGCACATGCCGTAATTGCCCGCGCCGTAACTTCCGCCGATGATGACCGTGAACTTCGGCACCTGCGCGCATGACACCGCCGTCACCATCTTGGCGCCGTCCTTGGCGATGCCGCCCGCTTCGTACTTACGACCCACCATGAAGCCGGTGATGTTCTGCAGGAACACTAGCGGAATGCGTCGCTGGCAGCAGAGTTCGATGAAATGCGCGCCCTTTTGCGCGGACTCCGAGTACAACACGCCGTTGTTGGCGACGATGCCGACGGGATATCCCCAGATGCGCGCGAAGCCGGTCACCAGCGTCGCACCGTAGCGCGCCTTGAAGGCGTCGAACTCGCTGCCGTCGACGATGCGAGCGATCACCTCGTGGACGTCGTAAGGCTTGCGCACGTCGCTGTTGATGACGCCGTAGAGCTCGTCCGCCGGATAGAGCGGATCGCGCAGCGGCGAGAGCTCGACCGTCGCCGGCTTATCGAGGTTCAGATGCCCGACGATGCGCCTCGCGATCGACAGCGCGTGATGGTCGTTGACTGCGAAGTGATCGGCGACGCCGGAAATGCGTGTGTGAACGTCGGCACCGCCCAGATCCTCGGCGCTGACGATCTCGCCCGTCGCCGCCTTCACCAGCGGTGGACCTGCGAGAAAGATCGTCCCCTGCTCCTTCACGATGATCGATTCGTCAGACATCGCCGGGACGTAGGCGCCGCCCGCGGTACACGATCCCATCACCACCGCGATCTGCGGGATGCGCTCGGCGGACATCGTCGCCTGGTTGTAGAAAATGCGCCCGAAATGGTCGCGGTCCGGAAAGACTTCGGTCTGGTTGGGCAGGTTCGCGCCGCCCGAATCGACCAGGTAAATGCAGGGGAGGTTGTTCTCGCGCGCGATGTCCTGCGCGCGCAGGTGCTTCTTGACCGTCATCGGGTAATAGGTGCCGCCCTTGACCGTCGCATCGTTGCATACGATGACGCATTCGCGCCCGGCCACGCGTCCGATGCCGCAGATGATGCCGGCCGAGGCGATGCGATCGTCGTACATATCCCACGCCGCGAGCTGCGAGAATTCCAGAAAGGGCGAGCCCGGGTCGAGCAGCGAGCGGATGCGCTCGCGCGGCAGGAGCTTGCCGCGACCGCTGTGGCGCTCGCGCGCGGCGTCGCCGCCGCCCTGCTCGATCGTCGCGACCTTGGCACGAAGGTCGTCGACCAGCCCCTGCATCGCGTCCCGGTTCTTGGCGAAGACGTCGCTTTTCCGGTCGATGATCGATTCGATCGCGGGCATAGCTTCAGGAAGCCGCAGGACGAGGATGTCCCGGCATGAGCTCGTAGGGATGGACCCAGCGCGGGTGCGCCTTGATGCGCCCCAGCCAGTCGCGCAGGTTGACGAAGCTCGCCCAGTCGACGCCGATCTCCTCGGGCCAGAAAAGGTAGCCGCACAACGAAAGATCGGCGATGGTCAGGCGGTCGGCAACAACATAACGACGCCCCGCGAGATGCGCGTCGAGAACGCCCCACGCCGCTTCCGCGCGCTTGCGGAACTCGGCGACGACCGCGGGGTCGGGATCCTTAACCAACGAGCGCATGAAGCGCAGCGTCGCCGTGTAGCTGGTCAGCTTGTGGTTGTCCCAGAACAGCCAGCGCAGGATCTCTCGGCGCTCGATCGGATCGGCAGCGCCGAATCGCTCGAACTGCTCCGAGAGATAGTCGAGGATCACGCCGGACTGCGACAGCATGGCGCCCTGATGCAGCAGCACGGGCACCTCGCCCATGACATTGATCTCGCGGTACGCAGGACGTCGCGTCTCACCGCCGAAGTAGTCGACGAAGCGCGGCGCCCAGTCCGCCCCCGCGAGCTGTAGCGTCAGCGCGACCTTGTACGCATTGCCCGACTGCGCGAAGCAATACAGCGTGTATTCGGCGGCCATCACCATCCTCCGGTCGCCATCCAGCGGTCGACCTGATCGAGACGGTCCAGCCCCCAAAAGGGCTCACCGTCGATGATGATGTACGGCGAGCCGAAGACGCCCTTGGCGATTGCCTGCTCATTGGCGCGCTTGAGCGCTTCCTTGATCGAAGGGTCCTCGATCGCCGCGCGCACCTCGGCGGCATCGAGTCCGCACGACGCTGCCACCGCAACGGCTACCTCGGGGGAAGAGATGTCCTGGTCGTCCACGAAATACGCCCGATAAAGCGCGTGCACCACGCGCGCCGCGAGAGCGGGGTCGCGCTGCGCGCTCCAGAGCACGACGCGCGCCGCGGCTTGCGAGGGGATCGGAAACTTGGTGGGGACGCGAAACCGGTCGACGCCGTGAAAGCGGGCGCTGCGATGCATGTCCCGGCGCGAATACTCGCCCTTCAGCGGCACCTGCAGCAGCGGCATGGCGCCAGTCTGCTTGAACACGACGCCGAGCAGCACCGGATGCCAGCTCACCTCGCGACCATGCCTGGCGGCGAGCGCTTCGATCTTTTCGGAGGCCAGGTAGCCGTACGGCGAAGAAAAATCGAAATAGAATTCGATGGGTGCGGGCATGACGCTCCTTGCCGGTTGCTGCGTTTCGCGGATCCGGTCAGCTCGCCAGCGATCGGCCGATCACCAGGCGCTGGATGTCGCTGGTTCCTTCGTAGATCTGGCAAACGCGCACGTCGCGATAGATGCGCTCGACCGGGAAATCGGCGACGTACCCGTAGCCTCCGTGCACCTGGATCGCGGCAGAGCACACGCGCTCGGCCATTTCGGAGGCAAACAGCTTGGCCATCGACGCTTCCGCCAGGCACGGCCGGCCGGCGTCGCGGAGCGACGCGGCGTGCCAAACCATCTGCCGCGCGACCTCGATCTCGGTGGCCATGTCGGCGAGCCTGAAATTCACCGCCTGGTGCTCGATGATCGGCTTGCCGAAGCTGGTGCGATCACGCGCGTACGCAAGCGCCGCCTCGAACGCCGCGCGCGCCATCCCGACCGCCTGCGCGGCGATCCCGATGCGCCCCGCCTCGAGATTGGCCAGTGCGATGCGATAACCTTCCCCCTCGCGTCCCAGGAGATTGGCGACGGGCACGACGCAATTCTCGAAAACGATCTGCGCGGTATCGGACGCGCGTTGCCCAAGCTTGTCCTCGACACGGGCGGCGACGTAACCCGGTGTCGCGGTGTCGACGATGAACGCCGAGATGCCCTTCTTGCCGGCGAGCTTGTCGGTCACCGCAAACACGATCGCGACGTCGGCGTGCTTGCCCGAAGTGATGAACTGCTTGACCCCATTGAGCACGTAACCGTTCCCGCGGCGCTCGGCGCGGGTCGTGATCGCTGCCGCGTCGGATCCGACGTGCGGCTCGGTGAGACAAAAGCACCCGAGCATCGCACCGGTGGCGAGCTGCCGCAGGTATCGCTCTTTTTGCGCTTCGCTGCCGAAGGCCTCGATCGGCCCGCAGACGACCGAGTTCTGCACGCTGACGATGGTCGACGTCGCGCCGTCCCCGGCGGCGATCTCCTCGAGACCGACCGCGAGGCTCACGTAGTCCATCCCCGCTCCGCCCCACCGCTCCGCGACGACCATGCCGAGCGCGCCGACCTCGCCCAATGCACGCAGCTCCTCGCGAGGGAAATGCGATTCACGGTCCCAGCGCGCGGCGTTGGGTGCGAGGCGCTCGCGGGCGAAAGCGCGCAGAGTATCGCGAACCATCGCCTGCTCGGAGCCCAGCATCATGATCAGAAACGCCGGGTGCCGGAGGGCGCGTTCGAAGCCGCGCTCGCTGCGGTCATCACGCGCCGGACGTTCCGCAAAAGCCTTCGCGGATTCGCTGAACGCTCATTCCTTTTCATTTGCGCGAATCGAGCGCGAGCTTGAGCGCAATGCCGGCGAATACGCCACCGAGCACCCAGCGCTGCACGGCGAGCCAGATCGGCCGTTCGGCAAGCCAGTGCGCCGCGCCCGACGCGGCGAGCACGAACAGCATGTCGCCCGCGCCGCCGATCACGATCTGCATCGCAGCGAGGATGAGCGATTGCGCCAGAACGCTGCCGCGCGCCGGATCGACGAACTGCGGAAAAAGTGCGAGATAGAACAGCGCCACCTTCGGATTGAGCATGCTGGTGAGCACACCGGTGCGAAACAGCAGCGCGGGCCGCGCGGGAGGAAGATCGCGCCGCGCGAAGAGTCCACCACTGCCGTGGGGCCGCAGTGCGTCCCACGCGAGCCAGAGCAGGTACGCCGCGCCCGCCCAGCGCACTGCGTCGTAGAGCACCGGAACGGCAACGAACACGGCGGTCAGACCCAGCGCTGCGGCGACCGCGTAGAAAAGAAACCCGGCGGTCGTTCCCGCCAGCGACACCATCCCTGCGGCGCGCCCCTGGCAGAGCGTGCGCGAGATCAGGTACATGAGATTCGGGCCGGGCGTGACTGCGAGCAGCACGCAAGCGACCGCGAAAAGCGCGAGGCTGTCGAGCGGAATCATCGGCGTCTCAGGTGCTCTCGCGTGCGCGCGGTTAGACGCGCTCGATGGCGATGGCGGTCGCCTCGCCGCCACCGATGCACAGGCTGGCCATTCCGCGCCGGCCACCATATTTGCGCAGCGCTCCGAGCAAGGTGACGATGATGCGCGCGCCGGACGCGCCGATCGGGTGCCCCAATGCACAGGCGCCACCGTGCACGTTCACCTTGTCGGCCGGCAAGCCGTGCTCGCGCATCGCCGCCATGGTCACTACGGCAAAGGCTTCGTTGATCTCGTAGAGGTCGACGTCCTTGGGTGCCCAGCCGAGCTTGTCGTACAGCTTGCGCATCGCGCCTACGGGTGCCGTCGTGAACAAGCCCGGCTCCTGCGCATGCGTGGCGTGGGCCAGGATCACCGCGAGCGGCGAAAGCCGACGTCGCTCCGCCATCGAACGACGCATCAGCACCAGCGCCGCGGCGCCGTCGGAGATCGAGCTCGAGTTGGCGGCAGTCACGGTGCCGTCTTTGCGAAACGCCGGTTTGAGCGTGGGAATTTTTTGCGCGTCGGCCTTGCCCGGCTGCTCGTCGTGATCGACCACGACGTCGCCCTTGCGTCCCGAGACCGTCACCGGAGCGAGCTCCCAGGCGAACGACCCGTCGGTATTCGCGGCGAGCGCACGCGACAGCGAGCGCAGCGCGAACTCGTCCTGCGCCTCGCGCGTGAACGCAAAGCTATCCGCGCACTGCTCCGCGAAAAACCCCATCAGCTTGCCCTTGTCGTACGCATCCTCGAGGCCGTCGAGAAACATGTGGTCGTAGACCGTTCCATGGCCCATGCGCATTCCGGCGCGGGCCTTGGGCAGCAAATACGGCGCGTTGCTCATACTTTCCATGCCGCCGGCCACGACAATGCGCGCGCTGTCGGCCAGGAGGGCGTCGTGGGCGAGCATCGTCGCCTTCATCGCTGATCCGCACATTTTCGACAGCGTCGTGCACGGCGTGGCGACCGGCAGTCCCGCTTTCAGCGCCGCCTGACGCGCGGGCGCCTGTCCCTGTCCGGCCATCAGGCAGTTGCCGAACAGGACTTCGTCGATGTCCGCACCCGCTACGCCGGCGCGCTGTACGGCCGCGCGAATGGCGGTGGCACCCAGGTCGGAAGCCGATAGCGACGCGAAATCGCCCATCAGCCCGCCGATGGGCGTTCGCGCGGCGCCGACGATGACAACAGGATCGTTATTCATGTAGAGGCTCCCGACGCCACGGCGCCGACCACCCGCAGACGCTATGCGGCGGATGTCTTTGCGGCGGGATCGGTCTTGCGCGCCCGGCGCGGACGCCGCACCAGCTCGCCGGCGCAATCGGGACACACGCCGTTGAGCGCGTTGGCGCAAGTCGCGCAAAAAGTGGATTCATAGCTGCAGACATACGCAGCGTCGTCGTCCGGCGAGAGAGGCCATGCGCATCGTTGACAGCGTTCGCGCATCTCCAGTGCCATGTCGTCCTCGTCACTTGGTCTCGTTGAACAGCTCGCGCCCGATGAGCATTCTGCGGATCTCCGACGTGCCGGCGCCGATCTCGTAGAGCTTGGCGTCGCGCCACAAACGACCGGTCGAGAACTCGTTGATGTAGCCGTTCCCACCCAGCGCCTGGATGGCTTCGCCCGCCATCCACGTCGCCTTTTCCGCAGCATAGAGTATCGCACCAGCGGCGTCTTTGCGGGTGGTTTCGCCGCGGTCGCAGGCCTGCGCGACGGCATAGACGTAGGCCTTGCAGGCATTCATCGTCGAGTACATGTCGGCGAGCTTGCCCTGCATCAGCTGGAATTCGCCGATGGGTTGTCCGAACTGCTGTCGCTCGTGGACATAGGGCAGCACAACGTCCATGCATGCCTCCATGATTCCCAGCGGTCCACCGGCAAGCACCGCGCGCTCGTAATCAAGCCCGCTCATGAGCACGTTGACGCCGCGTCCTTCCTCGGCGAGCACGTTTTCCTCGGGCACGCTGCAGTTCTCGAACACCAATTCGCAGGTGTTGGATCCGCGCATGCCGAGCTTGTCGAGCTTTTGCGCGGTGCTGAATCCGGGCATGCCTTTCTCGATCAGGAACGCGGTGATGCCGCGTGGTCCGGCGCGGACGTCGGTCTTTGCGTAGACCACGAGTGTGTCGGCGTCGGGACCGTTGGTGATCCACATCTTGCTGCCGTTGAGTACGTAGGCGTCGCCGCTTTTGTCCGCGCGCAAGCGCATCGACACGACGTCGGAACCCGCACCCGGCTCGCTCATCGCGAGCGCGCCTACATGCTCGCCGGAGACCAGCGGCGGCAGGTATTTGTGCTTCTGCGCCGCGTTGCCGTTGCGGCGGATCTGGTTCACGCACAGGTTCGAATGCGCGCCGTAGGACAAGCCGACCGATGCCGACGCACGGCTGATTTCTTCCATGGCGATAACGTGCGCCAGGTAGCCCATCGCCGTACCGCCAAATTCGTCCTCGACCGTAATGCCGAGCAGTCCCAGGTCGCCCATCTTGCGCCACAAGTCCGCCGGAAAGACGTTGTCGCGATCGATATCCGCCGCGCGCGGGCCGATCTCCGCGGCCGCGAACTGACGCACGGTCGCTCGCAGCATGTCGATCGTCTCGCCGTGATGAAAATTGAGTGCCGGAAAATCGATCATCGCGTCCTCGCGGTCACATTCGGCCCGTCGCGCTCATTGCTCACGGCGCGGGTGCATCACCATGAGCGTCTGTTGCATGATCGCGCACAGCACCCGCTGGCCGCCGGTCTGCGCGAACACCTCGCCGCGCGTGATCACCAGTGTGCGTCCCGCCTTGACGACCTCGCCGACCGCGGTCAAACGCTCGCCCGACGCCGGGCTGAGCAGGTTGAGCTTGAACTCGACGGTGAGCACCTCGGAATCCGCCGGGAACAGCGTGAATCCGGCGTACCCGCCGGCGGAGTCGACGATCGTACCGACAATGCCCGCATGAATGTATCCGTGCTGCTGCGTCAACTCGGCGCGACAGTCGAGCTCGAGCGTGCATGCTCCAGGGGCAAGGCCGACCAGACGCGCGCCGATGTAACGCATCGCCGCCTGCCGCTCGAAGCTCGCACGCACGCGTGACTCGTAGTTGCCGTCGACCGGTATCCACGCCCCCGCGGTTCCGGCATTGGGGATCGCCATGGGCCCATCCAGCAGAGCAAAGCGCTAGACTACCTTCCGTTTACGTAAACGTCAATCATCCGCCAGGTTGGCCGGCTTGGCCGGCGTGTTGCGCAGGCGCTTGCGGCACTGACGCTCGAGGGCGTCGATCTCGTCCAGGACGAAGGAGATGTCCTCGCGCTGTTGCTCCAGCATGGCGCGTCGAGCAGCCAGCACCTCGAGGAACTTGACGAGCTGCGGACGCTCGCCGCCGGTGGCGTCGTAGAGGTCGAGGAGCTCGCGAATTTCGGAAAGGGACAGGCCCAGGCGCTTGCCGCGCAGCAGGAGCTTGATGCGAACGCGGTCGCGCTCCCCGTAGACCCGGTGCCTGCCGCTTCGCAGCGGCGCGAGCAGTCCCTCGTCCTCGTAGAAGCGTATCGCGCGCGTGGTGAGCGCGAACTCCTTGGCGAGGTCCGAGATGGTATAGGTGGTGGACGGCGGCCGGGACGACATCGAATCGATCTCAACGCCGCACGCTGCGGCTTGTCCAACATAGCATATTCATTGTCCAGCGGACTTGACACACCTAGACGATTCCACGACGATGCTGCGTCGCACAACAAGGGTGCGCGCTCCCGCCTGTGCAACCCTCCGTCATGAACGCATCCCTTCCCGCGCTTCTCGGCTTTCCCTTCGCCGCGCCCCCGTCCGCCGGTGACGCAACCGAGGTCGCCGCCGGGATTTTCTGGTTGCGCATGCCGCTGCCGTTTGCACTCGACCACATCAACCTTTGGCTGCTCGCGGACGGCGAGCGCTGGACCCAGATCGACTGCGGCTATGGCGACGCGGCGACACGCTCACTCTGGGAGACCCACTTCGAGCGCACTCTGCAGGGGCGCCCTCTCGAGCGGGTCGTCGCGACGCATTACCACCCTGACCATCTGGGCAACGCCGCTTGGCTGGTCGATCGCTTCGACTGCCCGCTGGTGATGCCACAGGGCGAATACCTCACCGCGCACATGATGGGCAATGGATTGGCCTCCTACAACAACTCGGCGATCTGCGAGCTCTTTCGCGTTCACGGGATGGACGAAGCACACCTCGAGCCGATGCGCGGGCGCGGAAACCACTACCGGCGCGGCGTTCCCGAACTGCCCTCGACCTACCGCCGCGTCGTCGACGGCGACGTCATGACCATAGGCAGGCAGCGCTGGCGGAGCTTTGCCGGGTACGGCCACTCGCCCGAGCACATGGCGCTGCACTGCGAGGAGCGTGGCGTGTGCATCTCGGGCGATATGCTGCTGCCCAAGATCAGCACCAATGTTTCGGTCTCCGCGTCCGAACCCGAGGGTGACCCGCTGGGACGATTTCTCGACTCGCTCGCCGCCTTCTCCTCGCTGCCGCCGGACACCCTCGTGCTACCGTCGCACGGGCTTCCATTCGTTGGCTCCGCGGTGCGGGTCGCGCAGCTGCACGCGCATCACGCCGCGCGGCTGACCGAGCTCGAGGCCGCCGCACAGGAGCCGCGATCGGCTGCCGAACTCGTCCCGGTGCTGTTCCGGCGCGAGCTCGACGTACAGCAGCGCTTCTTCGCGATGGGCGAGGCGATCGCGCACCTCAACCACCTCTGGCACGCCGGTCGGCTCGCGCGCATCATCGACGACGACGGCACCATTCGCTTCCGCGGCACCCACTGACATCGCCCTTTGCAAGGAAAGAAACGATGAGTACTGTTGAAAACGCGATCGCCGCCAAGGCTGCCTGTGACCCGGTTGCGCTCGCCGCGTCCTACGCCAGCGCCGCTGACAAGAGCGCAAAACTCCTCGGAGAATTCGTCTCGCGGCAAGCCGGCACGGGAACCTCGGCCGCGTCCGCGGCGAGCGACGAGCTCGGCCTGTCGAAAGCCTTCTTCGAGCTCGCCGCCAAGATGCTCTCGAATCCCTATCGGCTCGCCGAAACGCAGCTCAATCTCATGTGGGACTACTCGGCGCTCTGGCAGTCGTCGATGATGCGCCTGCTAGGGCAGACCGCGGCGCCGGTCGTCGAGCCGGCGAAGGGCGACAAGCGATTCCGCCACGAGGACTGGCAGGAGCACTTCCTGTTCGACTACGTCAAGCAGTCGTACCTGATCGCGGCGCGCTGGCTGCACAAGTCGGTCGCCAACGTCGAGGGCCTCGACGAGCACACGCAGAAAAAAGTCGAGTTTTTCACGCGCCAGTACATCGACGCGCTGGCGCCCTCGAATTTCGCCCTGACCAATCCCGAGGTGTTTCGCGAGACCGTCGCCACCGGGGGACAGAACCTCGTCAAGGGACTCAACAACCTGCTCGACGACATCGAGCGCGGTAATGGCAAGCTCAAGATCTCGATGACCGACACCAAGGCTTTCGAGCTCGGAGTCAACATCGCGACCACCCCGGGGAAGGTCGTATTCCAGAACGACCTGATGCAGCTCATCCAGTACGAGCCGACGACGGCGAAGGTCTACCAGCGTCCGTTGCTGATCATGCCGCCGTGGATCAACAAGTACTACATCCTCGACCTGCGCGAAAAGAATTCTCTGGTGCGCTGGTTCGTCGATCAGGGCCTCACGGTGTTCGTCATCTCATGGGTCAATCCCGACGCCAAGCTCGCCAGCAAGGATTTCGTCGACTACATGCACGAGGGACCGCTCGCCGCGCTCGATGCGATCGAGAAAGCGACCGGCCAGCGCCAGATCAACGCGCTGGGCTACTGCCTCGGCGGCACGCTGCTCGCCGCCACGCTTGGCTACATGGCGGCGAAAAAGGACAAGCGCATCGTCAGCGCCGGCTTCATGACCACGCTGGTCGACTTCAAGGCCAGCGGTGAACTCGAGGTGTTCATCGATGAGGACCAAGTCGCCTCGCTCGAGCGCAAGATGAATGAGCGCGGCTACCTCGAAGGTTCCGAAATGGCGAACACCTTCAACATGCTGCGCAGCAACGACCTCATCTGGTCGTTCGTCATCAACAACTATCTGATGGGCCGCGATCCCTTTCCTTTCGACCTTCTGCACTGGAACTGCGATTCCACGCGCATGCCCGCCACCATGCACAGCTTCTACCTGCGCAACATGTACCTGAAAAATGCGCTGATGGCGCCGGGCGGCGTAACTTTGGACGGCGTTCCGATCGACTTGTCGAAGATCGACGTGCCCGCATACTTCGTCTCCGCGATCGAGGACCACATCGCGCCCTGGAAGGCGACGTACTCGGGACCGCAACTGCTCGGAGGGAAATCGCGCTTCGTGCTGTCGGGATCCGGCCACATCGCTGGCATGATCAACCCTCCCGCCGCCAACAAATATGGCTACTGGAGCAACGATAAATTGACCGAAAGTCCCGAGCAGTGGCTCGAAGGCGCCAGGCAACACGAAGGTTCGTGGTGGCCCAACTTTCTCGATTGGCTAAAGCCGCATCTAGGCGCACGCGTCGCAGCTCGCACCGTGGGGAAGCACAACGGGAAAAAGGGTCTTCGTGCGATCGAAGCGGCACCCGGGAGTTACGCCCGACTGCGGGCGGATGGGCGCTGACCCGCGCGCGGCGGCGCGCTATAGTGTGATTTCTGCACGATCTTCGAGGAAAGCAGCCATGAAAGCGTATTTCGCGATGACGATCGCGCTCGCGGCGTGGTGCACGGCAGCACCCGCTCAGAACCCATCGAGCATGACTCCGCCGACGTCGCCGCCGCCAAGGTCCTGCACAACGTGCGGCACCATCCAGTCGATTCGCTATGTCGAGGAGAAAGGCCAGGGCAGCGGCGCCGGCGCAGTCGCCGGCGGAGTGCTCGGCGGCGTCGTCGGCCACCAGTTCGGCTCCGGGCGCGGTAATACGCTTTCGACCATCGCCGGCGTCGGCGTGGGCGCGGTGGCCGGTAACGCCGTCGAAAAGAACGTCAAGAAAAAAACCTACTACGTGGTGACGGTGCGCCTCGATAACGGCGGCACCAAGAGCGTAACGCAGAGCGCGAAACCCGCTGTGCACGAAGGCGACCGCGTAAAGGTCGTCGACGGCAACAAGCTGGCGCTACTCGCGAACTAGAGCACGAGCTTCGCGGCCACGCTTCGTCTCTCGTCCGCCTCAAGGTGCGGGCACAGGGCGAGACGGCATTCCTGCGGATCCGCATCGTCCGGCGCACGGCTTGGGGTCATCGGCCCAGCGGCATGCCTGCGCCTGTAGGCGTGGCCGCCGCTGGCGCCTGAAGCGGCACCGCGCGTGACGTCGCGACCGGCGCGGCAACGGCGGGAGGCGCCTGCGACGGCGAGACCGCGCGGCCGAGCGAAGGTGGCGCAACGACCGGAAGTTGGGGAGTCGGCGGTGCATACGTCATGACAGGTCGCTGCGGGGCCAAGGCATGCTCGGCCGGCGCCGGCGCCTTTGGCCCGGGGGTCGGGGCAATCCCGGTATATGCGCCGCGCCCGCCGGGCACGCCGCCGTAGGTGAGGGACGACGCTGCCGAGCCGGTCGGGACGGAGGTTGCGGTGGACGGCATCGCACGCGGTGGAGGGTACTGCGCGCTGCGGGTGAGCTGCTGGAACTGCGCCCCTGCCGGGATGGGGACCGCAAGGCCCGGCCGCACAGGGTTTCGCGCAGCAGCCGGCGCGAACGCCGGCGCGCCGGCCAGCATCGCAGCGCTCGAGGCCGTGGCCGGGCCGACTGGCACCTGGTTCGCCGCCACCGCACGCGAGGCGCTGAGCACGCTAGCGGGAACGGCGGTCATCGCGCCCGGCACAAGGGCGTTCGCATACCGGAGCGACGTGGCTTGCACGTCCCGCTGCGCGACGGCGAATGGCTGATTGTACTGACGCCAGCAGCGCCCGGAACACAGACGCCACGGCGGGACGTAGGGGTCGCCCCAGCCGAGCGGGATCCAGCCGTAAACGTTCGATTCCGCACCCCACCCCGAGCCGCGATACCACGCTACCAGCGCCGGCGACCAGCGCGGTCGTCCAGTTCGCTCTCCGGGACACCATCCCCATCGTCCCGACGCGTAGATCCAGCGTCCGTGGAACGGGGCATAGCCCCACGGTGGTGCCGAATCGACCCAGGTCCAGCCGTAAGGCGCCAACCACGTCCACGTGCCGTAGCGATACGGCGCCCACCCCACCGCTACCGTCGAGGGATACCAGACGGGTCCATACGTCTGCGTAGTCTCCCAGGTGCCATAGTCGTCGAGATCGCGCGCGCCGACCATGTCGGTAGAAACATAGGCTGTCACCCGTGCGCTGTCGTAACGGTACTCGCGCACCATGCTCCACGCGTCGAAGCCATCGCTGCTGTAACCATTCTCGACTGCGAGCCCTGCGCCGTCGATGCCGCTGATCGTGGCGACCTGCCCGGACAACACCTGCTGCACACCATCCGCGAAGCGTATAGCCGCCTCGCCTTCGCGCACCGAAAGCGTGGTGCGATAGACGGCGGAATCGACATCGATGCGATAGACCCCGGGGCGCACGATGTCGATCTGCGTGTGCGGTGTCTCGACATGCGTCATCTCCCCGGGTGCCAGCGAGCGCATGCGTACGATAACCCGACCGGTAGCCACGAACAGCGCCAGGCTCGTCTCGTCCAACGCCGCAACCTGCAGGTTGGTGTCGCCTGCGAGTCTCAACCTCCCGTTGCCGAAATCGACTTCGGCGCGTCCATTGGCCGAGATCCACAGATTGTCGCCGGCCGTCACCGGGTAATTGAGCCCAATGGACGCCCACTCGCCAGCGTGATCCGGCGTGGCAAGAAAAAGGTCGCCCGCGACATCGCTGATACGTGCCACCCGGGATGGCGGGTCGAGACCCTCGTCCTGTCCGAGTGATGCTGTGCTCAACGCCGCCGATATCGTGAGCACGACGAGCGCGACGAAATCTGCAACGGTTTGCCGTTTCGGCAGCGGTAAGTGGATCAAGGACCGGTCGTTCGAAGGTTTTTGCGGTCGTTCCGAGAGCGCGTGGCCCCGGCCTGCGCGTGGACCGTGTTGGTGCGTAAGGGGTACGCGCATTCCATTACAATGCATGTTGGTTGGACCATACAACAAGGAGGAAATTCGCAATGCGAACGATCAAATCCGCGTTGTGGGCGAGCGTGCTCGCCGCCGCATTGATGTCGCAGGGAGAGGCAAGCGCCCAGTTCAACCAATTCTATTTTTTCGGCGACAGCCTGACCGACGCTGGATCATTCAAGCCCGTGCTTCCTCCGGGGACCGGCGAGTTCACGACCAACCCCGGCCCGATCTGGGCGCAGGTCCTCGCACAGCGTTATGGTTCGAGCGCATCGCCGGCAAATCAGGGTGGCAACGACTACGCACAGGGAGGCGCGCGCGTCACGCAGTTGCCGGGCGTGCCCAATTCTCCGCCAACCGGCACCGCGGTCCCGATCTCGACCCAGATCCAGACTTATCTGCAGTCGGGACCGATCAATCCGGGGGCACTTTACTCGGTGTGGGGTGGTGCCAACGATCTGTTCTACCAGCTCGGACTCGTGCAGGCGGGGGCGATCTCCACCATGCAGGCGCAGGCTAACGTCGCGCTCGCCGCGACGCAGCTCGCCCAGCAGGTCGGCGTGCTCAGTGCCGCCGGCGCGCGCTACATCATGGTCATGAACCTCCCCGATATCGGCAAGACACCCGCATTCGCTTCCACTGCGCAGTCAGGAACAGTCTCGGCGCTGACCAGCTTCTATAACAGTACGATGAATGCCGGTCTGGACGCCCTGCACATCAGCATCATCAGGCTCAACATCTTCGGGCTGTTCAACGAGGTCATCGCCTCACCCGTCGCATTCGGCCTCAGCAACGTCACCACGCCAGCTTGCACGACCTCGAGCTCGCTGCTCTGTACGCCGGCGACGTTGGTCTCGCCAAATGCGCCTCAGACCTACGCGTTCGCGGACGGGGTGCATCCGACCACTGCCGGCCATCAGATCATTTCCGACTACGCGGCATCGGTCATTAATGCGCCTCAGCAGGTAGGGCTGCTTGCCGAGGCGCCGATGGAGGCCGAGCAGGCCAACTTCCGAGCCCTCGATGGCAGGATGTGGTCGGCGCTCGAAGCTCCGCGTCCGCAGAACAAGTTCGATGCCTATGCCGTCTACGACTACGGCAACTACGACCGCAGCGGCGATTTCGGCGGCGGAAGCAGCAGCAACAACACCGTCGTCGTCGGCGGCGACATGAAGGTGTCCGACCAGATGCTCGCCGGCCTCGAGTTCGGCTACTCTCACGACCACGCGAAGTTCGGTGGCGACGGCGGCTTTACGCTCAACGACGCCATGCTCACCGCGTACGTGGGCTACGGCTCCGGACCGTGGTACGTCGGCGCGACGCTCGGTGGCGGAAGCCTCGACTATCGCAACGTGCAGCGCAGCTTCGCACTGGGCGCCGGGTCGCGCAGCGAAAGCGGCGACACCAACGGCACGCAGGTCGTCGGACGTCTGCTGGGGGGCTATTGGTTCAACACGTCGCAACAATTCATTCACGGCCCCTACGCGCGCCTGACCTATCAGGACATCAAGGTCGACGGTTACGCGGAGAGCGGAACATCGAGCACCGCGATGTCGTTCGGCGAGCAGAAGAACGACGTATTTTCCTCCAGCCTGGGCTGGCAGGCGTCAGGCGTGATGGGCTCGATCCATCCCTACGGCCGCGTCAGTTGGGAATACGTCGACTATAAGAATCGCGACGTCACGGCGCAGCTGGTCTCGCTGCCGGGCACGTTTACCCTGCCCGCGTTCAAGCCTGGCAACAACTACGCGCTTTTCCTGATCGGCGCGAGCATGCCAATCGGCAAGGATCTTACCGGTTTCATCAGCGTGAATGCGAGCGCGGGCAACGACGCCGGCAATTATCAGGCGGTGACGCTGG
>Ga0207700_10000074_pt1 | contig 61772 bp, 64 predicted proteins | sample LARL82metaG_FD_184348 | JGI IMG/M metagenome (GOLD analysis project Ga0207700, IMG submission 184348) | Corn, switchgrass and miscanthus rhizosphere microbial communities from Kellogg Biological Station, Michigan, USA - LAR L8-2 metaG... | ecosystem: Host-associated > Plants > Roots >...
AGTGCTAATAGCGTCGCGCCTTGGAGGTTCCAGTGAGGAGCCGTACCACAAAGATTGTAACCCTATGAATGTGTTGAATAAGTCGAAGGAGTGAGTGCTAACATGAAAATTCGTCCATTGCATGATCGCGTCATCGTCAAGCGTCTCGAAGAGGAACGCAAATCTGCAGGTGGCATCGTGATCCCGGACACCGCCGCAGAAAAGCCTTCGCAAGGCGAGGTGATCTACGCGGGACCGGGCAAGACCGACGACAGCGGCAAGCTGGTGCCGATGGGCGTCAAGGTCGGCGACAAGATTCTTTTCGGCAAGTATTCCGGCCAGGAATTCAAGATGGATGGCCAGGACCTATTGCATATGCGTGAGGACGACATCATCGGCGTGGTTGGCTGATCCCTCGTATCGCGCAAGACACCACGGATTTCAGGAGAAACGAATATGGCAGCCAAAGACGTTCGCTTCGGCGAGAACGTTCGCAACAGAATGGTCGTCGGCGTGAACATCCTCGCCAACGCCGTCAAAGTCACCCTCGGCCCCAAGGGCCGCAACGTCGTGCTGGAGCGCAGCTTCGGTGCGCCGACGATCACCAAGGACGGCGTGTCCGTCGCCAAGGAAGTCGAGCTCAAGGACAAGTTCGAGAATATGGGCGCGCAGATGGTCAAGGAAGTCGCGTCCAAGACCTCGGATGTCGCCGGTGACGGCACCACCACCGCGACCGTGCTCGCGCAATCGATCGTGAACGAAGGCATGAAGTACGTTGCCGCCGGCATGAATCCGATGGATCTGAAGCGCGGCATCGATCGGGCAGTGCTCGCCGTGGTCGAGGAGCTCAAGAACATCAGCAAGCCGTGCACGACCAGCAAGGAAATCGCGCAAGTGGGCTCGATCTCGGCTAATGCCGACAGCTCGATCGGAAAGACGATCGCGGATGCGATGGACAAAGTCGGCAAGGAAGGCGTGATCACCGTCGAAGACGGCAAGGGGCTCGAAAACGAGCTCGAGCTGGTCGAGGGCATGCAGTTCGACCGCGGCTATATCTCGCCGTACTTCATCAACAATCCCGACAAGCAGGTTTCGGTGATCGACGATGCGCTGATCCTCCTGCACGACAAGAAGATCAGCAACATCCGTGATCTCCTGCCGCTGCTCGAGCAAGTCGCCAAGGCCGGCAAACCGCTGCTGATCATTGCCGAAGACGTCGATGGCGAGGCGCTGGCGACGCTGGTGGTCAACAACATCCGCGGCATTCTCAAGACGTGTGCGGTCAAGGCGCCCGGATTCGGCGATCGCCGCAAGGCCATGCTGGAGGACATCGCCATCCTTACGGGCGGCACCGTGATCGCCGAAGAGCTCGGCCTCAAGCTCGAGAACGCGACGATCAAGGACCTGGGCCGCGCCAAGCGCATCGAAGTCGCCAAGGAAGACACGACAATCATCGACGGCGCCGGCGACAAGTCGGGGATCGAAGCGCGTGTCAAGAACATCCGCGTGCAGATCGACGAGGCGACCTCGGACTACGACAAGGAAAAGCTGCAGGAGCGTGTGGCGAAGCTCGCGGGCGGTGTCGCGGTGATCAAGGTCGGCGCGGCCACCGAAGTCGAGATGAAGGAAAAGAAGGCACGCGTCGAGGACGCGCTGCATGCAACGCGTGCGGCGGTCGAGGAAGGCATCGTCGCCGGTGGTGGCGTGGCGTATCTGCGCGCCCGCGCGAATCTCAAGGGACTCAAGGGCGACAACAGCGATCAGGACGCGGGTATCAAGATCGTCCTGCGCGCGCTGGAGGAGCCGATGCGTCAGATCGTCAACAACACGGGCGATGAGCCGTCGGTGGTCGTCAACAAGGTCGTCGAGGGCAAGGGCAACTACGGGTATAACGCTCAGACGGGGCAGTATGGCGATCTCGTAGAAATGGGCGTCGTCGATCCGACCAAGGTGACTCGCTTCGCACTGCAAAACGCGGCGTCGGTGGCGAGCCTCATGCTTACGACCGAAGCGATGATCGCCGAGTCGCCGAAGGACGAGAAGGCCATGCCGGGTGGCGGCGGCGGCATGGGCGGCATGGGCGGCATGGGCGACATGGACATGTAAGTCCGTGGAGCGCCGGCAGAGCAGCGCCGGCGTTCAGCACGCTGCATCCTTCCCGCGAAAAGGGAAGCAAGCGACACGCAAAGCCCCGCTCCGGCGGGGCTTTGCACGGGTGCGCTAACAGGCCGCCGTCGCGCATTTCGAGGCGAAATGGATTAGACTAGGCGAGCACCGGGGCAGGCGACGATCGATCGCGACTGCATCAGCTAACAACTATAAATGACTGGCGCTGGCCGCGTGGCCGGCCTTGGAAGGGAGACTGCTCGATGACCTCAGGGATGCTTTTCGCGCTTGCGATCAGCGCCTTGGTCATCGCGGTGCTGGTCGGCCTGATGCGCCGCCAGCGCACCCCTGGCGCCGGAAAACTCTCGCTCGACGGCCCGGCCACCAACGTGCAATGGACCGAAGGCGAGACGACGCGCCTGCTTTCGAGCGCCGAGCTTCCGGGCCTCTATCTGCTGCGTCCGCGCTTTCTGTCCAAGGCTGAAAACGTCGTATATCTACTGCTCAAGGCGGCGTTTCCGCGGCACGAGATTTTCGCGCGCGTACGCCTGTCCGACGTATTGCAGGTGAAAATCGGGCCGCAGGGCATGGAACGCCTGCGCGCGTTTCGCAAGATCGCCAACCAGCACGTCGGCTTCGTGGTGTGCGATCGCGACATGACCATTGTCGCCATCGTCGACGCGCGCGAGCCCGAGCAAGTGCAGAACCCGCGCGACCAGAAGCTGGAGATCATCAAGCAGCGCTGCCTGCAAGCCGCGCAGGTCAAGTATCTCTGTGTCTATCCCCCGACGCTGCCGCGCTACCGCGAGCTTCGAGAGCAGATCCTGGGTCCTGCCGCCGAGCTGGTCTGAACGCGGCCTAGTCCACGGGCATCGGCACGCTGCGGCGTGCGGGTTGGCGAACCGCGAGCCAGGTCCCGCAAAGGATCAGCGCGCATGCGCCTAGCGTGTCGATGCCGACGCGCTCACCGAGAAAAAGCCAGCCCCAAAGGACGCCGAACAGCGGGATAAGGAAGGTCACGGTGAGCGCACGAGCCGGGCCGAGATCGGCGATCAGCCGAAAGTACAACAGGTAGGCAACCGCGGTCGACGCGAGCGCGAGCGCGGTCACGTTGCCGACCACGAGCGGCGAGATCGAGATCGGAAGTGGTGCGAACGGCAAAGCAAGGGCCAGCATTGCCGCCGCCGTCATCTGGCTGTAGAGCGCGATAGAAAAGCTCGACAATCCCTCGAGCTTCGTTCTCGCGTAGACGCTGGCGATGCCGTAACACAACGACGCCGCGAGGCATGCTCCGACCGCGAGCAGCGCATCGCCATCGAGCTGTTGCGACTGCCATCCGACCAGCAGCACGACGCCGCTGAATCCCACTGCCATGCCGGCGAGCTTGATGGGCGTGATGCGCTCGCGCAGCCATATCGCCGCGACGATCGCGCCGAAAAACGGGCTGGTGGCATTGAGTATCGCCGCGACCGAAGCAGGTGCATGCTGCGTCGCCCATGCAAAGAGCGCAAACGGCAGCGCCGTGTTGACGAGTCCGATGATGGCGTACTCGCGCCAGTGCGCCCGAAAGGCGGGAACGCCGCGGCGCATTCGCGCGAACGCGTAGAGCGCCAAAAACGCGAGCGTGACGCGAGTCTCCGCCAGCCACAGCGGACCCAGCCCCGCGACCGCCACCCGCATGAAAGCGAACGATCCTCCCCATAGCGCGCCCAGCGAGACAAGGCGCGCGAGGTCGGCGGCGGTCATGCGTGTTCAGGCGGTCGCCGTGACACGCTGCGCCTCGATCGCAAGGGGGATCTGCCCGCGCTCGGACGTGTGCGTGCGCTCGTGCTCGAGCAGCCACGCTTTTCGCCACAGGCCGCCGCCGTATCCAGTGAGACTTCCGTCGGCGCCGATGACGCGGTGGCAGGGAATGATGATGGCGAGCTTGTTGTCGCCGTTGGCGCGTCCGACCGCGCGCACCGCGGCGTCGCGGCGCACGGCGAGGGCGATATCGCGATAGCTTCGCGTCGTGCCGGCAGGGATCGCGCGCAGCGCGTTCCACACCTCGAGCTGGAAAGGAGAGCCCGAAAGCGCCAGCGGGGTCTTGAACTGCAGCGACCGTCCTTCGAAATAGGCTGCGAGCTCCTCGCCGATCTGGTCGAGATACGCGTGATGGCCCGGCACGACCGGATGGGGTAGGCGAGCGCGCAACGCCTCGAGCTCGCGCTCCAGTCCGCGACGGTCGACGAATTCGAGCAGATGCAATCCGCCATCGTTGGCGAGCGCGAGCATCGGTCCCAGCGGCGTTTCGAGCCACCGCGCATAAACGCAGTCGACGTGATGCGCCTGGCTGGGCGCGGTGCCGAAGACGCGTGCGAAAGCCTCGCGGAATCCGCTTCCGGACTCGAAGCCGTGGTCGAGTTGAAGGTCGATCATGCTTTTTCCTTTGCGTATGCCGCTCAGCGCGAGCCCCATGCGACGGGCGCGCTGATAGGCGTGAAAGCTCATGCCGCAGTAGCGTTGGAAGGCGCGGCGTGCGCTCGATGGATCGATGCCCATGCGCGCCAGGTCGGCTTCGCGAAGGCGTCCGGACGGATCGGCTTCGACCGCGGCGAGCAGGCGCGACACCACCGCGGGTGGCTCGCGTCCGACGTCGAGCGGGCGACAGCGCAGGCACGGACGATAGCCTGCGTAGAGCGCGTCGTGCGGGGTAGCGAAGAACTCCACATTGGCCCGCTTCGGCGTACGCGCGTGGCATACCGACCGGCAGAATATGCGCGTGGTCTTCACCGCCACGAAAAAAATGCCATCGAAGTCCGGGTCGCGCGCTTCGAGGGCGCGGTACATGACGTCGGGTGTGGGCAAGCTGGTCATGGCACAAATTATAGGCGGCGGGCGCGCCGTTGCCGCCGGAAATCGGGCGCCGAATTTGCGCTCGCCCGATTGATCAAAGCGAGCCGAGCAGGGCCTCGGTCTTGACCCGCATGCGCCGCGCACGCTCCACGGCGCCGACGGTTCGGGCCAGCGTATGCATGGGGATTTCGAGTCCCAGCGGCAGCGTGCGCGGCAACGCCTGCAGGATGCCGCGCAGGTCGAGGCCACCGTCGCCTGGCATCAGGCGCTCGGCGCGCGCCTGCAGCAGCAGCGTCTCGGTGTCGTGTGGACGCTCCGCGGGCGCATCGCACAGCTGCGCGTAGTGCAGCATGGTCGTCGGAACCGTTGCGATATCGGCAGCGACATTGCCGCCACGGTCCAAATGGATGGGATCGATGAGCACCCCGCCATTTTGCCGCGCGGCGTGGGAGGCGATGCGCACGGCCTGGCCCAGATCGCGCACGTCGGTCCAGGGCATCGCCTCAAGATTCATGGTCAGTCCGAATCGCGCGCCCAGTTCGCACAGCGACGCGAAGCGCTGGGTCAAACGTGCCTCATCGGGATCGTTGCCCGCAACCAGCACCGCGGTCGCGCCCAAGCGCGCTCCGGTCTCCAGCGCCTGCTCGAAATCCGCGACCCGGGTGTCGGGCTTGAGGCGGAAGATCTCGATATCCAGCACGGTAACGCCGCGATCGGCGAGTCGACGTCGCACCTCGCGCACCATCGGCGAGTCGCCGACCATGGGCCACTTCGGCTCGGTATCGGTGGCCGGGATCAGGCGGATGCCGATGTGCGAATACCCGGCATCGGCGGCACACGACACCATGTCCGGCGGGGACAACTCGAGCACCGTGAGGGCGGCCAGCGATAGTTTACGAGCCTTCATTTCAGCGGCCTCGCGGTGCGATTATGCTGCCGACTTGACGTGTCCGCCGAGGAACAGTCGGTTAAGATCGGGATCGTTGAGAACTTCCGAGGCGGGACGGTCCAGAGCGAGCCGGCCCATTTCCAGGACGAGTGCGCGATCGGCGTACTTGAGCGCAGTGCGCACATTCTGCTCAACCATCAGCACCGTGGTGCCTGCATCGGCCAGCGCACGCAGCAATGTCAGGACTTCCTGCACCAGCTTCGGTGAAAGCCCGATCGATGGCTCGTCGATGAGCAGCACGCGCGGATGCAGCAATAACGCGCGCCCGACTTCGAGCTGCTTTTGCTCGCCGCCGGACATCGTCGACGCCTGATTGTCGAGGCGCTCCCGGATGCGCGGAAACCGCTCGAGCACTTCCTCGATGCGGGCCCCGAGGTCTCCGCGCGGGAGCGTGATGCCCCCGAGCTCGAGGTTGTGGCGCACCGAGAGCGATCCGAACAGATTGCGTCCCTGCGGCACGAACGCTATGCCGTCGGCGAGCAGGGCACGCGGAGGCTTGCCGTTGATGCGCTTGCCCTCGAAACGCACTTCGCCGGAGCGCGGCACGAGCATGCCGAACAGCGTCTTGAGCACGGTGGACTTGCCGGCTCCATTGGGACCGATGAGCAGCGAGATCTCGCCCCTGCGCGCATCGAGGGTCGTCTCGTTGAGAATGGTCAGGCTCGGCGAATAGCCGGCGACGACTTTGTCGAACTCGATGATTTTTTCGGTCACGCGATGTTCCTCGTCGGCTTTCAGTCGGCACGCCGTAACGCCGCGATTCCTTCATTGACGAGCTCGGTGGCCATGCTCAGTTGCCGAGATAGGCCTCGAGTACGTGCGGATTCGCCTGCACCTCTCGTGGCGGCCCTTCCGCGAGCACTTTGCCTTCGACCATGCACACCACGTGCGGGCACAGCTTCATGATGAAATCCATGTTGTGCTCGATGACGACGAAGCTCCCTCCCTGCGTCCTGTTGAGCTCGAGCAGAAGGTCGCGCAATTGATCGACCAGGCTCGGATTCACGCCCGCACAGGGCTCGTCGAGCAGGACCAGCCGCGGCGCCGGCATGAATGCCATTGCGATGTCGATGAGCTTCTGCTGTCCATACGACAGCGTGCCGGCGGGAAGATGCGCCACGTGTCTGAGGCGGAACATCTCGATCATCTGGTCGGCATGATGGCCGAGCCCGGCGTCCGGTGCAGCAAACAGGCGATCGGCCATCGTGCCCTTGAATTCCTGCGCGGCAGCGATCAGGTTGTCGCGCACCGACAGCTTGACGAACACCTGCAGCGTCTGGAAGGTGCGACCCACGCCACGCCGCGATAGTTCGAGCGGCGACATGCCGGTGATGTCTTCGCCGCAGAATTCGACCGTCCCCGACGTCGGCTGGATCTGTCCGAGGATGCTGTTGAACAGCGTCGTCTTGCCCGATCCGTTGGGGCCGATGACGCCGACGATCTCGCCGGGACCCACCGAGAGGCTCACGCCGTCGACCGCCTTGATTGCACCGTAATGCTTGCGCATGTGGCGGATCTCGAGAAAGGCGTTGCCAGTGGTCATTTGGCCCGTTCGCGCGACTTGAAGCGGTCCGCCAGCGACAGCAGCCCGCCCGGAAGAAAAATCATCAGCACGATCACCGCGAATCCGAACAGCGCGAGGTACCATTCCTTCAGAAAACGAAGCCATTCGGGAAGCAGGATCACGATGACCGAGCCCAGCACCGGGCCGAAAAAGCGTCCCGATCCGCCGACGATGACCGCGAGCAACATCATCAGCGATACGGACAGCGTGAACTGGCCCGGCTCGATAAAATTCACGAGCGCCGTGAGATAGACGCCGCCGATGCCGGCGCAGGTTGCGCCAATGGCGAACGCCAGCAGCGTATACGCGGTGATGTTGACGCCGGTGCTTTCCGCGCGGATAGGGTTGTCGCGAAGCGCGGCGAAGGCGCGGCCCCACGGCGAGCGCAGGAGCCACCACAGCACCAGCGCCAGCAGGATCACCGACACGTAGCAGAAGTAGAAGAACGCCAGCGCACCGTCGAGCGAGTAGCCGAACAGCGATGGACGCGGGATGTTGGCGATGCCGAAGGTGCCTCCGGTGAGCTTCTCCTCGTTGCGCATCACCAGATACGCAAGCACGTTGAAGCCCAGCGTCGCGAAAGCGAGATAATGGTGCTGCACGCGCAGCGCCGGGAAGCCGAGCGCAAGACCGATGATGAAGCACGCCGCCGCGGCCAGCGGAAGGGCCAGCCAGAAAGAGATGCCGAGCTTGGTCACGAGAATCGCCGCGACGTAGGCCCCGATGCCGTAGAACGCCGCCTGGCCGATCGACATCTGACCTGCATAGCCGACGATGAGGTTTAGGCCGAACGCCGCCATCAGGTACACGCACAGCAGCGACATCAGGTAGATCCCGTAGCTTTTCAGGAACGGCGGGAGCAGCGCGACCGCGATCAGCGCGACGACGAGCGCGATCCCTCCGGCGCGCGTCATACCTTGCGTTCCTCAGTCTTGCCGAGCAGGCCTTCGGGCCTGAAAATGATCACGACAAGGAAAAGCATCAGCGCGACGCCTTCCTTGTAAGCGGGCGAGATATAGGCGCCCACGAGATTTTCGAGAACGCCGACCAAGATCCCGCCGAGCAGCGCGCCACGCGTCTGGTTGAACCCGCCGATGATCGCCGCATAAAAGGCTTTCAGTCCTATCGACTCGCCCATGTCGAACTTGGCGAGATAGGACGGCGTGACCAGCAGCGCCGCGACGACGGCGAGTACCGCATTGATCAGGAACGTGTAGAGCACCATACGCTTGACGTCGATGCCGAGCACCTTGGCGGCGTCGGTGTTCTGGGCGACCGCCTGCATCGCACGTCCGGTTACGGTGCGATTGAGGAACATCTGCAGCCCCACCACGATCAATCCGGCGAGCAGAAGCGTTCCGACATCGGCGTAGGAGATCTTGATGTCGCCGAGCGCCAGCAATCCGTCGGGGAACGGGCTCGGAAACGGCGCCGCCTGCGCGGTCACTCCGGCTTTGACCGTCTGCTTGAGCCCGATCGATAAGCCGAGCGTCGCGATGACGAGCGGGATGACGCCGTGCCGGATCAGCGGGTCGACGATCGCGACCTTGAACGTGTAACCCAGGAGCAGCATGGCGACCAGGCAGGTAAGCAGGAACGCGAGCCACATCGGCGCCCCCGCGGTCCCCATGAAGAACAGCATTACGAACGCCGGGACCATGACGAATTCGCCTTGGGCGAAATTGATCGTTCCCGAGGCCTGCCACAGCAGGGTGAATCCGAGCGCTGCGAGCGCGTAGATCGCGCCGATGGCGGTGCCGGAAACGATGAGCTGAATCAGCTCTCCCACCTGCGTCTCCCTTCCCGCCTTGACATTCCTGTGTTGCGTGCGCGTGGCGAGCGAACCCGCACCCTGCGTCGCGTACTTGCCGCGCGCCCCTTCCGCGCTTGCCTAGCGCATATAGGCGTTATACGCCCACAGCAGCAGCATCGCGCCGATGATCGAAAGGATCCAGCCGGCAGGATGGAACTTGCCGTCGGGCGACCTGAAGATCAGGCTGCTGATAATACCGCCCACGATCGACCCGCCGATTCCCAGTGCGGCGGTGAGCCAGAACCCCAGCGAGTCCACTCCCGGCATGATGGCTCGAGCGATGAGACCTACGATGAAGCCGACGATGATGGTGGCGATGATGCCGAATAGCCCCATGGAGTACTCCCTGGAATTTTGAAGGGGATGCCGCGATCGGCGTTACGGAAAGCACTTCGCCGATGGTAGCGCAGCGATGCTAGCATAGCCGGTAGCGGTGGTTCCTGCCTCGGTGTAAGAGGTGGTGCCTCGCCGCCGACCAACCACCATCGACCGTGCGCGGAAAGGCTTCTCGATGCGTCGCCCATTGACCTGGTTCGCGGCGTGCGCCGCTGCAGTGCTCCTTACCGGCGGCTTGGCTCATGCGCAATGTCGCGCGCAAAGCGGAAAGCAGACCGTCGCGCTGCTCGAGCTCTACACGTCCGAAGGCTGCAGCAGCTGTCCTCCCGCCGACAATTGGTTCTCCGGAATCGACCTCGCGCCGACGTCCGCGATCGCCCTGGCGTTGCATGTCGACTACTGGGACCGGCTAGGCTGGAAGGACCGTTTCGCTTCCGCGGGATACACCGCTCGCCAATACGAGCAAATGCGCCGTCAGCAGGCCGCGTACGTCTACACCCCGCAGGTCCTGTTGCAAGGTCGCGACTTCCGGCAATGGGGCGTCCGCGGCGAACCTGCGTCCGCGGTATCCGCGATCAATGCGCGTCCACCGCGCGCCGCGGTCGAGTTACTGGCGTTGGCGAAAGGCGATATGGCACAAGCCGATGTTCATGTGAACGTTCCGGAGACGCGGGATCGCTCCGGAACGCGGGTGGTCGTCGCCTTGGTGCAGGACCGGCTGACCAGTACAGTCTCTGCAGGCGAAAATGCCGGCAAGCAGCTACGGCACGATCATGTCGTGCGCCAGTGGCACGCCGCGCCCGGTCTCGACGCCGCAGGCGACGTGCGCGAGCGCATCGCGTTTAAGTTGCCGTCGGACAGCGGACCGGTATCGCTCGTTGCGTTTGCCGAAGACGCCGCCACAGGCGACGTACTGCAGGCGCTGGAACTGCCAATCGTCGCGGCTTGCGTATCCCAGTAGGCTACTGAATTGCTGAGAGCACGGCTTTGATGACGTTGGCATTGCCGGCCGTTGCGGCGACGTAGGGCCTGGTCCTGCGCGAAATCCTGCGCAGTGCAACATTCGGCCGCCGAACGCCGGCCGCGCAATTTCTTGCCATTGCCCGCGAGTTTCCCGTAAGCTTCCCGGCATTGCGCAGGAGCCCGATTCCACAATAAGAAAGCTCTTGCGGCCGTCGAACGCGTGGTTTGGATTTCATTGGCCTTGCTGAGTCGGGTCGAGGTCCGCAGCGGGTTGCTGAACCATTTGGGGTCTTTCATGGAGGAGGCGCAATGAGTACAGCCAGTCGGCCGGCACCAGCACACGTGCAGCTGAGCACCAGGGGCGAGGAAAGGCGAGTCATATTCGCGTCGTCGCTCGGGACCGTTTTCGAGTGGTACGACTTCTACCTGTACGCCACGCTGGCGCCGTTCTTCGCGGCGGTGTTCTTTCCCACCGGTAACGCAACCGCGGCACTGCTCTCGGCGTTCGCGACGTATGCCGCCGGCTTTCTGGTTCGGCCGTTCGGCGCCCTGGTCTTCGGACGCATCGGCGACCTGGTCGGCCGCAAATACACCTTCCTGGTCACCATCGTCATCATGGGCTTCTCGACCTTTGCGGTCGGCTTGCTGCCCACGTACGCATCGATAGGCTGGGCGGCTCCGGTGCTTTTGGTGAGCCTGCGCCTGCTGCAAGGCCTGGCGCTCGGCGGCGAATACGGAGGCGCGGCGACCTATGTCGCCGAGCACGCGGCCCAGAATCGACGAGGCTATGACACGAGCTGGATCCAGACGACCGCGACGCTGGGCTTTTTCCTGGCGCTGGCTGTCATCGGGATCTGCCGTTTCACCGGAATCATGGAGGCCAAGGATTTCGCGTCGTGGGGCTGGCGTATTCCATTCCTCGTCTCATTGATCCTGCTCATCTTCTCCGTCTACATCCGGCTCAAGCTGAACGAGTCCCCGGTGTTCCAGCGCATGAAAGCTGAAGGCAAGGGATCGAAGGCGCCTCTGCGCGACAGCTTCCTCAAGTACCCGAATAACAAGTACGTGCTGCTCGCGCTGTTCGGCGCGACGGCCGGGCAGGGCGTCGTCTGGTACACGGGCCAGTTCTATGCGCTGTTTTTCCTCACCATCACGCTCAAGATGGATGGATTGACGGCGTACACGATGATCGGACTGGCGCTTCTGATCGGGACGCCGTTCTTCATCGTGTTCGGTTCGCTTTCGGACAGGATCGGGAGGCTCAAGATCATATTGTTCGGCTGTCTGATCGCCGCGGTGACGTACTTTCCGCTGTTCAAGGCGCTCACGCACTACGTGAATCCTGCGCTCGAGGCGTATCAGACCGCGAACCAGATGTCGGTGGCCGCCGCGCCGCAGAACTGCCAGTTCCACATTTTCGTGGGACCGTGGTCGACGTTCAGCGATTGCGACAAGGCGAAGGACTATCTGACCAAGTCGGGCCTGTCGTTCACGTCGACGGATCTTCCGGCCGGCGCGACCGACACGGTGATCACTAAGATCGGGAGCACCGAGCTCAAGGGCTACGACGAAAAGAAGTTCGCGGAAGCTCTCAAGGCGTCGGGCTATCCAAATGGAGCCGACAAGTCGAAGATCAACTATCCGATGACGATGCTGATCCTGGTCATCATGATGATCTACGTGACACTGGTGTACGGGCCGATCGCCGCGTTCCTGGTCGAGCTGTTCCCGACCCGGATCCGCTATTCGTCGATGTCGTTGCCTTATCACATCGGCAATGGTTGGTTTGGCGGGATGCTGCCGCTGCTGGCGACGGCGATGGTGGCAGCGAGCGGGGATATCTATTACGGCCTTTGGTACCCCATCGTCGTTGCGCTGATGACCGTCGTCGTCGGGGCGATTTTCCTGCGCGACCACAAGGACCGAGATATCGAATCCGACTGGAAGTAGCGCGACTCCCTTCTCGCCACACCCATCGTCAAAGCCCCGGCGCACGCCGGGGCTTTTTTTCATCTTCCAGCATCGTGCATGCGGGTATACTCGCCGCGCCGCCGGCGGAGAACCATGAAAGCTCGAATTCGCGATTGGATGCGTCAACTGGGTCCGGGCCTCATCACGGGCGCGGCCGATGACGACCCGTCGGGGATTGCGACCTATTCGCAGGCCGGCGCGCAATTCGGGCTGCTCACGCTGTGGACCGTCGTCTTCACCTATCCGCTGATGGTGGGCATCCAGATGGTGAGTGCGCGCATCGGACGCGTCACCGGGCACGGACTCGCCGCGAACATACGCAGCCACTTTCCGCGACCGATCGTATACGCCGTCGTCGGATTGCTGGTGATTGCTAACACTATCAACATTGCCGCGGACATCGCTGCGATGGGCGACGCGCTGCGGCTGCTGATCGGCGGACCCGGGCACATCTACGCCATTGCCTTCGGCGTAGTCAGCCTGCTGCTGCAGGTCTTCCTCACCTATCAGCGTTACGTGCGCTACCTCAAATGGCTCACGCTGGCGCTGCTCGCCTACGTCGTCATGGTGCTCACCGTCAACATTCCATGGCACGAAGTCCTTGCGCACGCGGTCGTGCCGCATTTTTCGATCACCACCGAATACCTCACCGTCGTGGTCGCGGTGTTTGGAACGACGATCAGCCCGTATTTGTTCTTCTGGCAGGCATCGCAGGAAGTCGAGGAGATCGAAGCCGATCCCCATGCGTACGCCCTAGCCAAGTCACCCGACGGCGCGCAAAAGCATCTGCGCCGCATCAAGATCGACACTTACATCGGGATGGGCTTCTCGAATCTGGTGGCGTTCTGCATCATCCTCGCCACCGCGGCGACACTGCACGTCGCCGGCGTCACCAATATCGAGACGTCGGCGCAGGCCGCGGAAGCGCTGCGCCCGCTGGCGGGACAGGCCGCATTTCTCGTGTTCGCACTGGGCATCATTGGCACCGGCCTGATCGCGGTGCCGGTGCTGGCGGGCTCGGCAGCGTACGCCGTCACCGAAGCCTTCCAGTGGAAACGCGGACTCGACCTCAAGTTGCTCGAGGCGCGCGAGTTCTACGCCATCATCGCGCTCGCCACGCTCGGCGGAATCGCTTTCGATTTTTCGCCGATCAACCCGATCAAGGCGCTTTTCTGGTCGGCGGTGATCAACGGCGTCATTGCGGTGCCGATCATGATGGTCATGATGCTGCTCGCCGACGACGCCAAGGTGATGGGGCGATTCACCGTCACCCGTCGGCTCAAGGCGCTCGGATGGCTGGCCACCGGGACGATGGCGGCGGCGGTCATGGCGATGTTCGCCACCTGGTGACCAGCCATGGCGTTCGTGCCGTGAAATCAGTTACGCGACGCGGCGCACGTTGGTAAAGCACCTGGAGGTTGCTTGGCGTGCAGTGCCTAGCGATGCCTAGGAAGCATCGCGATGCCGCGCCTTGCAGATCTCCAGCACCTCGTCGGGGTCGCGCAACCACCAGCGATTGGCGGAAAAGATCTCCACCTCGTGAGACCCGCGGTAGCCCGCCGCTTCCATCCAGCGGCGGATACGCGGCAGATCGATCACGCCGTCGCCCATCATGCCGCGGTCGAGCAACAGGTCGGTAGTGGGAACCAGCCAGTCGCAGATGTGATACGCCAGAAGGCGGTTGGCATGGCCGGCGGCGCGCGCGATCTCGCGCTCGAGATTCGGGTCCCACCACACGTGATAGACGTCCACCGCTACACCGATGCCCTCGCCCAGCTCGTCGCAGAGATCGTTGGCGTGCGCCAGCGTGTTGACGCACGCGCGCTCAGCCGCGTACATCGGATGCAGTGGTTCGATCGCCAGCGGCATGCCCGCCGGGCGCGCGTATTCGCGCAGCTCGCCGATGCCGTCGCGCACCATCTCGCGCGCGGCCGCCAGGTCGCGCGAGACCACCTTGCCGTCACGGTCCTTGGGCAATCCGCCGACCACCAGCACGAGGCACGGCGCCCCTAGCGTCAACGCCTCGTCGACGGCCCGCTTGTTGTCGTCGAGCGCGGCGCGCCGGCTGGCACGATCGATCGCCGGAAACATGCCGCCTCGGCAGTAGCCCGACAGCGTCAGTCCGGTGTCGCGGATGCGCTGCGCCGATTCCTTGAGTCCGGCGGCGGCCACCTGGTCGCGCCATGGCGCGATGCGGCGAATGCCGTGGCGAGCGCAACCGGCGATGATCTCGGGCAGCGACCACTGCTTGCGCAGCGTCGCGGTGTTGATCGACAACACGCCGGAGTCGGGGGGGTTCATAGGCTGGCTAGCGCGCGTCGACGCCATGGATCGCGAGCAGCGTGCGCATGCGCGCGCACGCACGCTCCGGGTCGGTCAGCAAGCTGGCGACATCGGCAAGGGTGAACAGCTCGACGAGGTGGAGAAGGCTGCGCGCGCTTTGCTGGCCGCCTACCATGACGAAGTGATCCTGGTGCCCGTTGAGCCACGCGAGGAAAACGACACCGGTCTTGTAGAAGCGGGTCGGCGCGCGAAAGACGTGGCGCGAAAGCGGCACCGTCGGCGCCAGCGTCTCAGCGAAGCCCTTTCGGTCGCCGGAGGCAAGTGATGCGAGCGCTGCCGCGGCCACCGGGGCGATCGGATCGAAAATGCCGAGCAGGGCATCCGAGTAGCCGAGATCATCGCCGGCGATCAGCTCGGCGAAGTTGAAATCGTCGCCCGTGTACATGCGCACACGCGCCGTACCCGGATCGGTGCCCGCGCCGGGCAGGCGCCGACGCATCGCGATTTCCTTGTCCTTGTCGAGCAGCGAGATCTTGATCCCGTCGATTTTTCCCGCATGCGCGCCGATGACCTCGAGGCAGACGTCCATTGCGCGCCGCGCGTCGGCATGACCCCAGTACCCCGCGAGCGCCGGGTCGAACATGTCGCCGAGCCAGTGCAGGATCACCGGCTCGCGCACCTGCTCGAGGATACGACCGTAGACCGCGATATAGTCGTCCGCCGTGCGCGCGCAGGCGGCCAGCGCACGGCTGGCCATGAGAATGATGCGGCCGCCGCGGCTCTCGATGGCCTCGCATTGCATCTCGTAAGCGGCGATGACGTCGGCGAGCGTGGTGCTCGCGCGCGGCTCGAGATGGTCGGTGCCCGCGCCACAGGCGATGACCGCGCCGGGCGTGGCGCGTGCGAGCGAGAGCGAGCGATCGATGAGCTCGAGCGATGTGGGCCAATCGAGTCCCATTCCGCGCTGCGCGGTGTCCATCGCCTCGGCGACGCCTAAGCCCAGCGACCAGAGATAGGTGCGGTAGGCGAGCGTCGCATCCCAGTCCAGGGCCGGCTGCAGCCAGGGGTCCGCGGGCGCCAGCGCATCGGCGACCACGTGCGCGGCGGCGTAGGCGACGCGGTTGCGCGGCGCGCGCGTGACAGGCCACGGACGCGCGGGACGTAGCGTGTACTCGTGCAGGGAGCCGTCGGCGCGGGGAAGGCGGATGCTTGCCACGTTCAAGCGTCGAGTGCGGGAACGTCGACCCAGCGCCGTTCCGACCAGCTTCGCAATCCGAGCTCGGCGAGCTGCACGCCCTTGGCTCCCTCGAGCAGGCCCCAGCGAAAAGGGCTGTCTTCGCACGCGTGGCGAATGAAAAGCTCCCACTCCACCTTGAAGGCATTGTCGTAGGCGATGTTGTTGGGGATCTTCTGCCACGTGCTCGCGAAATCGATGGTCTGCGGGACGTCGGGGTTCCACACCGGCTTGGGCGTATTCACGCGTGACTGTGTCCAGCACTCGGTCAATCCCGCCACCGCTGAACCCAGCGTGCCGTCGACGTGGAAAGTGGCGAGATCGTCGCGGCGCACACGGGTCACCCATGAGCTGTTGATCTGAGCGACGACCGGACCATCCTTGCCAATCAGCTCGAAGGTCGCGTACGCGGCGTCGTCGGCGGTTGCCGTGTACGCCTTGCCGCTTTCATCCCATCGTCTAGGAATGTGCGTCGCGCCGAGACAGGAGACGCTCTTCACTTCGCCGAAAAGGTTGTCGAGCACGTAACGCCAGTGGCAGAGCATGTCGACGATGATTCCGCCGTCGTCCTCCTTTCGGTAATTCCACGACGGCCGTTGCGCGGCCTGCCAGTCGCCCTCGAACACCCAGTAGCCGAATTCCCCGCGTACCGAGACGATGCGCCCGAAAAACCCGGAATCCACCAGCATTTTCATCTTGAGCAGGCCCGGCAGCCAGAGCTTGTCCTGGACCACGCCATGCTTTACGCCGGCCGCGTTGGCCGCACGGTAGAGCTCTATCGCTTGCGCCACGGTGGTCGCGACCGGCTTCTCGGTGTAGATGTGCTTGCCGGCTGCAATCGCTTTCTTGATGAGCGCCGCGCGCAGGCCGGTCGATGCGGAGTCGAAGTACACCGTATCGGCCTTGTCGGCGAGCGCCGCATCGAGGTCGGTCGACCACCGCGAGACGCCGTGCGTGCGCGCCAACGCCTCGAGCTTGCCGGCGTTGCGGCCGATCAGGATCGGGTCCGGCATCACGCGGCGCCCATCGCTGAGCGCGACGCCACCCTGCGCGCGAATTGCGCAGATCGAGCGCACCAGGTGCTGGTTGGTGCCCATGCGCCCGGTGACGCCGTTCATGATGATACCGAGTCGGACGGGGTTCATGCGAGGTTCTCCTGAGTCCGGTGCGCTGGACTGCGTGCGTTCATGCAGGCGTCGCCGGTGCCGAGCGGGTCGAGCGCCGAAAAGTCTGGCTCGGCGAGAGACGCGAATCCGGATGCTGCCAGGCTCGCGAGATCGATCATTCCGCCACGGATTGCGAGTCGGACGCCGCCGTGCAAACCTTCGTAAAGCGACGGATACGCCGCGAGGAAATTCTCCTGTTCGCGATCGTCCGCACCGCCTCCGCCGAATCCGTCGGCGTAGTGATGACCGTTGCGCTCCACGTCGGGCAGCTGCAGCAACGATACCAGCGCCAGATCCTGCTGCATGCCCAGTCCTGGCTGCATGGTCAGATCCTCGCCCGAGACAAAGTAGCGCCGCCGCCCTGGGCTCGCATTCCAGCGCGCGCAACGGGCAGCGTTGAGCAGCGACTTGTAGACTCCCTTGCAGCTCTTGCTCGAAACCCCGTCGTAGCCGAACTTTCGTGCCCGCACGAAGGCGTCGACCGTGGCATCCGACTCATCGATGAGGAGCGGCCGCCAGCGCGCCGCAGCGCCCACATCGACGTTCAACGCGACCGACCGCGCGAGCGGCTGCTCGATGAAGCGGGTGCTCTCGGCGAGTCGGTTGACGCGAGGAGTGGTTCGCAGCGCGTCGATCAGGCCCTGAAGCGATTCGACGTCCGCGTACTGCTCGTTGCCATCGAGCGTGACGACGTATTCCGGCAGATCATCGAGCACAACGGCGATGCGAAGCAGGCGCGCGATGTCGGCGTCCGCGTCACCGCTCAGCTTCAACTTAAAGTGGGTGTTCCCATAACGGGCGATGACCTGGTCGAGCGATTGCGGAAGCTCGTCCTGCGTGCAACGAATGATCTCGCCGGCCGTCAGCGGGTCGACCAGCCCTACGGTATGCCGCGCGGCAATGCTTTGCCGCGGTTCGAGCGCCGCGAGAAATGCGTCGATATCAGTACCTGCAAGGTCGGGCGTGATCGACGCGTCGACGCCCGGTACGTTGGCGAGAACGGCAGTGGCGAACGAGACGTCGAGCGCGCGGCAGAGCGCGTCGAGCAACGCCCTGTCGAGCACCGCCGCGCCGTAGTTGATGACGAGCGATTCCTGCGCGCGGAGCGCACCCGCGCGCAACAACGGTTCATAGTGCTCCGCGAAATGCGCGAAGGCGCTGCGCGGCGCATGCGCTGCAAGGTAGACGTCGGAGGCGCAGCGCAGCGAGTCGCGCAGATCGTCGATGTTGTCGGCGTTTGACTTCTCCGCGGACTTGTCGAACCACTTGGGAATCATCATCTCGGCCGCGACGCCATGCGCGCGGCGACCATCGGCGAGTTCGATAGTGGCGCGCACGAACGCCTGCGGGCAGCCGTCGAGCGTGGTCGCGCCGAAGCGAAATGGCATGCGAAAGCGCACCGCGCGCTCGTGGAGCTCCGCTGCCACGACGCGAAACCTCGGCGCAAGCATCTTCGCACGACTCAGCATGTCTTCGATTCAGTGGTCAAGCGAGCCCTGCGCATAGAAGTGCGCGCGGATGGTCCGCGCCAGCTGCGCGAATTCGGGATCGCCCATCATCGCCAGCGTGCGCGGGCGGGGAAGCGGAATGTCGTAGATCGCGGCGATCGACCCCGGACGCTCGGTCATCACCAGAACGCGATCGGACAGGAAGATCGATTCGGGGATGCTGTGCGTGATGAGAAGCACGGTCTTGCGTGCTGCCGCCCAGATGCGCTGCAGCTCGAGATTCATTTTTTCGCGCGTCATCGCATCGAGTGCACCGAATGGCTCATCCATGAGCAGGATCGCGGGATCGTGCACCAGCGCGCGGCAGATCGACGCGCGCTGCTGCATGCCTCCGGAAAGTTGCCAGGGAAGCTTGTTCTCGAAGCCCTTGAGCCCGACCATGTCGACGAGCTCCCGAGCTCGCGCCGCGCCCGTTCCCCGAGGGAGCTTGCGCACCTCGATCTGCAGCATGATGTTCTCGAGCACGGTCCGCCACGCGAGCAGGACGTGACTCTGGAACACGATGCCGATGTTGGGTGCCGGCCCGTCGACGGGAGTGCCTTCGATCTCGATCGATCCCGCGGACGCTGGCAGCAGACCGGCGATCAGCTTGAGCAGGGTGCTCTTGCCGCAACCGCTCGGACCCACCACGGAGACAAACTCGCCCTCACAGATGTCGAAGGCGAGCGGCTTGAGCGATTCGATCACGCCTTCGCGCGAGGCGTAGGACTTGGCCACGCCGCGCACGCGAATGAGGGCGCAGCGCGTCGGCGCGATCCCGCCGGGAAGTCCAGCGCTCACTGAAATACCTTCGTGCCAAGGCGTCCGATCACGCCCATGAGCCGCTCATGCGCCGTTCACGGAAGGTAATCGAGCACGACCCAATCCTGTGGCTTGCCCTTGGTCGCCGGATCGAGCCCGCCATATTGCGCGAGCAGATCCAGCGAATCGCCGACGTTGGCCATGGTCGCGCGCATCGGTCGCTGATTCGCCGTCTCCTTGGTGTGGTAGAGCGCTGTAGTCTGCTTGAGTCCGATGATCAGCGTGTCGCGCACGCCGGCCTTGGGATTGGCCTTGAGCATTGCATCGACCGCGGCCTCGGGGTTCTTTTCGGCGTCTTCCAGTGCACGAGTGGTTGCACGCAGGAAACGCTTGACCATGTCGGGCTTGGTTTTGAGCGTCTCGCTGTTGACGATGATACCGGAGCTGATCATGTTGACGCCGTAGTCCGCGAAGCGGATGGGATAGATGGGCTTGCCGGTCGCATCCTGCAGCTTGATCGCCTGATCCATCACGTACCCGAGCAGGAGGTCGGCTTGCCCAGTCATCACCGCATTGAGCTTGGTCTGGGCGTCACCGGCGACGGTCTTGAAGTCGGTCTCGTTGATGCCGGTCTTTTTCAGGAACAGCGGCCAGATCTGCGACATCGAATCGCCAGGCGTGACCGCGACAGTCTTGCCGGCGATGTCCTTCGGCGTGCGGATGTTCTTGTCGGCGAAGCCCATCACCGACATCGGCGAAAGCTGCAGCACCACGCCGACGGCTCTGACCGGAGCGCCTTTGGCGGCGGCCTTGATCATGGTGGGCACGTCGACGTAGCCGAAGGTCGCCGTGTTGGCCGCGACTGCCTGCACCGTCACGCCCGAGCCACGACCCTCCTGGATGTCGAGGTCGATGCCCTCCTGCTCGTAGTAGCCGCGCTCCTTGCCGATGAAAAACGGCGCGTGCTCGCTGTAGAGGTACCAGTTGAGCATCAGGACGACCTTGTCCTTGGGCTGGGCCTGCGCAATGCCGGTGCTGCATGCAAGCGCGACGCACGCCAGCGCGAGATATTTCAGCGACTTCATTGATGCCTCCTTGCGGGATTGAACGACGTATCAGGCAGTGACGGCCATCACATCGGCGCGATGGGACTGATGCCACGGAATCATGAGCTTTTCCACGAGATCGACCAGCGCGAACAGGATGACTCCCATCATCGACAGCACGAACAGGGCCGCGAACATCAGCGGCAGGTCGAAGTTACCGTTGGCGATCTGCAGCACGTAGCCGATACCGGAGTTGGAGCCCACGAACTCGCCCACCACGGCGCCAACGACCGCGAGGGTGGCCGAGACCTTGAGGCCGCTGAAGATGCTGGGCAGGGCGTGCGGCAGGCTGAACTTGATGAACATCTGCCAGCGGGTGGCGCGCATCGAGCGCGCGAGGTCGATCATGTCGGGCTCGACCGACTTGAAGCCCATAACGGTGGCCACCACCACCGGGAAAAAGCCCAGCAGGAACGCCGAAATGACCTTCGGAAAAATCCCGAAACCGAACCAGACCACGAACAGCGGCGCGATCGCGATCTTGGGAACGCTTTGCGAGAAGACCAGCAGCGGGTAGACATAGCTCTCCACCAGACGCGAGTAGGCGATGAGCATCGCCACCGGGATGCCGAACAGAATCGACATGCCGAAGCCGCCGAGCGTCGCGTATCCCGTCACCAGGCTCTCGCGCAGCAGGCGCGGCCACTCCGCGACCATCATTTTGGCCACGTCCCACGGCGCCGGAATAAGGTAAGGCGGGATCCGGAAGATGCGGATAACGATGTCCCACAGCACGAACACGGCGACGATCAGGATCAGTGGACGCGAATACTCGGAATCGAGCACGCGGCGTGCGCCGCGAGAGACTTGACGGGTCATGAAGGCATCCTCCGCGAGGCGCAGTGGCCTCGAGCTTCTGTTTTATTAACTATCTGGTTATAAGGCTAACGGGCGTCGCCGACCCTGTCAACGTGTCCGCCGCGCTGAGGCAGGAGGCGCAAGGAATCCGAGGACCATCTGACACATGTGCGTCACGCGCGCCTTGCGCTCCTTCGGACTGAAAAGATCGCGCGCGAACACCGTCGACAGCGTGTGCCGGTTGGACAGGTAGAAATACGCCAGCGCGGCGATCGATATGTAGAGCTGCAGCGGGTCGACTCCCTTGCGGAACGAGCCGGCGCGCTGCCCGCGTCGCAGCAGCTCGGCGAGCGTCTCGATCAGCGGTGAGTTCATCTCGCGGATGCGCGACGATTTCCTGAGGTGCTTTGCCCGGTGCAGGTTCTCGCTGTTGAGCAGCGTGAGGAATTCGGGATGCGCGATGTAGTAAGCCCAGGTCAGTTCGATGAGCCGGCGTACGCCCTCTTCGGGCGTCGCGTCGAGCAGGTTCAGCTTCTGCTCCGCGCTGCGGATATCGGCGTAGGTCTGTTCGAGGACCGCCTGGAACAATCCTTCCTTGTCGCCGAAGTAGTAGTACAGCATGCGCTTGTTCGAGCCGGCACGCTCCGCGATGCGATCGACGCGCGCGCCGCCCAGCCCGTGTCGTGCGAACTCGGCCGTCGCGGCTGCCAGGATCGACGCGCGCGTGCGCTCGGGATCGCGCACCGGACGCATCGAGGCGCGTACGGGTCGCCTTGCTGCCGGCCGTTCCAGCGAACTCGTATGCGGCGTAGTCATCGCCCGGATGTTAACCACATGGTTAGCTCGCAGCAAGGCGCGTTTTCGATGACCGTTGCCGGCCCGTGGCCTGGGCCGCACGAACTCGTCATAATGACCGGATCGACTAACCTACCCTCGCGAGGGAGCCATGTCAGTGCGCATCGTCGACGTACGCGAAGTCACCAAGCCGATCGCCTCGCCGATTCGCAATGCGTACATCGATTTTTCCAAGATGACGACCAGCCTGGTCGCGGTCGTCACCGACGTCGTGCGCGATGGGCGGACCGTCGTCGGTTACGGCTTCAATTCCAACGGACGCTACGGCCAGGGCGGCCTGATCCGCGAGCGCTTCGCGCCGCGCCTGCTCGAAGCCGACCCGGGCGGCCTGCTCGACTGCGCCGGGACCAACCTCGATCCGGATCGCGTGTGGGCCGCGATGATGGCCAACGAGAAGCCGGGCGGCCACGGCGAACGCTCGGTGGCGGTGGGCACGCTGGACATGGCGGTATGGGACGCCGTCGCCAAGATCGCCAATGAGCCGCTGTTCCGCCTGCTCGCGAAGCGGCACGGACTGACCGCGAATCCGCGCGTCTTCGTGTACGCCGCGGGGGGCTACTACTATCCGGGCAAGGATCTGGGTGCCTTGCGCGCCGAGATGCGCGGCTACCTCGATCGTGGATACGCCGTGGTCAAGATGAAAATCGGCGGCGCGTCCCTCGACGAAGACCGCGCGCGCATCGAAGCCGTGCTCGCCGAGATCGGCCCCGACGCACGGCTCGCCGTCGACGCCAATGGCCGCTTCGATCTGGAAACCGCGGTGGCCTACGCGAAGATGCTGCGCGACTACCCGCTGTTCTGGTACGAGGAAGCGGGCGACCCGCTCGACTTCCAGTTGCAGGCGGCGTTGGCCGAGTTCTACCCCGGGCCGATGGCGACCGGCGAAAACCTGTTCAGCCACCAGGACGCACGCAACCTCCTTCGCTACGGCGGCATGCGGCCCGATCGCGACTGGCTGCAGTTCGACTGCGCGCTCTCGTACGGGTTGTGCGAATACCAGCGCACGCTCGCGGTGCTTAGAACGCATGGCTGGTCACCCGCGCGCTGCGTGCCGCACGGCGGCCACCAGATGTCGCTCAACATCGCGGCCGGGCTCGGACTGGGCGGCAATGAGAGTTATCCCGATCTGTTCCAGCCGTACGGCGGATTTCCGGACGGTGTGCGCGTCGAACAAAGCTACATCACCATGCCCGACTTGCCCGGCATCGGCTTCGAAGGCAAGAGCGACCTCTATCGCGAGATGCGCGCGCTCAGCGCGTGACGCGCTCGGCGGCGGCGTGCCGCGCGCTTGGGTCGCGTGGTCTGGCGGTCTAGCGATGCTCGCCCACGCGCACGATCTTGAGCGCGTTGGTACCGCCCGACTTGCCCATCGGCTCGCCGATGGTGAGCACGATCAGATCGCCCTTGGCCACCTGACCCTTGTCCAGCAGCAGATCCTCGGCCGCCTGCAGCACGGCGTCGCGGTCGGTGCTCTGCTCGAGGAACAGCGGCTGCACGTTGCGGTACAGCGCCATGCGCCGCTGCGACGAGAGCACCGGCGTGAGCGCATAGATGGGGCATCCGCAGTTGTGCCGGGACATCCACAACGCCGTCGATCCGGATTGCGTCAGCGAGGCGATCGCCTTCACCTGCAGATGGAACGCCGTGAACAGCGTGGCCATCGCGATCGACTGGTCGATGCGGGTGAAGGTGCGATCCAGAAAATCGCGGTCGAGCGCGACGGGATCGGACTTCTCCGCCTCGACGCAGATCTGGCTCATGGTTTCAATCGTCTCGACCGGGAAGCGACCGGCGGCCGTCTCGGCCGAGAGCATCACCGCATCGGTGCCGTCGAGCACGGCGTTGGCGACGTCGGAGACTTCCGCGCGGGTGGGCACCGGATTGTTGATCATCGACTCCATCATCTGCGTCGCCGTTATCGTGAGCTTGTTGCGCTCGCGCGCCATGCGGATCATGCGCTTCTGCAATCCCGGCACCGCGGCATTGCCGACCTCGACGGCGAGATCGCCGCGCGCGACCATGATGCCGTCGGATGCGTCGATGATCTCGGCCAGCGCGGTGATCGCCTCAGCGCGCTCGATCTTGGCGATGAGCAGCGCGTCGCCCCCTGCGGCGCGCAGCAGTTGTCGCGCCATGTACATGTCTTCCTTGTTCTTGGGAAACGACACCGCGAGGTAGTCAGCCTGGATCGCCACCGCGGTCTTCATGTCCTCCATGTCCTTGGCCGTCAGCGCCGGCGCGGTGAGCCCTCCTCCCTGTCGGTTGATGCCCTTGTTGTTCGACAGCACGCCGCCTGCCTCGACGTATGTGGTGATCGCGCTTCCCGCGACCGATTCGACGCGCAGCCGGATGAGGCCATCGTCGAGCAACAGGATCGCTCCAGGTCCGACGTCCTGCGGCAGCTCCTTGTAGTCGAGGCCGGCGCGCTGGTCGTTGCCGAGCGCGCACTCGGCGTCGAGGATGAAGGTCGATCCTGTCTTGAGCACCGCCTTGCCGCCCTCGAACTTGCCCACCCGGATCTTCGGTCCCTGCAGATCGGCCATGATAGCGACCTCGCGTCGGAGCGCGCGTGCGGCATCGCGGACCATGAGCGCGCGCGCCTGGTGATCGGCGGCGACCCCGTGCGAAAAATTCAGGCGCACGACGTCGACACCGGCAGCGAGCATGCGTGTGAGCACATCCGGAGAATTGCTCGCCGGTCCGAGCGTGGCGACGATCTTCGTTGCGCGCTGCATGGTGACTCCTGTGTGCTGCGGTAGGACTGCGCGCTCAACCATCGGCGCGGCTTTCGAGCACGCCGACCGCGGGCAGCGTCTTGCCCTCGAGGAATTCGAGGAATGCGCCACCCGCGGTGGAAATGTAATCGATGCGATCGGCGACTCCGAACTTGTTGATCGCGGCGACGGTGTCGCCGCCGCCCGCGATCGAATAAGCCGCGGAGTCGGCGACTGCGTTCGCGAGCTCGCGCGTCCCGCCGGCGAAGGCATCGAACTCGAACACGCCGACCGGGCCATTCCACACGATGGTCCCGGCGCGCGAGATCAATGCGCGCAGTGCGAGCACCGATTGTGGACCGATGTCCAGGATCATGTCTTCGGGGCCGACCTCGCCGGTGGACTTGAGCGTCGCGGGCGCCGTCGCCGAGAACTCGGGCGCCACGACGACGTCGACCGGGATCGGTATCCTGCCCGGGAAGTGATCTAGGATCGCCCTCGCCTCGCTCACCAGCGCGGGCTCGGCCAGCGAGCGGCCGATGCGCCCGCCCGTGGCGAGAATGAAGGTGTTGGCGATGCCTCCGCCGACGATCAGCGTGTCGACCTTGGGGGCGAGGTTGGTCAGCAACGAAAGCTTGGTCGACACCTTCGATCCGGCGACAATCGCCACCAGCGGTCGCGCCGGATGCGCCAGCGCGCTGCCCAGCGCATCGAGTTCAGCGGCGAGCAGCGGTCCCGCGCACGCAACGCGCGCGAAGCGTGCGATCGCGTGCGTGGTTGCCTCGGCGCGGTGCGCGGTGCCGAAAGCGTCGTTGACGTAGACGTCGCACAGCGCGGCCATACGGCGGGCCAGCGCTTCGTCATCTTTTTTCTCGCCGGCGTTGAAGCGGCAATTCTCCAGCAGCACCAGATCGCCAGGGCGCAGCGCGGTCCGCCACGCGACGCCGTCGATCCAGTCGCGCACCAGCGGCACGTCACGGCCAAGCAGCTCACCCAGGCGCTTCGCTACCGGCGCAAGCGAATCGGCGGCGCTGAACGCGCCTTCGGTCGGGCGGCCGAGATGCGAGGTCACCATGACCGCGGCGCCGCGCGCGAGTGCATCGCGGATTCCAGGCACCGAAGCGCGAATGCGCGTGTCGTCGGTAATGGCGCCGCTGTCGTCCTGCGGAACGTTGAGATCGGCGCGGATGAATACGCGCTTGTCGCGGACGTCGACCTCGGCGAGTCGTTTGAATCTCATCGCATCTCCGAGTAGTGGATCGCCATCATGTGCGCCTCATCGTACGGCTCGACGAAGGCAAGCCAGCGACGCTCGCGCATGACTTCGCCGATGCAGTCGCGAAACGCGACGATGTCGCCAAGCGCGACCTGCCGGATAACGGCGCCGTCGGGATTCACGGCTCGACTTTGGGTGCGACGCGCGCGCCTCGACTGCGCAGCGAATTGAGCTCGTCGAGCGTTCTGCTCGCGGTCGTGATGAAGACGAACGGCAGCACGGCGTGGACCATCGCCGCCAGCGCGCCGCCGAGCATGCGCAGGCCGAACGCGAACGCAAAGCGCAGGTGCTCGAGGTAGGTCTCGCCCACGGCAGATGGATGCGCGGTGAACGGATTCATGACGTCGGTCAGCGGGCGGCCATCAAAGCGATCGTGGTATCGAGCATCCGGTTCGAAAATCCCCATTCGTTGTCGTACCAGCTCGACACTTTGACCAGCCGGCCGGCGACCTTGGTCAGCGTCGCGTCGAAAGTGGACGACGCCGGGTCGTGGTTGAAATCGACCGACACCAGCGGTGCAGTGTTGTAATTGAGCACTTCCGCGAGCGGACCGCTCTCGGCGGCCGCCTTCATGATTGCGTTCACTTCCTCGACCGTGGTATCGCGCGCTGCGATGAACGAGAGGTCGACCACCGAGACATTGATGGTCGGGACGCGGATGGCATAACCGTCGAGCTTGCCGTTGAGCTCGGGAAGCACCAGACCGACCGCCGCGGCGGCGCCGGTCTTTGTGGGGATCATGCTCATCGTCGCCGAGCGCGCGCGGCGCAGGTCCTCGTGATAGACGTCGGTGAGCACCTGATCGTTGGTGTAGGCATGAACGGTGGTCATGAGGCCGGAAACGACCCCGATCTTGTCATGCAGCGGCTTCACCAGCGGCGCGAGACAGTTGGTCGTGCACGACGCGTTGGAGATGACCGTGTGCGAGGACTTGAGCGTGTGATGGTTGACGCCGTAGACGATGGTCGCGTCGACGTCCTTGCCGCCCGGCGCGGAGATGATCACTTTCTTGGCGCCGCCCTTCAAATGCGCAGACGCTTTTTCCTTGGTCGTGAAAAGCCCAGTGCATTCGAGCACGACATCGACGCCGAGCGCCGCCCAGGGGAGCTCGGCTGGATTGCGCTGCGCGAAGACCTTGATGCGGTCGCCATTGACCACCATCGCATCGCCGTCGACCTCGATCTTCCCGGGGAATTTGCCGTGCACCGTGTCATATCGCGTCAGATGCGCATTGGTCTCGGGGCTGCCCAGGTCATTGATGGCGACGATCGTCAGATCGTGCTTTTTTCCGCCTTCGTAGTGTCCGCGCAGGATGTTGCGTCCGATGCGGCCGTAACCGTTGATGGCGACTTTGATGGTCATGCGTTGTCTCCGGAATGGTCGCGGCGTTGCCGGCCGCGGGCGGGAACGGATGGAACGGGCCGCATCTCGCGCAGCCTCAAAGGACCGACTTCACCGCGGCGACCACACGCTCGACGGTGAACCCGAAGTGCTTGAACAATACCCCAGCCGGCGCGGATTCGCCGAAGCGATCGATGCCGACGACCGCCCCATGGCGATCGTCCACAGCGCCCACGTATCTGCGCCAGAAATCGGTGACGCCGGCCTCGACAGCGACGCGCGGAACGCCCCGCGGGAGCACGCTCGCTCGCCACGCCGGATCCTGGCGATCGAAGACGCTGGTGCACGGCATCGAGACGACGCGCGAGGCGATGCCGGCGTCGGCGAGCGACTTCTGCGCGCCCATCGCCAGCGCGACCTCCGATCCGGTCGCGATGATCACGCACTTCGCACATGCGGCGTCGGACAGCACGTAGCCGCCGCGCCGGATCGCGGCGACCTGCGCGGCGCTGCGCGCGTTGAAGGGAACATTTTGTCGCGTGAACAGCAGGCACGTCGGCCCGTCGCGGCGCTCGATCGCCGCGATCCAGGCGGTGGCACTCTCGATGCTGTCGCATGGGCGCCAGACGTCCATGTGCGGAATCAGACGCAGCGCCGACGCATGCTCGACGGATTGGTGCGTCGGCCCGTCCTCGCCGAGGCCGATCGAGTCGTGCGTGTACACCGAGATCGAGCGCAGCTTCATCAGCGCCGCCATGCGCAGCGCATTGCGGGCGTAGTCGGAGAACGTGAGGAAGGTGCCCACGTAGGGAATGAACCCGCCGTGCAGCGCGAGGCCGTTGGTGATCGCGCTCATCGCGAATTCACGAACGCCGAAGTTGACGTAGTTTCCCGGCGCACTTGCGCTGACCGCTTTGCTGCCCGACCAGTTGGTGAACACCGAGCCGGTGAGATCGGCCGATCCGCCGATGAGCTCGGGCAAGACCGGAGCGAGCGCTTCGATCGCCTGCTGCGAAGCCTTTCGCGTGGCGATGCTCTCGGCTTTCGCGGCCTGCTGCGCCAGCAGTGCGTCGGCGCGCGCGGCGAACGCTGACGGCAGCTCGCCGCGCATGCGCCGCTCGAATTCATCGGCAAGCTGGGAGTGCGCCGCGCGATACGCCGCGAAGCGCGCGCTCCACGCGCGCTCGACCGCGGCGCCCGGCGCCAGCGCGTTCCAGCCGGCGTACGCCGCTGCGGGAATCGTGAACGCAGGCTCGGTCCACCCCAGTGCCTCACGCGTGAGCGCGACTTCCTTCTCGCCCAGCGCCTGGCCGTGTGCGAGGTCGGTACCCGCGCGGTTGGGCGAGCCTTTCCCGATGACGGTCCTGCAGCAAATCAGCGTCGGCCGTCCGTCGCTGTAGTGCGCACGATCTATCGCAGCATCGACGGCGTCGACGTCGTGGCCGTCGACGCCGGCGATGACCTGCCAGCCATACGCCTCGAAACGGCGCGGCGTGTCGTCGGTAAACCAGCCCTTCACCTGGCCGTCGATGGAAATCCCGTTGTCGTCGTAGAAAACGACCAGCTTGGAAAGTCCGAGCGTGCCCGCCAGCGAGCACGCCTCGTGCGAGATGCCTTCCATCAGGCAACCGTCGCCGACGAAGACATAGGTGTGGTGATCGACGATGCTGTGACCTGGCCGGTTGAACTGCGCAGCGAGCAGCGACTCGGCCAGCGCCATGCCGACTGCGTTCGCGAGTCCTTGTCCGAGCGGACCAGTGGTGGTTTCGACGCCAGGCGTGACGCCCACCTCGGGATGGCCGGGCGTGATCGAGCCGAGCTGTCGAAAGCGCTTGATCTCCTCGATCGAAACCGCATATCCGGTAAGGTGCAGCAACGCGTACTGCAGCATCGAGCCGTGTCCGTTGGAAAGCACGAAGCGATCGCGGTCGGACCAATGCGGGTGCGCGGGATTGTGACGCAGATGCCGAGTCCACAGCGCCACCGCGATCTCTGCCATGCCCATCGGCATGCCCGGATGCCCGGAATTGGCCGCCTGCACGGCGTCCATCGCGAGCGCGCGGATTGCGTTGGCGAGCAGCGTCGTGTCGTCCGTCGATGGCGCCGGCGAAGGCATGGCCTGTGACGCAGCGAGCGGTGCGGTCATGGTTGGAATCGTGGTTGGACGGGAGAGCGCGCCGGCGCACGTCAGAGCGCGCCGCGCGATGCAAACGACTGCGGCAAAGCGGTAAAATTATCGCCCAGGCATCGAATTTGGGCAATAATAGCGAGTTTAGCCGGTAACTATAGAAAACTGATTCCCGGCCTTCGGAATTGGTGCGGGGGAATTCGATTATGGACGGCATTCATCTGCTCGGAGAATGGTACGGCTGCACGGGTGACATGGCCGAGATGACGCACGCCGATGCGTTGCGCACGCTTTGCATTCGCCTGGCGACCGATTCCGGGATGACCGTGGTCGGCGAAAGTTTTCATCAGTTCACGCCTGCTGGCGTCACCGGGACGGTGCTACTCGCCGAGTCGCATTTGGCGATTCACACTTGGCCGGAGCATGGTTTCGTGACTGTCGACGTGTACGTGTGCAACTACACGACCGACAATACCGCCAAGGCGGAGCAGTTGTTCAGCTCGATGGAAAGAGCACTCCACCCGCAGCACGCGAAGTTCCAGGCGATCCACCGCGGGGGCCGCGATGCCTGAAGAACGCGGCGGCGATCTGCTGCCCGGCGTTCTCACCGAGTACCTCGCCGACGACAACGGCATTTTCGTGCGCTCGAAGCGCGAGTACGAGCGCTTCCGCTCGCCGCTGCAGCAGGTCGAGGTTCACGAAACGACCTCCTTCGGCAAGCTGTTCCGCCTCGACGGGCACTTCATGACGTCGGAAAAGGACGAGTTCTACTATCACGAGAATCTGGTGCACGTCGCGGCGATGGCGCATCCGGCACCCGAATCGGCGCTGATCATCGGCGGCGGCGATGGCGGATCGGCGGAGGAGCTGTTCAAACATCCGACCATGAAATCGGTGACGCTGGTCGAGATCGACCTCGCGGTCATCGACATCGCGCGCAAGTATTTCGGCGAAGTCCACCGCGGCGCGCTCGCCGACCCGCGGCTCAAGCTGCTCGTCGAGGACGGGCAGGCTTTCGTTCGCGCCAGCAGCGAGACCTACGATCTCATCGTCCTCGATCTGACCGATCCGGGCGGTCCGTCTGAGCCGCTGTATGGCCCGGATTTCTATCGCGCCTGCTCGGCGCGGCTCAATCCGAGCGGCGCGATGACGCTGCACCTGGCGTCGCCCGTCGCGCAGCCGGAACGCATCCGCACCGGCATCGCCAATCTGCGCGCGGCATTCCCCGTTGTCGTTCCCTATCTCACGTCGATTCCGCTCTATGGCGGACTATGGATGATGGCGAGCGCATCGTCGACGCTCAACCCGTCCTATCTCACCTCGCTCGACGCCGACCGGCGCATCGCCACGCGCAGGATTCGTGATCTACAGTATTACAACGGTGACGTTCACCGCGCCGCATTCGCACTGCCTAACTTCGTCCGCGCGCTTGTTGCCTGATCCCGGGGTTGAACTACGAGCGCTTGCCCCGATCTAACGATCACGAGGCCCCCCGGCCGATTCGGATCGAATATCGAGCGCATGAAGCCGATCGTTACAAGTCTCGCCAACGCGATGCAGGACGCGGATTTCGTCCAGCTCAACGGTATCGTGTTCGAAACGGACTACCTTCGGGTTCCAGACGATTCCACCGTTGCCGATGACGTGGTGATGGAACTGCGTCACGGCGAAACCGAGCTTGCGTTCACGCGCGAAGAGCTCGATGACGCACGCTATGTCGGGGAAGGCGCGTACATGCTTAAATCCGGCGTGCTGCTGCGCTTCCTGACCACCGCCACCCTGCACTAGATTTCGCAGCACCGGCGTTGCCCCGACGTTGCTGTTTGACAGCGCGCTGTCGTACGCCTATCTTCAGCCGCCGACGCAGTGCCATGGATGAAGTTTGTCGTGGCAGCGATGCGAGCGGGAGGAACTTTGACGCGCAAAACGCCAACCACGCCTGCGGGGCCTTTTCGGGCCGTGCGTCCCATGGACGCTCGCCGTCGTTTCCTGCGCAATAGCCTTGCGCTTGGAGGCCTCGCCGCCACCGCGGCGGCGAGGGAGCAGGATCTTTCGCGCAATTTGCCGCCCAATGTGCCCGAGTGGGAAACGACGCTGGGCGCGCCGATCCTGGATCGTCCCTACGGCGTGCCGTCGAAATATGAGGCCAACGTTCTCCGCCGCGAGAGTCCTGGGCTCACGCGTACACCGCAATCGTCGGTCGCCTTCACGCCGCTGCAGAATCTGTTCGGCATCATCACGCCGTCGGGATTGCACTTCGAGCGCCACCACGCGGGCGTACCTGCGATCGATCCGCACCAGCACCGCCTGATGCTGCACGGGCTCGTTTCCAATCCCCGCCTGTTCACGATGGACGACGTCACGCGCTTTACGTCGGTGTCACGCGTTCATTTCATCGAGTGCGGCGCCAACACTGGCATGGAGTGGGGCAACGTCGCGGTGCCGACGGTGCAGTACACGCACGGCATGCTGAGTTGTTCGGAATGGACCGGCGTTCCGCTGTCGGTCTTGCTCGATGAATGTGGCATCGACCGGCGGCGCGCGAAGTTCCTGCTCGCCGAGGGCGCGGATGGCGCATCGCTCACGCGCACCATTCCCATCGAGATGGCCGCCGACATCCTGGTCGCGTACGGACAGAACGGCGAGGCGCTTCGACCCGAGCAGGGTTACCCGCTGCGGCTTGTCGTTCCGGGCGTGCAGGGCGTATCGAACGTGAAATGGCTTCGTCGCATCAAGGTTGGCGACATGCCATGGAACACACGCGAGGAAGCGCTGCACTATATCGACCTGCTCCCTGGCGGAGTTCACCGGCAGTACACCTGGATACAGGAAGCGAAGAGCGTGATCACGTCGCCGTCGGGTGGTCAGGTAATCCTGGATCGCGGATACCACGAGATCACCGGACTCGCATGGTCGGGTCGCGGGCGCGTGCGCCGGGTCGACGTGTCCATTGATGGCGGGCGCAACTGGCGAACCGCCACGCTGCAGGAGCCGGTGCTGCCCAAGGCGCTTACGCGCTTTCGCCTCGACTGGACATGGAACGGTGGTGCGACGCTGCTCCAGTCGCGCGTCATCGACGAGACCGGCTACGTGCAGCCGACTTACGCGCAACTGCGCGCGGTGCGCGGGACGCGCTCGATCTATCACAATAATGCGATCCAGACATGGGCGGTCGCAACCAGCGGTGAAGTGAGCAATGTCCAGCTCGGCACATAGCTGGCCGGGCGCGTTGGCGATCCTGGTGGGCGCAGCCATTGCCTGCGCGACGGCGCGGGCAGCGGATCCGGCGGCGCAAAAATACGGCTTCGGCAAACCGGCAACGCCGGGCGAGATCGCGGGCTGGGATATCGACGTCCGCCCCGACGGGCGCGGATTGCCGCCGGGGCGCGGATCGGTGGAGCAGGGGCAGGCGATCTACGACGAGAAGTGCGCGAGCTGCCATGGCACCTTTGGCGAATCTAACAGCTATATGCAGCTTGCCGGAGGTGTCGGCTCCCTCGGTTCAGATCAGCCGGTGCGCAGTACCGCGAGCAAGCTCAACCAGGCGACCACGCTCTGGGATTACATCCGTCGCGCCATGCCCTTCGCTGCGCCGCAGACGCTGACGCCGGACGAGGTCTACGCGCTTACGGCGTACGTCCTCAACCTCGACAACATCGTCCCGGCGGGCACGGTGCTTGATCAGGATTCGTTGCCCAAGGTGGAAATGCCCAACCGCAGCGGGCTCACAACTGCGCACGGGCTGATGCGCGTCGACGGCAAGCCCGACACCGCCAACGTGGCCTGCATGCGCGACTGCGTCGCGACGACTCGCCCTGCATCGGAAATTCCCGCGTACGCGCGCGGTTCACACGGCGATTTGTCGCAGCAGCGTCGCGAGATGGGCGCGATCGCCGGCGCGCCGACGCCGGGTGCAACGGTCGCGAGCGCCAATGCGATGAGCGCTGGGGCGGTGAGCGGTGTCGCGCTCGCGCGCAGGCTCGGCTGCACCGCGTGTCACAGCGTCGATTCCGCACTGGTCGGACCGCCGTTTCGCGCGGTCGCCGCGCGTTACGCGGCACCGGGCACCGCGTCGGCGGCTGATATCCAGGCGGTGCTGGTGGCGAAGCTCAGGACCGGTGGAAGCGGTGTCTGGGGAACGGTGACGATGCCACCGCAGTCGCAAGTCAGTGAATCGGATGCGCGCAAGGTTGTCGAATGGATACTAGGCGGCGCACAATAGCGCCCCAGCGATACCGCCCGCGCTTGAGCGTGGGCGTGACCCAGGAGAATCGATGAATCGGCTTCGCAGGACCGTTTTGAAGCAGGGCGGCGGGACTACGCTGCTCGCGTTGGTGGCTGCCGCGGGTTGGCTGCGTCCGGGCGCGTCGCTTGCGCAGGCAGCGGCGCCATGGAACAAGGCGGCCTTCGATACGCACAGCATGGCGGAGACCATGCAGGCGCTCGGCGGCGGCGAGCCGGTGCAAAGCAAGGACATCGTGTTCTTCCAGACTCCCGACATTGCCGAGAACGGCGCGGTCGTGCCAGTGGGCATCACCAGCAACATCCCCAAGACCGAATCGATCGCGATACTGATCGAAAAAAACCCGAACATGCTCGCTGCGGTATTCGACCTTCCGGCTGGCACCGATCCCACCGTGACCACGCGCGTTAAAATGGGCCAGAGCTCGAACATCTTCGCGCTGGTGAAGGCCGACGGCAAATACTACGTCGCTGCGAAGGACGTCAAGGTCACGCTTGGCGGATGCGGAGGATGACATGGCAGATCCGATGAAGATTCGCGCCAATGTCGTCGGCGATTCGACCGAGGTGAAAGTGCTCATGAGCCACGAGATGGAAACCGGGCAGCGCAAGGACGCGCAAGGCAAGGTCATCCCGGCGTGGTTCATCCAGACCGTGACGGCGACCTGGAACGGGAAGACGGTGCTGTCGGCGCAGTGGGGGCCCGCGGTATCGAAGAATCCATTTCTCTCGTTCAAGTTCAAAGGCGGTGCCAAAGGCGACAAGGTGCAGATCGCCTGGGTCGACAATCGCGGCGACAAGCGCACCGACGAAGTGACCATCGCGTGAGTGTCACAACACAAAGAGTTCTCATCGTGTCCCGCCGTCGGCTTGCTGCAGGACTACTAGCGATTTGTGGCGCACTCGTTGCACCGTTGCTGCTCGCGCAAAGCTCGGCGGTCGACGAAATCGCCAAGTACCGCGCCGCGCTCCAGGAGGGCAATCCCGCCGAGTTGTGGGAAGTGCGCGGCGAGGACATCTGGAAGCAGAAGCGCGGTCCCAAGCAGGTTTCGCTCGAGCAATGCGACCTCGGACTAGGGCCTGGTGTCGTTACGGGCGCCTATGCCCGGCTTCCCAGGTATTTCTCCGACGCCGACCGCGTGATGGATCTCGAGTCGCGGATTCTGTGGTGCATGACGCGCCTGCAAGGCATCAGCGACGCCGATGCGCGCAAGCAGCTTTTCGGTAATGGCAACGACCGGAAGTCGGACATGGAAGCGATGGTCGCGTATGTGACTTCCGAGTCGCGTGGAACGCCGATGAACGTTTCGATCAATGACCCGCACGAGGCGGAGATGTACCGCCTCGGCGAAAAAATGTTCTATTTCCGCGGCGGTACGCATGACTTCGGCTGCGTCACCTGCCACGGTGAAAGCGGTAAACGGATCCGCCTGCAGGATCTGCCGAACCTCACGACCAAGGACGGCGCGCAAAAGGCGTACACGACGTGGCCCGCGTACCGCGTATCGCAAGGCGAGGTCCGCTCCTTCCAGTGGCGGCTGTACGACTGCTTCCGCCAGCAGCGCTTTCCCGAGCTCGTCTATGGCTCGGATGCGTCGATCGCGTTGACGATGTTCCTGGCACGCAACGCGAACGGTGCCGCGTTCGATGCGCCTGCTATAAAGCGCTGAGGAGAGCGATGACGAAGCGGTCCCCTGTGCTGGCGACGCTGGTCGCTGTCGCGGTCATAGGCTGCGCGACCACGCCGTCGGGCGAGGACACCGCGGCGAAGGCCGCAGCGATGCTCAAGTCGTCGTTCAAGGCCAACGGCCAGGCCGGGCTCGACCGCCTGGACCAGGACGAGACCGAGCGCGTGTGCAGCGCGCTGGCAAACAGGGCGCCGCCCAAGGACGTCGCCGAGCGCATCGAGAAATTGAATCTCGCGACGATCAAATATCCTGCCGACGCAAAGTACCTCGGTGACTGGAAAAACGGCGAGAAGATCGGGCAGGAAGGACGCGGCAAGCAGTTCTCCGACGATCCCGCAGGTCCGGTCGGCGCCAATTGCTACGCGTGCCATCAGCTTGCACCGCAGGAGCTTTCGTATGGCACGATAGGTCCCAGCCTCTATCAGTTCGGAAAGCTGCGCGGATATGGTCCCGACATCCAGCGCTACGCGTACGCTAAGATCTACAACCCCGATGCCTTCGCCGCATGCTCGAACATGCCGCGCTTCGGCCACAACGGCATCCTGAGCGAGCAGCAGATCAAGGATGTGACTGCGCTCCTGATGGACCCCGCATCGCCGATCAACAAGTAGCACTCGTTTCCTCGTCTCAGCGATTCTGCCGTGGTCATGGACGTTACCTTTGGTAACGAATCGATGTCCACGCCGCGCGCGCATTCGCGTTGATTGCTCCGACACCGTCGATTTGCGATTGACGTGGCATCGCCGCGTTCGCGGCCACTGAAGGCCCGAACGCATCGCTTTGAGCGCACCGGCGGACCCGATGAGGATCGACACCACGCTGGAGATGAGCATGAACAGACGCATCCAACAAGGCGCCCTGCTGGCCGTATTCACGCTGGGCGGCGCCGTCGCGCTGGCGCAGACTTCCGCTGCACCGGCTGCACCCGCATCCGACACACAGGACGTTCGCAGCAAGATCGGCGATCGCTTCAGCGCGGCCGACGTCGACCATAACGGCAAGCTGACGCGCGATGAAGCTGCCGCGAAAATGCCGAGGGTGGCACGCAATTTCGACCAGATCGACAAGACGCACAAGGGGTTCGTGACGCTCGACGACGTGCAGGCGTTTGCGCGCGAGCGCGCTGCCGCGAAAAAGGCCGGCAAGGCAACGCCGGCAACCTGAGCGCGAACGGCGGCGATTTACCGCGTGCTATATTCGCGCGGTGAATCGCCGCGAGTTCCTGCAGGTCGTGTCCGCTGCGGCCGCTGGCGGCATGGCCCTCAGCGCGCATCCGGTAAGCGCCCAGCGTGCGGCGTCGCGTTTCTATTCGGTACCGCCTTTCGGTAACGTTCATTTCCTGCACTTCACCGACTGCCACGCGCAGCTGTTGCCGACGTATTTTCGCGAACCCTCGGTCAATATCGGTGTGGCTGGCGCGCAGGGAAAGCCGCCGCACCTGGTCGGCGAAGCGCTGCTGCGGCACTTCGGCATTCCCGCGCATTCGCGCGATGCGCACGCATTTACTTATCTCGATTTCGCCGCCGCCGCGCGGACCTACGGCAAAGTCGGCGGATTCGCGCACCTGGCGACGCTGGTTCGCTCGCTGAAAGCGAGTCGGCCACAGGCACTGTTGCTCGACGGGGGCGACACCTGGCAAGGCTCCGCGACTTCGCTGTGGACGCGCGGTCAGGACATGATCGATGCCGCCAAGCTGCTCGGGGTCGACGTGATGACCGGTCATTGGGAATTCACGTACGGAGCCGAGCGCGTCAAGCAGGTGGTCGACAACGACTTCAAGGGCTCCATCCAATTCATCGCGCAGAACGTCGTCACCGCCGATTTCGGCGACCCGGTGTTCCCGGGGTACACCCTGCGCGAGCAGAACGGCGTGCCCATCGCCATCGTCGGTCAGGCGTTCCCGTACACGCCGATCGCCAACCCTCGCTACTTCGTGCCCGACTGGACCTTCGGCATCCGCGAGCAGGAAATGCAGAAGGTGGTCGACGAGGCGAGGGCCAAAGGTGCGCAGGCGGTGGTGCTGCTCTCGCACAACGGCATGGATGTCGATCTCAAGCTGGCAGGTCGCGTCACCGGCATCGACGTTATCCTCGGCGGCCACACCCACGACGGCGTGCCTCTGCCGACGCCGGTCGACAACGCCGGCGGTCGGACGCTCGTCACCAACGCGGGCTGCAACGGAAAATTCCTGGCGGTGCTCGACCTCGATGTGCGCGCGGGGCGGGTCGCCGATTACCGCTACAAACTGCTGCCCGTGTTTTCGAACCTGATTCCCGCCGACCCGACGATGGCCAGGCACATCGCGAATGCTCGCGAGCCGTTCGCGGCGAAGCTCGCCGAGCCGCTCGCCGTAGCCGGGGACACGCTCTACCGGCGCGGCAACTTCAATGGCACCTTCGACCAGGTCATCGTCGATGCGCTCATGACCGAGATGAACGCAGAAATCGCGTTTTCGCCCGGCTTCCGCTGGGGCACTTCGCTACTGCCGGGCGACGCGATCACCTATGAACGCCTGTTCGACCAGACGGCGATCACCTATCCGTACGTGACGCGCAACGAGCTCAGCGGAGAGACGATCAAGACAATCCTCGAGGACGTCTGCGACAACCTGTTCAATCCGGACCCGTATTACCAGCAGGGCGGCGACATGGTGCGCGTCGGCGGCCTTCGCTATACCTGCGAACCGGGCGCGACCATGGGCAATCGCATCTCGGGCATGAGCCTCAACGGCAAGCCACTCGACGCGTCCAAAAGCTACACGGTTGCGGGTTGGGCCCCCGTTGCCGAGCAGGCGCGCGACAGCGGCGCCGAGCCGATATGGGACGTGATGGCGCGCTACCTGCGCTCACGCAAGACGATCCGCCCAAGTACGTTGAACGTTCCGCGGCTGATCGGCGTGGAAGGCAATCCGGGTCTGGCGTGAAGCCGATTGCGCGGCTGGACGCGCACGCGCTGTCACGGCGGCGCTAGGCGAGAGTCACGCGCGCGAACTTGCGCTTGCCGGCCTGGACGACGACGGTCCTTCCGGCAGGAATGGTCATCGATTTGTCGGTGACGACATCCCCGTCGATTTTCAGCCCGCGCTGCTGGATGAGGCGCAAAGCCGCGGAGGTTGATTCGACCACTTCGACCGCCTTCGCGAGCTGGGCGATCGGAAACCCGTTCGGGAAAGCCGGCGGCACGGTCAACGCGTACTCGGGCATGTTGGCCGGCGGCGCGTGGTCCCTGAAGCGCGACTCGAAGGTCGCGAGAGCCCGTTTCGCCGCCGGCGCGGAATGGAAGCGCGCGACGATCTCCTCGGCGAGCATCACCTTGGCATCGCGCGGGTTGCGGCCTTCCGCGCATTCGCGGCGCAATGCGGCGATCTCGCTTTCGGCGCGAAACGAAAGCAATTGGTAGTAGCGCCACATGAGCTCGTCGGAAATCGACATCAGCTTGCCGAACATTTCATCCGGCGGCTCGGTCACGCCGACGTAGTTGTCGAGGGACTTCGACATCTTGTTCACGCCGTCGAGACCTTCGAGCAGCGGAAGCGTCAGGATGCACTGCGGCTCCTGGCCATGATGGCGCTGCAGCTCCCGCCCGACCAGAAGATTGAATTTCTGGTCGGTGCCGCCGAGCTCGACGTCGGCGCGCAATGCCACCGAATCGTATCCCTGCGCGAGCGGATACAGAAACTCGTGCACCGCGATGGGCTGGCCTTCGCGGTAGCGCTTGGCGAAATCATCGCGCTCGAGCATGCGCGCGACAGTGTATTTGGCGGCCAGGCGGATCATCCCGTCGGCGCCAAGCGCCGAAAGCCAGGTCGAGTTATAAGCGACCTCGGTCTTCTCGCGGTCGAGGATCAGGAAGACCTGGTCGGTGTAGGTCTTGGCATTGGCTGCCAGCTCCTCGCTCGACAGAGGCGGGCGCGTGACGTTGCGCCCGGTGGGATCGCCGATCATGCCGGTGAAATCGCCGATCAGGAAAATAATGTGGTGGCCCAGATCCTGCAACTGGCGCAACTTGTTGAACTGCACAGTATGTCCAAGGTGCAGATCGGGACGCGTCGGGTCGAAACCTTCCTTGATACGCAAAGGCTTGCCGCGCCGGAGCTTGGCCAGCAGCTCGGACTCGACGATCAGCTCGTCGGCGCCGCGCTTGAATACGCTCAACTGATGGTCGATATCGGGAAGCATGGGAGGAAGGTCTGCTACAATCCGCCGGGCGCGCCAAGGGTCTGGCAAATGCACCGGTGGACGGAGGACAATTCGGCTTGAACGGGTGGCGAATTCTAACGCAAAGCGCGGCCGCGGTCGGCGTGCGCAACGTGCCGCGGCGGCTACTCGCGGTGGCGCTGCTCATGGGCTTCGGCATCGTCGCCGCGTTCGGCCTCGCTCCCGAGTCGTCGCTACCTGACGTTGCAACACAACGGATCCAGCGCGACCTCGCTGCGCCTGTTATCACCGAGCTTGTCCGCACCGACGTGTACTGGCGAGAGGAGCGCATCGCGCGCGGCGACACGCTGGGCAGCGTCCTGGCCCGGCTGTCGATATCCGACGCCGCGGCGCTGCAGTTCCTGCACAACGACGCGGCGGCGCGCACGCTCTATCAGCTCAAGCCCGGCAAATCGCTGCGCGTGCAGACCGACGACGAGGGCCATCTGCTCGCGCTGTCGTACCTCACCCAGAACGGCGACGTGCTCGCCGTTCGCCGCGGCGAGAATGGATTCGTCGCCGAAACCGCTGCTCCGCAGCCCACGGTCCGCCTGGAAATGCGTGCGGCCGAGATACGCTCGTCGCTGTTCGCCGCGGCGGACGACGTCGGGCTTCCGGACGCGATCACCGGACAGATCGCCGACATATTCTCCGGTGATGTCGATTTTCACCACGATCTGCACTTGGGCGACCGTTTCACCGTCGTCTACGAAATGTGTGACATCGATGGCCATGCGTCGGGTGCGGGCAAGGTCGTCGCCGCCGAATTCGTGAGCAAGGGACGCAGCTACCGTGCGTACCTGTGGCGTGCCAGCGATGGCGTCGCCTCCTATTACACCGAGGACGGCAGGAGCGTGCGCAAGGCATTCCTGCGCTCGCCACTCGAGTTCACTCGCGTGACGTCCGGCTACTCGCTGGCGCGCATGCATCCGTTCATGCAGACCTGGCGCGCGCACAAGGGCGTGGATTTCGCGGCGCCCACCGGCACGCCGGTGCACGCTTCGGGCGACGGCAAGGTCCAGTTCGCGGGCCAGCAGAACGGCTACGGAAACGTCGTCATGCTGCAGCACGCGGGTTCCTACTCGACGGTGTATGCACACCTGTCGCGATTTGCCGCCGGTATCCGCCCCGGCGTGCGGGTCGCGCAGGGAGAGCTGATCGGATACGTCGGGCAAACCGGGTGGGCAACAGGCCCCCATCTGCACTACGAATTTCGCGTCGGCAACGAGCAGCGCGATCCGATGACCATCGCGCTGCCCAACGCGCAGCCGATCGCTGCCGTGGAGCGTGCAGCATTCTTCGACCGCGTCGCTCCGCTCGTTGCACAGCTCTCATTGGGTCGTGGCGTGATGCTCGCGGGCGCCGACTAGCCTCGATTTGGCTTCCGAGCTCTACGTGGGGCTCATGTCGGGCACCAGCGTCGATGGTGTCGACGCGGTCCTCGCCGACTTCAACACGGCACCGCTGAGCACCCGCGCGCACGCGCACATTGCTTTCGACGCTGCCCTGAGGCGCTCGCTCACGACGCTGCAGCGCGAGAGCGCCGACGAGCTCCATCGCGCGGCGCTCGCCGCCAACGCGCTGATGGACGTATGCGCGGAAGCGGTCGATGCGGTGCTGCGCGAGGCTACGGTATCGGCATCGGAAGTCGCAGCAATCGGTGTCCATGGCCAGACCATCCGCCACCGTCCCGAGCTCGGCTATACGCTGCAACTGGCGAACCCGGCGCGCCTCGCGGAGCGTACCGGCCTTACCGTGGTGGCCGATTTCCGCAGTCGCGACGTCGCCGCCGGCGGCCAGGGAGCGCCGCTGGTACCCGCGTTCCACGCGGCGGTATTCGCACGCGACGATCGCCATCGCGCGATCGTCAATCTGGGCGGCATCGCCAACATCACCGACCTTCCGCCGCGCGGCGTGGTGCGGGGTTTCGACACAGGCCCGGGAAACACCTTGATGGATGGGTGGGTGGAGCGCCACACCGGCGAGCGATTCGACCGTCACGGCGCCTGGGCAAGACGCGGCAGCGTGATCGAGCCGCTGCTCTCGGCGCTGGCCGCCGACCCGTATTTTGCGCTGCCTCCCCCCAAGAGCACCGGACGCGACCGATTCAACCTCGACTGGCTGACCCCGCATCTGCATAGCGGCTATGCGCCGGAGGACGTGCAACGCACGCTGGCACGCCTGAGCGCGGTCACCATCGCCGAAGCGCTGCGTGCGTACTGCACGTCGGCCACCGAGGTCGTGCTGTGCGGCGGCGGCGCGCTGAACTCGATGCTGGTGCAGGATCTGGAAACGCTGCTCGCGCCGCGATCGGTGCCGCTTTCGACGACCCTGGGCGTGCCGGTTGACCACGTCGAGGCGTTGGCCTTTGCGTGGCTCGCGCGCGAGGCGCTTGCCCGACGTCCCGGCAACCTGCCCGCGGTGACCGGCGCTCGCGGGACGCGGGTGCTCGGAGCGATCTATCCCGCTTAGAACAAGCGGGGCGTTCGCCTATAATAGGCGCTCGCTCGCCATGGCCTACTCGGCGAGCGCTCAAATCACATTCAGGAGAAACGTAATGATCAAGCATTGGTCGCGAAGCTGGCTGGTCGCGTTGGGATGCCTTGCCCTGTTCTCGCTGGCGATGGCCGCCGATCCGCCGCCCTCCGGAACGGTCAAGATGACGAGCAAGGCGGTTGCCATCGGCGTCGGCGTCACATGGGGCGATGGCACCTTGACCTATGGCGGCAAGAACTACGCCTTCTCGGTCGATGGGTTGGGCGTCGCGGACCTGGGCGTATCCGATGTCTCGACCTCCGGCGAGGTCTTCAACCTGAAAAACATCGCCGACTTCAATGGCACCTACGTCGCGGGTGAAGCAGGCATTGCCCTCGCAACGGGCCCGACCGACACGGTCATGAAGAACGAGAAGGGTGTCGTGCTGCGTGTGCACGGAACTCAGAAAGGCGCGCGGATGACCTTGGCCGCGCAGGGCGTCAAGCTCAAGCTAAAGAGCTAATCCCCGGGGGGCGGCAGGCCGCCGCCCCCGATGCCGCCCAAGCGGTTGCGGCAGCCAGGTTGCCCGCCAAAACAAAACCGGGGCGCGAAGCCCCGGTCGATGTAGGGGATGTCCGTCGGAATCAGGTCGAGAACGACGAACCGCAGCCGCAGGTAGTCGTCGCGTTCGGATTCTTGATCACGAACTGCGCGCCTTCCAGCCCCTCGGTGTAGTCGATTTCAGCGCCGACGAGATACTGATAGCTCATCGGGTCGATCAGCAGCGTAACCCCGTTCTTCTGCATCGACGTGTCGTCCTCGCTGACCGCCTCGTCGAACGTGAAACCGTACTGGAACCCAGAGCATCCGCCGCCGGTGACGAAGACGCGCAGCTTCAGATCGGAATTGCCCTCTTCCTCGATCAACGTTTTGACCTTCGCGGCCGCGGCGTCGGTGAAAACCAGCGGTGCGGGCATGTCGGTCATGGCATTCATTGCGTGCTCCTGTGTGGATCTGGATTGATTATCGGCCGCCCAAGCCTGCGGGTCAAATGCTCAGGGCGCCTGCGTTCGAAAAATCGTTCATCGCTCTGCGACCTCATTGGCCGCCCGAGGCGCGCTTCAGTTCAACGATCGCTGCCGTCTCCGGCTCGACATGGGCGAGCTTGCCTTCGACGACCGCGCCCACGTGCATTTCCAGCGAGCGATAGTGCACATCTCCATGGACACGAGCCTTCGCCTGCAGTTCCAGGTAGTCGTTCGCTGACACCGGCCCGGTGACGGTGCCGTTGATCACCACGTGCGACACGCGCACTTCTCCCGCAACGCGCGCCTGCTCGCTGATCACCAGCGTCCCGGCCAGGTTGTCCACCGTCGCGACATTGCCATTGATGGTGCCGTCTATGCGCAAGCCGCCTGTGAACACGACATCGCCTTCTACCATGGTTCCCGCGCCGATGAGGCTGTCCAGGCGCTTTTGAGGCGGATGAGGCTTCTTCCGTTCGAACATGGGGTCTCCCTACGAGAGGTTCAAGCTGCGCGATGCCTTGGTGCCGGGCTGGCCGGATTCGAGCACGCGCGCCTGCAGTGTGCGCAACTGGCTGCCGGGCGGCACGCGTATGGTTCCCTCGACCCGCTGATAGTACTTGAAGTTGAGTTTGAGCGCGGCCGCGGCTTCGGGCTGGTCGTCTGGCAGCGCCAGTGTCGAGGCGTGCCCGTCGGCGATCAGTCCGGCCTGTAAAGAAATCTGACCTGTAAAGTCCTCGACGGGGTTGCCGGGGCGCACGACGAGCAGGCTGTAATGGTAGCTGTCGTCGCCATCCCGTTCGGCCGACAGCCTCTGAATGGACACTGTCCCCTGCTTGCCGGTATCGCGGAACAGCGTCTGCAGAAAGGCGAGCTCCTCCTTGATCTGCGTGTTCTCGTTTTGCAGATCCAGCGCCTGTCGGGACAGGCTCGCCTGCGCGCCGCGGGTGATATTGAGGTCGCTTTCGAGCTCCGACGCCCGCGTCCGCAGCCGCGCGTTTTCGCTGCGGATCTGCGCGAGCTCGGTCTCCATTCGCTCCTGCTGCTCAGCGACCGCGCTGCGGTTGAAGCCGCCGAGGATCTGGCCGAAGTCGAAGCCCCACCACCACATGCCGGCGGTCAGCGCGATCAGCACGAGCAGGGCAGGGATGCGCCAGCGCCACGAGAGGTGGGTGCGTACTGCCATGCGCGGGGCACTGATGCCGAAGGTCTGCCGCAGCTTGCGCCCGAACACGCGCATATTCATGGATTCTAAGGCAGCAGTGCCGGAGCAGTGAGACCCAGGGTTTCGGACACGCCGAACATCAGGTTCATGTTCTGGATGGCCTGCCCGGCCGCCCCCTTGACCAGGTTGTCGACGATCGCGAGGACCACGACCGTGTCGCCGCCCTGTGGACGGTGCACCGCGATCCGGCACACATTGGCGCCCCGCACCGAGCGCGTCTCAGGATGGCTGCCCGCGGGCATCACGTCGACAAAGGGCTCGCCGGCGTAGCGCTTCTCGAACAGCGCCTGCAGGTCGACGTTGGCGACGCCGAGCCGCGCGTACAGCGTCGCGTGGATCCCGCGGATCATCGGCGTCAGGTGCGGTGTGAAGATCAGCGTCACCGGCGACTTCGAGAAGCCGTTGAGCCCCTGCACGATCTCGGGATGGTGCCGGTGGCCACCGACGTTATAGGCCCTGAAGTTGTCGGACGCCTCGCTGAACATCAAACCCAGCTCGCTCTTGCGTCCCGCGCCCGAAACGCCCGACTTGGCATCGGCGATCAGGTGCGCGGCATCAACCAACCCCGACTCCACCAGCGGAAGGAATCCGAGCTGAATGGCGGTCGGATAGCACCCTGGATTGCCGACCACGCGCGCCTTGGCGATGGCGGCGCGATGCATTTCCGGCAACCCGTAGACCGACCCGGCCAAAAGTTCGGGACAGCTGTGCGGCATCTTGTACCAGCGTTCGAATTCGCCGACATCCTTTAGCCGGAAGTCGGCCGCGAGGTCGATGATTTTCACTCCAGCAGCAACCAGCTCGCGGGCCTGGCTCATTGCCACGCCGTGCGGCGTCGCAAAAAAGACGACGTCGCAGCCCTTTAGGTCGACCTGCGCGGGGTCGCTGAAACGCAATTCGCTGAACTCGCCCATGCGGCGCAGGCTGGGGAACATCTCGCTCACCGGCATGCCCGCTTCCTTGCGCGACGTGATGACGCGGACCGACGCCTGCGGATGGACGGCGAGCAGCCGAAGCAGCTCGACACCGGTGTAGCCCGTGCCTCCGACAATGCCTATCTTGATCATCGCTTTCCCCGGACGCGGTGACGTCATTCTAGCACCGGCACGACTATGACAACGACATAGAAGTGCCGGCCCGACAGTAAAACCGCTTCAGTAATGCATTAATACAAAGGCCGCCCTGCGGCGGCCTTTGCGTACCACAGGATTATCCGATCAGCGCTTCGAGAATTGCTTGCGACGTCGAGCCTTGTGCAGGCCGACCTTCTTGCGCTCGACTTCGCGCGCGTCGCGTGTGACCAGCCCTGCCTTGGACAGGGTGGGCTTGAGCTGACTGTCGTAATCGATCAATGCGCGGGTAATACCGTGGCGGACCGCGCCGGCCTGGCCGGATTCGCCGCCGCCATTCACGTTGACCATGATGTCGAAGGTGGCCTCGTGATTGGTGAGCTTCAAAGGCTGGCGCACCACCATGCGGCCGGTTTCCCGCGTGAAGAACTCGTCGACGTGCTTCTCGTTGACCGTGAAGCGGCCTGAGCCTTGCTTGATGAATACCCGGGCGACGGCGCTTTTGCGCCGGCCGGTGCCGTAATAGTAAGTGCCGATCATGGGCGAGCCCTGGGTTACGTTTTGGCGAAAGCGGAATTGGCTGGCTTAGATGTCCAGCGGCTTGGGCTGCTGCGCCGAGTGCGGATGCACCGAGCCGGAATAGCACTTGAGCTTCTTGATCATCGCGTAGCCCAGCGGCCCCTTGGGCAGCATGCCCTTTACCGCCTTTTCAAGCGCGCGTCCGGGAAAGCGCTGCTGCATCTGGCCGAAACTGATGGTGCGCACCCCACCTGGATAGCCACTGTGCCGGTGGTAGAGCTTGTCGTCGGTCTTGTTCCCGGTCACCCGGATCTTTTCGACATTGGTGACGACGATGAAATCGCCAGTGTCGATGTGCGGGGTGAATATGGCCTTGTGCTTGCCGCGCAGGCGGTGCGCAATCTGGCTGGCGAGTCTGCCGAGCACCTTGTCGCTGGCGTCGACGACGTACCAATCCCGGGTGAAATCGCTGGGCTTGGCGGAGTAGGTTTTCATGGACAAATAGCCGGGCGCTTAAAATTTAGCAAAGTCTTGGATAATAATATGCGCTGTTGCAGCTGTCAATTGATCACACGGATCGCGCCGCCGTTCGAGCAAAAAAAAGCGCGGCCCGGGGGCCGCGCGAGGATTCCTGCCATAGGAGGAGAATGGAGGAATGTGTTCGCAGTGGGAAAGGAGGAGGATCCCGGGCCGCGAACGAGTAAATTCTTGCATAGTGCGGTGCACAACGCAACATCTTTTTGCGGCGCAATATGATAATTTGTCCATGACATACGGATCCATGAATCAACCCAGCCGTCGCGACGGCGCCGTCTAATGGAGCCAGCATTGAGAGCATCGATCGAATGGGTGGATGGGGTGAGTTTCACCGCTGAAACCGGCAGTGGGCACACCATTGTCATGGACGGGGCGCCTGATGCCGGCGGTCGCAACTTAGGGGCGCGGCCAATGGAAGTCGTGCTTGCCGGCACGGCGGCGTGCAGCGCTTTCGACGTCGTATGGATCCTCAGGAAGGCGCGGGCCTCCGTGAGCGGCTGCGTCGTCGATGCGGAAGCCGAGCGCGCCGAGGACGATCCCAAGGTGTTCACCCGGATTCATTTCAAGTACCGGGTGAGCGGCAAAGGTCTCAATCTGGCGCAGGTTGAGCGGGCCGTGAAGCTGTCGAAGGACAAGTACTGCTCCGCGACCATCATGCTGGCTAAGACTGCGCAGATCAGCTATGAAGTCGCTCTGGAGGAAGTCGCCTAGCGGATTCAGCGCTCGGGCATGTCGCGCCGATCAGGCGGGATCGCGCAGCAGCCGGATCAGGCTGGAGGTATCCCAGCGACCGCCACCCTTGGCCTGTATGCGCGCGTAGAACTGGTCGATCACCGCGGTAACCGGCAATGCACCGCCATTGCGACGCGCTTCCGCAAGGCAGATGGCCAGGTCCTTGCGCATCCAGTCAACCGCGAAACCGAAGTCGAACTTGTCCGCCGTCATCGTCTTGCCGCGATTGTCCATCTGCCATGACTGCGCAGCGCCTTTGCCGATCACGTCGATGACTTGCTCGACATCAAGACCCGCGCGGCGTGCGAAATCGAGTCCTTCCGACAATGCCTGCACAAGGCCTGCGATGCAGATCTGGTTGACCATCTTCGTGAGCTGTCCCGAGCCCGGTCCGCCCATGAGCGTGACTGCGCGCGCATAGGTCGCGAGCACGGGTTCGGTGCGCGCAAACGAGCTTTCTTCACCGCCGACCATGATTGTCAGCTTTCCATTTTCTGCGCCTGCCTGCCCACCCGACACGGGCGCGTCGAGAAACTCGACGCCGCGCGCCTGGGCGGCGGCGTGCACCTCGCGGGCGACGCCGGCCGACGCCGTCGTGTGATCGACCAGCGTCGAACCGCGCTCCATCGCGCCCAGCGCACCGTTCGCGCCGAGAGTGACGGCGCGCACGTCGTCGTCGTTGCCCACGCACATCAGCACGACCTCGGCGCCGCCCGCGGCCGCAGCGGGCGAAGGTTGCGAACGTCCGCCGAATTTCTCGACCCAGAGCGCCGCCTTCGCCGGATTGCGGTTATAGACAGTGAGCGTGTGCCCGGCCCGCGCCAGATGCCCTGCCATCGGAAAGCCCATGACGCCCAGACCGAGAAATGCCAGCCTTCGCTTTTCCATCGTATCCCTTGGAATTCGAACTCCCTGTTGATCAATACGCGCTCAGCGCGAGTCGAGCGCGGCGCGCGCCGCGTGCACCGCAGCGCGTACCTGTTCGGGCGCGGTACCTCCAGGATGATTGCGGCTCGCGACGGATCCGTCGAGCGCGAGCACCGCGTACACGTCTTCGCCGATCAGCGGTGAGAAACCATGCAGCGTCGCAAGCGAAAGCGTGGCCAGATCGCAGCGCTCCGCCTCGGCATGGCGCACCGCGCGGGCCACCACCTCGTGCGCGTCGCGGAAGGCGAGCCCCTTGCGCACCAGATAGTCGGCCAAGTCGGTCGCGGTTGCGAAGCCTTCGCTCGCGGCGTCGCGCATGCGCTTCGCATCGATATGCATGCCACTGGCGATCAGGTCGGTCATGATCGCCAGCGTTGGCTGGAGCGTGTCGACGATGTCGAAGACCGGCTCCTTGTCCTCCTGGTTGTCTTTGTTGTAGGCGAGCGGCTGCGCCTTCATGATCGTAAGCAGCGCCATGAGATGGCCGTAGATGCGTCCGGTCTTGCCGCGAACGAGCTCGGGAACGTCGGGGTTTTTTTTCTGCGGCATGATCGAGCTGCCCGTGCAAAAGCGGTCGGCGAGCTGAACGAAGCCGAAGCGTGGGTTGGACCAGAGTACGAGCTCCTCGGCGAAGCGCGAAAGATGCATCATCACAAGCGCGCAGGTGGCGGCGAACTCGATGGCGAAATCGCGATCCGAAACGGCATCGAGCGAATTGGGGCACAGCGCCTCGAATCCCAATTCCTTGGCGACGCGCTCGCGGTCGATCGGAAACCCCGTGCCCGCAAGCGCGGCGCTGCCTAGCGGAAGGCGGTTGGTCCGATGGCGGCAATCGCGCATGCGCTCGGCGTCGCGGGCGAGCATCGCGTCGTATGCCATCAGATGATGACCGAACGTCACCGGCTGCGCGACCTGCAGGTGCGTGAATCCCGGCATGATGGTCGACGCATGCAGTTCAGCCTGATCGAGCAGCGCACGACGCAGCGCCACCACGCCTTCGCTCAGCACGTCGATCGCGGTGCGCACGTAGAGTCGCAGGTCGGTGGCGACTTGGTCGTTGCGCGAGCGACCGGTATGCAGACGCTTGCCGGCGTCGCCGATCAACACGGTCAGCCGCTTCTCGATGTTGAAATGGACGTCCTCGAGATCGCGCGACCATGCGAACTCGCCGCGCTCTATCTCGCCGCGGATGAGTGCCATCCCGCGTTCAATGTCAGCGACATCGGTGACGGCCAGAATGCCCGCGGCGCCGAGCATCCTCGCGTGCGCCAGCGAGGCGGCGATGTCGGCGTCGGCGAGCTTGCGGTCGAAGTCGACGGATGCGGTGTACAACTTGACCATCTCAGCAACCGGCTCATTGAAACGGCCGGACCAGCCATGCGAGGGCGAACGATCGGAATCGCGTGTACTCATGGCTTGCCTCACCCGGTGCTCTTCCCCACAATAGCCGGGCGGCATCGATCGTGGAGTGCCGTACGATGCGTTGCCGCGCTGGCCTGCGCTTTGTATCGAGGCGTGTTTCGCAGCGATTTTCGCGGTGCAAGGCGGCAAACGATGCGCACGATTATAAATCAAAACAGGGACCCGCTCGACCTACCGGATCTGCGCAACCTTGGCACGATCCTGCGTATTCTTCTCGCGGTCAATGCGATGGTCTTCGTCGCCGCGGTGGCCGGAGACACGCAGTGGAGCGCGATATCCGACGCATGGGTGCAGATGTCGGCGACCGTCGAGCCGCCGCTGCTGGTAGTTCTGCTGGCGCTTTACGCGCTGTCGCCTCGCCTGCTCGCAATGCCGTACGCGCAAGGCGCGGCGTCGGTGCTGGCACTCAGCGTCACTGTCGTGCTCGGATTCAATACGATTCTGGTGGCGACCTTCGGCGACGTCACCACGACAACGCTGTTGCGGCGGCTGCTGTTTGCGCTGGTCATCACGGCGGCGCTGCTCTATTACTTCGCGCTGCGGACCAAGGCGCTTTCACCCGCGATCTCCGAGGCGCGGCTGCAGGCCCTGCAGGCGCGGATCCGCCCTCATTTCCTGTTCAACAGCATCAACGCGGTGCTCTCGCTCATCCGCCGCGAGCCGAAGCAGGCCGAGGAGGCGCTCGAGGACCTGGCCGAGCTGTTTCGGGTGCTCATGCGCGACAACCGGCAGCTTGCGCCGCTGCTCGACGAAGTGACGCTGTGCAAGCAGTATCTCGGCCTCGAGAAGCTGCGCCTCGGCGAGCGATTGTGCATCGAATGGCACATCGACAAGATGCCGGAGGACGCGCTGGTGCCGCCGCTCGTGCTGCAGCCTCTGCTCGAGAACGCCGTATATCACGGGATCGAGCCGTCTAGCGCACCGGGGGTCATCGCGATTAATATCTTCCTGCGTCGTGGCGAGGTTCATGCGATCCTGCGCAACCCTTACCAGGCGGGAAGTCGCCACAAGAGTGGAAACAGGATGGCGCTCGCCAACATCCGCGAACGCCTTGCCTTGCACTTCGATGCCGAGGCCGGCCTCGAGAGCAAGGTGAACAGGGAGAGCTACGAAGTGCATATCCGGATGCCGTACCGTACCGTTCTGCAAAAAGGCGCGCATGCCTGACGCGTTGCTCAAGGTGCTCATCGTCGACGACGAAGCGCCGGCGCGCCGCCGGCTGCGCGAGCTTCTCGACGATTGCACCGGCGCCGTGCCGCTGCGCGTGATCGGCGAGGCAGCGAGCGGGCGCGAGGCGTTGAACCTGCTGGGCAGCACGCCGGCGGACCTCGTGCTTACCGATATTCACATGCCGGACATGGACGGCATCGAGCTCGCGCGTCATTTGCTGAAGCTGGCTTCGCCTCCCCTGCTCATCTTTACGACCGCCTACCACGAGCACGCGATCGCGGCGTTCGAGGTGCACGCCATCGATTACCTCGTCAAGCCGGTACGTGTGCAGCGCCTGCTTTCCGCGCTCGACAAGCTTCCCAAACAGCGTCCGCTTACCGACGTCAAGCTCGACCGGCTGCCTTCTGCCGCACGGCGCTTCCTTTCGGTGACCGAGCGCTCGCGCGTGGTGCTGGTGCCGATCGAGGAGATCGTCTATCTCAAGGCCGAGCTCAAATACATCACCATCCGGACGGCGGACCGCGAGTACTTGCTCGAGGAATCGCTGACCCGGCTGGAGGATGAGTTCCGCACGCGGTTCGTGCGCGTTCACCGCAACTGCCTGGTCGCGCGCGAGGCGATCCGAGGCTTCGAGCGCCGGGTGACCTCCGACGGCGATGCGCACTGGGAAGTGCTGCTGCGCGGCGTCACCGAAGCATTACCGGTTTCGCGGCGACAACAGTACATCGTCCGCGAGATCGGCCGCGATGCCGTGGCGTAGTCGAAGGCTTTCGGCGCGCGCCCGCGCAGATCGCGGACGCTGAGCGTGGCACCGCGCACCCTCATCTGCGGCTCGCTCGCGCAGGACACGATCATGGTGTTCAAGGATCGCTTCTCGCGCCACATCCTTCCCGACCAGACGCATGTGCTCTCGGTGTCCTTCCTGGTTGGCGACATGCGCCGCGAGTGGGGGGGATGCGCCGGCAACATCGCGTACAACCTCAAGGCGCTCGGCGGCGAGCCGGTGGTCATGGCGACCATCGGCGGCGAAGACAAGGAGTATCCGCAGCGGCTGGCCGCGCTCGGTGTCGGCATCGACGGCGTGCGCGCGGTCTCGGGAACGTACACCGCGCAGGCGTTCATCATCACCGACCTCGACGACAACCAGATCACGGCGTTCCATCCCGGCGCGATGAATCACGCGCACGAAAACCGGATCGCCGACGTCGACGACATCGCGCTGGGCATCGTTGCGCCCGACGGCCGCCAGGGAATGCTCGAACACGTGCGCGATTTCGCCGCGGCACGCATCCCGTTCATATTCGATCCTGGGCAGGGATTGCCGCTGTTCTCGGGGGACGAGCTGGTGTCGATGATCGACAGCGCGCGCTATCTCGCGGTCAACGATTACGAGGCGCGCCTGTTGAGCGAGCGAACCGGATTGTCGCAGGCCGACATCGCGCGGCGCGTGGATGCGCTGGTCGTCACGCTCGGCAGTGAAGGCTCGCGCATCTATGCCGATGGATCCGTGCTGGATATCCCGAGCGTCAAGCCGGCCGCGCTGGTCGATCCTACCGGCTGCGGCGACGCCTATCGCGCGGGCCTACTCTACGGCATCGCCCACGGCTGGGACTGGCAGCAGACTGGCCGCCTCGCGTCGCTGCTCGGGTCGCTCAAGATCGCCTCCCGCGGCGGACAGAACCACGTCATCGATCAAGAGACCATCGCGGCCCGCTACGCCGAAGAGTTCGGCGCCTCACCTTGGTAGCGCTGCACGACACGACGCGCTCGCGCGCCCGGTGACCTCCGCACGAGCGAATCGGCGCGGCGCGGCGCTTGCGCGCACGCCGCTGCCCCTGCGCCTCGTTCGCTATCTTCGCGTGAGCCTGCACGTGTTCCAGGGCGTCGCCACCACTGCGTTCGTCTTTCCGATGGTCGCATTGCCCCGACGGCGGACGCTCATCCAGCGCTGGAGCGCACGGCTGCTCGCGATGATGAATATCGAGTCGCGCACTCGCGAGGCGGGCGGCGGGTGCGACATCGGCAACGTCCTGATTGTCGCCAATCACGTGTCGTGGCTGGACATATTCGTCCTTAACACGATCGAGCCAGCCCGTTTCATCGCAAAGTCGGAGCTGAAGGCGTGGCCGCTGGTAGGTCACCTCATCGCCGGTTGCGGGACGCTTTTTCTCGACCGCAGCACGCGCCGCGACGCGCGGCGCATCAACGAGCAGGCACGGCACGCGCTTGCTGCAGGCGACACGATCGCGATCTTTCCCGAAGGGACCACCACCGATGGATCGACGCTACTGCCGTTCCACAGCTCGCTTCTGCAGCCGGTCGTCGATGCAGCGGGCCACGTGCAGCCCATCGCGATACGCTACTGCACGGTCGACGGGTCGTTCAGTGACACGCCGGCCTACGTCGGCGATACAAGCTTCATGGCGTCGTTCTGGCGCGTGCTTGGCGAGCGGCGCTTGGTGGTGGAGATCACGCTGCCGCCCGCGCTTCCCGCCGCGGGGCGGCATCGGCGGGAACTCTCGCGCGAGGCGGAACGCGCTATTCGCGGGGCGCTGGACTTGCCGGCTGAAGGCTAGGGATCTGGAACAGCGCGTCGTCGTCGAGGCGCAGCGCACTCAATGATCCGCCCCAAAGGCAGCCCGAATCGAGCATGGCCACGCGCGGCGCGAGCATGAGCTCCAGCGTCGACCAGTGCCCGCAAAGCACGTAAGCTTGCGCCGACTTGCGCTCGGGATGCGCGAACCAGGGCGCGAATCCCGGCGGCGTATGCGCCGGACCGCGCTTTTCGGCGAAGTCCATCGTGTCGTCGCCGGTGCAATAGCGAAGCCGGGTGCATGCGTTCACGATCACGCGCAGGCGGTCGAAGTCGGTCAGCGAATCCTCCCATCTTGCCGGCGCGTCGCCGTAGAGGTTGCGCAGGAATTCGTCGTGCCCCGGCGAGGCCAGCGCGGCTTCGACCTCGCGCGAGAGCATGAGCGCGGTCGCCGGAGTCCACGACGGCAGCAGCCCGGCGTGCACCAGCAGCAGCTCGCCTTCGCGAACCACGAGAGGACGCGCGCGCAACCAGTCGAGCAGCGCGTCACGATCGCTCGCATCGAGGATTGGCCGCAGCGTGTCGCGTCGATGCGGCTTGCGGTGACCGGCAGCAACGGTCAGAAGATGCAGGTCGTGGTTGCCGAGCACCGTCACTGCAGCATCGCCCAGCGCCATGACCTTGCGCAGCACGCCTAGCGAATCCGGGCCGCGGTTGACGAGGTCGCCGACCAACCAGAGTCGATCGCGCGGCGGCTCGAATGCGATCAAGCGCAGCAGCTGCTCGAACTCTTCCAGGCAGCCCTGGATGTCGCCGATGACGTAGTGGCTCACCGGCGCTCGCGAATCACTTGCGTGTCGCCTATTTCTTTTGCGTCAGGATCCAGGTAACGAGCGCCTTGATGTCGGCGTCGGGAACCTGCGCATTCGGCGGCATGGGCACCGACCCCCAGACACCCGATCCGCCGTTCTTCACTTTTTGCTCGAGCTTTGCTGCCGCACTGTTGTCTCCGCTGTATTTGGCGGCGACTTCCTGATAGGCCGGCCCGACGATTTTCTTGTCGATGGCGTGGCACGCTGCGCAACCATCCTTTTGCATCATCGCCTGACCGCTTTGCGCATTCAGTGCCACTGGCGCGCCGGCGGGAGCGGCGGGTGGAGCTGCAGACGAGGCCGCAGGGGTGACCGGCGCCGCGGCAGCCGCAGCGATGGGCGCGGCCGGAGCCGTAGCGGCGCTCTCCGAGGCCGCCGTAGGCTGAGCAGGGGCCGCCGCCGGTTCCTTGAATGTCGCGCCGGCGGCGTTGGCCATGTAGACGACCGCGCGCGCAACCTCGGTATCGGTGAGATCGGGATTGCCACCCTTGGGAGGCATCACCTTGCCATTTTGCTGGAGGCCGTTGATCGCATGCTGGACCAGCGTCGGAAAGCCGCTCTTGATCGGCGCAGCCCAGGCGGCCTTGTCTCCAAACTTCGGCGCGCCGGCCACGCCGGTTTCGTGGCAGGTCTTGCACACCGACTGGAACACTTGTTCACCGGTCTTGTTGCCAGACACCGTGGCGTCGGCGAATGCGAGCGTTCCGACCGGCTGAATCCGCGAAAGCACCTGGTCCTCGGCGTCAGTGTGGCCCGCGGGCATCAAGCCTGTGACCAGCTGCGTGACCAGCCCGATGAGTGCGATCGGGACGGCAAACGCGAGCACCATCACGATGGCGAGCTGCTTCGGCGTCTTGATAAAGGAGGAATGCTCTTCGCTCATCGTCGCTTCCCGGCGGGGGTGAACTGCGCGCGGTGAAAGCTGCGCGCAAAGCGTCGCATTATAGCGTGCAGGCGCGCTCGCCGCGAGACGCGGCCATGCGGTGGACGCTCCTTGGGGCGCCGCGTAGAATGCGCTCGCGTGCGCCCGTAGCTCAGTTGGATAGAGTGTTGGTTTCCGAAGCCAAAGGTCACAGGTTCGACTCCTGTCGGGCGCGCCACCCCACAATGCGCCGACATGTTCCAAGCGCCGAAACGCGGTGCGTCATCTGCGACGTTTCGAGTATGGCGCCGCCAACTTCGCGATTCGCGGCGCGTGATCGCGCCGCCTGCGATCAGCCGACGAATCCGAGATCGCTGACCGCGAAGTTGCCGAGGTGCGGAAAGACCGCGCCGAGATCCGCTGCCGCGACGCCGAACCACTTCGCGAGCGTAGCTCCGTACTGATCCACCGACGTCGTCGGCAGCCAGCGTCCTTCGCTCTCGGCATCGCTTGGGCCTCCGAGCGCGAGTTGCGGGTATTGGCCGTAGAACGCGCCGCCGCGCACGGCATCGCCGATGATGAAATGGTGGTTGCCCCACGCATGATCGGTGCCGCCGCCCGATGCGGCCTGGAAAGTGCGCCCGAAATCCGACAGCGTGAACGTGGTGACCTGCGAGCCGACGCCGAGCGCCGCAGTGGCGTCGTAGAAAGCCTTGAGCGCGGGAGAGAGTTCTGCGAACAGCGCCTGCTGACGATTGAGCTGGTCGCCGTGCGTGTCGAAGCTGCCCAGCGAGACGAAGAAGATCTGCCGTTGCGCGCCCGTCGCGGCGCGCGCCTCGATCATCTTCGCCACCTGGAAAAGCTGGCTCGCCGTTGCGGTCTTGAGATTCGCGAACAGCGGTGCAATGGTCGAATTCGCATTGGCGAGAATCGGGTTGACCGTCGTCGACAGGTTAAGTCCCTGCGAGGAAATATCGCCTGCCCCGGCGACGAGCACGTTGTCCGAGTCGGCTGCCAGAAGCTGCTTCACCGCGGCGAGGCGCGCTGTGCTCGCGGCGCTGGCGCCGTAGCCTGCGAGAGCGAAGGAGCCCGAGGCGGGAATCGCCAGCGGCGTCGTCGCCTGTCCGGCGGTGAACAGCACGCTGCCATCGAGCGACGTCACGACCGGAAACGATGTCGCCGCGTTCAGCGACGCGGTGCGGTCGGCGATGCGTCCGCCCCAACCGGTGCCCGATACACCGTCGGAGATGCTGCTTTGCCATTGCGCCTGCTGATCGGAGTGCGAATACAGCGACAGCGGCCGCAGCCCGGCGGCGTATTGCGCCTTGGTAAGGGGCTGCACCAGTGTCCCGACATTGGCGAGCACAGCGAGCTTGCGCTGCTCGAACAGCGTCTGCAGGTCGGCGAGCGCGGGATGCAAGCCGAATGGCGTGCCGGCGTTCGCGGGCTGAATCGGCAGCAGCGACGCCTGCGGGAGGTTGATGCCTGAACCTGCCGTCCGGACCGCGGCGTATTGTCCATAGCCGGCGGAGTCCAGCGGGATGATCGTGTTGTTACCATCGTTGCCGCCGAACATGAACACGCATACCAGCGCCTTGTAGCCGCCCGCCTGTTGCGCATTGGCGGCGGCGACGAGATTGATTCCCCCCAGCCGCGATGCAAGACCTGCGCTCGACAGCGCGGCGAGATTGCGCAGGAAGGCGCGGCGACCGCGATTCGTCTCGTTCATGTTTAGCGCTCCACCTGGTATTCGGGCGAAGTGACCACGAGATAAAACGCGGTCTTCGCGCGGGATTGCGGATTGCTCGCCGGAACCGCATTGATTGCAGGAACGATCGCCGCGCGCATCTCGGGCGACATCGTGCCGTGCATCATCGTCGCGCTCAGAGAATCGACGAGCGCGCTGGGATCGGCGGCGAGCGAAGCAAGTGTGCCCCAGTCCGGTATGGTCCCGATCGCGCCTGGCAGCGTTGCGATCGGCGCGATGGTACCGAACGCGAGCGTGTTCGCGAAATTGTATCGATTGATCGCGGTGCTCGAATTCTGGATCGCGAATTCAGGAGCAACTTGCGCCGAATCGGGAAGCGTGTAGGTCGGCGGGTAGTAGTTGAACACCGAGGCCGGGTAGAACAGCTGCTGGCCAAGCTGTCCGGATTGCTGGGCGAGATACACGCCGTCGGTCTGCACCGCGAGCGCGCGCGCGGTGGCGGCGATATAGAGCACGGGCTCGCGCAGCTTGCCGTACGCCGCCGGGATCTTGGTGTACCCACGCGCTTCCGGATCGTTCAGGATCGCATTCACCACGGCGCGCAGATCTCCACGCACGCCGGCGCCGTTGTTGTTGAAGACCGTCGCGACGCGCGCGACGTACGTAGGTGAGGGATCGCCGGTGACCAGCTTCTGGATGAGTTGCCGGCCGATGAAGGGCCCCACATTCGGATGCATGAAGATGTTGTGGATCGCCGCCGCGAGATCGGTCTGGATGGTGCCGCCTGCGGGCAACAGCGCGCCGTTGAGCAGAAGCTTCGCACCCTTGTCGTGATTGGTGTCGACGCCGACCATGTCGCCGAGATAGTTCCTCGGATTGTGCGTGCGCGCGGTGGCGCCAGGGAGCAACGGGTAGGTCCATCCCGTGAACACGTGCGCGAAGCCCTCGATCTCGTCCTGCCCATAAGTCGGAATCGGCTGGCCGCTCGCGTCGAGCTTGCGCGTTCCGTCCATGTTGAGCTGCCACACGCCGATCGAAAACAGCTGCATGAGCTCGCGCGCGTAATTCTCATTGGGGTTGATCGTGACCGACGGCTTGTCGTTATTCACCATGTTCAGGTATTCGCCCATGACCGGCGAAAGCGTGACGCGGGTCAGTATCTGTTCGTAATTGCCGAACGCATTGTCGAGAAAGATCTGCTGGTAGGCGGCCATCGCGTAAGCAATGTTCACGGTGAGTCCCGACGTCACCAGAATCTGCGACAACGCGAAAGCAACGCGCTGGCGCAGCTGATCGGGTTTGTAAAGCGCGTTGGTAAAGAAAGCGTTCTGCAACAGGAACAAGGAATAGTAATCGCGACCGCATTGCGGGTCAGGATCGGTGGGACAGAACGTTGCCTGTTGCCCCGCGGGAACATACTTGAGCGACGGATAGGCGCTCGACGGCGCCGCGTATTGCTCGTCGAGATACGCCTGCGTGCCCACCTGCAGGACGTGCGCGATCGATGCGGGCGTGGGTCCGAAGCTCGTTTGCTCGAGCAGACGCACCGCGTCGGCGTAGTTTTGTGCGGCGTCGGGCGACTGCGCAAGCGCGGCCGCGTTCCACGCCGAGCTTGCGATGAGTGCGACGCAGAACGATGCGATGCGTGCGGCGCGTGGTTTTGTCATGAGGTTCTCCTTGTACGCGCTGCAGCGCTCATGTCGAACACGCAACTATTGTGGCCGTGCAGCATAACGCTGGCGCAGGTCGCGGCGTTGACCGCCTACACGCAAAGCATTTGTGGTGAAGCTTGCGCTGGGCATGCATACCCGAAAAATGGATCGGTTCATGACGGCGACATGGGAGCGGGCCGCGTCTGTCGCGACCCTCGAGAGAGATTTATCCCTGTTTCTGCACGATTCATCCCTTTTCTTCCATTTCACTTGCACAACAACACGTAAGTATCTATTTATGCTGAACTTCAGCGATGTGTACAACAACACGCCTAAGTCGTTGTTCGCAAACCGGATTTCTATTGACCAGCCCGAAATTTTTGCTATATAGTGGCGAGAGGTGGGAAAAAGTGGGTTGAAGTGGGCGCTCACCTACAAACCAGAAGCCATAGCGGGAGGATCGGAGCGTGTTTCGAGGTGTCACCCATCTCGCGCTGGACAACAAGGGGCGCCTCGCCATTCCGTCGAAGCACCGCGGCATGCTTGCTGATGGGAACAGTGGCCGATTGGTGCTCACCGCGGATCCCTCGCATTGCCTGCTGGTTTACCCCCTCGACGAATGGGAGCCGATCCAGGCGCGGCTGATGGCGTTGTCGAGCTTCGATGAGCGGATCCGCAATCTCCAGCGCCTGCTGGTCGGCCACGCTGACGACGTCGAGCTCGACGGTGCGGGTCGCATTCTGGTCCCACCCGCATTGCGTCAATACGCCGCACTCGACAAGCACGTCGTGCTGGTCGGCCAAGGCAACAAATTCGAGCTGTGGGACGAGTCGCGCTGGACCGACCAGACCGCCCAGACCATCGGGCTGCCCGCGAACGGGCTGCCGCCCGAGCTCGATGGCTTTTCGCTCTGATGCCCGATGCGAGACATGTCCCAGTCCTGCTCGAGCAAGCCGTCGCCGCGCTGGACCCCGAAGCCGACGGAATCTACGTCGACGCGACGTTCGGTCGAGGCGGCCATAGCCGGCGGATCCTGTCGCAGCTTGGTCCCCGTGCGACGCTCGTCGCCATCGACCGCGATCCGGACGCCGAGATCGCGGCGCGATCATGGTCGGATGCGCGGTTACGTTTCCATCGTGCGTGGTTCTCGGCGCTGCCCTCGGTGCTCGACGCGGAGGGTATCGCGCAGGTCGACGGCGTGCTGCTCGACCTCGGTGTCTCCTCGGCGCAGATCGACGACCCTTCGCGCGGGTTCTCGCTGCGTGCCGACGGTCCGCTCGACATGCGCATGGACCCATCGCGCGGCGAGAGCGCGGCCGCGTGGCTCGCTACCGTTTCGGAACGTGAACTCAGGGGAGTGATCGCGGACTATGGTGAAGAACGGTTTGCTCAACAGATTGCAAGAGCGCTTGTTGCGTCTCGCTCGCACGAGCCCATCACACGCACGAGGCAACTGGCCGCGATCGTGGCCAAAGCCGTCGGCGCGCGCGGGCGCGGTGATTGGAGTCAGGATCCGGCCACGCGGACATTCCAGGCTATACGGATTTTCATCAATCAGGAGCTTGAAGAATTGCCGCTAGCGCTCGACCGCATCATGCCGCGACTACGTGTTGGCGCACGCCTGGCCGTAATCAGTTTTCATTCGCTCGAGGACCGCATCGTCAAGCAGTTCATGCGCAGGCACAGCGAGCCCTTCGGAGGTGACTCCCAAGCAGCTCGGCTTCCCATCGCCACGCGCGCGCTCCCGCAGCCACCGCTCGCGCGGGTCGGGCGCGCGATACGCGCATCGGAGCAGGAGATCGCTGCTAACCCGCGCGCCCGCAGCGCCACACTGCGCGTCGCCGAGCGAACGGACGGTCCGCTGACATGATGGCCAGGCTCAACGTCCTGCTCCTTGTCGTCCTTGTCGCGTGTGCGATTTCACTGGTCACCTCGCGCCATCAGGCGAGAAAGCTCTTCGTCGATCTCGAGCGTGAGCAGGCGCGCTCGCGCAGTCTGGATGTCGAATTCGGACAGCTGCAGATCGAGCAGTCGACGTGGGCGATGCCGGCACGCGTGGAGAAGGTGGCGCGCGATCAGCTGCACATGCAGCTGCCGGACGCGACGCGCATCGAGGTCATGGACGAACTCAAGCGATGAGACCGGCCAAGGCACCCGCACCTCCGCTGCCCGCATTTCGCGCGCCGGTGGTGTTCGGCGCGCTACTTTTCCTGCTCCTGCTGTTGCTCGCGCGCTCGCTGTATCTGCAGCGCGTCGACAACGGCTTCCTGCAGGCGCAGGGTAGCTCGCGCTACAGCCGCGATCTGGAGGTGCCCGCGCATCGTGGCCGCATCGTCGACCGGATGGGCGAGCCGCTGGCGATCAGCACGCCAGTGAAGGCCATCTGGGCCTGGCCCGAAAAGATCGAGGCGACACCCGATCAACTTCGCGCGCTGGCGAGCGCGCTCGACATGCCGCCGGGCGAGCTCAACCGCAAGCTGGCCAGCGCGGGGGATTTCATCTATCTCAAGCGACCGGTCGCTCCCGATGTCGCCGATCACATCGCGGCGCTGCAGATCAAGGGAATCCACGACGAGACCGAATACTGGCGCTACTACCCGGGCGGTGAAGTAATGAGCCAGATCGTCGGCTTCACCGGCGATCGCGACATCGGCCAGGAAGGCATCGAGCTCGCTCAGCAATCGTGGCTCGGAGGCAAGCCTGGCAACCGGCGGGTGATCATCAACCGTCGAGGCGAGATCGTCGAGGACGTCGCCAGCATCCGCGCGCCGCAGGAGGGCCGAGATCTCGCGCTAGCGATCGACAGCCGGCTCCAATATCTCGCCTTTCGCGAGCTCAAGGCGGCGATCGAGCTCAACAAGGCGCAGGCCGGCGCCATCGTCATGATCGATGCGCAAACCGGAGAGATCGTCGCGCTTGCCAACTGGCCGGTCTACAACCCCAACAACCGCACGCGCACCGTGCGCAGCAAGATGCGCAACCGCGCGCTCACCGACACCTTCGAGCCGGGCTCGTCGATGAAGCCGTTCACCATTGCTGCCGCGTTGGACGCCGGCAAGGTGACGCCTTCAACGATCATCGACACCGCTCCCGGCACACTGACCATCGGCGGCGCGACCATCCACGATGCCCACCGCGAAGGCGCGCTCACCGTCGAACAGGTGATCCAGAAATCGTCCAATGTCGGCGCGGCGAAGATCGCCCTGTCGCTGCCGTCGTCGACGATGTGGCAAACGCTCTCCGAAGCGGGA
>Ga0207700_10000077_pt1 | contig 60197 bp, 68 predicted proteins | sample LARL82metaG_FD_184348 | JGI IMG/M metagenome (GOLD analysis project Ga0207700, IMG submission 184348) | Corn, switchgrass and miscanthus rhizosphere microbial communities from Kellogg Biological Station, Michigan, USA - LAR L8-2 metaG... | ecosystem: Host-associated > Plants > Roots >...
AGGCGACGATCGCGGCCAGAACCAGAGTAAGTGCGTCGGGCACCGCGCGCTAGCGTCGAGGCGCGCTACGCCGGCGTGGCATGGCCGGCATCGACGCGCTGATCATTTGACGCGCATGCCTGGAGATGCGCCCGAGTCCGGGGTGAGCAGGAAGATTCCGGGTCCGTCGCCCGATGCCGCGAGCACCATGCCCTCCGAGAGGCCGAACTTCATCTTGCGTGGAGCGAGGTTGGCAACCATCGGCGTGAGTCTGCCAATGAGATCGGACGGCGCATAGGCCGACTTGATGCCGGCAAAGACGGTACGATGCCGTGGCTCGCCCACGTCGAGCGTGAGCTTGATCAGCTTGTCCGCGCCCTCGACGTGCTGCGCGTCGACAATCCTGGCGATGCGCAACTCGATCCTGGAAAAATCGTCGATCGAGATAGGCGCTGCAGCGGGTGCAGGCTCGACCGCTGGTTCACCGGGGCTCGGCGGCGGACCTTCGATCAGCGCATCGATCTGTTTCGGGTCGATGCGCGTCATCAGGTGAACATAAGGCTGGGTCGACGTCGCCGACAATTTAATGTCAGCCCACCGAAGTGGGAGCGCGATACCCAACATCTTTGCGGCATTTTCCGTAACCACCGGCAATACAGGTGCGAGATAGTAGGTCAACACCCGGAAGGCATTAAGCGCGTCGGAACAAACATCCTGGAGTTCGTCGCGTTTGGCGGGGTACTTCGCAAGCTCCCATGGCTTCGCCTGATCGAACCTCTCGTTTACGCGATCCGCAATACGCATTACTTCCCGAAGGACCTTGCCAAATTCGCGGGATGCGTACCCTTCGGCGATAGTTTCCTCAGCTCCCCACGCGATCATCGTCGAGCCAGCGCGCTGGACGATAGTCCCCGTATCCGGCAGTCGAGCTGACAACTTGCCGTCAAAGTACTTTGTGATGAAGGAGGCCGCGCGGCTCGCGATGTTGACGTACTTGCCGACCAGGTCGCTGTTGACGCGCGCGACGAAGTCGTCGGGATTGAAGTCGATGTCCTCGACACGGTCATTGAGCTTGGCCGCGATGTAATAGCGCAGCCATTCCGAATTCAGCCCAAGATCGAGGTAGTAATCGGGGCTGATGCCGGTGCCGCGCGACTTGGACATTTTTTCGCCCAGCGCGGTCAGGAAGCCGTGCACGTAAACGTTGTCGGGAACCTTGTACGGCGCTCCGGCGAACTCGAGCATCGCCGGCCAGAACAGCGTGTGGAAGTAGACGATGTCTTTGCCGATGAAATGAATCTGCCGCGTGTCCGGATCAGCGAGGATCTGCTCGAAGCTGCGCGCCTCGCCGGCGGCGCGCGCCTGGCCGGTGTCGACGTATTCCTTGAGGCTGGCGAGATAGCCGACCGGCGCGTCGAGCCAGACGTAGAAATACTTTCCCGGCGCGTCGGGAATCGGGATGCCGAAGTAGGGCGCGTCGCGCGAGATGTCCCAGTCGGCGAGCGCGTCGCCGTCGGTGCCGAGCCACTCTTGCGCCTTGTTGAACACCTCCGGCTGCAAGCGATCGTGTCCCGACGCATCGCTCTTCGTCCACCGCTGCAGGAAACGCACGCACTTCGGATCGGAGAGGTGAAAAAAGAAGTGCTCGGACGCCTTCAATACCGGCGTCGCCCCTGACACCGTCGAGTAAGGGCGAATGAGGTCGGTCGGTGCGTTCACGGTGCTGCAGTTTTCGCACGCGTCGCCGTACTGATCCTTGGCGCCGCATTTCGGGCACTCGCCGCGGATGTAGCGGTCCGGCAGGAACATTTCCTTCACCGGGTCGAAGAACTGCTCGACCGATTTGGTATAGACGAGGCCGGCGGCTTTCAGCTTGCGGTAGATGTCTTGCGACAGCGCGAAGTTGGTCGGCGAATCGGTGCTGCCCCAGTGATCGAAACTGAGGTGGAAGCCCTTCAGGTGCTTGGGGCGCGTGGCCGAGATCCTCGCCACCAGTTCCTGCGGCGTGATGCCTTCGGATTCCGCGCGCAGCATGATCGGCGCGCCGTGCGTATCGTCGGCGCAAACGAAATGAACGAGCGTGTCTGGCTGCATGCGCTGGAAGCGCACCCAGATATCGGCCTGGATGTATTCCATGATGTGACCGATGTGAAACGGACCGTTGGTGTACGGAAGCGCGGTGGTCACGAACAGCGTACGGCGAGGCACTAGGAAGACCTTTGATGCAGAAGGGGAATCGGTCATTTTAGCAGCGCGGCTTGTGCATGAACACCGAGGAAGTACCTAGGTCCGCGCTTTTTCGTTAGACTTTAGGCTTCGCACCGTCGATTCGACCCTAAGCTTCCATGCCGATCACCGAGGCCGACGTCCAGGCCAGTTTGCGCGCGCTTGCCGATCCCAATACCGGTCGCGATTTCGTTTCCGGCAAATCGATACGCAAGATCAGCATCGACGGCAACAACGTTAGCGTCGACGTGCAGCTCGCGTATCCGGCGAAAAGCCAGCACGCAACGTTGCGCAAGCTGATCGAGCGCCAGCTGGGCGCGCTGCCCGGGGTGGGCCGCGTCGCGGTGGGCATCAGCCAGAAAGTCGCTTCGCACTCGGTGCAGCGCGGCGTGAAGCTCGTTACTGGCGTGAAGAACATCATCGCGGTCGCGAGCGGCAAGGGCGGCGTCGGCAAGTCGACGACCGCGGTGAACATCGCGCTCGCGCTCGCCGCCGAAGGCGCGCAGGTCGGCGTGCTCGACGCCGATATCTACGGGCCGTCGCAACCGATGATGCTGGGCATCAGCGGCAGGCCCGAGTCGAAGGACGGCAAGACGCTCGAGCCGCTCGAAGCGTACGGACTGCAGGCGATGTCGATCGGATTCCTAATCGACACCGACACGCCGATGGTATGGCGCGGCCCGATGGTGACGCAGGCGCTCGAGCAACTGCTCAAGGACACCAACTGGCGCGACGTCGATTATCTGGTGGTCGACATGCCCCCCGGCACCGGCGATATCGCATTGACGCTGTCGCAGAAAGTGCCGGTCACCGGCGCGGTGATCGTCACCACGCCGCAGGACATTGCGCTCATCGATGCGCGCAAGGGCCTCAAGATGTTCGAGAAGGTCGGCGTTCCGATCGTCGGCGTGGTCGAGAACATGGCCATCCACGTCTGCACCCAATGCGGCCACGCCGAGCACATTTTCGGCGAAGGCGGGGGCGAGCGCATGTGCAGGGACTACAACGTGCCGTTTCTTGGGTCGCTGCCGCTGGACATGCGCATCCGCGAGCAGGCCGACTCGGGGCGGCCGACGGTGATCGCGGATCCCGACGGCGCGATCGCGACGGCCTACCGCGACATCGCGCGCAAGATCGCCATTTTCGTCGCGCAGAAGGCGGAGGATTTTTCCGCCAAATTCCCGAACATCGTCATCCAGAACACGTAGCCGCGTCAGCGACGCAGGCGATCGCTGCCGCCGCGGTCGCCGGAGCGCATTCATCGAACCAATCGAGCACGCCGAGGGAGCGAGCGATGATCAAGTCCGACCGCTGGATCCGACGCATGGCCGCCGAGGCAGGGTTGATCGACCCCTTCGAGCCGGGACAGGTGCGCGAGGTCAACGGACGCAAGATCGTCTCCTATGGGACGTCGAGCTACGGCTACGACGTGCGCTGCTCGAGCGAATTCAAGCTGTTCACCAACCTCAACTCGACGATCGTCGACCCCAAGAAATTCGATGACAAGTCGTTCGTCGACTTCCAGGGGGAGTGGTGCATCATCCCGCCGAACTCGTTCGCGCTGGCACGCACGGTCGAGTATTTTCGGATCCCGCGCAACGTGCTCACGGTGTGCCTGGGCAAGAGCACCTACGCGCGTTGCGGCATCATCGTCAATGTCACGCCGCTCGAGCCCGAGTGGGAAGGCTACGTGACGCTGGAATTCTCCAACACCACGCCACTGCCCGCGAAGATCTACGCCAACGAAGGCGTCGCGCAGGTGATTTTCTTCGAGTCCGACGAAGTCTGCGAAACGTCGTACAAGGACCGCGGAGGCAAATACCAGGGCCAGCACGGCGTGACGCTGCCGAAAATTTGAGTCGGCACCGCGCGACTTAGCCAAGCAGGCCCAGGGTAATGACCGGCTGGCAGGGATCGAAAGTCGCGTCGGTTGCCATCATCGCGCTCTGCCAGGTCGCGGCGATGGCGCTATGGTTTTCGGCGTCGGCGGCGGTTCCGGCGCTGGTGGCGGAATTCCATCTGTCGGGGTTCGCGCAGGCCGCCATCACCGGCGGCGTGCAGGCGGGCTTCGTCATCGGTTGTCTCGCCAGCGCGATCCTTGGGCTCCCCGACCGCGTCGACCCGCGGCGCCTGTTCGCCGCATCGGCGTGTGTAGGCGCGATCGCCAACGCGACGTTGCTGGTGATCGCTCCGACGTCGAGCGCCGCGATCGTGCTGCGCGTGCTGACGGGCGCCTGCATGGCCGGCGTGTACCCGGTCGGGATGAAGCTCGCGTCGACATGGGCCAAGGGCGATATGGGTCTTATGGTGGGGCTGCTCGTCGGCGCGCTGACGCTGGGCTCCGCCTCTCCGTATCTGTTCAGCGCGATTGGCGGCATCGGCTGGCGCATTCCCCTTGAATTCGCCTCGGCCAGCGCCTTGTTCGCAGCCGTTCTGATTCATCTCGCGGGCATCGGGCCGAACCGCGCTTCCGCGCCGCGCTTCGACCCGGCCGTCGCATTGACGGCGTGGCGCGACTTGCCGCTACGGCTGGTCAATCTGGGCTACCTCGGACACATGTGGGAGCTCTACGCCATGTGGGCGTGGATTGGCGTGTTCTTCAGCGCGAGCTTCGCGCTAACCATGGCGCCGGACGTCGCGCCAGCAGCCGCACAGCTCGCGGCGTTTGCGACGATAGCCGCCGGCGCGCTGGGCTCGGTCGGGGCGGGGCTGCTGGCTGATCGACTCGGGCGCACCACCGTGACCATCGCTGCCATGGCGGTAAGCGGGAGCTGCGCGGCCACCATCGGTCTACTCTATGGCGGCGACGTGCGTGCACTGGTTGCACTCGGCTTGGTCTGGGGAATGAGCATCGTCGCAGATTCGGCGCAGTTCTCGGCATCGGTCGCGGAACTCGCCGACCGCGCTCGCGTGGGTACGATGCTCACTGTACAGACGGCGCTGGGGTTCACGCTCACGCTGGTGACGATCCACGCCATGCCCGGATTGATAAACGCACTGGGGTGGCGATACGCGTTCGCGCCGCTGGCGATCGGGCCCGCCTTCGGGGTGTGGGCGATGCTTCGCCTGCGCAGGCATCCGCGTTCGTCCGCGCTCGCGGGCGGCCGACGCTAGCAACGCCGGCACTGCCGGTACGTGAATGTTCCGTATGGCGCCGCCGCCAGCGACGGCGTAGGATTTTGTTCGCACCGCTGCCCGGTCGCGGCCGTGCTGATCGTTGGACGTCATCCTGAGGAGAACCATATGGCCTACCATCTCGAAGGGCGACTGCTCGAAGTGTGCAATTGTCGCGTGCTGTGTCCATGCTGGATCGGCGAGGATCCTGACTTCGGAACCTGCGACACGATCGTCGCATGGCATTTCGACAAGGGAGACATCGACGGCGTCGACGTCTCGGACCGAACCATCGCGCTCCTGGCGCACGTTCCCGGCAACATCCTCCAGGGTAACTGGAGAGCAGCGGTCTATCTCGACGAGCGCGTCACGCCCGCGCAGGAGGCAGCGATCCTCAAGGTCTACACCGGTCAGCTGGGCGGTCCCGTCGGCGAGTTGGTCAAACTGGTGGGCGAGGTGGTGTCGGTCGAGAAGGTGCCGATCACCTTCACCGTGAGAGGCGGCAAGGGCACGATCCAGCTCGGCACGATCGGCTACGCCGACCTCGAGCCTTATACCAACGCCACGGGTGCGACGACAACGCTCGCTGACACCGTGTTCTCGACGGTGCCGGGTGCGCCGGTATTCGTGGGCAAAGCCCCGACCTACCGCGCGAAAAACCCGAAGCTGGGCATCGATCTCGACCTCAAGGGCCACAACGCGCTGCAAAGCACTTTCGTCTTCACGGCATAGACGCGAAGGCACCGGGACCCGCGACGTCACGGGCTCGGCGCTCGCTGCATGGAGGTCGCTCCGGTGGATATTGCGCTGCCACGTCCCTCGGTCCTCGACACCGGGCGACGCGCCGTGTTCTGGACGATCATGGTGCTGCTCGCGCTGGCGGCGTGGGCGGCGCTGTGGGCATGGAGCGCGAGCCCCTACGCGCGCTACCTCGAGCACCCGGGTTGGGGCGATGCCGTCGCGCTCGCCGAGCTGTGCAATGCGCTACCGCAGGGCTCGATCCTGGTCCCCGCGGCGTTGCACGCAAGCGCGTGGGTGCTCATGATCGCGGCGATGATGCTGCCGACGACGTTCCCGCTGCTCGCGATGTTTCACCGCATGACGCGTGCGCGCGATGACGTCGGACGGTTGCTGGCGCTGGTGGTCCTTGGGTTTTTCGCCGCGTGGCTGGCCTTCGGGGTGCTCGCGCACGCGGCGGACCTCGGCGTGCGCTTCGCCGCCGGGCGCTATCCGGCATTCGCCACTAATGGTTGGCTCGTCGGCGCACTGGTCCTCGCAGCGGCCGGAGCCTTTCAATGGAGCGCGCTCAAGTACCGCTGCCTGGAAGCGTGCCGGACGCCGTTCGGATTCATCACCTCGCGCTGGCACGGCCGGTCGCCGTGGCGGGAGGCGTTTCGCATCGGCATCGACCATGGCTTGTTCTGCGTCGGATGCTGCTGGGCGCTCATGCTGGTGATGTTCGTGGTCGGCGTGGGCAGCATCGTCTGGATGATTGCGCTGGCGGCAGTGATGGCCGCGGAGAAGAATCTGGCGGCCGGCCGCTGGCTGCGAACCCCGGTCGGTCTGGGCCTTTTGGGCGCCGCCGGGACCATCGTCATCGCACATCTCTGAACGAGGCTCGCGCGCAGCGAAATGCCGGTAGCCACCGGAGCCGATTCGTCCCATAATTCGCGCCTTTCCGCTCCCGGCACCCGGCGGGAGCGTCATTCGTCTGGCCCGCCGCAAGGACCCGCGTCATGAAATTCCGCTTTCCCATCGTCATCATCGACGAGGACTTCCGCTCGGAGAACGCCTCCGGACTCGGCATACGCGCGCTGGCCGCGGCGATCGAGAAGGAGGGGCTCGAAATTCTCGGCGTCACCAGCTACGGCGACCTTTCGCAGTTCGCGCAGCAGCAGTCGCGCGCTTCCGCATTCATCCTGTCGATCGACGATGAGGAGTTCACGCCGGGACCCGAGCTCGATCCGGCGATCCTCAAAGTGCGCGCGTTCATCCAGGAAATCCGGTTCAAGAACGCCGACATCCCCATCTACCTCTACGGTGAGACACGCACCTCGCGCCACATTCCCAACGACATCCTGCGCGAGCTGCACGGCTTCATCCACATGTTCGAGGACACCCCGGAATTCGTCGCACGCCACATCATCCGCGAGGCCAAGGCGTATCTCGATTCGCTGTCGCCGCCTTTTTTCCGCGCGCTGGTCAACTATGCGCAGGATGGCTCGTATTCGTGGCACTGCCCCGGGCACTCCGGCGGCGTCGCCTTCCTGAAAAGCCCCGTGGGGCAGATGTTCCACCAGTTCTTCGGCGAGAACATGCTGCGCGCCGATGTCTGCAACGCCGTCGACGAGCTCGGCCAGCTTCTCGACCACACAGGACCGGTGGCAGCGTCCGAGCGCAATGCGGCGCGGATTTTCAACGCCGACCATTGCTTTTTCGTGACCAACGGAACGTCGACATCGAACAAGATGGTGTGGCATGCCAACGTCGCGCCCAACGACATCGTCGTCGTCGATCGCAATTGTCACGTCTCGATCCTGCACGCGATCACCATGACCGGAGCGATACCGGTGTTCCTCACGCCCAAGCGCAATCACCTGGGCATCATCGGTCCGATCGCGCTCGAAGAGTTCAAGCCGGAGAACATCCGCAAGAAAATCGAAGCGAATCCCTTCGCGCGCGAGGTCGCCAACAAGAAGCCTCGCATCCTGACCATCACCCAGAGCACCTACGACGGCATCGCCTACAACGTCGAGATGCTCAAGCAGACGCTCGGCAACGCGATCGACACGCTGCATTTCGACGAAGCATGGTTGCCGCACGCGGCGTTCCACGAGTTCTACAAGGACATGCACGCCATCGGCAAGGATCGCCCGCGGAGTAAGGAGGCGATCATTTTCGCCACGCACTCGACGCACAAGCTGCTGGCGGGCATCTCGCAGGCCTCGCAGATCATCGTGCAGAACTCCGAGACGCGGAAGCTCGACCGGCACATCTTCAACGAGGCGTACCTGATGCACACGTCGACGTCGCCGCAGTACGCGATCATCGCCTCATGCGACGTGTCGGCGGCGATGATGGAGCCGCCGGGCGGGACCGCGCTGGTCGAGGAATCGATCGTCGAGGCGCTTGACTTCCGGCGCGCCATGCGCAAGGTCGACGACGAGTGGGGCAAGGACTGGTGGTTCAAGGTGTGGGGGCCGGAGCGTCTCGCCGCGGAGGGCATCGGCAAGCGCGAGGACTGGATGCTCAAGGCCAACGAGCGCTGGCATGGCTTCGGTGAGCTTGCGCCGGGCTTCAATATCCTCGACCCGATCAAGGCGACGTTGATCACTCCCGGCCTCGACGTCTCCGGCAAGTTCGCCAAGACCGGAATCCCGGCATCGATCGTCACCAAATACCTCGCCGAGCACGGCGTCATCGTCGAAAAGACCGGGCTCTACTCGTTCTTCATCATGTTCACCATCGGCATCACCAAGGGTCGCTGGAACACCTTGGTGAGCGCGCTGCAGCAGTTCAAGGACGACTACGACAAGAACCAGCCACTGTGGAAGATCCTGCCGGATTTCTGCGCGCAGTATCCCAAGTACGAGCGCGTCGGCCTGCGCGACCTGTCCCAGCAGATTCACGACATGTACAAGGCCAACGACGTCGCGCGCGTCACCACCGAGATGTACCTGTCGGATATGCAGCCGGCGATGAAACCCTCCGACGCGTTCGCGTGCATGGCGCATCGAGACATCGACCGCGTCGACATCGACCAGCTCGAAGGTCGTGTCACGAGCGTACTGCTGACGCCGTATCCTCCCGGCATCCCGCTGCTCATCCCGGGAGAGCGCTTCAACCGAACGATCGTGCAGTTCCTTCAATTCGCGCGCATGTTCAACCAGCAGTTCCCGGGATTCGACACCGACATCCACGGCCTGGTCGCGGAAGACAACAACGGCAAGCTGACTTATTACGTCGACTGCGTGCGCTCGCGCTAGACGCCGCGCCGCACGAGCCGCGTAAGCGTCGCGCGCAATCGCAAGGCGCGATCGCGTCGACTACGTTCGGAATCTGGGGCGGGTAGGGCTAGGCGGCGACGCGAACGGTCGAGTCGCCGGAGGTCGAGTCCGCGCCCTTGGCGTCGGGCAGTTTGCTGCATTGTGCGATCAGCGAGGCGAGCACGCAGCTCGCCATTCGCACTTCCATCGAGTCGCCGCGCGACGCGAGCACGATCGGGACCTTGGCGCCGAGCACAACGCCCGCCGCCAGCGCACCAAACATGCCGGTGAGCGTGCGCAGCATCAATGCGCCGGCCTCGAGTGTAGGCACGATCAGGATATCGGCATTGCCCGCCATCTTCGATTCGATGCCGCTCGCACGCGCAGCCTGCGCCGACATCGCGCAATCGACGGTCAGCGGGCCTTCTATCACGCCACCGCTGATGAGGCCCTGCGCCGCCATCTTGACCAGCGCTGCCGCGTCGCCGGTTGCAGGCAGCGCGGCGGTGACGCCTTCGACCGCCGAGAGCACCGCGACATTGGGAACGGCGATGTCGAGTGACTGCGCGAAGCCGATCGCGTTCTGCACGATCTCGCGCTTGGCGGCCAGACTTGGCGCGATGTTGAGCATCGCGTCGGAGAGGATGAACGAGCGCGCGTAGCCCGGAACGTCGACGAAATGGGCATGGGTCAGCCGATGCTCGTCGCGCAACCCCGCCTCGGGAGCCGCGACCGCGCGCATCAGATCGTCAGGGTACAGGCTGCCCCTGATCAGCGCGCGTACTTCGCCAGTGCGTGCCAGCGACACCGCGCGCTGCGCTGCAACAAAGGGATCGTCCTGCGTGTCGATCAGGGTGACGCGTGCGAGGTCGAGCCCCGCCTGCGCGGCCGCGTCCTGAATGCGTGCCTCGGGTCCCACCAGGATCGGAGCCAGGTAGCCCGCGAACTGACCCGACAGCGCGATCTGCAGCGAGTCGCGATCGCAGGGATAGACGATCGCCGTCGGCAGCGCGGGCAGGTTGCGGACGCTCTCGACCAGTCGCTGAAAGTGCGGACGATTAGCCATGAAGCGAGCGTGGCAAAGCGGGCAGTGGCTGTCAACCGTGCGCCGATGGCCGGCACAGCCAGGGGAGCAGCCGTCGTGGGCGACGGCTCTCCATCAAGGCCCGGGCAAGGCTACAGCGTCTTCAGCGTGTCGCGCAGGATCGACACGATCGCGTCGATGTGCGTGCGCTCGGCGACGAGTGGCGGCGCGACGATGACGCAATCGCCGGTCGCCTTGAGGTGCAGGCCGTGGTCGAACAGGCGCTTTTGCAGCATGTGTCCGCGCCGTCCGGGCGTGCCGTCGGAGTGGACGTCGACCGCGGCGAGCAATCCATAACCGCGAAGATCGGATACGACCGCCTCGCCCTTGAGCGACCACAGCGCATCGAGGAAGTAAGGCGACAGCGCTTCGCCGCGCTCGAACAATCCCTCGTCGCGATAGATGTCGAGCGTCGCCAATCCTGCCGCGCACGGCCCAGGGTGCCCCGAGTACGTGTACCCGTGGAAGAGCTCAATCGCGCCTTCCGCGGCGGCGCCCATGATCGTGTCGTGAATGCGCTCGCTGATCGCGACCGCGCCCATTGGTTGGGCGCCGTTGGTGATGCCCTTGGCCATGGTCATCAGATCCGGCGTGACGCCAAAGCTCTGTGCGGCGAACGCCTTCCCGGTGCGTCCGAACCCGCAGATGACCTCGTCGAACACCAGCAGAATGCCGTGTGCGTCGCAGATTTCGCGCAGGCGCTGCAGATAGCCCTGGGGAGGAACCAGCACGCCGGTCGAGCCGGCGATGGGCTCGACGAAGCACGCCGCGATGTTTTCCGCGCCGTAGAGATTGACGAAGCGCACCAGGTCCTCGGCGAGCTCTACACCATGCGTCCCCTGACCCTTTACGAAGAAATTCTCGCGCAGATGCGTATGCCGCATGTGCGCGATGCCTGGCAGCGTCGGACCGAAGCGACGCCGGTTGTTGACGATGCCCGCCAGCGACACTCCGCCGAAGTTGACGCCGTGATACGCGCGCTCGCGTGAGATGAACATGTTGCGTCCGCCCTGGCCGCGCGCCTGGTGATAGGCGAGCGCCACTTTCATGGCGGTATCGACCGCTTCCGAGCCGGAGTTCACGAAAAAGATGCGGTTGAGGTCCCCGGGCGTGAGCTCGGCGACCCGGGTCGCGAGCTGAAACTGCTTGGGATGCCCGCGCGTGAACGGCGCGATGAAGTCGAGCTCGGTGAGCTGCGCGCCGACCGCCTGCGCGATCTCGCGCCGGCCGTGGCCCGCGTTGACGCAAAACAGTCCGGACGAGCCGTCGATCAGGCGATTGCCGTGGTCGTCCCAGAGGTACATGCCCTCGGCGCGTACCACCATTTTCGGATCGTGGCGGAAGTCGCGATTAGGCGTGAAGGGCATCCAGTATTCGTCCATCGAATACGGTGCCGCCGTCACCGGCGCGGCGGTGCGCTCGGTGCGTGGCTTGCTCGGGGTGGTGACGGTGTTGTTCGTGGCGTGGGTCATAGCGAGTCTCCAGGAATGGCCGGTCGATGCGAAGCGCACTCGATCTCGCGATAGGCGCAACGCCCGGGATGTATCGCTGCCGGCTATGCTAGGATTCTACGCCTGTCGCGCCGCGCACGAGAGGCGCGCATTCGGCGCCGCCGTCTGCGCATGCGGACCGCGCGCGAGCCCCAGTCATGACGGTCTACGTTCCCCTCGACGATCGCGCACGGCAGCAGATTCATTTCTCCACGTGCTACATGTGCGCATGCCGCTGTGGCATCAAGGTTACGGTGGAGAATGATCGCGTCCGTTTCATCCAGGGAACGCGCAACCATCCGGTGAACCAGGGCGTGCTCTGCGCCAAAGGCTCGGCGGGGATCATGAAGCAGTATTCGGCGGCGAAGCTCACCAAGCCGCTGAAACGTCGCGCCGGCACCGACCGCGGTGCAGGCGACTTCGTCGAGATCGAATGGGACGAGGCGCTGGACATCCTTACCACGCGGCTCGGCCATATACGCTCGACGGATCCGACCAAGCTCGCGTTCTTCACCGGGCGCGACCAGATGCAGGCGCTTTCCGGGCTGTGGGCGCAGCAGTTCGGCACCCCGAACTGGGCCGCGCACGGCGGTTTCTGCTCGGTCAACATGGCTGTCGCCGGGCTCTACACCATCGGATTCTCGTTCTGGGAATTCGGCGCCCCTGACTGGGACTATGCCAAGTATTTCCTGCTCTGGGGCGTCGCCGAGGACCATTCGTCGAATCCAATCAAGATCGGCCTCGACAAGCTCAAGCGGCGCGGCGCGCGGTTTGTATCGATCAATCCGGTGCGCACCGGCTACTCGGCGATCGCTGACGAGTGGGTGCCGATCCGGCCGGGGACCGACGGCCTGCTCGCGCTGTCGCTGGTGCACGTGCTGCTCAAGCGCGGCCTCGTCGACTGGGAATTCCTGATCCGCTACACCAACGCGCCGTGGCTGGTGGTGCAGACGCCGGGCATGCCTGGCGACGGCCTCTTCGCGCGTGACCACGAGGGCAATCCCCTGGTCTGGGACCAGGATGCGCAGCAGCTCGTCAACGGACACCTGCCGTGCATCGCGCCGGCGCTCTACGCGACTCGCGAGCTCGCCGACGGCCGTCGTGCCAAGAGTGTATTCGCGCTTGCCACCGAACGCTATCTCGACGAGCGCTACTTGCCTGAGCGCGTCAGCGCCGAGTGCGGCGTTGCAGGCGAGACGATCACCCGGATCGCGCTCGAGATGGCGCACGTCGCCTTCGAGCAGTCAATCGAGCTTCCGATACGCTGGACCGACATGCACGGTCGCGTGCACGACAAGGTCATCGGGCGTCCGGTGGCGATGCACGCGATGCGCGGCGTGTCGGCGCATTCCAACGGCTTCCATACGTGTCGTGCGCTGCACCTGTTGCAAATGCTGCTGGGAGCGCTCGACAATCCGGGCAGCTTTCGCGCCAAGACGCCGTATCCGCGGCGCATCCCGATACGCTCGCTGCCCGAGAACGACGAGGCGGTGATTCGCGCGCCAAACACGCCGTTGAAGCGCATGCCCAATGGCTACCCGACGCGCCCCGAGGAGCTGGTCATCGACCGCGAAGGACGGCCGCTTCGCATCGACAAGGCGTATTCCTGGGAGACGCCACTGTCGGCGCACGGGCTGATGCACATGGTGATCAGCAACGCGGCCAATCATGACCCGTATCCGATCGACACGCTGCTGCTGTTCATGGCGAACATGGCGTGGAACTCGAGCATGAACACCGCCGAGACGCGCGAGATGCTGGTGCGCAAGGATGCGCGCGGCGATTACGCGATTCCTTTCATCGTGGTCGTCGACGCGTTCCGTTCCGAGACGGTGGATTTCGCCGATCTCGTGCTGCCCGACACCACGTACCTCGAGCGTTACGACGCGATCTCGCTGCTCGACCGTCCGATATCCGAGCCCGATGCGGCGGCCGACGCGATCCGGCATCCAATCCTCACCCCCGATCGCGACGTGCGCGCCTGGCAGGACGTGTTGGTAGAGCTCGCGTCGCGGCTCTCCCTGCCGGCGTTCACGCGCGACGACGGCTCGCGCAAATTCGCCGACTACCGCGATTTCATCGTCAACTACGAGAAATTCCCCGGTATCGGTTTCCTGGCAGGATGGCGTGGCGAGCACGGTGAATCGTCACTGCGTGGCAAGCCCAATCCCAGGCAATGGGAAAAATACATCGAGAACCAGTCGTACTTCGCGTACCACTGGCCCGAGAACATGCGCTACTACCGCTACGCGAATAAGGATTACCTCGAGTTCGCCGAGAAGCACGCGCTGTTCGGCACGCCGCCGACGCAGGTCGTGCTGCAGATGTATTCGGAACCACTGCAGAATTTCCGGCTGGCGGGACAGGGGCTTTACGATGGGCCGCAGCCGGTGTCGGCGCTCGACTGCGCGCGCCTGGCGACTTACTTCGATCCGCTGCCTTTCTGGTACGCGCCGCTGGAGGGAGCGCGGCCTACGACTGCGAGCGGCGCGCCGGCGCAGAGGGGCTTCCGGACGGTGGCGGACGATTTCCCGCTGCACGCGATCACGCAGCGTCCGATGATGATGTACCACTCATGGGACGCGCAGAACGCGTGGCTACGCCAGATCATCGCCGAGAATCGCCTGTATATGAATCGGGCCAAGGCGCGCGAGCTTGGGCTCGCCGATGACGACTGGGTGTGGCTGGAATCGCACCACGGGCGCATTCGCTGCCAGCTGCGCACGATGGAAGGATGCGAAACCAACACCGTGTGGACGTGGAACGCGATCGGCAAGCAGGCGGGCACGTGGGGGCTCGATCCGAATGCGAGCGAGGCCACCGCAGGGTTCCTGCTCAATCACCTCGTTTCCGAGCACCTTCCCGGCACCGATGGCGACCGCCGGCTCACCAACTCCGATCCGGTCACCGGACAGGCGGCGTGGTTCGACCTGCGCGTGCGCGTGACGCGCTGCATGCCCGGCGAGACCGGGATCTGGCCGGTGTTCGCCGCTGCACCCAGGCTGCCCGGCGACAACGAGCCGCGGCCCACGGTGCTGCGCTACGACGCGCGTGTGGACACGGATGCCGCGCGATGAAGCTCGGCCTTCTCATCGACCTCGATACTTGCGTGGGCTGTCATGCGTGCGCGACCGCGTGCAAGGAATGGAACACGTCGTCGCCGGTGAGCGGACCGCTCACCGACCTCGAGCCGTTCGGCGCCGAACCCTCCGGGGTCTGGTTCAACCGGGTGCGCCATTACGAGGTTGGCGAATACCCGGCGAGCAAAACGATCAACTTTCCGATGTCGTGCATGCACTGCGCCGATGCCGACTGCGTCACCGTGTGCCCGACCGGCGCCTCGTACAAGCGCGACGACGGGATCGTGCTTGTCGACCAGGATAAGTGCATGGGCTGCAACTTGTGTGCGTGGGCGTGCCCCTATGGCGCGCGCGAGCTCGATCCTTCCTCGGGCACGATGAAGAAATGCACGCTGTGCGTCGATCGCATCCATGACGAGCGCCTCGATCCCGACGAGCGCCAGCCCGCCTGCGTGCTGGCCTGTCCCACGCATGCGCGCTGGTTCGGCGACTACGACGACCCGGACTCGGACGTCTCGCGCTTGTCCGCGCAGCGCGGCGGCTTCGGCCTGCTCCCCGAGCTGGGGTATGCCCCGGTGAACCGCTACCTGCCGCCACGCGAGCCTCCGGCGATCGTCGGGGTCGACGATGCGAAGGCGCTGCTCGAGCGCGGACTGGCGAGCCTGGCGAGCCCAGTTATACGCCGCTGACCGCGGCGCGCCGATGAAACCGACCTTCAGCATTGTTTTTTTTACGGTGATCTCGGGGGCCGGCCTGGGGCTGCTGTCGCTGCTGGCGCTCGCCGATCTGTGTGTCACCCGTGTCCTTCCTCGCGAGATGCTCGTTCCCGGGATTGCGACCGGATTCTGTCTGGTCGCCATGGGTCTCGCCTCGTCGACGCTGCACCTGGCCAGGCCATCCAACGCGTGGCGAGCGTTTTCCCGATTTCGCACCTCGTGGCTGTCGCGTGAGGCGGTGCTGGCAGCGAAGCTGATGGCGCTGGCCCTGATCTACGCCGGCCTTGCGCTCACCGGTGCGCCAGCGCTCATTCGCCTTCCGGTCGCCGCGCTGGTCTTCCTGCTCTCGTGCGCGGTGCTGTTTTGCACCGCGATGATCTATGCAAGCCTGAAACCGATCCGGCAGTGGCATACGCGCTGGACGCCAGCATGCTATGTGCTGCTCGGACATTGGTCGGGCTCGCTGCTGTTGCTGGCGCTGGCGATCCGCTACGGCGCGGACGTGCGTGCCTACGCCTGGCTGGCAGCGGCGCTCGGCGTGGCCGCGCTCGCCGCCAAGGCGGGGTACTGGCGCGCCGCGGCCTCGCAGGATCGGATGCTCACGATCGAGCGCGCGATCGGCGTGCGCGAAGGCGTGCGTCCGCCCGGGATCACCGTGGCGCAGGCGCGCCTGTTCGATGCAGGCCATAGTCACGGCACCTTTCTCACCAACGAATTCGGCTTCGTGCTCGCGCGCAGGCACGCACGCGCGCTGCGCGCCGCTGCGCTGCTACTTGCGTTCGGGGTGCCCGTGCTGGCATGGACTGCAGGCGCGCGCAGCGCGACCGCGATGGCGGCGCTCGCCGTCATCTGTATCATCGGCCTGATGGCCGAGCGCTGGCTCTTTTTCGCCGAGGCGCGGCACACGGTACGGCTCTATCACGGCGATGCCCGCACCTGAAAACCAGCTAGAAGTACGCGTGTGGCGCGGCGGCGCCGAGGGCGGCTATCAGACGTTCCAGGTCCCGCGCCTTGCGTCGCAGACGGTGCTCGACGTGGTGACCTGGATCCAGCGTCACCTCGATGCCTCGCTCGCGTATCGCTTCGCCTGCCGGGTCGGAATGTGTGGCTCATGCGCGATGAGCGTTAATGGCGTCGCGCGCTGGACCTGCCGTACCCACGTCGAGAAAGTGTGCGACGGCGAGCGCATGGACATCGCACCGCTTGCCAACCTGCCGATCATCCGTGACCTGGTGACCGACATGAGCGCGTTCTTCGACAAGTGGGCGAGGGCGAAGGGCCAGTTCGTGCCGAGCTCGACGCGAAAAGATCCCTTCGCACTGGTGCCGCCGGACTCGCGGGCGCGTGCCGCCGTCGACGCGGCGATCGAATGCATCGGCTGTGGCGTGTGCTACGCATCGTGCGAGGTCGTCGCGTGGAACCGCGACTACCTGGGGCCGGCGGCGCTTAATCGCGCATGGACCCTGGTTCGCGACGTGCGCGACGCGGCGCACTCGGAGCGCCTCGCCGCGGTATCCGGAGATGCGGGTTGTCACGCCTGTCACACGCACACGAGCTGCACCGAACGCTGCCCAAAACACCTGTCGCCCACCGCCTCGATCGCCGGCCTCAAGCGCGCAACGGCGCTGGCGATGCTCAAGGGGGCGCTGTGAGCACGCGAAGCGAAGCCCGTGCGTGGCTCGCGCAGCGGCTGTCCGCCGCGGTGCTGGCGGTCTGTGTGCTCGTGCATCTCGTGACCCTGATCGTAGCGGTACGCCACGGCCTCTCCGCGGAAGCGATCCTGGGGCGCACCCGCGGCAGCGTCGCGTGGACCGCGTTCTATAGCGTATTCGTGGTCGCGGTCGCCGTGCATGCGCCGCTGGGTTTGCGCGTGGTTGCCGCCGAATGGCTGGGCTGGCGCGGGATAGTCGCGAATTTCGCGTGGCTCGTCGCGGGGATCGCGCTCCTGGGGCTGGGTGCGCGTGCAGTGCTGGCGGTGGCGTTATGATGCATTCTGGATGGGCCAATCGCGGCCATGCCGCCTTCTGGGCCTTTGTCGTCCATCGCGTTTCCGGAGTGCTGCTCGCCGTGTTCCTGCCGCTGCATTTTCTCGCGCTCTCGCAGGCGCTAGCCGACGCCGGCGCGCTCGACGCGTTTCTGGTGTGGACGCATCACCCGCTGGTCGAGGCGTCCGAAATTGCCGTGGTGTTCCTGCTCGCAGCGCATTTCACCGGCGGCCTCCGGCTGCTGCTGATCGAGTTCCTGGGCTGGCGCGGCGAAGCGCAAAAGGCGATGCTCGCGGCCGCAGGTGGCGGCGCCGTGTTTTTTGCGCTGATGTTCGCACTCAACCTGATCTGATCGTCATCCGGACCATGCGCGTCGAACCGTCCACCGTCGAAAGTGTCGCCAAGGACCTCTACATCCGCGCGCTCAAGATCCTGCCCGACGACGTCAAGCGCGGCTTCGAAACGCTCGCTCGCCAGGAGCGCATCGACAAGGCGCGCGGCGTGCTCGGCACGATGATCCGCAACATCGCCGTCGCCGAAGCCACCGACAACCTGCTGTGCCAGGACACCGGCATCCCCATCTACAACGTCACCATCGGGCGCGGCGTCGAGATCGACGGTCCCGCGATGAAGGCCGCGATCCGGCGCGGGTGCGAGCGCGCGACCCGCGAGCATCCGCTGCGCTCGTCGATCGTGCACCCGCTCACGCGCAAGAATGAACACACCTCATGCGGCGTCGGCGTACCGGTGATCCACATCGATTACAGCGCTGCGATCGAAGGCATGAAAATCGAGATGATCCCCAAGGGCAGCGGCTCGGAGAACAACTCGTGGCTGAAAATGGCCGTTCCCGCCGACGGCGTCGATGCCATCCGCACCTTCGTCGTCGACTGCGTGCTCGATGCCGGAGGGAAGACGTGCCCCCCGACCATCATCGGCGTGGGCATCGGCGGCACCGCCGACCTGTGCGTGCATCTCGCCAAGATCGCGGCGACGCGCCCGCTGGGCTCACAGTGCGACGACCCCGACGGCGCGCGGCTCGAGGTCGAGCTCTCGTCGGCGGTGAACATGCTCGGCGTCGGCCCGCAGGGCCTCGGTGGCGACTCCACCGCGTTCGCGGTGCACGTCGAGCTCGCCGCGACGCACATCACCATGAACCCGGTCGCGGTGAACATGCAATGTCATTCCGCGCGCCGCGCGTCCGCGACCATCGACGCTGCCGGCGTGCGTTACGGATTCTAGTCGGTATGTTCCTTGGTCATTTCGGTCCGCAATGGCGGCGAAAACAATCGTCTGATCGTCCATGGCTCACCACGATCTTACCCCCCCGATAAGCGAAGCGCAGGTGCGCGCGTTGCGCGTCGACGATACCGTGACGCTGCAGGGAACGCTCTTCGGCATTCGCGACGCCACCCAGATCGCGATGTTCGATCGCGGCACGCCGACCCGCTTCGACCTCGCCGGACACGCGGTGATCCATACCGCGCCCAACGTGCGCAAGGTCGAACGCTCGCCGGAGCATCCGGTGGGCTACGCGCCGCTGTGCGTGGGCACGACGACGTCGGCGCGCATGGAGCGCTTCACGCGGCCGCTGATCGCGCAATGCGGCGTGCGCCTGATCATCGGCAAGGGCGGACTGGGCAAGGATTCGCTGGCGGCCTTCGGCGAGCTCGGCGGCGCGTACCTCGCGATCATCGGCGGAACGGCGGCGCTGGAGACCACCTGGATCGAAGCGATCGAAGACGTCGACCTTGATGAGCTCAATCCCGAGAGCCTGTGGCGATTTCGCATTCGCGACTTCGGTCCGCTGACCGTCGCCATGGACAGCCATGGTGGGAGTCTCTACGCCGCGGTCGATGCGTCCGCGCGCTCGCGCCGCGCCGACGCGCTGGCCGCGCTCGGCGTCAAGCGCTGACATGGGCGAAACTTGATATTGCACGCGCGCCGGGTCGAGACCGACCTTCTGATACTCGGCGCGGGCGGCGCCGGATTGTTCGCCGCGCTGCACGCGCACGCGGCCAATGCGCACCTGTCGATCACCGTCGCGGTGAAGGGATTGCTCGGCAAGTGCGGATGCACGCGCATGGTCCAGGGCGGCTATAACGTCGCGCTGGCGCCAGGCGACTCGGTCGAGCGCCATTTCATGGACACCATCGTCGGCGGCGCGTGGCTACCCGACCAGGACCTGGCGTGGACGCTTGTCAACGGCGCCATCGAGCGCATCCATGAGCTCGAGAACGAGCTCGGCTGCTTTTTCGATCGCAATCCCGATGGCTCGATTCACCAGAAGGCGTTCGCCGGGCAGACCTTCGACCGGACCGTGCACAAGGGCGATCTCACCGGCATCGAGATCATGAACCGGCTCGCCGAGCAGGTATGGGCACGCGGTATCGCGCGCATGGAAGAGCATCGCGCCCTGGCGCTGGTTCCGTGCGCCGACGGCAGCGCGCTCGCCGGCGCGGTGCTGCTCGACATCCGTACCGGCGAATACGTCTACGTCGCGGCGAAGGCGGTGCTGCTCGCGACCGGCGGCGGACCGACGATGTACCGCTATCACACGCCTTCCGGCGACAAGAGCTGCGACGGACTGGCGATGGCGCTGGCGGCGGGATTGCCGCTGCGCGACCTCGAGATGGTGCAGTTCCATCCGACCGGGCTGCTCGCCGGCGCGCACACGCGCATGACCGGCACCGTTCTTGAGGAAGGCTTGCGCGGCGCCGGCGGCTACTTGCTGGATGGCGCCGGCGAGCGCTTCATGCAGCGCTACGACCCGCGTCTGGAGCGCGCCACCCGCGACATCGTGTCGCGGGCGATCTACGCGGAGATGCGCGCCGGACGCACCTCGCCGCACGGTGGGGTGTGGCTTTCGATGGCGCATCTCGGCCCTGACAACGTGCGCCGCCAGTTCAAGGGCATGGTCGAGCGTTGCGGCGACTGCGGCTTTGATTTGGCCGGCGCGCGCGTCGAAGTCGTTCCCACTGCGCATTACATGATGGGCGGCGTCGAGTTTCGCGCCGACTGCACCACCGTGCTGCGCGGGCTGTTCGTGGCGGGCGAGGATTCAGGCGGCGTCCACGGTGCCAACCGGCTCGGTGGCAATGGCGTGGCGAACTCGACGGTGTTCGGCGGCATCGCGGGCGATGCGATCGCTGCGTGGATCGCGCACGAGGGCGCACTTCGCGACCCCGACAGCGACGTCATCGCCGCGGCCATCGCCACTGCCGAGTCACCGTTCCGGAAGGGCGTGCCCATCGACGTCGAAGGCGTCCGCGAGCGCCTCCACACCTCGATGTGGGACGAAGCGGGAATCGTGCGCGACGCCGCGAGCCTGCGTCGTGCCGCCGCGACGCTCGAAGGGCTCGCCGGCGAGCTTGCGACGGGCTCGATGGCATCCGCGGCGCGCGAGCGTGCCTACAACCTCACGTGGCACGACTGGCTCAACCTGCAGAACCTCGTCGAGGTGAGCCGTGCCATCGTGCGCGCGGCACAGGCGCGCGAGGACTCGTGCGGCGCGCACTATCGCGCTGACTTCCCGCAGTCCGCCGATCCTGTCGCAGCGGCCTATACGCGCATCGTTCGCCGGGGCGACGCGCTGCATTGCGAGCGCATTCCGGTGCGCTTCACACGCGTGCGTCCGGGCCAGTCGCTGCTCGCTGCGTAGAGGGCACCGCGTTGAGCACCTGCAGCGCTTGCGGTGTCTCCAATCGCGAGGGACGGCGCTTTTGCGCCGGCTGCGGCAAGCCACTGCCGCAGTTATGCGCGTCGTGCGGTTTTGCAAACGAAGCCGACGACAAGTTCTGTGGCGGATGCGGCGTCGCGCTTGCCGCACACACCTTGGCGGTCGCGGCGACCACCAGCGAAAGCGCGGAAAGCGAGCGCCGCCCCGCCACAGTGCTGTTCGCGGACCTGGTCGGCTTCACGCGGATGTCGCAGGAGCTCGACGCGGAGGAAGTGCACCGACTGCTCGAAAGATACTTCGAGGCCACCGATTCGATAGTGGAAAGCTATGGCGGCAGCATTGACAAGCACATCGGCGACAGCGTCATGGCGGTGTTCGGCGCGCCGGTCGCGCATGGCGACGACGGGGCGCGTGCGCTGCGCGCCGCGGTCGACATCCACCGCGCCGTCGCGGTGCTCGGGTGCGAGCTCGAGCGCGACCTGCAGGTACACATTGGCGTTGCCGCCGGCGAGGTCATCGCCAGCGGGCTCGGCAGCTCGCGCCATCGCGCCTACACCGTCATCGGCGCGTCGGTGAACATCGCCGCGCGCTTGCAGCAGCTCGCCCGCGCGGGGGAAACGGTGCTTGACGGCGCCGTTCATGCGGCGGTCGGCCGCATCGCGCATTGTGAGCCGATCGTCGACGTAGAGCTCAAGGGCGTCGACGCGGCGCTGTCGTTGTGGCGCCTGATCGAATTGCGCACCGCGGCGCCGCACGAAGCGACGCATCGCTTCGTGGGACGAACTGTCGAGCTCACGCAGTTGACGACGCTGCTGCACGCCAGCCGGCGTGTGGGCGCGGGAAGCGTGGTGTGTGTACGCGGCGATGCCGGCATGGGCAAATCGCGCCTGATCGCGGAGATGCGGCGCGTGGCGCTCGCCGATGGCTTCGCAAGCCATTCGGGGCTGGTGCTCGACTTCGGCATGGCGCAGGGTCGCGATCCGATACGCGAGCTGGTGCTGGGAATGCTTGACCTTTCTCCGGAGTCGCCCGCGGCTGAGCGCGAGTCGGCGGTTCAGCGCGTCGCGACAGAGGATCTCCACGGAACCGATCGTGCCTTTCTCTTCGACCTGCTCGATCTTCCGCTGTCCTCAGCGCTGCGGCTCGCGTACGAAGCGATGGACCACCCCGCGCGCCAGAGCGGCCGTACCGGCGCGGTGGTGCAGCTCGCCCGATCGGCAAGTCGCGTCGCACCGCTGCTACTCATCGTGGAAGATGTGCATTGGGCGGATCGCGGCACGCTCGAGCACCTGGCGGCGCTGGGGAAGGCGACTGCGTCGCTTCCCATCGTGCTCGCGCTGACGACGCGTCCCGATGGCGACCCGCTCGGCAGCGCGTGGCGCGGCGCGCTCGGCAACGCGGCACTGACTTCGATCGAGCTCGGTCCGCTCCACCCCGACGATGCGATGGCGCTCGCCAGCGGACTGCTCGCGACGTCACAGCGCTATGCGCAGCAATGCATTGATCGCGCTGCCGGCAATCCGCTGTTTCTCGAGCAATTGCTGAGCGCTGCCGACGAGCATCAGGACGCGCTGCCATCGTCGCTGCACAGCTTAGTGCTCGCGCGCATCGATCGTCTCCCCGAGCGCGATCGCATCGCATTGCGCGCAGCGGCGGTGATCGGCCAGCGCTTCGCGTTGGCGTTGGTCCGACGGCTCGCGCAATTGCCAGATTACGATTGCAAGAACCTGCTGGCGCATGCGCTGGTGCGTCCGGAAGGCGATGAGTTCCTGTTCGGTCACGCGCTGATCCGCGATGGCGTTTACGCATCCATCACAAAGGTACGCCGCGGGGAGCTGCATCGCGCCGCCGCGGCATGGTTCGGCGAGCGAGATCCCGCGCTGCGAGCCGAACATCTCGATCGCGCCGACGACCCCGAGGCGCCGGAAGCCTACCTCGAGGCGGCGCGATCGCAGGCAACGCGACTGCAGTTCGACACCGCGCTCAGGCTGGCACAGCGCGGTGTCACGCTGGCGCGAGCGCCGGCGGACCGCTACGCACTGAACATGCTGATCGGCAGCTTGCTGCGCGAGACCGGCGCGGGAGGGCCGGCGGTAGCAGCGTACGAACTCGCGCTCGCCTCGACCACCTGCCCCGCAGAGCGCTGTCGGGCGCTTCTCGGCGTGGCTGCCGGGCACCGCCTGATCGCCGGTGTCGACGCCGCGCTGGCGGCGCTCGCCCAGGCGGAGCCGCTGGCGGCGGGCCTCGATCGGGAGCTCGCCGAGCTGCACAGCACGCGTGGGAATCTACATTTCGCGCTCGGCCGTGTCGAGGAGTGCCGGGCAGCACATCAGATCGCGCACGCGCAGGCGCTGCTGCTCGGCGACAAGGAATGGGAAGCGCGCGCGCTTTCGGGACTTGCCGACGCCTACTACCTCGAAGGCCGCATGCGCACCGCGTTCGAGCATTTCCGCGCGTGCGTCGCGCTTTGCGACCAACACGGCTTTACGCGGGTCGCCATCGCCAATCGGATCATGGTCGGTCATTCGCGAACCTACCTCACCGAATTCGACGAGGCAATGGTTGACATGATGGCGTCGCGCGACGTCGCGGTCGAGATCGGCGACCGCTACTCCGAAATGGTGGCGATGCAATCCTGCGGCCTGGTGCTCACGATGTGCGCGCGCCACGCTGAGGCCGAACCCTACCAGCTGCGCGGGCGCGAGCTCGCCGAGAGTCTGGGAACCAAGCGGTATCTGGCGGTGCTGCTCGCGCACCATGCGGAATGCCTTCTGGCGAGAGGACGCGCGGACGAGGCTAGGGACTGCCTTGCCAGTTCTCTCGCGCTCGCGCGCGAGTTCGGCATGGGCTTTTGCGGCCCGATGATCCTCGGCTTGCTTCAGCGCATGACCGACGACCCGCGCATCCGCGAAGACTACGCGGCGGAGGCGCACGCCCTGCTGGAGCAAGGCAGCGTCGGGCACAGCCACATCGCGTACTACCGCCTGTCCATCGAGGACGCCATCGCGCGAAAGGAGTGGCACCGCGCGTTGGCGCAGATCAGCGCAATGGCTACGTATACCCGGCGTGAACATCTGCCTTACACCGGCTTCCTGATGGCACGCGGTCGAGCGCTCGTTGCCCTGGCCGCGCGCCCGGATGACCGTGCACTGCGTGAGGAATTGGCCGAGCTTCGTGCTCAAGCGGAAGGACTACGGTGGCACATCGGGTGGCCGGATTGGGCAGCGTTTTGACGACTCGCGAGCCCCCGCAGACGACTCGACGCGGGCGCGACTGTCATCTGGCCGTCACACGCCCTCGTCACAATGACCCACGTGCTTTACTACCCCAGACGAGGATCAGCTCCATGACGTTCAAACACTACGCGGCGGGATTTCTCGCGGCGTCGGCGATTTCGCTCGGCTTGCCCGCGCGTGCCATCGACATCACCGGTGCCGGCGCGACCTTTCCCTACCCGATCTACGCCAAATGGGCCGAAGCGTACAAGGCGAAAACGGGCGTGGCGATGAACTACCAGTCGATCGGCTCCGGCGGCGGAATCAAGCAGATCCAGAACAAGACGGTGGACTTCGGGGCTTCCGACATGCCGCTGAAGCCGGAAGAACTCGACAAGGACGGCCTGATGCAGTTTCCCACCGTCATCGGCGGCGACGTTCCGGTCGTCAACCTTGAAGGCGTCAAGGCCGGCGAACTGAAGCTGACCGGTCCCGTGCTGGCTGATATCTACCTTGGCAAGACGGCCAAGTGGAACGACCCCGCGATCGCCAAGCTCAACCCCGGTGCAAAATTGCCTGATTCCGAGATCACCGTGGTGCACCGGTCCGACGGGTCCGGCACGACGTTCATCTGGGTCAATTATCTTTCCAAGGTCAGCCCGGAATGGAAGCAGAAAGTCGGCGAGGGAACTTCGGTGGCATGGCCCGCCGGCGTGGGTGGCAAGGGCAACGAAGGCGTCGCGTCCTACGTGCAGCGCGTCAAGGGCTCGATCGGCTACGTCGAGTACGCGTACGCTCTGCAGAACAAGATGACCTACACCCAGGTTCAGAATCGCGACGGCAGCTTCGTGAGTCCTTCCGCGGACACCTTCAAGGCCGCCGCGGCAGGCGCCGACTGGAGCAAAGCGCCCGGATACTACCTCGTGCTGACCGACCAGCCGGGGAAGAACTCGTGGCCGATCTCGGGCGCGACCTTCATCCTCATGTACAAGAGCCAGCCGAAACCGGAAACCGCGAAGGAAGTTCTCAAGTTCTTCGACTTCGCGTATTCCTCCGACGGAGACAAGCTCGCCGATTCGCTGGACTACGTGCCCTTGCCAGACGCGGTCACGAGTCAGATCCGCGCGAGCTGGAAATCGCAGTTGAAAGATACTTCGGGCAAGCCGCTCTATTGACCGTCGACCACGGCCATCGCAAAGCGTGCGCCGCCCGCGGTATTGCTCTCGAGCATCATCCGCGCACGATCGCCGCCAAAGAGCGGCGACGCGCTGCCGCCATCCGCTGAGGACAAACCAATGGAGAGCAACGCGTGCATGCGCCGATGATGCAAACCGCCGCCGACGCACTCCCGACTATAATGGGGTCGGCGCCCGTGCACCCGATGGCTGGCGCCGCGAAAATGCCCGACCCCGACCAGCAGACGTTCAACCTGCAGGACGCCATATTTCGCTGGGTGGCGCGCTTCTTCGCCTTTTTCGTGCTGGCGATCCTGCTCGGCATCATCGCATCGCTGGTTTATGGCAGCGTGCCAGCGATAGCGAAGTTCGGATTGGGATTTCTAGTCAGTTCAGAGTGGAATCCCGTCACCGAGCAGTTCGGCGCGCTGGTTCCGATCGTGGGCACGCTGGTCACCTCGGCGATCGCGCTGCTCATCGGCGTGCCGGTGAGCTTCGGCATCGCACTGTTCCTGACCGAAATGTCTCCACGCTGGCTCAAGCGGCCGTTGGGGACCGCCATCGAACTACTCGCCGCGATTCCGAGCATCATCTACGGGATGTGGGGGCTGTTCGTGCTGGCGCCGCTGTTCGCGGACCACGTGCAGCCGTGGCTGATCGCGACGCTGGGAGCGCTACCGCTGGCCGGCGCATTGTTCAAAGGACCTCCGCAAGGCATCGGCGTGCTCACGGCCGGGTTCGTGCTGTCGATCATGGTGATCCCTTTCATCGCGGCGGTCATGAGGGACGTCTTCGAGGTCGTTCCTCCGGTTCTCAAGGAATCCGCCTACGGGCTGGGCTGCACGACGTGGGAAGTCGTGCGCAACATCGTGCTGCCGTATACGAAGGCGGGAGTCATCGGAGGCATCATGCTGGGCCTGGGCAGGGCGCTCGGCGAGACCATGGCGGTAACCTTCCTGATCGGAAATGCGCACCGTCTCACTGTATCGATACTCGCACCCGGCAACAGCATCGCGTCGGCGCTCGCCAACGAGTTCACCGAAGCCGTCGGCGATCTTTACACGTCGGCACTCATAGAACTCGGCCTCATCCTATTCGTCATAACGTTTATCGTGCTTGCGCTTGCCAAGCTGCTGCTGCTGCAGCTCGCCAAGCGCGAAGGGCGAAAGACATGAGGCGGCGAGGCACGCCATGAGCGCGCAGTACTCCCGTCGCCTGCTTGCGAACAGGTTCAACCTCGCCATGTCGCTCGTGACCATGGCTTTCGGCCTTACTTTCCTGCTGTGGATACTATTCACGCTGTTTCAGGCGGGATTCCAGGCACTGAGCTTCAACCTGTTCCGGCAGATGACACCACCCCCGGGCAGCCAGGGAGGGCTCGCCAACGCGATCTGGGGTAGCGTGGTGATGGCGACCACGGGCACGCTCATCGGGACACCCATCGGCATCTTCGCCGGAATCTACCTCGCCGAATATGGAGCGCGCGGGTGGCTCGCCCCGGTCACGCGCTTCATCAACGACATCCTGCTGTCCGCGCCCTCGATCGTCATCGGCCTGTTCGTCTACGAGATTTACGTTTTCCGGGTCGGTCATTTCTCGGCATGGGCGGGCTCGTTTGCCCTGGCCCTGATTGTGATCCCTGTTGTCGTGCGCACGACCGAAAACATGCTGCGCTTGGTGCCCGACAGCCTGCGCGAGGCGGCGATCGCGCTCGGAACGCCGCAGTGGAAGGTCATCGTGATGGTAACGCTTCGGTCGGTGCGCGCAGGGGTCATCACCGGCATTCTGCTGGCGGTTGCGCGGATTTCCGGCGAGACCGCGCCGCTCCTGTTCACGGCGTTGAACAACCAATTCTGGACGTCCAATCTCGATGCTCCGATGGCCAATCTGCCGGTCGTCATCTTCCAATTTGCAATGAGTCCCTACAAGGACTGGCAGGAACTGGCGTGGGCGGGCGCGCTTCTGATCACGCTCGCGGTGCTGCTCCTTAACATACTTGCGCGGACGATGTTCCGGCAGGCCACCACCAAATAGCGGAGAGCGAGACGATGAACCTCGACACCGTTGTCGCGCGCCCGAATGCCCAGGCGCGGCCGGTGGATCCGACGCCGCCGAAGATCTCGATCCGCGACCTCGACTTCTTCTACGGCAAGTTTCACGCGCTCAAGAAGATCAATCTCGATGTCGCCGAGCGCCGCGTCACCGCGTTCATCGGGCCGTCGGGCTGCGGGAAGTCGACGCTGCTGCGCACGATGAACCGCATGTATTCGCTCTACCCGGGGCAGCGCGCCACCGGGCAGATCATGTTCAATGGGCGCAACCTGCTGGACAGCGGTATCGACCTCAACATGCTTCGCGCCAAGGTCGGCATGGTGTTCCAGAAGCCGACGCCGTTCCCGATGTCGATTTACGACAACATCGCCTTCGGCGTGCGCCTGTACGAGAGCCTGTCGGCGCGCCAGATGGACGAGCGCGTCGAATGGGCGCTGACCAAGGCGGCGATGTGGGGCGAATCGAAGGACAAGCTCAAGCAGAGCGGGATGGCGCTCTCCGGCGGCCAGCAGCAGCGCCTGTGCATCGCGCGCGCCATTGCGGTGAAGCCCGAAGTGCTGCTGCTCGACGAGCCGACGTCGGCGCTCGATCCTATCTCCACCGCGAAGATCGAGGAGCTCATTTTCGATCTCAAGAACGATTACACCATCGCCATCGTCACCCATAATATGCAGCAGGCTGCGCGAGTGTCGGAATACACTGCGTACATGTACCTGGGCGAGCTGATCGAATTCGGCGCCACCGACGAGATCTTCCTCAGGCCGCGGCGCAAGGAAACCGAGGACTACATCACCGGCCGCTTCGGCTGACCCCGCAAGGCCAAGGAGACGCGATGGGTGAGCATACCTACAAGCAGTTCGACGCCGAGATGGAGGAAATCCGCTCGGGCGTGCTGGCCATGGGCGGGCTAGTCGAGACGCAGTTCACGCGCGCCATCCAGGCGCTGAAGCACACCGAGGTCGACCTGATCGACAAGGTCGCCGCCGATGAGCTCGAGATCAACCGCATGCAGGTGCAGATCGACCAGCAGTGCAGCCAGATCATCGCCAAGCGGCAGCCAGCGGCTATCGACCTGCGCATGGTGCTCACCGTCGTCAAGATCGTCAACGAGCTCGAGCGCGCCGGCGACGAAATCAAGAAGATCGCGTACAAGGCGCAACAGATCCAGCGTCCCGAGCGCCTGTCCAGCGTGCGTGCGCTCGAAGTCGCGCGCGTGGCCGAGCTCGCCGAGGACAACCTTCAGCTCGCGCTCGACGCCTTTGCGCGCCTGGACGTGGCGGCCGCTGCGCAGGTCGTCAGCAACGACGAGGCTATCGACTTCGCGTTCGGCTCGATCCTGCGCCAGCTCATCAGCTACATGATGGAAGACCCGCGCACGATAACCCCTGCACTGGAAATCGTGTTCATCGCCAAGTCGATCGAACGCATCGGCGATCATGCCAAGAACATCGCCGAGAATGTGGTGCACGTCGTCAAGGGCAAGGATGTGCGTCATGCGACCGCCGAGCAGATACGCGCCGAGGTGGCGGAGTGAAGTCCGCATCGGCGAGATCGCGATGAGCACTTCGATCCTGGTCGTCGAGGACGAGCCTGCCATCCAGGAGTTGCTGCGCGTCAACCTCGAAGACGCCGGCTTCGCGGTGTGCACCGTTGCCGACGCGGAAACCGCGCAACTGCAGATCCGTGCCGCGCTGCCGGATCTGGTGCTGCTCGACTGGATGCTTCCCGGACAGTCGGGACTCGCCTTCGCGCGCACCCTGCGCGCCGATGCGCGCACGCGTGAGCTTCCGATCATCATGGTCACTGCGCGCAGCGACGAGGCCGACCGGGTCGCCGGCCTCGAAGCCTGGGTCGACGATTACGTCACCAAGCCGTTCAGTCCGCGCGAGCTCAAGGCGCGCGTCAAGTCGGTGCTCCGCCGGCGCGCACCCGAGGCCGCGCAGGAAACGCTGCGCGTTGGAACGCTCGAGCTCGACCCGGTTGCGCATCGGGTGTTCGCGGAGGGCAATGCGGTCGCGCTCGGTCCGACCGAATTCCGTCTGCTCAAGTACCTGATCGCGCGCCCCGAACGCGTACACAGCCGTACGCAGCTGCTCGACCAGGTCTGGGGAGATCATGTGTACATCGAGGAGCGAACAGTCGACGTGCACATTCGCCGACTGCGCCTCGCCCTGCAGCCGTCGGGTCACGATGCGATGATCGAAACCGTGCGCGGCAGCGGTTATCGCCTTTCCGCGCTGAAGTAGACGCGCTGCGAATCCATGTGGGCATTCTGGCTGCGTGCGGCCTTCGCTCCAGTGCTCGTGCTCGCGCTCGGCGCGCTCGCCGGTGCCGTGTCGGGTGCAACTGCGGCCTGCCTGGTCATCGGAGCCGGGCTTCTCGCTGTGATCGGCTGGCACGCGTTGCAACTGCGCGCGCTGTTGCGCTGGGCATTGGGCTCGATCGAAGCTCCTGTTCCCGAAGGTCGTGGCGCGTGGGGACTCATGTACGCAGCGCTCTACCAGCGTGTTCGCATGCGCAGCGCCCGACAGCGCGATCTGCGGCTGGCGCTGGACCGCTTCGTGAGCGGCGCCGAGGCGCTGCCTGAAGGCGTGGTCGTGCTCGACGATCGCGACCGCATCCAGTGGGCCAACCCCCGGGCGGAGTCGCACCTGGGCATCGAGTTGCGCCGCGATCTGCACACACCGATCACCAATCTCGTTCGCCACCCGGCGTTTGTGCAATACATCAACGGCGGTGAATTTCACGAGCCGGTGCTATTCGAATCGACGCGCGAGGGTGCAGCGATGCTCTCCGTGCAGGTCGTTCCTTTCGGGGTGGAGGAGAGGCTGCTGATGAGCCGCGACGTCACGCGCCTCGAGGCGGTGGCGAGGGTGCGCCGGGACTTCATCGCCAATGTCTCGCACGAGCTGAAGACTCCGCTGACGGTGCTTAGCGGATTCCTCGAAACATTCGCCGACGTCTCGCTCGACGGCAAGAAGCGGGAGCGGTATCTCGCTTTGATGCAGGAACAGGCGAGGAACATGCAACGGCTGGTCGACGACTTGCTTACGCTGTCGTCGCTCGAGAGCGAGCAGAACATCGCGGCGGAGATCGAGTTCGACATCGTGCCGCTGCTGCTCGAGCTTTCGTCGGACGCTAAGGCACTGGCCGGCGGAAAGCAGGAAGTCACCCTTGATATCCACGATGCGGTGAGCGTGCTCGGAAGCCGCGACGAGCTCGGGAGCGCGTTTGGCAATCTCGTCAGCAACGCCGTGCGCTATACGCCGGAAGGCGGCAAGGTCGCGCTGTCGTGGCGGGTGGACGAGCGGGGCGGCATTTTCAGCGTGACCGACACCGGAATCGGGATCGCCGCCGAGCATATCCCGCGCCTGACCGAGCGCTTTTATCGCGTAGACCGCAGTCGCTCACGTAGCACCGGCGGCACCGGTCTGGGTCTCGCCATCGTCAAGCACGTGCTCATCCGTCACCAGGCAGAGCTCCTGATCGAGAGCGAACCCAGGAAGGGAAGCAGCTTCACCGTAGTCCTCCCGCCGCGTCGCGTGCGCAGGTTGCGCGATGACGATGCGCATCCATCGGATACGGACGTTGCCGCGCCCCCGGAGGGGACCCCGCGCGGCGACATGTCGACGCTATAAGCTCACTGCGGGCGAGGTGTCTACACCTCCCTCAGCGTTGTCACACGCCTGTAACCCCAGTGAGCGACCCTCTGCATCAAGCGGCAGGCGGAGATCGGCATGTCGGTGCGCTGCGAAGGCGATCTGCGGGTGATGGAGCAATTGGGAGAGCGGCAGGATTTCGAGGCCGAGCTCACTCGCCTCGGCTTCACGCACGAGGAATTCACGATCAACGTCAGGCGCGATGAACGATCCCGCGACAGGGACTGGTCGATTCGGTACACGGTTTGGGTGACCAATGTCGTCAACCGCCGGGGCAACGCCTACTTCGGCACCGCGGGACGAACCTGGGTAACGCAATTTGTTGCCGATGCCGAGCGCGGTCATTTCGGTGATCCGCAAATGGGAGCCCTTCTGAGCTCCAGGTCAGCCAAGCTCTCGGTGCGCGTAACGCGGCGCGCCTGGAAGTCCTGATCGCACCGCGGTAGTCACGCTGCCGCCGTCGTGACGAGCGGGCGCAGGTGTGACTCGAACTGCCGCGTCGCCTTCGCCCACGAATACTGCAGAGCATAGCGACGTACCCTCGTACGATCCAGGTCGAGCGCGGCCATCGCAGCCTCGCGTAGATCTGTCGACAGCACGCCGACCGAAAGATCGCGCACCACGTCGATCGGACCGCTGGCGGGGTAGGCCGCGACTGGGGTACCACAGGCCATCGCTTCGATGAGCACCAGCCCGAAGGTGTCCGTCCGGCTCGGAAAAACGAAGGCATCGGCCTGCTGATAGTAGTACGCTAGGTCCGTGCCGAACTTCATGCCGTGGAAGATCGCATCCGGATATCGAGCCTTGAGTCCGGCAAGCGCGGGTCCGCCACCAACGACCCATTTGCTCCCGGGCAGGTCGAGCTCGAGAAAATCCTCGATGCTCTTCTCGACTGCAACGCGGCCCGCGTACAAGAAAATCGGCCGTCCTGGCAGGTTGAGTTGCGGCGCCGGAGCGAACACGTCGTTGTCGACGCCACGCGACCAGTGCGCGAGGTTGGCGAAGCCGCGCGCCTCCAGGCGGCGATGCATCTCCGGCGTAGGAATCATGACGGCTGCGGATGGTGCGTGGAACCAGCGCATCATTCGGTAGGTGACGCCTACCGGCAAGCGGCAGCGGGCGTGCACGAACTCCGGAAATTGGGTGTGGTACGCCGTCGTAAACGGGTAACCTGAAGCCAGGCAATGGCTGCGCGCGGCGAGTCCCAGCGGCGCCTCAGTCTCGATGTGGATCGCGCCGGGCTCGAATTCCTCGATCATGCGCGACACGCGCGGCCCCGGACCCAATGCAAGCCGTATTTCAGGATATGTGGGGCACGGCAGCGTGCGAAAGCCTTCCGGTGTGATCAGCCCAACGGTGTGGCCGCGGGCCTCCAGCTCACGGACGGTGTTGCGCACCGTGGTGACGACGCCGTTAACCTGCGGCGACCACGCGTCGGTGACGATCAGAATACGCATCGATGTCTTCCTTGTCGGAGTGATAGGAGTTCAGGAGCACGTCGTGCCAGTTCAGGATCTTGAGCTCGCCGTCCACGGTTTCGACCAATGCGGTGAGACTCTCGACCCAGTCGCCATCGTTGCAGTACAGGACGCCGTTGATGTCGCGAATTTCCGCCTTGTGGATGTGACCGCACACGATGCCATCGAAATTGCGCGATCGCGCCTCCGCGGCGAGCGCCTCCTCGTAGGCAACAATGAAGCTCACCGCGTTCTTAACCTTGTGCTTGAGGAACTGCGCGAGAGACCAGTAGCGCAGGCCCAGGCGCGCTCGCAGGCGGTTGAAGTAGTGGTTGAGGCGCAGCGTCAGCGTATAGAGCTGGTCGCCCAGATAAGCGAGCCACTTCGCGTGCTGCACGACACCGTCGAAAAGATCGCCGTGAACGACGAGCAGGCGTAGGCCGCGCGCCGTCCGGTGCACCGCCTCGTCGCGAACGTGGATGTCTCCGAACGCGAGGTCGATGAAGTGGCGCACGGCCTCGTCGTGGTTGCCGGGGACGTAGACGACTTCGGTCCCCTTGCGCGCCTTGCGCAGGATCTTTTGGACGACATCGTTGTGCGATCGCGCCCAGTACCAGCGTCGGCGCAGCTGCCATCCGTCGATGATGTCGCCGACCAAATAGAGATAATCGGACTCGGTACGCCGGAGAAAATCCAGCAACCGTTCCGCCTGGCATCCGGGTGTGCCGAGATGCGTATCCGAGATCCATATCGCCCGAAACCGTAGTGAAGATGCGGGCTCCGGAATCATCGAAGGGTCAGGGCCTAGTCGAACGCATGGCGGCACCATAGGCTCCGATGGCGACACGATCATGACGATGCCGTGATGAGACCGTGACAGCGCGCAGCACGGGCTGCGATGTCACGGCAAGGTCACGCAGCGGACTCTCTGCTGCAATGAAATCGCACTACCGTCGCGACATCGCCAGACGCCAAGGATGCTCGAAACGATGCGCGGGGTGGAGAAACTCGCGGAGGAGAGGGAGAGCCCTCATAAAGGGCAGCGCGGACTGCGGCGCCTGCTCAATGCATTCTTCTATTCGCTGTCCGGACTGCGTCTCGCCTTTGACCACGAAAGCGCATTCCGGCAGGAAATCCTCGTTGCGGTTATCCTTCTTCCGCTGGCGTGCGTTGTAACCGTGAGTCCCGGCGAGCGTGCGCTGTTGATCGCCTCTGTGATGCTTCTGCTGATCGTGGAATTGCTGAATTCCGGCGTTGAAGCGGCGATCGACCGCATCGGATTGGACACGCATCGCTTGTCCAAGCGCGCGAAGGATCTGGGCAGCGCGGCGGTTTTTCTTTCGCTCCTCACGCTGGGGAGCACATGGAGTCTTATCCTCTGCCCGCGGGTGACCGGCTGGATCGCTACCAGTAGCGCATCGCCGAGCTGAACAGCGCCTTCAGATCATCGCGCGTGACGTCTCTGGGCGCGTTGCGGATCACGCGCCATTGCGGCTCGGCGCCGGCGGCCAGCGCATCGACGTCGCCGGCACCGAAGCCGAGTCCGGACAGTCCGTTGGGCATCGCGGCGGCGCGCATCAGCTCCACCACGCGCCCTGCGAGCGCCTCGCCCGCCTCGACGGCATCACCGGGCCTCAGGTTGCTTAGGTCGCGCGTGGCCACGCCCAGGCACGCGGCACCGTGCACGTGGCGCTCGGGACTGCACTGCGCGGTGTAGCGCCACACCGAGGGATTGTTGAGCACGACCGCCATGCCGTGCGGAACCAGCGTCTTTCCCTTCGGATACCCGGGGAGCTCGAAGTCACGCGCGAGTCCCGATACTGCATACGAGAGTCCATGTGGCAGGTGGCAGCCCGCGGCGTTGAAGGCGATGCCGGCCATCATCGCGGCGTACATCATCTCGGTGCGTGCCTCGGCATCGCCCGCGTCGTTCAGCGCGCGAACCAGGAACTTGCCCACGCCCTGGAGGGCCTCCGCGGCGAGCGCATCGGAGAATGGGTTCGCACCCTGCGATACGGGCCGGCCGACACCGCGCGCCGGGTTGAGCCGGCGCGGCCATGGGCGCGCAGTCATCGCTTCCAGCGCGTGACTCATACAGTCGAAGCCGCTCGCGGCGACGACGTTGCGCGGCAACGTCGCCGTGACGTCGGGATCGACCAACGCGATGGTCGGGATCAGGCGCCGCGAGATGATCCCGGTCTTGGCGTTGATCTCGGTCATGTTGAAGATGGCGATGCCGGTCGTTTCGGATCCGGTGCCGCAGGTGGTCGGGCACGCGATGTGCGGCTTGACCGGGCCCGGCACTTTCTGGCCGCCGCCAATCGGCGCGTTCACGTAGCTCATGAAATCGGCGGGGTACGACGCGTAGAGATTGGCCGCCTTGCAGGTGTCGATCACCGAGCCGCCGCCGACCGAGACGTATCCATCAAAACCTCCTTCGGCGGCGAATTTCGCGGCCGACTTGAACGACGCGGTCGTGGGCTCAATGCTGACCTCGTCGTACACGATCGCCTCGACGCCCGCGGCGGCGAGCGCATCGCGGACCACGCCCAGATGCGGTGACGCGGCGACGCCGCGATCGGTGAACAGTGCGACGCGGCGCAGCGACAGCTCGCGCGCCTGCTCACCAGATTCGGCGAGGCATCCGGCGCCGAAGGTGAAGGTCGGCATCCCGACGGTGAACGCCTTGTCGCTGGACTCGTTGAACGCGAAGTCGACGTGGCAGCAGGGCATGCGGTTCTCCGTTGGGAAAAGTCAGGCTCGGGCTCAGGCGGACGCGGCATCGGCGAGAATCATGTCCGAAGCTTTCTCGGCCATCATGATCACCGGCACGTTGGTATTGCCCGATACCAGCGTCGGCATCGCGCCGCAATCGACGACACGCAACGCCTGCAGCCCATGCACGCGAAGCGTGGGATCGACGACCGCCATCGGGTCGCTCGCCGGCCCCATTTTGCACGATCCGCTGGGATGGAAAATAGTGCCGCCGGTATTGCGTGCGAATTCGAGCAGGTCGTCGTCGCTGCGCGCGCTCGGTCCGGGCCGGTATTCGCTGTGCACGTAGGGCGCGAGCGCCTGGGTGGCTGCCAGCGACCGTGCGAGGCGGATGCCCGCGACCAGCGTGCGCCGGTCGCGCTCGGTCGACAGATAGTTGGCCTGCATCGCCGGCGCCTCGAGCGGATCGGCCGACCTGATGCGCACCGTGCCACGTGATTGCGGGCGCAGCTGACATACCGACATCGTGAACCCTGGAAAGCGATGCGTCGGTGATCCGGCCATGTCGGATGAAAGTGTCGCTACATGAAACTGGACGTCTGGGGTTTCGGCGTCGGCGCAGGTGCGGGCAAAAATGCCGCCCTGATTGATGCCGATCGCCATCGGGCCGCTGCGCCGGAATACGTACTGCATGCCCATGCCCAGCTTGCGCCAGAAGCTCATGAGCACGTCGTTGGTCGTGATCGGCCGGGTGCACCGGAAGATCACGCGTGCCTGCAGGTGATCCTGCAGGTTGGCGCCGACGCCCGGCAGCGCATGTACGACCGGCACTGCGACCGAGCACAGCAATTCGCCGGGCCCGACGCCCGAAACCTGGAGCAGTGCCGGAGTCTGCAGCGCGCCGGCGCACAGCAGCACCTCGCGGCGCGCGGTAGCGGCTACGTCGGCTCCGTGGCGACGATAGACGACGCCGGTCGCGCGCGTGCCGTTGAAGGTGATCTTGAGGGCGCGCGCCCCGGTCTCCACGCGCAGGTTGGGCCGGGAGTGCGCAGGGCGCAAATACGCGGTCGCGGTACTGCAACGCCGGCCGTTTCGCGTGGTCAGATGGTAGTAGCCCACGCCTTCCTGGGTCGCACCGTTGAAGTCGTCGTTGCGCGGAATGCCGATCTCGCACGCAGCGGCGATAACCGCGTCGATCAGCGGATGCGCTTCGCGTATGGGCGAGCACCAGAGGGGTCCCTGCAAACCATGGTAGGCCCGATCTCCTGTTTCCGCGTGCTCGAGGCGCTTGAAATACGGCAGCACCTCCTCGTAGCTCCAGCCCTGATTGCCGGCCGCGGCCCAGGCGTCATAGTCGTGTCGTTGTCCCCGGATCGAGATGAGGCCGTTGATCGAGCTCGAGCCGCCGAGGGTCTTGCCGCGCGGCCAATAGACCTTGCGCCCATGCATGTGCAATTCGGGCTCGGTGTAGAAGCACCAGTTAACCCGCGCATTGAACATGGTCTTGGCGTAGCCGATAGGAATGTGTATCCACGGATAGCGGTCGGCGGGTCCCGCTTCGAGCATGAGGACGCTGTGTTTTCCGTTCGACGTCAGTCGGTTGGCCAGCACGCAGCCCGCCGAGCCCGCACCGACGATGATGAAGTCGTAGTCCATTTCTGGGATTCTAGCCGGCCGCGAAGCGCCCTATTGCGTTGATCCGACCCTCATAAAAGCGCCTTGTTTGACAGTCGGGAACGGAAATTGCTAAAATATGCGGTTTCGTCGGAGGGGTACCCAAGTGGCCAACGGGAGCAGACTGTAAATCTGCCGGCTCTGCCTTCGAAGGTTCGAATCCTTCCCCCTCCACCACTCGGGACGCAAGCGACGGGATCGGCAGCGCAACAAAGAACACCACGAACCAGCAGAAGGGTAAGAGGGACGAGCCGGGGCGAGAGGGCTTCGCTGTTTGATGCGCGGGTGTAGCTCAATGGTAGAGCAGAAGCCTTCCAAGCTTACGACGAGGGTTCGATTCCCTTCACCCGCTCCAAAGCACGGATGCGAGGGTTGGTCGACTGATCGAAAAGGTCCGCAAAGAGGCGGGCTTGAAGCAAGGGCAGAAACCGCCCCCGTAGCTCAGTGGTAGAGCACTCCCTTGGTAAGGGAGAGGTCGCGCGTTCAATCCGCGCCGTGGGCACCAGGAGAGCGACGGACAAAAGTGAACCCCTACTTTTGTCCGGATTAGTTTGATTCGAATCCCGGGCCTCAGTGGCAAATGAGCCGATGATCCGAATGGCAAAATCAACACAAAAGCAGGAGTCCGGAAATGGCCAAGGGCAAGTTCGAACGCAAGAAGCCGCACCTGAACGTCGGCACGATCGGTCACGTCGATCACGGCAAGACCACGCTGACCGCGGCGCTTACCTCGGTGCTGTCGAAGAAATTCGGCGGCGAGGCGAAGGCTTACGACCAGATCGACAACGCGCCCGAGGAAAAGGCGCGCGGCATTACCATCAACACCGCGCACGTCGAATACGAGACGTCTAAGCGCCACTACGCGCACGTCGATTGCCCGGGCCATGCCGACTACATCAAGAACATGATTACCGGCGCGGCGCAGATGGACGGCGCCGTGCTGGTCGTGTCGGCGGCGGACGGCCCGATGCCGCAGACACGCGAGCACATCCTGCTCGCCCGCCAGGTGGGCGTGCCCTACATCGTGGTCTACCTGAACAAGGCGGACATGGTCGATGACAAGGAGTTGCTCGAGCTGGTCGAGATGGAGGTGCGCGAGCTGCTCTCGAAATACGAATTTCCTGGAGACAAAACCCCGATCGTGATCGGCTCGGCCAAGATGGCGCTCGAAGGTGACGCCGGCGACATGGGCGAAGGCTCGATCATGAAGCTCGCCGACGCGCTGGACAGCTATATTCCCGAGCCGAAGCGCGCGATCGACGGTCCGTTCCTGATGCCGGTGGAAGACGTATTCTCGATCTCCGGCCGCGGCACGGTGGTGACCGGTCGCGTGGAGCGCGGTGTGGTGAAGGTTGGCGAAGAATTGGAGATCGTCGGGTTGAAGCCGACGCTGAAGACGGTGTGCACGGGCGTGGAGATGTTCCGCAAGCTGCTCGACCAAGGCCAGGCGGGCGACAACGTCGGCGTGCTGCTGCGCGGCACCAAGCGCGAGGAAGTCGAGCGCGGACAAGTCCTCGCGAAGCCCGGTTCGATCAACCCGCACACCAAGTTCACCTGCGAGGTGTACGTGCTCTCGAAGGAAGAAGGGGGTCGGCACACGCCGTTTTTCAACGGCTATCGTCCGCAGTTCTATTTCCGGACGACTGATGTGACGGGATCGGTGGAGTTGCCGGCGGGCACCGAGATGGTGATGCCTGGCGACAACATCCAGATGACGGTGACGCTGATTGCGCCGATCGCGATGGAAGAGGGCCTGCGTTTCGCGATTCGCGAAGGCGGCCGTACCGTCGGCGCCGGTGTCGTGGCCAAGGTCATCGAGTAGTTCGTCGTCGAAAAGTGAAAACCTACTTTTCGCCGGAACGGCAAGTGTGCGCGAAAGCCTTGGGACGGCCCGGCGTCTTTCGCGCGGCAACAGCAACGCTTGTCCGCTCGTGGTTGCGAGCGGATCGGCAGGGGTGACGACATGCAAAACCAGAAAATCCGCATCCGACTGAAGGCATTCGATTACAAGCTGATCGATCAGTCGGCGCAGGAAATCGTGGAGACGGCGAAGCGCTCGGGCGCGGTCGTCAAGGGCCCGGTCCCGCTGCCGACCAAGATCGAGCGCTACGACATCCTGCGCTCACCGCATGTGAACAAGACCTCGCGCGATCAGCTCGAGATCCGCACGCATCTGCGCCTGATGGACATCATCGATCCGACCGACAAGACCGTCGACCAGCTGATGAAGCTCGACCTTCCAGCCGGCGTGGATGTGGAGATCAAGCTGCAATAAGGTAGTTTTTGCACCGCCGGTCAATCGTAATCGGCGGAATGAAAGGACCTACAAGATGAAGCAAACGATTGGAATGGTCGGCCGCAAGGTCGGCATGACCCGCATCTTCACCGACGACGGCACCAGCGTCCCGGTGACGGTGCTCGATGTCGCGAACAATCGCGTGACGCAGATCAAGACCCCCGAGGTCGACGGCTACGCCGCGGTCCAGGTCACCTATGGCAAGCGCCGCGCCACGCGTGTTAACAAGGCGGCGGCGGGACATCTGGCCAAGGCGGGCGCGGAAGCGGGAGAGCTCCTCAAGGAGTTCCACGTCGAGGCCGATGCCTTGTCGACGTTCAAGGTCGGCGAGCCGGTCAGCGTCGAGACCTTCGCGGTCGGCCAGCTGGTCGACGTGCAGGGAACGACGAAGGGCCGCGGCTTTTCCGGCGTGATTCGCCGTCACAACTTCAGCTCCAACCGCGCCTCGCACGGGAACTCGCGCTCGCACAACACGCCGGGCTCGATCTCGATGGCGCAGGACCCGGGTCGCGTCTTTCCCGGCAAGCGCATGGCGGGGCAGTACGGCAACGTCACGCGCACCGTGCAGACGCTCAAGGTCGTGCGTGTCGATGCCGCACGCGGGCTGTTGCTGGTCAAGGGCGCGGTGCCCGGCGCCGACGGCGGTCACATCGTCGTCCAGGTCTCGGTGAAGACCCCTGCTAAGAAGGGGGCCTGAGCATGGACCTGAAACTGATCAATGACAGCGGCAAGCCGGCGGCCACCATGTCAGGCCCCGACGCGGTGTTTGCGCGCGAGTACAACGAAGCGCTGATCCATCAGCTGGTGGTAGCGTACCAGGCCAACGCGCGCAGCGGAAACCGTGCGCAAAAGGGCCGCGCCGACATCAACAAGTCGCACAAGAAGCCGTGGGCGCAAAAGGGCACCGGGCGCGCGCGCGCGGGCCAGGCGAACAGCCCGTTGTGGCGCGGCGGCGGCAAGATCTTCCCCAGCTCGCCCGACGAGAACTTCACGCACAAGGTCAACCGCAAGATGTTTCGCGCGGGCATAGCGTCGATTCTGTCGCAGCTGGTGCGTGAAGGACGGCTTGCGGTCGTCGAGGAGATCGCCGTCGATTCGCCAAAGACGCGCCTGTTCGCCGGCAAGATCAAGGCACTCGGCCTCACCGGCAGCGTGCTGATGGTGACCGACAAGATCGACGACAACATTCACATGTCGTCGCGCAACCTGCAGAACGTGATGGTGGTCGAGGCACGCGAGGTCGACCCGGTGAGCCTGGTGCGCTTCGAGAACATCGTGCTCACCCGCGGCGCGGTCAAAGAGCTCGAGGAGATCCTGTCATGAGCGTGCGCAAGACAGTACCAGCGACGGCATTCAATCCCGAGCGGCTGCTCACGCTGCTGATCGCGCCGATCGTCTCGGAAAAGGCGACGCACATCGCCGACCGTCACAACCAAGTGATCTTCCGCGTACGACCCGACGCCACCAAGGGCGAGGTCAAGGCCGCGGTCGAGCTCATGTGGAAGGACAAGAAGGTCGAGGTCGAGCGCGTCCAGATCGTCAATGTGCAGGGCAAGGTGAAGCGCTTCGGGGCGTTCAAGGGGCGTCGTCGCCACTGGAAAAAGGCGTACGTGAGCCTCAAGCCCGGCCAGGAACTCAACTTCGCGCAAGAGAGCTGATCATGGCACTGGTCAAAGTCAAACCCACCTCGCCGGGCCGTCGCGGCCTGGTCAAGGTCGTCAACTCGAGCCTGCACAAGGGCCGTCCGGTCGAGTCGCTGATCGAGGCCAAGAAGCGTGGCTCGGGCCGCAACAACAACGGCCACATCACCATGCGGCACAAGGGTGGTGGCCACAAGCAGCATTACCGCCTGGTCGATTTCCGTCGCAACAAGGATGGCATCGCAGCGAAGGTCGAGCGGCTCGAGTACGACCCGAACCGCAGCGCGCATCTTGCGCTGCTGCTCTACGTCGACGGCGAGCGTCGCTACATCGTCGCGCCGCGAGGCGTGGCGGCCGGCGCGCAACTCATGAGCGGCGCGGAAGCGCCGATCAAGCCGGGCAACTGCCTCCCACTGCGCAATATCCCCGTCGGCACCACCATCCATTGCGTGGAGATGATGCCGGGCAAGGGCGCTCAGATCGCGCGTTCCGCGGGCGCCTCGGTGCAGCTGCTGGCGCGCGAAGGCGCCCACGCGCAGCTGCGCATGCACTCGGGCGAGATCCGCAAGGTGCACGTCGACTGCCGTGCCACCATCGGCACCGTCGGCAACGAGGAGCACAGCCTGCGCTCGATCGGCAAGGCGGGCGCCAATCGCTGGCGCGGCATCCGGCCGACGGTTCGCGGGATCGCGATGAATCCGGTCGATCACCCGCACGGCGGCCGTTCGAACGGCGGCGGTCATCCGGTATCGCCATGGGGCACGCCGACCAAGGGGTACCAGACACGCCGCAACAAGCGCACCGACGGCATGATTGTTCGCCGCCGCCACGCAGCAAAGAAGGGTTAAGCCATGGCACGTTCCATCAAGAAGGGCCCGTTCGTCGATCACCACCTGCAGTCGAAGGTGGAGGCGGCGCGCGCGACCTCCGACAAGCGTCCGATCAAGACCTGGTCGCGCCGCTCGACCATCACACCCGACTTCGTCGGCTTGACCATTGCCGTGCACAACGGCAAGCAGCACATCCCCGTCTACGTGTCCGAGAACATGGTCGGCCACAAGCTCGGCGAGTTCGCGCTCACACGCACGTTCAAGGCGCATTCGGCGGACAAGAAGGTCGCGGCGCCGACGACCGGGCCAAGGAAGTAAGGAGCTCACATGGAAACCTCTGCCATCCTGCGCGGCGTGCGCCTGTCGGCCCAGAAGGGCCGGCTGGTCGCCGACCAGATTCGCGGCCTCGCGGTCGACAAGGCGCTCAATGTGCTCGCCTTCAGCCCGAAAAAAGGCGCGAAGATCATCAAGGGCGTGCTCGAGTCGGCCATTGCCAACGCTGAGCACAACGAAGGCGCCGACATCGACGAGCTCAAGGTCCAGACGATCTACGTTGACAAGGCGAAGAACCTGCGCGGATTCTCGGCGCGCGCCAAGGGACGCGGCAACGTGATCCTGAAGCAGACCTGCCACATCCACCTCACAGTCGGCGACGGGAAAAAAGGATAGTCATGGGCCAGAAGATCAATCCGACCGGCTTTCGCCTTGCGGTCAACCGCAACTGGGCGTCCAAGTGGTACGCGAACAGCAAGCATTTCGCGCCCACGCTCAACGAGGACATCAAGGTTCGCGATTACCTGAAGAAGAAGCTGGCGCATGCGTCGGTGGGTAAGATCACCATCGAGCGCCCGGCGAAGAACGCGCGCATCACGATTCACAGCGCGCGGCCAGGTGTCGTCATCGGAAAGAAGGGCGAGGACATCGAGACGCTGCGCGCGAGCCTGCGCAAGATGATGGGCACCGAGGTCGGCCTCAACATCGAGGAGATACGCAAGCCCGAGATCGACGCGCAGCTGGTGGCCGACTCGATCGCGCAACAGCTCGAGAAGCGCATCATGTTCCGCCGTGCGATGAAGCGTGCGATGCAGAACGCAATGCGCCTCGGTGCGCAGGGCATCAAGATCATGAGCTCGGGGCGCCTGAACGGCATCGAGATCGCGCGCACTGAGTGGTACCGCGAAGGTCGCGTGCCGCTCCACACGCTGCGTGCGGACATCGACTACGGCTTCGCCGAGGCGAAGACGACGTACGGCGTGATCGGCATCAAGGTCTGGGTATTCAAGGGCGAAGTCATGCCGCACAACGCCGAGCCGCAGGCAGCGCCCGAGCCCGCGCCGGAGGCTCCGAAGCGTGCGCGCAAACCCGCAGGAGTGAAGCATGCTGCAGCCAGCTAGAAGGAAGTACCGCAAGGAGCAGAAGGGCCGCAACAAGGGGGTTGCGACAGTCGGCGCCAAGGTCAGTTTCGGCGAGTTCGGGCTGAAGGCGATCGGCCGCGGCCGTCTCACCGCGCGCCAGATCGAGGCCGCGCGGCGGGCGATGACGCGTCATATCAAGCGCGGCGGCCGCATCTGGATCCGCATCTTCCCGGACAAGCCGATTTCGCAGAAGCCCGCCGAAGTGCGCATGGGCAACGGCAAGGGCAACCCAGAGTACTACGTGGCCGAGATCCAGCCCGGCAAGGTGCTCTACGAAATGGACGGCGTGACCGAAGTACTGGCACGCGAGGCGTTCGCGCTGGCCGCCGCGAAGCTTCCGATCCGCACGACCTTCGTGCATCGCCTGCTCGGCTGAGGAATTCGATCATGAAAATGTCGGAACGCAGGAAAGACCTGAAGGAAAAATCGGCCGACCAGCTCAACACCGAGCTGCAGGCGCTGTTGCGCGAGCAGTTCGGCCTGCGCATGCAGAAAGCAACCCAGCAGCTCGCCAACAACGCACGGCTGCCGGCGGTGCGCCGCGACATCGCACGCGTGCGGACGCTGCTGAACCAGAAAACGAGGCAGGCATGAACCAGCAGACACAAGCGGCGCAAGCGGCGCCGGAGAAGGTCAAGGGCAGCCTGATCCAGACGCAGATCGGCCGCGTGACCAGCGACAAGATGAACAAGACCGTCACCGTGCTCGTCGAGCACCGCGTCAAGCATCCGCTCTATGGCAAGGTCGTCACGCGCTCGAAGAAGTATCACGCGCACGACGAGAACAACGAATTCAAGGAAGGCGATCTGGTCGAGATCGAGTCGTGCCGGAAGCTCGCCAAGACCAAGTCCTGGCGGGTGAAGCGACTGATCGAAAAGGCCCGGGTGGCGTGATCAGGTAACAGCCAAGGCCTTGATTAGGCGCGGCTGTTGCAATAGAGCAAAAAACCTGCCATACTCATTTGCTTCGCTTTCCGCCGTCCAGAGAAGTTCCTAATAGTCAGCGCGGCGGAAAAGACCATCCCGGTTCGCCCCGGACCGGGTCCAAAACTGACCGTCGCATCCGCCAGCAGATCAAAACGCGGTCGCAGCGGGTCAAGTTGGAGAGTTTGCAATGATCCAGATGCAATCGGTACTCGAGGTCGCCGACAACACCGGCGCCCGCAAGGTGATGTGCATCAAGGTGCTCGGAGGATCGAAGCGCCGCTATGCACACATCGGTGACGTGATCAAGGTCAGCGTCAAGGACGCGGCTCCTCGCGGTCGTGTCAAGAAGGGCGAGATCTACAACGCCGTGGTGGTGCGCACGCGTCAAGGCGTGCGCCGCGACGATGGCGCCAAGGTGAAGTTCGACACCAATGCTGCCGTGCTGCTCAACCCGAAGCTGGAGCCGATCGGTACCCGCATCTTCGGGCCGGTCACGCGCGAGCTGCGTACCGAGCGCTTCATGAAGATCGTGTCGCTGGCGCCGGAGGTGCTCTGATCATGCGCAAGATCAAAAAGGGCGACAACGTCGTCGTCATCGCCGGCCGCGACAAGGGCAAGCGCGGAGAAGTGAAGGCGACGCTGGGCGCGGGTCACGTGCTCGTCGCCGGCATCAACCAGGTCAAACGTCACACGCGCCCGAACCCGATGCAGAGCCAGCCAGGCGGAATCGTCGCCAAGGAAATGCCGATCGACGTGTCGAACATCGCGATCTGGAATCCGGTGACGCAGAAGCCCGACCGCATCGGCTTCCGCACGCTCAACGACGGGCGCAAGGTGCGTTTTTTCAAGTCCAACGGCGAAGTGCTCGGAGCCTGATGATGGCGCGCCTCAAGGAAGTCTATCGCAAGGAAGTCGTGCCGGCGCTGACCAAGACGTTCGGCTACAAGTCGACGATGCAGGTGCCGCGCATCAGCAAGATCGTGCTCAACATGGGCGTGGGCGAGGCGATCGCAGACAAGAAGATCCTCGACAACGCCGTCGGCGACATGCAGAAGATCGCCGGACAGAAGCCGGTGACGACCAAGGCGAAGAAGTCGATCGCGATCTGGAAGATCCGCACCGGCTACCCGCTCGGCTGCATGGTCACGCTGCGCCAGGACCGCATGTACGAATTCCTCGACCGCCTGGTGTCGATCGCGCTGCCGCGTGTGCGCGACTTCCGCGGCGTGTCGGGGCGCTCCTTCGATGGCCGCGGTAACTTCAGCATGGGCGTCAAGGAACAGATCATTTTCCCGGAGATCGAGTACGACAAGATCGACGCGCTCCGGGGCATGAACATCACGATCGCGACGACGGCGAAGTCAGATGCCGAGGCAAAGGCGCTGCTCGCCGCGTTCAAATTTCCGTTCAAGAACTAAAGACCGAAAGACCGAGGACGCCATGGCCAAGACGGCAGTCATCAATCGCAACGAGAAGCGCCGCCGCATCGTGAAGAAGTTCGCGAAAAAGCGCGCCGAGCTGCAGGCGCTCATCGCCAACACGAAGATGTCGGAAGAAGACCGCTTCGCGGCGCGGCAGAAGATGCAGCAGCTGCCGCGCGACGCGAGTCCGACCCGGTTGCGCAATCGATGCAAGCTGACGGGACGTCCCCGCGGCGTATTCCGCAAGTTCGGCCTCGGCCGCAACAAGCTGCGCGACATCGCGATGCGGGGAGAAATCCCCGGCGTGGTCAAGGCCAGCTGGTAGCCCGGCTCAGGTGAGGTGACAAGATGAGCATGAGTGATCCGATCGCCGACATGCTGACGCGCATCCGCAATGCGCAGCTGGCGGAAAAGGCGTCCGTTCAGATGCCGACGTCCAAGGTCAAGGTGGCAATCGCCAAGGTCCTGAAGGACGAGGGCTATATCGACAACTTCGCCGTGGTCGGCGACGGCGTCGTGCCGATGCTCGATATCGCGCTCAAGTACTACGCGGGGCGCCCGGTGATCGAGAAGATCGAGCGCGTGTCCAAGCCGGGGCTTCGCATCTACAAGAGCAAGGACGACATCCCGCGCGTGATGAACGGGCTGGGAATCGCCATCGTGTCGACGTCGCACGGCGTCATGACCGATCGCAAGGCGCGCGCCACCGGTGTCGGCGGCGAAGTGCTTTGCATCGTGGCCTGACGGAGAAGCCATGTCTCGCATCGGAAACAATCCCGTCAAGGTGCCGCCGAAGGTGGAAGTCACCATCGCGGCCGGCGAAATCTCGGTCAAGGGCCCGCTGGGCACGCTGTCGCGCAGCTTCGGCGAGACCGTGAGCGTGGAAAAGTCGGGCGATACGCTGGTGTTCAAGGCGAACGACGAAGAGGCGGGCGCCATGCAGGGAACGCTGCGCGCGCTGGTTGCGGGCATGGTCAAGGGCGTCACCGACGGCTACGAAAAGAAGCTGACGCTGGTCGGCGTGGGTTACCGCGCGCAGGCCGCGGGCGACAAGGTGAATCTCTCGCTCGGATTCTCGCATCCGGTCGTTCACAAGATGCCGAAGGGCGTGAATGTCTCGACGCCGGTACAGACCGAGATCGTGGTCAAGGGCATCGACAAGCAGCAGGTTGGCCAGGTCGCCGCTGAAATTCGCGCGTACCGGCCGCCGGAGCCGTACAAGGGCAAGGGCGTGCGCTACTCCGATGAGCGGGTCACGCTCAAGGAAACGAAGAAGAAGTAGCGCCACGACAACCGGAACCGGAGATCGATGTCATGAACAAGAAAGAAGCTCGCTCGCGACGTGCCCGCCAGACGCGGATTCGCATCGCCCAGCAGCGCGCGAACCGGCTGGTGGTGAGCCGGTCGAACAGTCACATCTACGCGCAGATCATCGCGCCGACCGGCGACAAGGTGCTGGCCAGTGCGTCGACCGTCGAGGCCGACGTGCGCAAGGACGTGAAGAACGGCGGCAACAAGGTCGCCGCCGCCACCGTCGGCAAGCGCATCGCCGAGAAGGCCAAGGCATTGGGCATCGACGCGGTCGCATTCGACCGTTCCGGATACAAGTATCACGGCCGCGTGCAGGCGCTGGCTGACGCTGCCCGCGAGGGCGGCTTGAAGTTCTAGGTCGGGACACGCATATGGCAAAGCCAATGGGCAGGCAGGGGCAGAACCGTCAGCAGCAGGACGATCGCGGCGACGGGATGCGCGAGAAGATGATCAGCATCAACCGCGTCACCAAAGTGGTGAAGGGCGGCCGCATTCTCGCGTTCGCGGCGCTCACCGTGGTTGGCGACGGCGATGGCCGGGTCGGCATGGGCAAGGGAAAGGCCAAGGAAGTGCCGGTCGCGGTGCAAAAGGCGATGGACGAGGCGCGTCGGCGCCTGGTGAAGGTGCGCCTGAAGAACGGCACGCTGCACCACGCGGTGATCGGCCGTCATGGCGCGACCAAGGTGTTCATGCAGCCCGCGTCGGATGGAACCGGAATCATCGCGGGCGGCCCGATGCGCGCGGTGTGCGAGGTCGTCGGTGTGACCAACATCCTCGCCAAGTGTCATGGTTCGACCAATCCGTACAACATCGTGCGCGCCACGCTCGACGCGCTCGAGAAATCGAATTCACCGGCCGACATCGCCGCCAAGCGCGGGCTGACGGTCGAAGAGCTTACGGGAGCCTGAGCATGGCCGCGGCGAAAAAACTGAGCGTGACGCTGGTTCGCGGCGTGATGGGCAAGAACCCGGCGCATCGCGCGACGGTGCGCGGGCTCGGCCTCAAGTGGCGCAGCCACACGGTCGAGGTCGTCGACACCCCGCAGACGCGCGGGATGATCGGAAAGATCTCGTACATGCTCAAGGTCACAGAGCCCAAGGCTTGAGGATAGAGGACGCATCATGCGAATGAATACCATCAAGCCGGCCGAGGGAAGCAAGAAAGAGCGTCGGCGCGTCGCTCGCGGCATCGGCTCGGGACTGGGCAAGACCGCGGGACGTGGTCACAAGGGCCAGAAGTCGCGGTCAGGCGGATTCCACAAGGTCGGCTTCGAAGGCGGCCAGATGCCGCTGCAGCGCCGCCTGCCCAAGCGCGGATTCATTTCCACGACGCGCGACGACAACGCCGAGGTGCGGCTGTCGGACCTCGCCAAGCTTCCGGTTGCTGAGATCGATCTGCTCGCCTTGAAGGCCGCCGGGCTGGTGCCGCCGGCCGCGAAGACGGTGAAGGTCATCCTGGCAGGCAAGCTCGAAAAAGCGGTGAAGCTGTCGGGCGTGCTGGCCACCAAGGGCGCGCGCGCCGCGATCGAAGCCGCAGGCGGCAGCGTCGCCTAACGCGGCCTATTGAAGAGATAAACGTTGGCTACGACTAACCCGGCACTGAAGAGCGGCAACCGCTACGCAGACCTGAAAAAGCGTCTGCTGTTTCTGCTCGGCGCGCTCGTCGTGTACCGCGTCGGCACGCACATCCCCGTGCCCGGCATCAACTCGTCGGTGCTCGACGAGCTGTTCCGGCAGCAGCAGGGCGGCATTCTCGGTCTGTTCAACGTCTTCTCGGGCGGCGCGCTGTCGCGCTTCTCCATTTTTGCGCTGGGCATCATGCCGTACATCTCGGCGTCGATCATCATGCAGCTGTGCACGGTGGTCGTTCCATCGCTGGAAGCGCTGAAAAAGGAAGGGGAAGCCGGACGCCGAAAGATCACGCAGTACACGCGCTACGCGACGCTCGGCCTTGCGTTCTTCCAGGGTCTGGGCATTTCGATCGCGCTCGAGCAGCAGGCCGGGCTGGTTGTCGATCCCGGCGTCGCGTTTCGCTTTATCTCGGCGACCACGCTGGTCACCGGGACGATGTTCCTGATGTGGCTGGGCGAGCAGATCACCGAGCGCGGACTGGGTAACGGCATCTCGCTGATCATCTTCGCCGGCATCGCCGCCGGATTGCCGCGCGCGATCGGCCAGACGCTCGAGCAGGTCAGCACCGGCGCGTATTCGGTACTGCTGGTGATCGGGATCGCGGCGCTGGTGGTCGCGGTGACCGCGTTCGTCGTGTTCGTCGAGCGTGCGATGCGCAAGATCCAGGTCAACTATGCGAAGCGCCAGGTGGGCAACAAGGTCTACGCGGGACAGCAGTCGTTCCTGCCGCTCAAGCTCAACATGGCGGGCGTGATTCCGCCGATCTTCGCCTCGTCGATCATCCTGTTCCCGGCGACGCTGGCGCAGTGGTTCGGGTCGGGAGAGAACACGGTCTGGCTGCGCGACCTCGCCGCGGCGCTCGGGCCCGGGCAACCGGTGCACGAGATCCTGTACGCCGGCGCAATCATCTTTTTCTGCTTTTTCTACACGGCTCTGCAGTACAACCCCAAGGAAACGGCCGAGAACCTCAAGAAGAGCGGCGCGTTCATCCCGGGATACCGGCCAGGCGACCAGACCGCGCGCTACATCGAGAAGATCACGCTTCGTCTCACGCTGCTCGGTTCGGTCTACCTGGTGGTGGTGTGCTTCATCCCTAATTTCCTGATCGCGTGGAAGAACGTGCCTTTCTATTTCGGGGGCACCTCGCTCCTGATCATCGTCGTGGTGACGATGGACTTCATGACGCAGGTGCAGGCGTACATGATGTCGCAGCAGTACGAGAGCCTGCTCAAGAAGGCCAACTTCAAGGGTGGGTTGCCCACGCGCTGATGGCGAAGGAAGAAACGATACAGATGCAGGGAGAGATCCTGGAAACGCTGCCCAACGCGACCTTCCGGGTGAAGCTGGAGAACGGCCATGTAGTACTCGGTCACATCTCCGGAAAGATGCGAATGCACTACATAAAGATTCTGCCGGGCGATAAGGTCACGGTCGACCTGACACCCTACGATCTGTCGCGCGCCCGAATCATTTTCCGCGCGAAATAGCGGGACTCGAGCGGAAGCGAAAGGAAAGACGATGAAAGTGATGGCTTCGGTGAAGAAGATCTGCCGCAACTGCAAGATCATCCGGCGCAACGGCGTGGTGAGGGTGATATGCACGGATCCACGGCACAAGCAGCGTCAGGGATGACGCGGCGGCGACACCGCTAACGGACGGATAGGGTAGGCACATGGCTCGTATTGCAGGCGTAAACATTCCGAATCACCAGCACGCCGAGATCGCCTTGACGGCGATCTACGGCATCGGCCGCCCGCGCGCCCGCGCGATCTGCGACGCGGCTGGCATCGTGCATTCGGCGAAGATAAAGGACCTGACCGACGCGCAGATGGACAAGCTGCGCGAGCTGGTCGGTCGGCACACCGTCGAAGGCGACCTGCGCCGCGAGGTGACCATGAGCATCAAGCGACTCATGGACCTCGGTTGCTATCGCGGCGTGCGCCATCGCAAGGGCCTTCCGGTGCGCGGCCAGCGCACGCGCACCAACGCGCGCACCCGCAAGGGCCCGCGCAAGGCACGCCAGGCGTCGCCGTCGAAGCCGACGCCCGCCAAGGGCAAGTAGCAGCACGCGAACAGGGACACGAGGACACAACGAATGGCACAGGCACCTACCAAGCAGACCGGCACGCGCACGCGCAAGAAGATCAAGAAAAGCGTTTCCGAGGGCATTGCGCACATCCACGCGTCGTTCAACAACACGATCATCACGATCACTGACCGGCAGGGTAACGCGCTGTCGTGGGCCACGTCAGGCGGCGCCGGCTTCAAGGGGTCGCGCAAGTCGACGCCATTCGCGGCGCAGGTCGCCGCGGAGGCGGCGGGCAAGGCCGCGCAGGAGTGCGGCGTCAAGAATCTGGAAGTGCGCATCAAGGGCCCAGGGCCTGGCCGCGAGTCGGCGGTGCGCGCATTGAACGCGCTGGGACTCAAGATCACCAGCATTTCTGACGTCACGCCGGTGCCGCACAACGGCTGCCGGCCGCCGAAGCGGCGGAGGATTTAAGCATGGCGCGATATATCGGACCGAAGTGCAAGCTCGCCCGGCGCGAAGGCACCGACCTGTTCCTGAAGAGCGCCCGCCGTTCGCTCGACTCCAAGTGCAAGCTGGATTCGAAGCCCGGACAGCACGGCGTCAGGTCGGGAATGCGTCAGTCGGACTACGGCAAGCAGCTGCGCGAGAAGCAGAAGCTGCGCCGCACCTACGGCATCCTCGAGCGCCAGTTTCGCCGTTATTTCTCGATGGCCGCGCACTGCAAGGGCTCGACCGGCGAGAACCTGCTGCGCCTGCTCGAGTCGCGCCTCGACAACGTCGTCTACCGCATGGGCTTCGGCTCGACCCGCGCCGAAGCTCGCCAGCTCGTTTCGCATCGCGCGGTGACGGTGAACGGCAAGACCGTCAATATCGCGTCCGCGCTCGTGAAGACCGGCGACGTCATCGCAGTCAGGCAAGGGGCGCAGACGCAGCTTCGCATCGTCGATGCGCTTCAGCTCGCCGAGAAGATCGGCTTCCCGTCATGGGTCGAGGTCGACGTGAAGAAGATGGTGGGCACGTTCAAAGGGGCGCCCGATCGCTCCGAGTTCGGCCAGGACATCAACGAGAGCCTGGTCGTCGAGCTTTATTCGAAGTAACCGGCGAGCCGCTGCCACGTTGGGGTTGGCCCGCGTAGTGTTTTGCCTTGAGGAATGAGCATGCAGAGCAACGCTTTCTTGAAACCGCGCATCATCGATGTCCAGAGCACGTCGCCTTTCCACGCCAAGGTGGTGATGGAGCCGTTCGAGCGTGGCTACGGCCACACGCTCGGCAATGCGCTGCGGCGGGTGCTGCTGTCGTCGATGCCGGGCTACGCGCCAACCGAGGTCAAGATCACCGGCGTGCTGCACGAGTACTCGGCTCTCGATGGCGTGCAGGAAGACGTCGTCGACGTGCTTCTCAATCTCAAGGGCGTGGTGCTCAAGCTGCATAACCGCGATCACGTCACGCTGAAGCTGTCGAAGAACGGCGAAGGGCCCGTGACCGCCGCCGACATCGAGGCGCACCAGGACGTCGAGATCATCAATCCCGATCACGTCATCTCGCACCTGACCGCGGGTGGCAAGATCGAGATGGAGATCAAGGTCGAGAAGGGGCGTGGCTACCAGCCGGCGACCGTTCGCGTGAAGCCGGACGGTGGACGCAGCATCGGCAACATCCTGCTCGATGCGTCGTTCTCGCCGGTGCGCCGCGTGAGCTATTCGGTCGAAAGCGCGCGCGTCGAACAGCGCACCGACCTCGACAAGCTGGTAATGGACATCGAGACAAACGGCGTTATCGAACCTGAGCAGGCGATTCGCTACGCGGCGTCGATCCTCGTCGAGCAGCTGGGTGTGTTCGCCGACCTGAAGGGCACCGAAGCGCCCGCCGAGCAGCGTTCGATGCCGCAGGTCGATCCGATCCTGCTGCGCCCAGTCGACGACCTGGAGCTGACGGTGCGCTCGGCCAATTGCCTGAAGGCCGAGAACATCTACTACATCGGCGACCTGATCCAGCGCACCGAGACCGAGCTGCTCAAGACGCCGAACCTCGGCCGCAAGTCGCTCAACGAGATCAAGGAAGTGCTCGCTTCGCGCGGCTTGTCGCTGGGCATGAAGCTCGAGAACTGGCCGCCGGCCAATCTGGACCGGCCGTAGCCAAAAGCGTATTGGGGAAAATGAAATGCGCCACCGCCACGGACTTAGAAAACTCAACCGCACCAGCAGCCATCGCCTGGCCATGCTGCGCAACATGACCAATTCGCTGTTCAAGCATGAATTGATCAAGACGACGCTGCCGAAGGCGAAGGAGCTGCGTCGCGTAGCCGAGCCGCTGCTGACGCTGGGCAAGACGCCGACGCTGGCCAATCGCCGCATCGCGTTCAATCGCCTGCGTGACAAGGACGTCGTCTACAAGCTCTTCGCCGAGCTCGGGCCGCGCTACGCCAAGCGTCCGGGCGGCTACCTGCGCATCCTCAAGTTCGGTTTTCGCCAGGGCGACAACGCGCCGATGGCGCTGGTCGAGCTTCTGGATCGTCCCGCGTCGACCGAGCAGCCCGCTGAGGAGGCGAAGGCTGCGTAGCCTCCGCGCCATGCGCACCACGTCAAAGCCGGGTTTCGTCCCGGCTTTGACGCTTCTGGCGCGCGTGGATCGCCGGCGCGCTCCGGCGTAGCATAGGCCGATGCCGAAAATGGTGGCGATCGGCTCCTGATGGAACGCTTCTATACCGCGGTCAACCGGCTCGACGCGTACCTGCTGCTGCACCGTCTGCAACAGGTCGGCGTCAGCGCGTACGTGTTCAACGAGCACGCGTCGAGCATCGTCGGCGAAGTCCCGCCCGACGTCGCGCAGCCGCAGATCTGGATCGAGCACGCGCGCGATCGCGAGCGCGCGCAGGCGGCGCAGGCGGCGCTCGCCGCCGAGCGCGCGCAAACCGGCACGACGTTCTGCCGCGCGTGTCAGGAAGAGAATCCGGCGAACTTCGAGCTCTGCTGGAGCTGCGGCGCCGGACTCTAGCGGACCGGGTGCAGCGATCGACGGCGCCGTGAGGCGACGCCGTCGATGGTCGTGCGATCAATCGACTTCGTTGTATTCCTTGGGCAGCAGGTGTGCGATGCCCTTGTGGCAGTTGATGCAGGTCTTGCCTTCGGCCTGCGCCTTGGCGTGCGCGGTTTTCGCGCGCGGTCGCTGCTTGTCTGCATTCATGGCCAGGAAGTTGTGACAGTTCTTGCATTCGCGCGAGCCGCTGTCGGTCATGGTCTTCCACTCGTTGGTGGCCAGCTCCATGCGCTTGGCTTCGAACTTCTCCTTGGTATCGATGTGGCCCATGAGCTTGCCGTAGAGCTCGCCGGAGGCCTTGACCTTGCGAATGATCTTGTGGGTCCAGTCGCGCGGGACGTGGCAATCGGAGCAGATGGCGCGCACCCCGGTGCGGTTGGTGTAGTGGACGGTTTCCTTGTATTCCTGGTACACGGTGTCGCGCATTTCGTGGCAGGAGGTGCAGAACTCGAGCGTGTTGGTGGCTTCCATCGCGGTGTTGAAGCCGCCCCAGAAGATGACGCCGGCGAGCATGCCGACGAGCACCACCGACCACAGCGACCAGGCTGGCGGTCTGCGCAGGAAAGCGATCAGGCGGTGCACACGGGATTTGGAAGGTGCTTGGTCACTCATCGATAGCTCTCGCTTGTGGGGCGCGGTATAGCGCCTATTGCCAGGTGTAGATGTACGAGAGCCCGACCACCGAGACGTTGTAGCTCGGCGACGTCTGGTTGGTCGGCATCACGCTGGTGATGGTCCCGTACTGCATCCCGTCATAGGCGAAGTCGCTGCTGGACAAATGCTGGTACCAGTAGAAGAGCTTCAGCGCGGACTTCTTGTCGAGCGCGTACTGGCCCGTGATCCTGAACTCGAACAGGTCACTCTTCACATCGGGCATGCCGGTGGCCGGAATGAAAAAGGCTGCCGGCACGACCGCGGGCTTTCCAGCGACGGCGAACGGGCTGTTCGCATACGTTCCGCCGTTGACGCCGATGTTCGTGCGCGCGTCCGACCAAAGCAGGTCGCTCAGGAGATCGAGCCTACCGGCCATGAGTCCGGTGTACTTGAATCCCATGCCTACCGTGTTGACGTTGTCGACCATGTTGGTCGCCCATTGGAGACAAGGATCGATCTTGGCGTTTACGTTCTTGTCGAACACCGTATTGAAGCATCCGCCCGCGACCACCGTGTTGCCGGCCACGCCGCCGACATTCGCGGCATTGGTGATCTGTCCGGCGCTGTACGACCAGCCTGCGCTGTTCGCTTTCTGGTTCTCGTAGGTGTAGAACGCGTTGATGTTGAAGTGCTCGCTCACGGCCCAGTTCGCTTCGAGCGTCGCGGCGAAGTTGGTCGACTTCTGCAGCCCGAACACGGAGTTGGAATAATCGTCGTTGACGTATTCGACGTTGCCGGTCAAGTTGAAGTGCTCGGTCGCGTCCCAGCCGAGCGTGCCGCGGACCTTGTTCTCGTTGCGATCGGCCATGTTGAAGCGCCGCATCCCCGGGATCTCGTGGATGTCGTTGCGACTGCCGTACAGGGCCTGCGGAAGCGCGCTGTTGTTAGGGAAGAAGATCCCGAGGTTGCCTGGCTGCAGCGCAACGTACGGCGCGAACGGGCCGTAGCCGCCCAGCCCGGTCTGCGCCATGAAGCCTGCCGCGCTTTGCGTCGCGCCACCGGCGGGAATGAAGTTGGCCATCGGCACCAGCGCGAGCCACCCGTTCTCGTTGTAGTCGACCCTGCGCTGCGAATAGGCGTAGCTGAGACGGCCCGTCCAGTTCTCGAGCGAATTGGCGTCCCATGCCGCGCGCAGCGTGTTGGTCGTCGCTTTCGGGGCGTCGGCGCAGGTGATCCACGAACCTGGACAGGTACGGTCGATCTGCTGCCACTCGTAACCGGCCTTGATCGATTGTCCCGGGCTCAGCAGGTAATCGGCATCGGCGTTGACCTGGTTCGTCTTCTTGCTGTAAGGCCGATTGGCGTAGATGTTGATGTTGCTCGCCAGCGTATTGGGCGGGAGCCCGAGCACTGCGTTGAAGGGCGACGGCGTGGACGCCGGCGGCTCGCCCGCGTCGTAGAACTCGTAGGTGTTGACGGGCGTCTTGTTGTCGCGATCGTTGTACTTGTAGCCGAGCGCGAGGTTCAGGTTCTTCACGGGCTTGGCGGTGAGCTTGGCGTTGAACTGCGTCGACACCACCAGGCCGTCGAGCGACGACACGGGGAACCCCAGCGGCGAGTTGCCGGGATCGGCAACGAACTGGTCGTTCTGCGTATTGCGTGCGTACGACGCACCCATCACCAGCTTGGTCGTCGGCGTGAAGTTGTAGCCGCCCTTCAGGATGAACTGGTTGAACTGGTTGCTGGGCGCGCTGCTCATGGTCGAGAACGTTCCCGGCGCGAACACGTTTTCCCAGGTCATCGACGACACATGGTTGTTGTAGTACGAGCCGTAGTAGGCCCCGGTGATGAAGAATTTCTCGCCCGTGTAGGTGAGGCTGACGTTGTACTGGTTCGTCGTCTGGTCGATGAGATTCGGGTTGATAGTCGCGGCGGTGCCATTGGTAAGGCTCAGCATCCCGAGCGCCTTGAGGCCCGTCTGGTCGGTCTGCGAGGCGTTGGCGAGAAATCTCAGGTTTGGCCCGAAGTCGTAGATGAGTCCGCCGGCGTACGTCTTGCGGATCGTGTCCAGGTTGATGTTCCCGAAGTCCGGGACATCGTTGGCGATGATCTTGTTAACGATCGCCTGCTGCGCCGCCGTCGGCGCGGTGACGACGCCGCCGACGATTGCGCTCGCGTTCCCGGTTACCGGCGAGAGCGCCCGAAAATTGCCTGCCGACGTGCTCACCTGCGGAACGATTGGCTTGATCCAGTTCCCCGGCAGCGTGAGCCGATTGGAGCCGACCCCGTTGAACGGCGTCTGGTACGTGTCGGTGTAGTTGCTGCGTAATTCGTCGAAGCCCGCGAAGATCCGGAACGTGCCCTGCTGGCCGTATTCGCCATAGAGCGTGCGCGTGTCCAGGCCCAGGTCGGTGCCCAGCAGCTTCCAGCGTACCGCGCTGTCGCTGTCCAGGTCGTAGCCTGCGCCGCCGCGCCAGTCGAAATTGAAGATGCCGTACGGCCCTTTGTTGAACAGCCCGTTGTATTGCCCGAACTTCGCCGAGTCCTCGCTCACATAGCCAATTCCCGCCTCGACACTGTTGGTAGGCTGTGTCAGCGCTTTAACGGCCGGATCGACATCTGCGGCCTGGGCAGCCGACATCGCAACCAGCACAAGGACCGCGCTCCTCACCGCAACCACTGATGCCCGGAGTGCGAAACGACCGCGATTATTTTTCATGACTGCTCCCCGAATTCGCGTGCAATCACCGCTGGAACTTGGCACCGGCCGGATGGTTCGACCCGTGGACCAGCACGTGGCAATTCAAACAGGCGCGCGCATTCGTTTGCGCGCGTGGGCTCTGATTGGCGAGAGCCTGCTGACCATTGACCGTCGTCGCGTTTCCGTTGGGAAGGTTGGCGCCGCTGTTGACGGCTGCGCCGTGGTCGCCGCTGTGACATTCCTGACAAAGCCACGGCACGCGCGCCTTCAGCAGTGGCGACTTGGTCGACCCATGCGGTGTGTGGCAATTCGTGCAGTCATCCACGACGGGGCTGTGCTCCCAGAGGAACGGGCCGCGCTTCTCGGCGTGGCAGGTGTAGCAGGTCTCGTTGACCGTATCCTTGACCAGGAGCTTGGGCGCGGTCGAACCGTGCGGATTGTGGCAGTCTGAGCACGCGGTCTTGCCGACCAGGATCGGATGCGTCGAGAAGTAGTGGATCTGCGCGCGCTGGGTCTTGTGGCACGCGAAGCAGACGTCGGGCTGGGTGATCTTGGTCAGGACCGGGTCGTTGGGCACGTGCACGCTGTGGCAGTTGCTGCACACGAGATCGCGCATCTGGTGCTCGCTTCCCGACCAGTAGGTGCGGTTACCTGATTTATGGCACGTCAGGCAGGCACCCGTCTGCGCTTCGGGCGAGGACGCATGGCCCGCGGCCGCTTGCGAGGTGCCGAATACAACCTCCGGCGTCGGGCGCGGCGTTACCCCCTTGGGGTTCTTGACGTGATCTTCGGACACGCCATGACACGACTGGCACGACGGCGTCTTGGGGTCTGCCGCGACTCCGTGGCGAGTCTGGTAAATCGACAGGATCGCCTTGTTGTCGTTCTCGTCGTGGCAGCGCGTGCAGACCTTGTCGCGATCACGCGGGTTGGGTGGCTGTGCCGGCGGATCGGCCGCGAAGGCCGCGGTTGCGGCAAAAAAAAGGCCCACGAACAGGGCCAGTGTCTGGTGCAAGGGCTTCATTGTCTTTTCTCTCCCCGCCCGCTTGTGTCGGCCGTGTCCCCAGCGGAGTCACAGTGCCAACATTCGCTGCCTGCCTTACAACGTGAGAATCCAATCGACCAGGTTCTTGATCGCGTCCTTGTCCTTGGTCTTCACGATCGCGTGTTCTTCTTCATGCCCATCGTCGAACTTCGCCTTTTCACCACTGGTAATGTGTGTGATGAGTCTCGCCTCGGCTTCAGGCTTCCCCTTGTACTTCACCGCCACGTCGTGCCACGCGGGACCTTCCTTTTTCTTGTCGATGGCGTGGCACTTGAAGCAGTTGCTCTGCTTGGCGAGCGTCTGCGCGGCTTCCGCATCGACCGCCGCCGCTGGAGCGGCCGCCAGAAACCAGCAGCTGCCGATAATTGCGCCGAAAATGGCGCGGACGAGATCGCGATGTAGCACTTTCACCATTCCCTCCCAGAAAGATTGGGCGCGCAGCCATTCATCCGTATTACGCGCCTGACGTTCATAATGATTGCCATGTTCCACGCTGCCGGGGGTCGGGGGTTGACCCAGATCAAGGTTCCTTGCGACTACGGTCTTTTGGATGATCGCTGTTGCTAAAGCGCAACCGGTGGGTCGCCGGCACATGCTCCAAAAAAGGGCGCCAGTTAAAGGCACGATTGCTCAGATCAGCGTGTCATGACAACCATTTGGTACAAATCGCCGAAATACGAGCATTTTTGCACGCGCGTACACCTGAATGCCTCGGGGACGTAGGAATCGAGTGGAACGGTCCACAGGTCCAGCGCGAAAGGCTCGAGCCGCCCGAGCACCGCGCGCATGATCCCGCGCAGCGGATGCCACCAGCGTGGCCTGTCATAGTCGACGAGGATGATCTTGCCGCCGGGGCGGGTCACCCTCACCGCTTCGGCGAGGGTTCGGCGCCGGGTGCCCCACGGCTGCTCATGCAGCAGAAAAAACAGCACCACCCGGTCGTAGCTCGCGTCGGCGATGCCGAGCGACGTCGAATCGCGATGCAGGAGCCCGACATCCGCGTCCGGGTCGAGCTTGCGCTGGAGGTTGCGCAGTTGAAGCGGCACCACATCGACGACATCGAGCGTGCCGTCGGCATCAGCGACCTGGCCGGCGAGCCGGATGCTCAAGTCCCCATACACGCACGCAACCTGCAGCGTCCTCAGGCGAGGTTGCGAGCCGATCTCGCCCAGCGCGGCGTCGCGAAGCCGTGCATAGTTCCCGAGCAGTATCATGTTGGTGAGCCATTTGCGCTCGAAGATGCGTATCGCCCAAGGGCGCACGTAGGCCCACCAGTACGTCTCCTCGAGGTAGACGGGTATGGGAGGGGCGCCAACGAAGCCCGCGGCCGGAGTTGCCTGGGCCCGGTCATCGCTTGTGGCCGCCTTCGCGAATGCAGATAAACCGGCGCCGGGGATGACGCGCTGATCCGGCGAGATACCAATCTCGAGCATGCCTTCCTCCGACACCTTAGCGGGGGTGCCGTGTATCGTGCCGTGCCGGTCGGAAAGCCCTTTGATGCAGATCAAGGGCGATGCGCGTCGACGGGTTTAGCTTGAGAACGCGGGCGCTTCGCCGCGCCTGCCAGAGAGAACCCATGCGAATCATCAAGACGGACGTCGTGGTCGTCGGAGGAGGCGGCGCGGGATTGCGCGCCGCGATCGCCGCGATCGAGGCCGATCCAGGGCTGCGCGTGGCACTGATCTCGAAAGTCGTGCCGATGCGCAGTCACACCGTTGCTGCGGAAGGCGGCTCGGCTGGCGTCGTGCGCTCGGACGACAGCCTCGAAAATCACTTCGACGATACCGTATCCGGAGGCGACTGGCTGTGCGACCAGAATGCCGTCGACTATTTCGTCGCTCACTGTACCGAGGAGATGGTGCAACTCGAGCATTGGGGGTGCCCGTGGAGCCGCCAGTCAGACGGTCACGTCAACGTGCGCTTCTTCGGCGGCATGAAAGTACAGCGCACCTGGTTTGCCGCCGACAAGAGCGGGTTCCATATTCTGCACACGCTGTTCCAGACCTCGATCAAATATCCGGCGATCGCGCGCTACG